>Ga0114905_1001515_pt1 | contig 12667 bp, 20 predicted proteins | sample MalvireepMed_b05_FD_83499 | JGI IMG/M metagenome (GOLD analysis project Ga0114905, IMG submission 83499) | Marine viral communities from the Global Malaspina Expedition - Malaspina viral metaG DeepMed_b05 | ecosystem: Environmental > Aquatic > Marine > Oceanic | place: Mediterranean Sea...
ATAAAAGGGGGCAGTATGTCCGAAGATAAAACACAAGCAGCTACAGAAACAGTTAGTGAAAGTCCTGCTACAGAAACTACTCAAGATAGCTCTAATGAGCAGTATATTGCAGAAAGCAAGAAGTACAGAAAAAGAGCTCAGGATGCTGAAACTCGTTTAGCAAAATTAGAAAAAAGTCTTGCTAAGGCAGAAGAAAGTAAACTTAAAGAAAAAGAAGAATTTAAAACCTTATATGAACAGGCTTCTTCTAAGGTCGAAAGTTTAACTAATAATGCTGAAAAGTGGGACAAGTATGAGGAAACTAAAAGAGCAACTCTACTAGAGAACCATCCTGAAGATGAAAGAGAGTCTTTATCTAAATTAGATTTAGAAACTCTTGAATATGTAACTAATAAAATTAACAATGTCAAACCAAATGCTCCTGAAGTAGCAGGGAATCCTAGAAAAGATTATAAAGACTATAATCAAGATTGGACTAAGATGGATGCCAAGGAACGAAGGGATAAATGGAATGACATCATAGCTTCGGCTGTGAAAAAATAACAGCTCGTAAAGAGCAAGGAGTTTAAAGATGGCAATAACAGGTGGAATGTTAGGTGCTGCTCACACAACCTCAAGTGCAGATGATTTTGTCCCTGAGTTGTGGAGTAATGGTATCTATAGATATTTTGAAAGAGGAACAATTTTCAAGGCTTTGATTGAAGATTATTCTTCTTTAGTAAAAGGTAGTGGAGATATAGTTAATATCCCACAAATTGATTTTGATGCTTCATCAGACAAAGCTGCTGATACATTGGTAACTTATGATGCAACAGCAACAACAGTAACTCAATTAGCAATAAACAAACATAAGTATAATGCTATGTTATTTGAAGATATACTTCAAATTCAAGCAAATGCTGATTTAGTAGCAAAATATACTCAAATGTTTGGCGAAGCTCTTGCTAGAGCTTTAGATGCTGATATTTGGGGTGAGCTAGATGGCATTAACGAGGGAACTGAACTTGCTGCTGATGATGCTATGCCTGATGCTGAATTTCAGGCAGCATTAGCAAACTTAGGCGAGAATGATGTTCCTTATATGGATGGTGGGTGTTCTTTTGTAGTTAATCCAACATTGATGGCTGACATCTTAGACCCTGCTGCAGGTATCTCTCGAAACTTTTGGAGAGCAGATGCAAGTGGAGATGGTTCTGTCTTAAATGCAGGTGGAACAAAAGGTTTCATGGGTAGATTATTTGGTATAAACACTTATATGTCTAATACTATATCTTCAGGTGGAACTTCATCAACAACATCAGGTGCGATTTTCCATAAGTCTGCTGCTGTATGTGCAGTTCAACAAAATGTAAGAGTTCAAGCAGAATATTCTATTGATGCTCTTGGTACTAAAGTTGTAGCTGATACAATATATGGGTGCAAACTTGTTGATAGTTCAAGCAATAAAAAAGGATATAGATTTAAGAATAAAGACTAATCTTAACCTTATAATAATTATATGGGGGTGGTTAATTCTATCCCCATATAATAAAGGAGAAAAATGGCTCAATATTGGTATAAAAAAGATAAAAGAGTAAAAAGAATTTCAGAAGATAATAGTGATAGAGATGTCGTTAAACAAGTTGCAGAATTAAAAGTAAAAGGGTATGTGCAAGTATTAGACAGAATAAACCCAAGTGCTACTATTATTGAACAACCTAAACCTAAAACAAAACCTAAAAAGAAATCTAAGGCAAAAAAGAAATGAAAGATTTATTAAAAAAAATTAGAAATGGTGGAGTAGAAAAGTTTAATGGTTCTCAACTAGGTATAAATAAAACAGGGAAAGGAAGTTTTCCACGAATGGATTATCAATGTGATGAGGATTATAAGGAAAGATTTAATAAAATTTTCAGAAAAACAAGTGAATCTTCTAAAACAGATTAAGAAACATGAAGGCTTTAAATCTTCTGTATATAAATGCACAGAAGGCTATGATACTATAGGGTATGGGTTTGCAGTAAAAGATTTAGTTATAGATGAGGATATAGCAGATTTAATCCTTATGAGAAAATTAAAAAGATTGCTAGAGCAAATAATAGCAACTTTTTCATGGTTTAAAGATAGTCCAGAGGATGTAAAATTTGTAGTTACTAATATGTGCTATCAAATTGGAGTTAATGGATTTTCTAAATTTAAAAAAACAATTTATTTATTAGAAACCGAACAATATAAAGATGCATCTGAGGAGATGCTAGACTCTAAATGGGCTAGATCCGATAGTCCAGGAAGAGCAAAAGAATTAAGTAAAATAATCGCAAAAGTTAAGTCAAGACAATAAGAGGTTATATGAAGGAAAAGGGTATCGTCAAGAGAGCGATAGTCACACCTGACAAGCATTTCCCCTTACATGACAAAAAAAGCATTAATGTGTTATGTAAGGCAATTGAAATAGTAAAACCTGATATATATATTGATTTAGGCGACATAGGTGAATGGAATGCTTTTTCTGTTTGGAAATTTAAAAGAAGAAAAGCTCCTCCATTAGAATACCTAATAAAAGATTTTAAAAAAGATGTAAGAGATGTTAATAAAGGAATGGACCAGATAGATGAAGCTTTGGATAAGGCTAATTGTGGTAAAAAATATATAACCGAGGGTAACCACGATAATTGGCTTAACATGGCAGTTGAAAAATATCCTTATATCCCTCAATATAAATTTTGTAATGCAGTTCGTTTGAAGGATAGAGGATATACTTATTATCAGTTTGGAAGGCGACTCAAGATAGGAAAGTTACGATTTTATCATGGGCATCTATATGGGGGGCAGTATCATACTGCTAATCATATAAGAAAAATGGGTTGTAATGTTATGTATGGACATTGGCATGATTTACAGCAAATGAGTGCAACTCATGAGGATGGAGCTAAATCTGCATGGAGCATCGGATGTTTAAAGGACATGAGTAATGATGCTAATCTGTGGTTAGGAAATAGGCAAACTAATTGGGCTCATGCTTTTGCAATAGTTGATTTTTTCCAGGGAGGTCATTTTACTGTTCATGTCATACAGATTATAAAAGGAAAAACAAGTTTATGGGGCAACTTAATTGATGGGAACAGATAGAAAATTAAGTTTATTACTTTTATTGTGGGTACTAGATAAAGTTATAATGATAATAATGTTAATGTTGTTAAAATGAATTTTTTAGAAATATTAGAAACATTTGGTGTTCCAATTACAATGTGTATTGCATTTGGATTCTTTATATGGAAACAGAATAAATGGATTCAAGATGATTTAAAGAAGGACATGGAAGAACAAGCAAAAAGACTTGAAAATATTGTCATAGGTCTTATTAATGCTCAAAAGAAATTACAAACAGATTTTGGAAAAGAATTATCAAGATTAGAAGGAAGTTACAGAGCTATATCTAATATAATACAAAAACTAAGTGGAAATGGATTAAAGAAGAAATGAATGATACATTGAAAGTTTTAGTAACACATCCTGAAATAGGTATAACAACAAGTTTAGGTTCAGGGGTTGTTCATTGGTTAGGTATTCTAAATCCAATATTAAGTTTTGTATCATTAGCGATTGGTATTAGTATAGGGCTTGTAACTTTGTATGGGAAATTTAAAAATATAAATAGGTAGCATATAAATTATGATACAAGCATTTATAGCTAAGAAATTAATAAATGTAGCTTTAAAGAAGATTATGAAAGCAAGGGAAATAAGGAACTTGCGAAAGTATGTTGAAGAAGATAATGAGCTAGATTTACAAGTTAGAGCTCATGCTAAACAGTTAGATAAGTATGGGAAGTATATAGAGTCGCTTGAGAAAGAAGTGGCTATTTTAAAAAAGGATTCACATCCTTCTCAAGAGTATATATGTTGTAGAGAATGTGGATGCAAGATAACTAAAACTAAAATTAGAAAAAAGGAGAAATAAATGTTTTCATTTATAACAGCAAATTGGGAATGGTGTTTATTAGCTTTGTATGTAGTAGAAAAAGTAATCAAATTAAGTCCATCTAAAAAAGATGACCTTGTTTGGGATATGGTATTAAAGCCAATAGTGGAGAAAATTAAAGGGAGATAATGCCGAGGAGTTTATCAAATAGTAAAGTTGAGGATTTTGAGCCTAGAAAGAAAAACCCTTTAGGTTTATTGGATGATTCTAATCTGGATTCAGAACTTAAGACATTACTTGTAGGTGGAGAACCATCAGGAATTGAATTATCTAAAACAAAGACTAGAATAAATACAGACTTAGAAATAAATTCCATTATTGGTAATGTTCAGATGACAGGTGGTATTTATATAAACGATACACAGAAATTAGTTTTCAATACTGATTTTGACCCTGTACTAGATGTTGGATTTGGTGGAGATACCTATATAACATCGCCTAGTAGTAGTTTAGGAGTTGGAAAGCTTGAAATATATTGTGCTGGTTTGAAAATGATATCATTGATAGGTGGAGATGCATTAGGATTACCAGAGCAAATTACAACTTTTGATTGTGATTTTCTTCTTACAAAAGGTAAAAAACTAATATTTGATAGTGATGATAGTCAAGATTATATAACATTAGATGATTCAAATGATGATTTAGAATTTTATGTTGAAAATACAAAGGTGTTTGAGCTTCAAGGTGATGGTGCTATTTTATTAAAAAATAATACCACGATTAATGCTACGACTGATGATATACTTGATTTCAGTACATCAGTAAGTGCTACTGCTTTTAAATGTGATGGTGGAATATATTTTGATGATGCAGGGGGTGATACTTATATTATTCAAAATGCAGGAACTGCCGACCAATTAGATTTTCATGTTGGTGGGGATATTCCTTTGGTAATAGGTCAAGGTGCTTCTGATTTTATAGCATTTGGAGCAGGGTATAGTGTTTATTTTGATGGTGGTGGAGACACGTATATACAAGAAAGCTCTGCTGATGTTTTAGACATTAAAGTAGGTGGAGATATGATTTTTCAAATTACTGAAAGTGGAGATGATGGAAATACAATAGATATAGATAATGCTTGTATTGGCTTTACTCAATTAGAGCCAACTTATGATGCAACTGCTACTTATGTCGATTTTAGATTCTCTAATAAGCAATTTGTAACATTTGGTGCAGGTAATATAACAAATCTGTTTTTAACTTTTCCATTAGTATCAGGTAATTTTGTATTATTATTAAAACAAGATGGAACAGGAAGTAGAACTATTACTAATTATAAAGTTAGGGAATTTGATGAAAGTCTTGCAGATGGTAGTGTTGCTCCTAAATTTGCAGGAGGCTCTGCTCCAACATTAACAACAGATGCAAATCATGTTGATATATTAAGTTTTTATTGGGATGCTGACAATGAAATAGCTTATGGTGTGGCTACATTGGATTTTCAATTCTAATGACTAATCAAGAATGGATAAATGGGATATTTACAGAATCTGAAACAGATTATAAAATAGCAGGTTTAAATATCTTATATAAGAATGAGAAAGAATATATTAAGAAGGGTGTAAAATTATTATGCGATAAATTAAATCCTTCATCTGTATTAGAATTTGGTTTTGGTAAAGGTTGGACAGCAACAGAGTTTCAAGAACAAGGTGTTAAGCATCACATTATACTTGAACCTAATAAAGAGAACTACAAAATGGCATTAGAATGGAAAGAGAATTATAGTACAGATTTAGAGATACTAAATATTTTTAGTTGGCAGTTTGAAACTGATGAAAAGTTTGATTTAGTTTATGATGATAGATTTTATTTCAGAAACGAAAAACATTATGAACATATGGATAAGATATTACCAATAAAACAATGGTATGCGAGCAATGCTCTCCAAGATAATAATAGAGAAATAGATGACTATCCTATATTTTTTCAGATAGATAATATTAATTATGTTCAATCTTTGTCCAAATATGGAGAATATAAAAAATGGCAACAATGATATTATTACCTGATGCAACTGGTATTTTTTCGACAGATTGGGTACCTGTTGGAGAAGCGACACATCACGAATGTCTTGATGATGATAATGCAGCTACTTCTTATGTTAAATGTTCTACTGATGCAAGGAATATGCAAATAGAATATGCTAATCCATCTGTTGCAGAGGCTGATATAGCCTCTATTGAATCTGTTAGATTTCTAAGTAGTGGTAAGGCTAATCATAGAAGCGACCCATCTCTTGTTGCTATATCATTTGCAGCTCCTACTGCTGGGTTTTCAGAAACTGTATCGTATGATGCTCATCGTACTAATTTTGAAACAATAAATGGAACTGCAAGAACAACATCAGATACTTCTAGTGCTTGGACATACTCTGATTTGGAAGATTTAGAGATGCTATGTATTAAAAGTGGAACTGTTGAAGTATATTTATCATATTTAGCACTTGAAGTAACCTATACAGAGGCAGCAGGAGATAATTCAGTATTTTTTGGATGTAATTTTTGAGATTTGTAAATTAACATGAGGATGTATGAGAAAATATGATGAAGAAATAAAGAAATACAAGAATGAAGCAGAAAGATTGAAAGGTGCTTACTTACAATGTTTAGGTATAATTCAATATTTAGAAGGTAAAGAGAAAGAAGAAGAAGAAAAGGAAAAGAAAGAAGGTAAATAGATGGCAAGTTTTACAGGTAACAGTATAAAAGATGTTTATAAAGATATTCTCCATACAAGTAATTCAAATAGTGGTCTAAGCACAACTATTAAACAAATTACTTGTGGAGATGGAGATACAACTGCTTTATATCTATCTCAAAGAAATCTAAAAGTGCAACCTTCTGCTGATACAACTACTAATACTGTTATATATGATGCCGATGGAAATGCGCTTGTTACTGTGGACTCTACCAATGATCTAGTTAAAGCAGGTATAGGTCAACACACTATCAACACACAATATGCACATTTTGGAGCAGGAAGCTCTAATACAATATGGGCAGGAGCTTCGTCAGGTACTCATTATGCAGTTCCTTTTAATAGTATTCAACCATCAACCTTGGTTAGTGGAGGAACAGGAACAGACCCTGCAACATCATTTACAATAGCAACTACTGCAGATGATATGGTTGGAGTTTTATGGTATCTATGTGATAATATTACAATAGATAGAATTGTGTGGTTTGCAGGTGGAAATGCAGCAAGTTCAGATACTTTGAGAGCTCATTTAATGAGCTATACAATAGATATAGGAGGTTCTGCTTCTGGTGGAGATTTATCAAGTGGAGCTGTATTGGCATATTCATCAGATATAAGTAATTTAGGATATGAACAATCATATTACAATCAAATGACAATATCAACTGCTGATGTAAATGCAGGTAAAGCTATAATGTTCTTTTTTAGAGCAGATAGTGTAAATTCAGATTTCACAATTAATGCAACAATAAAATATCATTTAAGGTAAAGGGAGTAATAATGGCACAAGGAAATATAAATTTAACAATTAATGGGAGTAATTTTGCAAAGCAAAAGACATATAATAATATATTTGAAAACTCCCAAGAAGTAGATAATACAGATGGTTTTATAAATGTTCTAACTGTAAGTACGACTAAGGGAGCTAATACTGTTAGTAATGTAAAGGCTTTATGTGTATATAATGAAGGCACAGTAGGAGTTGAAATTCAGTTTACATATCAAGAATATAAAGATAATTCTAATACAGACCAAGGAAACTCGGTAGATTTAGGTGGTGGAGCTACTGTTACAAGATATGCTACATTGCTTTTGCCTGCAGGAGATTTTATTTATTTGCCCAATGGAAGATTACTTGGTTATAATGCTGATGCTTCTGGTGCTAATGCTACCTCTATTTCTAATACTGCTCCTGATTCAAATGAATATACAGATTCAACAGCAGATTCAGATGATGGGACAGGTGGCGATATAACAGGTTCTGCTTCTGAAACTAAGGTATTTTTAGAGCCATATACAAGTGCTGCGAATTGTACTGCAAATTTATTTCATGTAGGAGATTTAATTAGAGTTAATAACGAAATAATGGAAGTAACTGCTATTGGAGATAAATCAGATGCTGCAAATAATTATTTAACAGTTATTAGGGGAGCTCATGGTTCTACTGCTGCCTCAGACCATGCAGATGATGCTGATATTAGATTTCCATTTTTTAATGCCTACAACAACTATGATAAATATACTGTTGCACAAACAAACAAAAATGGTAAGTTTAAAGCAATGAACTTCTTTGGATATGGAAGAACATTAGATAATGTTTCTGATGGATTAGTTCCAGGTTCTGTATGTTTTAAATTTTATAACCCAGGTTATCAAGAATTAGGTTTGTCAGGAATTACTGCCAATACAAATTCAGGGCTCTCCCCATCTACAGCTATGCAGTTTACCATTTCTGTGGATGGAGGGTCAGCATATGATTTAGATTTTACCACAGACTCCAGCAATGTCAATTTCGGAGGAAAAAATGGTGTTCTAAGCAAAATACAAGATGTATTTGATACTCAGTATTATACATCAGGCAACCTATTTGAAAAAAGAGTAACAGTAGGAATAGTAAATGGAGATGTTAGATTTACTTCAGGTTCTACCCTTTCTACATCTGCAATAGCACTAGGAGATTCAAGTGGTGGTGATACAGATATATGGGCAGCAGGTAGAATCCCTGCAGTAGCAAGTGTTGAAAGTGCAGTAGCTGCGAGGTTACCTGAAGATACACTTAGAGATAGAGTTACTTATGAAGAAAGACCAAATATTGGTTCTATAATGTATGATGATGGCAATGGTAATTTAGTAGGGGCAGGTAGTGGTACTATAAATTATGAAACAGGAGCTTTGGATTTTACAGCAGGAGCTAATGCAGAATTTGTGATTTCAGCTACTTATCTGTCTGCACATAGTGGTGGAACTGATGTAACTACAACAAGTGGCGACAATCACATAACATCAATAGGAGCTAGAAGTACAAATCAAAAATTAAATGCTAAGGTTAAAGTCATAGCAATGAACTAGGAGGTATCATGCCTTATAGCAAGTATGGTAAAAAAGCAGGAAAAAAGAAAAAAAAGAAAAAAAAGAAAAGAGGTAGATAGATGGCAACAGCACCAACATATTGTACACATAGACAATTAAAGGATGTATTTCCTCAAGTAGATTCATTTGACAATAAAAGAGCTTTATATGGATGGAAATCAGGATTAACAGATTGGTATGACACAAGTTTAGATATTTTCTATTCAGCTAATGTGGGACTAATCACAAAATTATTTGTAGATGGAGTAAAGATTGATAAGATTACTTATAATACGACTGAAACAACAAAATTAGATGGTGCATTAACTGCAAGTGCTGCAGTTTTTTATGTTGATGCTTCACATGGATTAGAAGCAAATGATATAGTAAAAATTGACAATGAATATATTAGAGTTACTTCTGTAGATTCTGATACAATCTCTTGTGCAAGTGCTGGAACTAATAGAGGTTTATTTGGCTCTTCTGCACAACATCATGCAAATGATGCAAGTGTTTATTTAATTATAGATGCAAGTACAGATGTTGGAGATTCTTCTTCAGCAGACCCAAATGCTTTAAGTTTTGTATATGATACACATTTAGATTTATGTTTACTTATAGGGAATGATTTAACTACTAATGACCCAAATAACAATCTTGTGGAAGGAGGAGAGGATTTTTCTACTTTAATTACAAGAATTACAGCTAATGCAAGTAGATATTTAGATAGTAGGCTTGATCCTAATTTACCTCAAAATCAATTAAAAGATAAAGAAGGTAATTATGATTATATAATAATTAGAACAACTGCTCTTATAACAGCAGGGTTTATGATTAGAAGCCATGATGCTATATCAGAGATAGCAGATAAAATGATGGCAGAGGTTGACAATAATATAGAATTATTAAATACAGGGAAAGCAGGATTGTCTTGGCAAACTACTGGTGACTCATCAAAAGGTGTCATAAGAGATGTTACTTATACAGATGGTAGTGTAAGACCTGTAGATACAAGAGGTAGGTGGTCAGGTTCTTGGGATTTAATAAAAGTTTCCATTAGTGCTTCCACAGCAGGAGCTATAGGTACTGCTAAATTTAATGTATATGTAAAAGATTCAGATGGATTAAAAAATAATCAAGTTGTAACCGAAGAAGTTATAACAGGAGATTATCAGACACTAGCAAGTGGGCTTCAAATAAGATTTGGAGGTTCTACAGACTCAAGTGTTGCAACTGCTTCAAATGAATGGGAAATAGAAGTAGTAGGATATAATGAAGAAATAGATCTTAATAATACAGGCTCAAAGAAGATGACCAGAGGTGGAGCTGGAATTTATGGTAATAAGGGATATTAATAATGGCTGTTACCTTTACTAATAATTGGAAGAACATTTTAGATAAATTAGAATCTGTATTAGAAACAGAATTTAAAGGAACATTAAAAGTATATAAAGGAGCATCTATTCCCAAGGGGATTAACCAGGCTTTACAGCTAATTCCAATAGAAAGTGTGCTCTCTGAATATAATACAAATTCTGAAACAAGAGAGTTTTCAGTTACGATAAGATTTGTTTTTGCTGAAGCTAATGTTAATGAAACAGCATTAGATCATATTTTAAGACTAGTATCAAGAGTTGGAGCTCTTATTGCTAAAGACAATATGTCAATGGATTTATCTGATGGGAGTCGTGCTTTTAATTGTAGGCTTGAAAGAGAAGTTTTAAATGCAGAACCTGAATCAAATATTCATGTTACAGAATGGGAATGGAAATGTCAACATTTAGGAAATACAGGTTAGGAGAAGAATGAAAATTAAATTAAAAAATAAGGACAATCCAATTACACAAATGTGGTGTTTTAATTCTAGTGGATATAGTTCTGACATAATAAATAAAATAAATTCAGGTAAGCAAGTAGAGGTTGAAAGAGTACCTAGATCTGCTTTGGAATATGTAGAAGAAGTAAAAATAATCAAAAAGAAAAAGAAAAATAAGAAGGAGGAAAAATAAATGGCTATTTCAACATCAGCCTATTCACCAAAAGAATTTCAAGTTTTAATAGCAGAACAAGATGCTTTTGGTACAATAGAAGCATCAGGTGGAAATGATTACCATGCACTTGATGTAGATTCAGTAGGAAGTCCATCATTAAATCCTGTTCAAGGATTAGATGTCAGGAATGGAAGTAGAGTATTACAAGCAACAGATTTCTTTCAAGATGTTAAAACATCTGTTAAAGAAATATCTGTATCAGGTACAGCAACAACAAATGCCCTTGATTTGCTCTTAGAAAATATAATGGGAGAAGCAGAAGGTTCTGCAAATGGTGTATATTCATTTTTATCGAATAAGGCAGTACAACAAGTTGGAACAGGAGATGGCTCTCTTGTAGGTACTATGCTTTCTGTAGTAATTAAATCAGGTTTTGGAACTAATGCTGATTTATCATTTAAAGATTGTGTTGTTACAAGTTTGACCTTAAATGGTGATACAGGAACAGAGGGTGGAAGAATTAAATTTTCTTGTACATTCCAAACTGGCTCAACAGTTGAAGATTTGACAGATGCATCTACAACAGTAGATACAGCTTTTACTGCTGCTTCAGAAAATTATCTAATGAGTTCTTGGGCTGACCCTGTTTATAGAAAAGTTGTAGGAGTGAATAATCTTTTAGTGAGTTCATTTTCTTTAGCACTTGCTAATCCAGCGACTTTTCATGGAGTAACAACAGCAGGATATGAACTTGTTACAAGAGCAGGTGAATTTTCTGCAACTTTAGATACAACAGTTAAATATGATGATGTAACAGAAGATATGTTTCAAGTTTTAAATAATCAATCTACAGGAGCATCACAAGGAATTACATTACTTAATGATGATGGTACTTTAGCAGATACTAAATTTGGAATCAATATACCAGCATCAGTTTTAACGAATGTTGCATTTAATGAAGGTGATATTATGATGTTAGACTTGTCTGTTAAAGCAGTTGGCTCAGGTGTTGGTTCATCAACAGCATTAGTAGAAGTTGCTTGTTAATTAAATAAGAGGTAATATGAAAGTCAAACTCGAATCAGGTCGTGAGGTTGTTTTTAATGACCTTACAGTAGATGAAAGAGATGAACTTCTTGATTCTGTAGAATATGATAATTCTAAAAAGGGTGTTAAAATAAAAATGCTTCACTCAACAATGACTAAGTTTATTAGATTGGGTATTAAAGGTTCTGATGATAAATTTATAAAATCATTAAAGTTTAATGAGAAAAGCGACATCTTTCAAAAGATACAAGGGGATCTAATGAACATGGGGGAAGAAGAAGCCTCAGACTAGCTTTAAATGTTATGTTTGAGGCTTGTCAAGGTTGTATGTATGAGGAGTACCCTTATAAAGCTCAAATACCTGTTTTAATCAAAGGAAATCGCCCAACTTGGGAGTTTAAGAGTAATAAAGATATTTGGAAGGTTATTGATTTAATAATACAGGAAACAAATGAGCATAATGCAAAAGGCAATCAGTTTGACATATCATCGACAGTTCAAGCTCAATTGCCTTTTTTTACATGTGCAAATAGAATATTTGACAAAGAATCTCAGAAAGATATACAAAGGTATTTATATTGTGAAAAATTTCATATACCAGCATATAAAGGAAGCTATGG
>Ga0114905_1001518_pt1 | contig 12662 bp, 9 predicted proteins | sample MalvireepMed_b05_FD_83499 | JGI IMG/M metagenome (GOLD analysis project Ga0114905, IMG submission 83499) | Marine viral communities from the Global Malaspina Expedition - Malaspina viral metaG DeepMed_b05 | ecosystem: Environmental > Aquatic > Marine > Oceanic | place: Mediterranean Sea...
ACAGGTTGGCTCAACCACCCTTGTCAATATGGCGTCCCAGTTGACTTCGAAGTCGCCCCTAGTGAAGTTTGCCATTAATGACAACTTCGGCGGCTCTGCTGCAGCTGGTACCACGAATGCTCTTGGTGCAGTTGTTGGTACATCTCAATGGGATCTTGAAGCTACTGAAGGCATCCCTGAGATCGACATCAAGGTAGATAGTGTATCTGTCACGGCGATGACTAAGAAACTGAAGGCCAAATGGACTCCAGAGCTTGGTCAGGACCTCAATGCCTACCATAACCTTGATGCGGAAGTGGAACTTACGGGTATTCTCTCTGAGCAAATTGCTCTTGAGATTGACCGCGAGATTCTTAATGATCTCGTTAAGGGTGCCACTGCTAGCACTTACTATTGGTCACGTCGACCAGGTAAGTTCATGAACCGCAAAAACGGTACTCCAATTAGTACTCTCTCTAATGAGTCACTTCTTGGTGCTGACTTCACTGGTACTGTGTCTGAATGGTATGAGACTCTTGTCGAGACCATTAACGATGTATCTGCTCAGATTCATCGTAAGACGCTTCGCGGTGGAGCCAACTTTATCGTAGTAAGCCCCGAGGTTGCTAACATCCTCGAGTTTACTTCTGGGTTCCGCGCTGACGTAACAGGCGACACTGACAGAGGTACTGTTGGTGCTGTTAAGTCTGGTAGTCTCAGCAAGAAATGGGATGTATATGTTGATCCTTACTTCCTCAGGAACGTTGTTCTTGTTGGTCGTAAAGGTGGTTCGTTCCTCGAGAGCGGCTTTGTATATGCCCCCTATGTACCGCTGCAGGTCACTCCCACGATCTTTGGCGTAGAGGACTTCGTGCCCCGTAAGGGTGTCATGACTCGCTACGCTAAGAAGATGGTACGTCCTGATATGTACGGTCTTGTTGTTGTAACCGACCTACTTGGTTAATTTCTAAATTAACCTTTTTATAGAAAACCCCAGTTTGACTTAGGTTGAGCTGGGGTTTTCTTTTTTCTAAAACTAATTAAGGTAGTATAGAGGACCACATGAATGGCTTTCCCCACACTTTCACCTTCAAGCACAACGAGTGCGATTACTTTGCCACAAACGGCGAGCTTAACTGATATTACAACGACAACATTGCCGTTCAACATATATAATGATACGTCCTCTCCTCTTTATTCGACCAACTTTAAACGAGGGGCTATAGATCAGGTTGCTCATACATATAAAAAACTTGGTGGAGATGTACTAGATATAGAACTGACAAAAGAAAACGTATTTGCTGCTTACGAGGAGTCAGTTTTAGAATATTCATATATTGTCAACATTCATCAAGCAAAAAACTCTCTAGGGAGCATGCTCGGGAATGTAACTGGAACCTTTGATCATGACGGCAACCTCATTGCAGGCAAAGGCAACGGAGAGAATGGGTCGTTATTTACTAAATTGGGTGACGCGGCACGCGACGGTACAAAGGACGAACAGGACGGCACAGGGCAACAGAGTGTTGCTTTAAAGTTCCCCAAATTTAAATTTGAGTACGCCAGAAAAGTATCTCTAGGTGTTGGAGCAGCTGTTGGAGTCGGCGGAGATGAAACAGAACATTCGGCCTCATTTACTACAACTCCGGACCAGCAAGATTATGATTTACAAAGTATTATATATGCTGCTTCTACAACTGATACTGCTCTTCCATTTTATAATAAGGTGGATAACCTTAATAATAGTAGACTTATAATTAAACAGGTATATTACAAAACTCCGCAATCAATGTGGAGATTTTATGGTTACTATGGCGGTCTTAATACCGTTGGCAATCTTCAAAATTATGGCCAGTGGGCAGATGATTCACAGTTTCAAATTGTTCCAGTTTGGCAGAACAAACAACAATCAATGGCATTTGAAGACGCAATTTATACAAGAAATTCTCATTATTCTTTTGAGCTGAAAAATAATAAATTAAGAATATTTCCTACAGCCACAAGAAATGGCCCAAAAACAATGTGGGTCAAGTTTACTATCAAAAAAGATGCTTGGGAAGAAGATAGCGATAGATTAGACGGCGCAGGAGGTGTTAACAACATGAATACGCTGCCATTTGCTAATCTTCCTTATAGAAATATCAATTCCATTGGAAAACAATGGATAAGAAGATTTGCTTTGTCTCTATCGAAAGAAACATTAGGATTAATTAGAAGCAAGTTCGGGACAATCCCGGTTCCAGGAGAGTCAATCACTTTGAATGGTACCGACTTGATTATGCAAGCAAAAGAAGAACAAACTGCCCTCAGAGAGGAACTAAAAGTTACCTTAGATGAGTTAACATATGCAAATCTGGCTGAAAGAGACGCCACAACAACTGATTCGGTTAATAGGACTTATGAAAAGATTCCTTTTCCGGTATTTACGGGGTGATAGATAGTAATGTCTAAATGGGAACAACCAACGCAGGCGCCACCTCCTCTTTTTGTTGGAAAGAAAGAGAGAGACTTGGTAAAACAGGTCAATGATGAACTAATTGAACGCGTTATCGGCCAACAGATACTATATTATCCCATTAGTCTAGAACATACAGATTTTCATTCGGTATATGGGGAAGCAATTAATAAAACATTTCTTCCTCCCATCCGAGTGTATGTTTTGGTTGATTGGGGAGGCCTACAGACACAATTTATGAATAATGTTGGTATAGATAAAAATTCATCAATAAATATTCATTTTCACAAAAGAAGATTAACTGAAGACCAAGACTTGGTTGTTCGTGTCGGAGATTTCGCTTTGTATGGCGACATTTATTTTGAAATAGTTTCTTTAAACGAGCCAAAGCAATTCTTTGGTCAGATTGATTATCGTTTTGAAATATCTGCAAAGTGCATTAGAGCACGCGAGGGCTTATTCGATGCCACCTAGTCATACAAATACTGGTGTTTCAGATCCGAGCATCATTCATGAAGAAATTGTTATGCCTTCGACATTGGAAAAGATTGATGAGTCATTTCTTGAACATATTGATGAGAAGTTCAATATACATGCAACTTCAAAAAAGGGATTTAAAAAAGTACCAGTCTTGTGGATGACAGCCGAAAGATCACATCAGGTTAAAAATAATCAAAACCTAAGAGACAAAAGAGGATCATTAATTCTGCCTATAATGACAATTGAAAGAGTATCTGTCGATAAAAATCCGTCAAACAAAGGAGTTTTTCAGGGAAACGTTCCTCCAGTCGATGACGTAAAGGGTGGTTCAATTGTAATTGCGAGAAAAATCAAACAAGATAAAACAAGCAATTTCGCAAGTGCTGACGCAAATCGTTTATTTGGTCAATTAAATTTTCCATTCAAAAATGAAAAAGTTGTCTACCAAACAGTTTCAATACCGATGCCCGTGTATTTGACAATAAATTATGCAATTGTATTAAGATCTGAATATCAACAACAAATGAACGAGATGCTAACTCCATTCCTTACAGAAACTGGAGCAATTAATCATTTTGTGATTAAAAAAGATCAACATCTTTATGAAGCTTTTATTCAACAATCTTTTCTTCAAGCCAATAACATATCAGTTTTGGATGAAGAGGAAAAGATATATCAAACAACTGTCAATATACAAGTTTTGGGTTATATAATTGGTAAGGGCAGCAATCAAGATCGGCCAAAGATTGTTGTTCGCGAAAATGCAGTTGAATTTAAGATTCCTCGAGAAAGGGTAATCATGGGAGACATCCCAGACCATGATGACGACGCATTTTATAGAAGTTAATATTGGAGTTTGAGAAAAGAAAATACTATTTATTAAAGAAAATACTATTATAATATAGGAGAACTTAAAGTATGTCCGCAAAGAAGTTTAAATTTGTATCACCTGGAATTTTCATGAAAGAAATTGATAAGTCAGTTCTTGAAGTGGGACCAGGAGCAGTAGGACCAATTGTTATTGGTCGCGCTGCAAAAGGCCCGGCAGGAACACCTATCAAGGTTCGATCCTATGCAGAGTTTGTTTCTATCTTTGGAGAACCTCTTCCTGGTATTCAAACAGGAGATGTTTTTAGAGATGGTAACAAGTTAGCTCCCACTTATGCTGCCTATGCAGCCAAAGCTTGGTTGAGTAGCAATACTCCTCTCACGTTTGTTAGGCTTTTGGGCGAAGAACATGGTAGTGCAACAACAGCTGGCAAGGCTGGCTGGGGCGGCGGAACTACTAGTGGCGTTGCAAAGTTGCTGCAAGGCAATAGCACACGATCTGGCGCCGGCGGAGATGGCGGAACTGCTGAAAGTGTAACTTCTAATGCCGGCGGAGCTTACGGACTATGGTTGTTTGATGGAAAAAACCAAATTGAAAACTTAGGGCCCAGCGCTGATGGTCACGCAACTTTACCTGACGCAATTGATGCCGCCGGCGTCGCGCTCAACGATGCATTTACAATAACAGTTCCTGTTGCCGCCGGCGGAGACGGCATCACTCATAAGATTATATTCAAACAAACCACTTCGCAAGTTGCATCTCTCTCCGCGACCACCGATTGGGGAATTTCATTAGATGATGCCAACACAGACGCTCTTAGGGCAGCTGCTGTTATCGACGCCATTAATGGAACCGTCAATGGTGCGGTAGGGTATGGCGGCAACGCCGTCAGTTCAGTTTATCCAGCCGGCGAGCTTGGCTTAACTGCTGTTAAAGGCTCAGCTGCCACTAAGGTCGATCTAACCATGAGTACTGCCGGCGCAGCTGGAAACGTAGTAGACGTCCTTAACGCTGTCGTAAACTTCGCCGAAGGATCCAAACTGATTGTCACGACTTTCACTGGCGGTACCGACGACGGCGGCGCCGCCAACGGCGCCTTAGCAGCTGTATTCTATTGCGATGCAAACACTAGTATTGCCTTGTCTGGTGCATTTAACTTTGATCAAGCCGGATCCGGATTTGCTGGAGGCAATGAGCCATTACAATTTACGGCGTCTCAAGCGGCAACAATTGGAACAAGTTCTGCTGGTTCCTTAACTATGGTGGTCGGAACTCCGGCTCAAATTGAGTCTGGATCAAATAAAGGGCTTGCTGGCGATCATCCAAGTGTTTCGAAATTTGATTTCAATTTCAACACCGATTCAGATTCTTTTATTAGAAAAGTATTTAATACCAATCCGACGTTAACAAACACAACCATTACTACCACTCCTAATCAGAAAGGATATTTCCTTGGAGAAACGTATGAAGGTTGGATTGATAACAAATTGGGAGGCTGGAGTAATGTTACTCATGGTCTTCTTATGGGTGTAAAATCTAGACATTCTTCGAATCCAAAAGATGGTGCAGATTTCAGATTCGGAAGAAGAAATGCTTACACAGGCTGGTATATTCCTCAAGATACTGGAGACGCCACTAGCTATGATAACACTTCTACACAGAAGATGTTTCGTTTTATTTCTTTGAATCAAGGCGAGTGGTTGCAGAACAATCTTAAAGTTTCCATTGAGGACGTCCAATTCCCGAATGACAAATACAACAAGTATGGAACTTTTACAGTTTCGCTTAGAATGTTGACCGATAGAGACGCAAAGGTTCAGCATGTAGAAGTATTTAGAGGAGTAAATCTTAATCCAAATTCTGCAAACTATATCAAAAGAAGAATTGGTGATAAATATTTTGAATGGAACGCTGTTGAAGAAAGATTTAGAGAATACGGAGAATATCCAAACCAGTCAAAGTTCATTCGCGTAGAACTGAACGAGCAAGTTGATGGAGGATCTGCTGAAGGACTTCTTCCCTTCGGTGTTTATGGCCCTTATCGATTATTGAATGCGTTGAATGTTACTGGCGCCACTCATGGCGCACTCAACGATGAAGGAGATTATGGTGATGGCTCCGCAGGAATGACAGACGATCATATGATTGTTGGAGAGTCGAAGGTCGCATTCTCTCCGTGGGGTGACACAGCCACCAATCTTTTTACTTCGTCTATTAATGTAAATTCTGCCTATGGAGTACGACTTGGGCAGTTTGAACATGACGACAGCGCCACAGTTGCGAACAACCAGATGTCATCTTCCTTCTTTTGGCCAGAGTTGGGCTTGAGAGGTTCATCTAAGGATGGCGATATTGATGATGCCCGAAGGGCATATTGGGGCGTCAGAACTGAAAGATCAGGTTCAAACATATTTGATGCAAGTGTCCGCGATGTGATTCGTGCCCTTCCAGCTGGAATTGACACCAAGAGAGATGGCGATGCAGCTACACAAAAATCTTGGATCTTCTCTCTCGATGATATCAAACTTGAAGTAGGCGGAGAAGCGGTGTATGAGTCTGGTAGTCGCAAGGCTGGCACAAGTTATACTGCAGTCTATGGCGAAGGCCTTGGGACAGGTAACTCAGGCGCCAAAAAGATTGTTAATGAAAAGAAATGGAATCGATTTACAACTCTTTTTCATGGCGGTTTTGATGGGTTTGACATTGTAGAAAAAGACCCACTTCGAAACACCTTATTGGGCGCCACCACTGACGCCAAATTGAATTATGCTTACAACACTGTCAAGCAAGCTCTTCAATCAATTAAGGATGCAGACTTATTGGAATACAACATTGCTGTAATGCCTGGTTTAACAGAACCAACATTAACTACGCTTCTTATTGACCAGTGCGAGGATCGAGCAGATTCTTTAGCTATTGTTGATCTACAGAACCATTCAGTTGCCGGCGGAGATGGCAACTATCAGCCATATACTGAAAGCAGCGAGACTGAACAAGATCGTATTGATTATCAGGACATCGACACTCTCAGAAAGAAGCTTGAAAACAGAGAAATCAATTCAAGCTATGGCTGCACCTACTATCCGTGGGTTCAGATCCGCGATGACAGCTCTGCTGCGGTTCTTAAAGTTCCGCCCTCTGTTGTTGCTCTCGGCGCTATGGCATTTAGTGATGCTGTGCAGGCACCATGGTTTGCGCCAGCTGGATTTACAAGAGGTGGACTTTCTTTTGGTGCTTCGGGCCTGAATGTCGTTGGGGTAACTCATAAGTTGATTTCTGAAGACAGAGATAAGCTTTATGAGATGAACATTAATCCGATTGCTACTTTCCCTGCAGAAGGGATTGTAATTTTTGGCCAGAAGACGCTTCAAATTTCTCCTTCTGCTTTGGATAGAATCAATGTTCGTCGCTTGCTCATCTTTATTAAGAAAGAAATTTCAAGAATTGCAGCGACCACCTTGTTTGAGCAAAATGTCACAGCAACGTGGATTGGCTTTAGAAATAGAGTTAACACGTTCCTGGCTGGTGTTAAAACTCAATTGGGACTTACGGATTTCAAAGTTGTTCTTGATGAATCTACGACTACTCCAGACTTAATTGATAGAAATATTATGTATGCTAAGATTTTCCTGAAGCCTGCTCGCTCTATTGAATCTATTGCACTAGATTTCATTATTACAGATTCTGGAGCATCTTTTGAAGATTAATAAGAGAAATATTTAAAGCATTTACTATTTAACATTGAGGAGATAATAAAAAATGGCAACAGAAAAATTTTGGAGTAATAAGGCGTTAGAACCAAAAAGGCAACACAGGTGGTTTTTGTATCTTGGTACGCCTGGAGAAAATAGTATACCTCCATATCTCATCAAGAGAGTAGATAAACCAAAATTTATGGTGAACACGATTACGCATAGTTATTTTGGCCACAAGTTTCATTATCCCGGGAATGTTGAATGGCAACAAATATCATTCACTCTTGTAGATCCTATTTCACCTGATACATCTTCTGTGTTATATGAAATGTTACGTTCTGGAGGATACGATAATCCCGAAACTCAGTCAGTTAGTACACTGTCAAAAGATCTAAGCGTAAAAGCCCTTGGGCGAATAATCACACTGCATCAATTGAACGCTGATAACGATGTTGTTGATCAATTTGAGCTTATCAACCCGTGGATTACAAATGTCGACTTCGGAACGCTTGCATATGAAAGTGACGCGATGGTCGATGTTTCTGTGACGGTTCGTTACGATTATGCAAAATTTGATACTATGAATGCGTAATTATTATTTAACATTGTTTGCAAATAGAGTTATAATTGTATTTTGATAAGAGGTAAATATGGCGACTAGAAATAATCAGGACAGGCTTGGCACTCCAAGTGTCCAAGACTCCGATCCTGTTCTCTCAGCTGAAGAAAGCAGTCTTTCTTTTGTTACACCAACAGAGTTTGTTGAACTTCCATCAAAGGGGATATATTATCCAGAAGATCATCCTCTGCACAATCAAGATGTAGTTGAAATTCGCTACATGACAGCTAAAGACGAGGATATTTTAACATCCGAATCCTTGATTAAAAAAGGAGTTGTGGTAGACAAGTTTATACAAAGCATATTGATAGACAAGTCTGTTAAAGTACAAGATTTGTTGCTTGGAGATAAAAATGCAATAATAATTGCAGCAAGAATTACAGGATACACTGCTAACTATACAGTAGATATTCCTTGTGGTTCATGCGGAGAGAGAAATGAAAAAACTTATGATTTAAATGAGATTTCACAGGTCAGAAGTATCGACGACATTGATGCCTCTGAGTATGGTGCGGAAGTAACCAGTCAAGGGACTTTTTTGGTTGAGCTTCCTGCGACAAATAGTTTAGTTGAGTTAAGATTAATAACGGGAAGAGATGAAACTAAATTACTAAATTTAAAAAACAAAAGAAAAAAACTTAAATTAGATGAAGCAAATTTAACAGATTATCTTAAAGCAGTAACTGTTTCAGTGGATAACAACGATAATAAAGCTGTTGTTAATGACTTTGTACACAACTTGCCGTCAATGGATGCGAAACATATTCGTAAAGTTTATCAGAACTTAGTTCCTAGTGTTGAATTGAGAACTCTTTTTGAATGCGAGGAATGCAATTTCTCAAAGGAGGTCAATGTACCGATTACGGTACAATTTTTTTGGCCTGAATGACGAATATATAGAAAGTGTTTATGAAGAGTTCTTCATATTAAAATATCACGGTGGTTGGAGTTTTATTGAGGCATATAATTTGCCAGTAACAATTAGGAGATGGTTTTTGCATAGGCTCGTTGAAGAAAAGCAGTTGGAAAACGAAGCCCGCGAAAGCAAAAATTTAACGTAAAACTAATTATTCATAAGTAAACCACTTAAGGAATAATTGTATTATGGCGCCCCCCAAAAAACAACCCGTCGATCCCGAAATTAAAGCCTTATATAGTCTTGCTGCTGATATTGCAAATTCAATTGGGAATACAGTAGGCGCCCTAGACGACATGACCGAGGGTGTTAAAAAGTCTGTTAAACAAATGTCCGGAGCCATTGGTGAAGGCACCGCGTTGACCATGGGGTACATATATCGAGATTACTTTAAAGCAATGTTTAGGCAACAGATGCAGGTAGTGGGGAATATAATTTCAGAAACAATTTTTGCACCAATACAACTATATACAGAATCTTTACAACATCTTTATAACGGTCTTCAAGGTGTTGTAAATCGACTGGTTTCTGCAAATGTAGATCTCTATAAAGTGCTCGATGAATCAACTTCTAATTTTTTCAAACTAACTCAGGCGGCATCAAGTTATACTTCAGTTATTCGAAATTCAGTTGATGCGATGAAGCTGCAAGGCCTTCAAATATCTGGTGTCGCTGAATCGGCTGCAGAATTATATAAAAACACTGTCTTATTTAGAGATGCTTCAAGTTCGACACAAACTAGATTAATTACTTTTGTTCAAACTTTGACACAGGCTGGAGTGAGTGCTTCATCGACGGCCCGCGTAATTCAAGTTTTGAATAAGACGTTTGGTGATTCTGGTCAACAAACACGAGAAGCGACAGCGGATGTTTTGCACTTTGCTCGAGCTGTTGGTGTTGCTGGCAGTGATGCGATGGAAGGCATGGGTCAGGCTTCGTCTGTTATTGCAGCTCATGGAGATAACATGACTAGAGTGTTTAAAGAGTTGCTTGTTCAGGTTAGAGCAACAGGTTTGAGCACGCAACAACTATTAGGCATCGCTGAACAGTTTGATACTTTTGATCAAGCTGCAAGATCTGTAAGCATGTTAAATTCTTTACTAGGTGGCCCCTATCTTAACTCTATAGAAATGGTTTATATGACCGAAACTCAGAGAAATAGAGCAGTGCTGGAAGCAATAGAGCTATCAGGCAAATCATGGGCCACCATGGACAGGTTTGAAAGAAAGGCCATTGCTGCATCAATTGGCATTAGAGATATGGCACAAGCAACTGAGTTTTTCGGAGGCGGCTTGGCAGCTTTTGATTCTGCTCTGGCAAAATCTACAGAGAGCGCTAGAAAGCAGGAGGCTTTGTCAGAGATTGCTAGGAGATCCACCACGATGATTGAAGGGTTTCAAAATGCTTTAATGACTTTAGCTTTTTCTTTTAGAGGAGTTATTGATTGGATAAGGAAAGCCACCTACACGCTGGTTAAATGGAATGAAGACACAGATGGTGCAGTGAGCAAGGTTGCGTTGTTGGCAACTGCCATAGGGGCAGCAACAGCTGCGTTTGGGCCAATTGGTTTTCTAGGTGCCTTAGCGATGGTGAAACAGCACTGGATTGATATAGAAGGATGGCTCGGAGGCCCGAATTCGAAAGGAGTGCAGTTGTTTAATAATCTCGGACAGGGAATAATACAAGCTTTTGCTCAAATACCATCAGTTTTAAGTTTTATTTTTAATTCTATAACAGATATGATACTATCGGAAGACTTTAATGAGAAATTTTCAGGTGTTTTTGACACATTATTTTTATTTGTTAAGCGCGCGATTAGACAATTGGGTGATTGGATTGGCGATGTAATGACAATGGCTGTAGGAAAAACTTTGAAAGCAGCTGGTCAAGCCATGGGAGCTGAATTTGATTTCATTGGTCAATTTCTTGGTTCAAAAATAGAGGCTTTAGGAGAAGCCTTGATCAAGAGAGCGAAGAAAGCTACAGAAACTTCCATAAATCAATTAAGACCAGTGATACAGACGGCCAACAATTTACAAAATGAAATACGATCAACCGGAGCGACACGTGTCGTTGTTGACAATAGCGATGTAGAGGATGCCAATAAGCAGACAGCAGCAGAAGTTAGAAGTTTGCACACTTCCGTGGGTAGGATACTTTCACTGTTGGGAGATATTGAGTATACCGAGAGAAGAAAGGAGTCTCGCCCTAGAACTACCATGTTGGGCGAATTAACGTAGGGAAAATGAGAAATGCCAGGATTTAAATCACATTCAACAACTCAAGGTTACCACGATCCTACAGACGCCATTGCAAAAAAAGGATTTTATATTGAAGTGTTCCACATCAATAGTGGGAAAACTGTAAGATTTAAAGCCATGCTAAAAGATTACAATGATCTACATAACGTAGCATATGATGATCATTTTTTTATTGGTCAGTCTGAACCTGTTAAAAAGTGGAAATCTACCATAAGACAAATTGATTTGTCTTTTGTTGCTTTGGCATCTAGCATTTCGGAAGGAAGGCATAATCTAGCGAAGGTTTCTTTGTTAACAAATATGCTTTACTCAGAACAAGAGATGGATCAAGGCGCCTATGTGACAAAAGTTGGCGGCTCCCCCATATTCAGAATTCGTCTTCTTAATTTAATCGCCGGGCCCGGCATGGACTGGGGGGAAGCTTGGGATACAGGTTTGCAGGGTTATATTTCAAACTTGATGTACAAAATAAATACAGAAAATTCAGTGTTTTTTCATCGCCCTTCTTTAAAGAAAGGTCGCAATCTTTCCGGAAAAGATGATTATGATCCCAAAGGCGTTTACCCCCAGGAGATGCAAGTAAGTTTTACTTTCCATCCTGTTTATGAAAGAAGCCCTGCTTGGATTAATGGTTCTTTCTATGTTAACGGCCGCCCTGTTAACAAACATCCATATGGGGTGGACACGACAGCAGCTGCCGCACATACAAATCTCCGTGGAACAAGCAATAAAACACTTGAGAAAAAAGAAAATGCGGCGAACCTGGCAACGGCAAATAAGAAAATAAATACGTTAAACGCCAAACTACATGAGCAATCAAAAGAAATACAGCAATTACAGAAGGCTCAAGACGAGAATACCAAAGAGTGTGATGCTGCGGAGGAACAAAAGGGTGTTGACGGGATATTCAATATCGGGTCTGTGGTACCAGACCCGCAGCTGATCACGGGCACTGAACAAATTCAGAGTTTTGAGTCCCTGGGCAATTTTATGGAAGTGCCAACCGTCGACACTCCTCCAGTCGAACCTGTCAAAGCCGTTCCACCCAGAGTCGATTCACCCAAACCCGAGGCTGCGCCCAAACCCGAGGCTGCGCCCAAACCCGAGGCTGCGCCCAAACCCGGCACAAGCTTGAAGACCGAAGCCAGCACCGGAGGGCAGGTCTTCTTGAAGACCCCTGCGGGACTCGCCCAATGTAGGGCCGCCCAGGCCAACACGACCGGTGCAGATGCGGCGGAGATAGGAAATCATTGTAATGCAATAGACAAGCATTTAAAAAACGCAAAGCCGGAGCCGGTTCAGCCCAAAGCGGCCGAGAAGAAGGTCGAACCTGACCCCGCTGGCCACGGTCCAGTAAAGGATTAATAACAATGGCAAGCAGATACAAAAATAGAACAAAAGTTACAAACAATTCAAGTTTGTATTCAG
>Ga0114905_1001524_pt1 | contig 12640 bp, 11 predicted proteins | sample MalvireepMed_b05_FD_83499 | JGI IMG/M metagenome (GOLD analysis project Ga0114905, IMG submission 83499) | Marine viral communities from the Global Malaspina Expedition - Malaspina viral metaG DeepMed_b05 | ecosystem: Environmental > Aquatic > Marine > Oceanic | place: Mediterranean Sea...
CCCCTTTTTTAACGAGATTAATCATGCCAAAACACACCGGGACCTGACTCATGGTGGGTATGATGCACTGAGGGGGAGTTTTTTTCTTTGTTCTTCTCCCCCTTTTAGTGTTTCTAGGTTCTACAAAACCAATAAGCACATTAAGGGGGTAAATTTAAACGTCACAGGACGTTAGTCTTTTACCCTATTCCTACTATTCACTTAAAGGAGATCGTGGCGTGAGAGGGATTCTAGGGGCTACTTTTTTGGGGTGTTCTGCTCATAATCCTCAATAATGCCTAATCCGAGATTATAAGCAATTTGAGGTACGATTGAGTTGCCCAGAGATCTTAATCTGCTTACTCTATTCTTTTGCTTATAAGATACTCTGGAGATTTCAGGTTCATTGTTAAATCCTGGATGTTTCTTTTCAGTATGAGTGTCAAGATCTGTGTAGCCCTGATCATAACCCATAAGCCACTCCACCCAATCTGAATTAGTTGTCATAAATCTGGGACTATTCTCAATAGCAGCTACGGCATCTGGTAATGAGTTGTTGGCTTTTCTGCCTTTAGCTTTCAGTGTCTCTGCTTTTCTGGCTCCCTTCCAATCTCTTGCTGCTGGAGTAGGCCAAGGTGACATTCTTGCTGGAGTCAGAGACCCATTAAGCATCGCCTCTGCCTCTTCCCTTGTCATTATTCCCTCTTCCACTTTCTTCCGCATTGCTTTTATAGCACCTGTTTGCCTAAGCATCCCCTGTGCTAATGGAGTCGGCCAAGCATTTTGCAATGATCCAGACCCTTGCTCTTTTGTGCGGGGCATTGACGCTTGAAGCTGGAATAATAAACGCCCTTGTGGTGTAGCCTTGACTTTCCAGTTCATGGCATACAGAGTCGAGTGCCATAGTGACGAAGCCAGCAACGTTTTCGATAAGGCAGTAAGGGGGTCTTTTGTGTTTAATAATTTTAAACAGATGCGGCCAGAGGTGTCTAGGATCTTCCTTGCCTTTCTTTCGTCCTGCGACTGAGAAGGGTTGGCAGGGGATTCCTGCGGTGTAGATGTCTGCGTAGGGAAGAGCTTGAATTGTTTTTTCATCCTGGCTTAATTCTACTAGATCAGGATAGATAGGTACAGAGGGCCAGTGTTTTTTTAATACTTTTTGACAGAATTCGTCAGACTCACAAAAGGCAATCGTTTCAAATCTCTGAGTAGCTTCAAGTCCTAGACTGAATCCACCAATGCCACTACAGAAGTCAAACAGCTTTAGCTTTTTCTTCTTCCTGCTCACACTCTGGACATTGTTTACCATCAGGTGCATCTTCTCCATAAACAATGTACTCTCGATTGCATTTGTCACAAATTTTCAGCGTAAGAATTTTAACCATCGAGTTTTCTGGATTTAAGTTCTGCTACAGCCATTTCAATTACTAGATTAACCAGGTGTGGTTTCCATTGCATCTTGGCTTTGTCTACAGCTTTAGTAATTCTCTTAAAGGCTTCTCGTCTTTTCTTGGCATTGGTTAACATCAGGTCATCTACTTCAGCAACAATGACTTCAGCTACTGGAAGAAATACTGAGACAAAGATATTAATACTGGTGGCTTTAAAGAACTGTACTGTGTTACTACTGGCTGCAAATCCAATAGAACGATAAAGCTCATCCAACACACCTAATATTAAATCTCTAATTTGAATAATCCATTTCATCATAATTTTTATACTCCACACATTCCTTCACATTCGTTGTTGAATAAATCTAACTGTCTTTCATCCCCTCTCTTATTGAAATCAATCTCAGAGATAGGCTTACAATCGTGATGCAGATACAACTCATATTCAATCAATCTTGAATTGGTAGTTTGCGATCTGATTGCTAAATCCATCTCAACTACTTTCTCCCACTCCTCTTTATTATTTTTAATGCTTTGCCACATCTGGTTACTGTTAAACGGGCAAAAGGTACAGGAACTTCTAGGTGGCACAGGATAATCATACTTCAACATCCAATCCTTACAATCCTGCCTATTCATTCCTTTATCAATCAAGGGGTAAACATTAGTGATGTATTTGATCCGATTAGTTTTCATTCTTGAGGCTTCATCAGTTGAGATACCCATAATCATTTCTACATGAGTTCCCTTTTTTCTCTTCTCGCCTTTCTTTAATCCTAGAAGTTTGCGTACTTCTTTCACTATTGGTTGTATTTTGTAGTGATTTGTACACTGTCTCCGAAGGATACTCTTTTTACCAGTTTCAGGATTTAAGGTGTAAAAGGGGGCTGTGAACGCTCTGATATTTCCTTTAGCAGCTTCCATTACTTTAGCCCTTAAATCTCCAAAGCTAATTCTATGTACTGGATAACTCAATTTTCCCTCTAACCAATCTAACCATTCATAGACACGTTCAGGCTCACCCATAGTATCTGCAAAGATAGCAACATCAACCATAGGGATTTCACCCTTCTCAATCATTAGAGAAACTGTTGAACTCTGAACACCTGCTCCAAGACTTAAAATTCTGAGATGGTTTGGTTCTTTAGAAATCACAGGTACAGTTTGTTATACCTCTAATATATTTCCTTCAAACATAACTCTGTACCGTGATCCAACTTTGATAATCGGATGCGGTGACACAGAGAACAGATCTGAGTTCTTGTCTTTATAGACTACTGAGAATCCCTGCTGCCAATTTGGTCTATCAATATAGGGTGGGTCCAGGTCACACAAGCAGAAGTTCTCCACACCTACCAGCATACGATCATAGATTCTTTTATAGAACATCCCACCACGATGGCAGTGAGCCTGAATTAGAGAGATACCCTTATCCTCTACCAGCAACTTAGCAGTCATGGATGAGTGCTTACTGACTCGATCAAAGTGACCAATGAGTAACTTACCCCAAAGCCAACTGGATTCCTTGAGTCCTCTGTAGATCCATTTAATATCCAGCTTGTCCAAGTCCAGTTGTTCTTCCAGACTCAATCCTCTGAGTCCAGTCAACTCCTTGGCGTGGGATTCAATATAGACATCCCAACGATACTCGTGGTTGCCACCAATATAGAATATGGTGCTGGCTGGAAACCTGTGGCGTAGGTCAGTGAGAAACTTTCGTGCGTCTTCCAGTTCTTTACTGAGAGCAGCTTTACTTCTCAGCTTGGAAGACTTATGGAACTTACTGATCTCCCAGTTGTCTATGAGATCACCATTCAGGAAGATATAGTCAGGCTCCAGATCATCTCCAGCTTTCAGCGTAAGCTCTATAGCCTTGTCATCCTGAAAGCGATAGTGCAAGTCATTAAACACCAACGCAGTCTCCTGCTCAGTATTCTTAGCCAGATGGTGACGCACACCACCTCGACTCATGCCTATCTTTTCAGCGATTTCTCGTTGGGATAGACCCTGGTTTTTAAGGTCTAAGATTTTTTCGGTGAGGTTCACGGATGTCTAGTATAACAAAGAAGTGTTGTGGTTGGCAATTATTCTTCTAAACCAAGACCTTCTAACCGTTTTTTAAGTGATTCAAGCAGTTCTTCGAGATAGACATTAGAACCTTCAGGTATTAAAGGCATTTTAGTTCCTGGTATAACTGGAGCATGTGGAGCATCAGGAAAGTATTTTAATACCCTTGAATGGTATAATTGATATTTATCTTGCAATGCTTTAGGAGCGTCTTCCATCCTTACCATTAAACGTGGGACTATCTTTTTTAGTTGTGCATCTGTAAGGGATTTCGTAAATGTTTCCATGTTGATTCCCATATCGACTGCTTCTTGTATGTGACCAGATAGCTTGACAAAATCCATAGGTTTTCCTCTAATACCCTTGTTGATTTCTACGAGAAAGTGCTGAACGTAGTTTACTCTAGCTTCCTTTCTCTTTTTTTCCTGAGTTTCGTCTACATAAAATCTATCTGTTTCCATGTTTTTTCGGAGAGATGGGAAAGACCAGGACATAGCGTGCATTTCTTGCCTTTTCAAATTCATCATTACATTTTCATTACGCCCATAATCGTATTGGACTCCACCGTTACGAAATCCTATGATCGTTGACATGATGTCTCGGACAGCAGGATCAGATGCCAGCAACTGTCTGCCAGCCAAAGAGAGAGGTTTACCTGGACCAGCACCTAGCATTGTCTGGCTGAAAAAATTTATGACAGCAAATAAATCTCTTCCATTGACTCCAAGCATCGCTTCCATATCTCTTCCAATGAAACCACCAACAAGAGGAATCTCCTCCCCAATAACACCGATTCGAGTAGATAGATCAATCGCTGGAAAAGCACCACTGGTAGCTTTGCTTATGAGGTTTGAACTATAGGTGAATATTCCACGAGCCAGAGGGTTCTCAACAATAAAGTCATCTATAGTATCTTTAAGTTCCAACTGCTCCTTTATTTCCCAATCAGTGAAAGTACTCATGGTCATAGCAGCCAATGTTCCGTAACGTAAGGAGAATGGCAGGGAACGAATACCACCGAAAACCGCTTGTGCCCCTAACAGCCTTATAGCTCTGTGAAAATTGTTTACGCCGTAGCGACCTTTTGTAAAAGGGTGTCGTGCTGCCTGACCCAATATTCGTCCATATTGATATAAAGCATTGGTTGCAAAACCTTGGAATTGACCTAATGTTGGGAACATCAAGATACCTTTAGGTAAATCAGCCATATTATAAATAAAGTTAAAGCTGTCATCGGCATCTCTAGCCAAACGAATAGCTTCTTTGTGTGAAAGTTTCAGAACCTCTGTACCCTTTAGATAGGCGGCCAAAGGGACAACAGCTCTATTTCTTGCTTCTACGGCGTTAAATATAGTTAACAGGCTGTTTCCGGCTCCTCGGAAAATTTTCATGTCTTGTATATCACGCTTGGCTCCTCGCCACTGCCTCATCATTGCACCACTGGCTTTGCCACCTGCTGCACCTGCCCAATGCACAGCACCACTGGCTTGGATTTCATTTAAAAGATCGACACCTTTCTTTGTTTTTCTAAGTACCTCAGCTCTTAATAAAACTGACATACCGAGATCAGGATACGCAAATTGATAGGGACCAAGTGCGTTGGCTAAACTTGAAGAAGGTCGCCATAACTTACGAGCTGCTTGAGCAGATCTGACACCGCTCAAAGTACGCTCAAGACTTGGAAGCCTTTCAGGAGAAGAAATGCCCATAATCCAGTCCAATCGCTCTTCGAGAAGCTTACGAACCTCGTTGTTCCCCCGTAATTTTGTGCTTTCCAGAATAGTGTATAGCGGTCTTACCATTTTCTCTAAGTACTGCTTTCGGATCAAAGCTCTGGAATATACTTGCATAACTAATCTAGGGTCTTTGGACCAGTTAGTATAATTCTTTCTACGAGCTTTCATATGGTTTAGGATTATTTGTTTCTGTCCTGGTGGTGGCACAGTAAGCCTAGTTCTTAAAATTTCTTTTATTTCGTCTGTTGACCATGTCGATTGATCATCAAGCTTTTTAACTAGATCATAGAATGATGAGCGGTGTACTTTAGTTTTAATTTCTCCAACACCACCAAGCATTCTTGCAATTTCTTTGTCTGATAGACCACGCCTGAGATCTGCCAGCATGTCGGGGGTAAGATCTGCGATACCTAAACTTAGATTTCTGGCTCTTATAACAAGTAGAGGTTTTACAAGTTTACCCCCTACACTTTCTAGCTCAGTAGGATCGTTCATAACTTCATCAGCCATATTGAGGAGATAGTCTCGATCACCTACACCAACCTCGAAAGCATTTTGATCCTTTACCAGATCTACGATTTTGACCCCTTTAGCTCCAGTACGATCTAGTCTCAGTAATTGATAATCACCGACAAACATATGAGGCCAGTATCTATGAGGTTGAATATTGAACTTAGTGGTATCGAAACCTATCGAGGCAGCTCGAGCTAAATGATCATCAAAAAATTTGTTTACATTTTGTTGTAACGCCATGTATTCTGTAGGTAAATCATTTTCAACAAGGAAGTTGTGATTCAATAACTCGTCTTCGTACAATTCACGAGCGTCTACAAATTTGTTTATCTCCTTTCTTGTCATATCACGAGGTGCTCCACGCCAATTCTTTGTTGTAAGGATACTCTCTATTGTTGCCTGTTCTTGGAAACTCTCATGATTGATGCCTCTTAACGCATCTTTCATAGCAACATAGATTGTTTCTGCTTCTGGATAGGTGTGTCTAATACTGTTAATCCAACGCTTAAAGGGAAACAAAAAGTTGGCTGCTTCTGTAAGAAAGTCATCGCCTTTTTGAGCATAGATTGCTACATCCTTAGTCTTTGGTTTTATAAAGCCAAATCCACCAAAGAACTCGACAGTTTCTTTTCCTACTATACTCTTTACCTGCATTGAATCTTTGGTTGGTTTTAAATGCATTCCTGTATTTGCTAACTCTTTTTGAGTCAACCTTCCATCAAGAAAAGCTCTAGTTGCTTCATCCTCAATCCGTAATATATCTACTGCATCGGCTGGGTGGTGAGTGAACATAGCTCTTGTAAGTTGCGTGGGAGTCCAATCTTTTTTTGCGAGAATGTCTTCGATAGGTATGCCTTGGTCAAGTCGATCTACAATATAATTTCTCCAATGAGCTGGAGCTTTTACAGCTAGTTCTGAATCAAGAAGAAGTCCATCGTCAAGTCTTTCAGAAATAGCTTGAAGTTTTTCTTTCAACCTTATTGCTGTTGGACTATCGTACATCTTTTGGACTTCTCTGAGCATTTTAGGGAACGAAAGTTTTGTTAATTCAAATGACTTACGTTCTCCCATGACTCTTGATAATGCCTCGTGAGTAGCACGTTTGAGTCTTACAGCTTTTGTTGACACATTTTCGCTTAATGAACCTAAAAAAATCCTGGTTCTAGGAGCAAACGTAAAGCCAGCTTTTGCCATGCCCCTGAAAGCTCCATAGGCTATATATGTGTCTGGAGAAGTAAGTATGTCAAGGGCAAGTTGAGAAGCCCAATGCCCTGTATCAACTTCAGGTTCACCAAATATGGCTTGTCTTACACCCCTTCCACCAGTATCCAGAACATTCTTACTGATAGTCCAAGCCTGGTAGGGATTAAGTTTTGTAGCTTCTTGGAAATATGCCTCTGACTGTGCTGTATATTTTTTAGCCATTTCAGGAGTCACAGGACCATCGAAACGGATCTTCTCTTTATAGTCTTCTAACCAGTCTGGGTGTAGCACCGAAGATTCCAGATCCTGTAAAGGATCAACCATCCATTCATCGTTTCTCAAAACACCGTCTGGACCAAAAATATTGACAGCTAAATTGCCAATACCTTGTAAAGCTGACTCAGTTATAAGTGCAGGATTTAATTTTGTTGCCCAGGAATCACTTTCAAAAAGTCGCTGCATGGGAGCAAACATGGAAGTAGATTGTTCTAGTCTTTCCAACCTTTCTTGCTCTTTGATAGCCTTTTCACGCTGTTCCTTTTCATTTAAACCTTCATACCTATACGTACCTCCTGAAACAAGGTTTGGAATTTCAGGTACAGGAATTGTGGAATCTTCGTAAAAATCTCTCAGCGAGTCAGTAAAGGCATCAGGATTGATTGTTCCATTTCTGATGTTGGTCAATACCTGAATCATTGGATTATTTTCTTCCAGTCCAAACTTCTGTGCAACTTCTGTTTCAGATAGTAGGCTTATATCTGGAGGTTTAAGCAGTTCTTCTGTGGAAAATACTCTTTGAAGTCCAATGGGTTTGGTGATATCAATGTTTCTGGGCAGAACACCCTCTGGAGGAATTTCTTCTGCTGGAGGAATTCCTTCTAAACCTTCTTCAACTGGTTCTGAAAAAACCTCATTTACAATTCGATCAAACTCTTGACGATCTATGTCAGTTTCTAGTTCTAAATCTTGTTGAGCATCAACTTCAGGTACAGTCTCAAAATCTAACTCAGTATTAGGATCTAACAAGCTGGCAAGATCTTGACCAGTTATACCAGTAGAATCTTCTAGATCAATTTGACTGATATCAATAGCAGCAGAATCATCTACAGCTTGAGCAGTAATACCTGTCTCAGGAACAACATTTGCGTCTAGAGTGGCATCAGGGTTTAAGATTTTTTCGAGATCTTCTTGAGTAAAGTTGTTGACATCCAAGTTATCCTGGTCTACACCTTGTTGAAGAAGTCGAGCTATATCCGCCATACTATCTTCCACCTCTTGGACGTACTATTCGACCATAATTTTGCATGAAAAGGTTTCTGAAGCTTGGATTGCGGTAAGCTTTCACTGCTGCTTTTAATACCTTTAGCTGATTCTCAAGATCTACTGTATCCCTTCTAAACGCTTTTTCCGTTTTAATTCTTTCTTCCACCTGATTTTGCTTCAGTATTGTACTATTTATTGTCATCTGAAGAGATGTCTCTGGTGTAAGTTCTGGATGTTGGTTGTCTAAGAAATCTTGAGGATCTATTGGCTTAGTAAATGTTGCAGTTCGTGGATCAAAACTACGTCCTTCATACTCAATCAATCGTTTGACCGCAGCTACGGCTATTCTGTCTGCATCATCCTCGTCTTGCAACTTGCGTATAATGCCTTGTGACGTTTCCCAACTGCTTAAATCTGGACCAACCATCGTATTGAAGTAATCAAGTTTACCTTTTTCTTGTGAGTCATCAGGTTTTCCAGCCGCATCAGCTATTAGTTGATCTCTATAAGCTATAAGTGTTGCTGGATTTTTCATGTGACCAGCAGCTTCTGGTACTATCATCTTCTTATTTGTGACGACTTTCCAGACATCTTTTTGCTTATCTTTCTCTGTCTCAATCGCATCCAATCTTCGTTTAGTATCAGGAGGATCTGATTTGTGATATTCCGCTTCTACGATCCCTGCGGCTCCCCTTGCTTGTTGTGTGGTTATCATCTCTGTGAGTTGTATTGGGGGTCCAATCTGTCCAGTCCTTACATAGCGATTAACTCCAGCTATACGATCTAATTGCATCAATTCATCTTTAAACTTTGGATCTGTGTCTACCTCTCGTTGTCTTTCTTCTGGAGTTTTGGTTTTGCCTCTAGTTAGCACTCTACCTTGTACTCCAGTCCATAGTGCAGCTAACTTATAACCTTCTATTGGACCAGTAAACCCTTTTTTTGCTTCAGAGCTTAGAGCTTCAAACTCTTCCCTTGTTTTCAAATGAGCTGTAGCGTATTCACCGTAGTAGGTATCTCTTGCACGTTTGTTTGCTACTGAATTTTCTATATCCTGTATAAACGGACTGTCTGCCAGATTCTTGTAAGGAAAGTTACCATCTCTATCTGGAAAATTTTCCAGTGCCTTTGCTTGGTCCACTACCTGCCCAGGAGTGGTGTACTTGTCTTGGTTTTTAAAGAATAGATCAGAAACAAGATTCAACTGGGCATCTTTCTGCTTCCCACTCAATGTAGCTAGCCTTACAGCTAAGTCTTTCTCTTGAATTTCCAAGCTCTTCTCTTTAAGCCTTGTAGTTGTCTTTGCCTGTTCTTTCTCAAACGCTACTTTTTGCTGTTCCAGTCTACGTTTAGAAGCTTCATCCATCAGACCAGTAAAGGCTGCTGCCTCTCTACCTCTTCCAGGACCGCCTACAGCACCAATAATACCTGTTCCAATCAGTCTTTGTACATTAGGATCTTTAAGTAAATCGGCAAGTATGGACAGTTTTCCTGGGGGTTCAGCAGGAGGAACTGGTCGTGCCCCAACAATTTCTTCTGGTGCTGTTGTGGTATCAAACGGTTTTTGACGCTCAATACCTGGAAAGTAATCTTCGGCACGTGGTTTTGTAGAGGGCAACTCTAAACGTTCTGCTAATTCCTGAGATGCAGCATCTCCAGGATAGGGACGACCTTCAAAAAATCTTTTAGCTGCTTCTGTTTTAGCTTTTGGGTCTGGTTCTCTTGCATCAAATGCTCCACCTTGATCAACTGTACGTCCAGCATCTTCTCTGACAGCTTGATTTGTACGCTCTGCTGCGTCAAATGCAGTATCTTGAGCAGTAACTGTTCTGCTGCCTGGAAATGCTTGACCTTGATCAGTTGTCCTACCCAAAGAAGCTATTTGGTTAGCAGCGTCTGAATAGTCTGAACCAGTAGCTCCAAGTAGCTGTTGAAAATCTCGACCCAAAAGAGGCTCAACATCAGTTTCTTCTGATTTAAATTGTTCTAGGAAAAGAAGGTTATTAATAATATTTGAGGCTGCTTGCTCTTTTATCTGTTCTTCTTGTGCTTCTTCTGGTCCTCCCCCAAATCTTAAATTAATATTAGGCATAAAACCACCACCACCCCCATCACCTGGAGTACCTGGTAAAAAACCTTGTGGTAAAAACTGTCGTGCTATGTTGGCTGGTGATATGAGATCTCTAAATGATGCCATTGTATTAAATTCCTTTTAAAGTATTAAGCTTAGTTGGCTTTAGGTTTAATTACTCCAGTCAGTTTGCCAATACCTTCCATGATAGGTCCAGCCGCTCCCATTCCACTGGCAAGTAAAGTACCTAAGATACCTGGAGTGGGTTGAACCATACCAGATAGTAAGGCTCGAATAATTGCACCCAACTGATCTTCTTGTGCAGCTCTTGTCGCTGCCATCTGTTGCATAAAGTTCAGACCTTGAGTAATACCACCTTCACCAAAGGCTCCTAGTAGTTGCTCTCTTTGACCAGCTCGTGTTGCAGCATCGGCAGCTTGACCAAATTGTTGCTGTCCTAACTGTGAAGCTAGGTTCATATATTGAGGTAAGGCTTGCTGACCAGCCATAATCATTTGGTTCATAAAATCTCGTTCATGCCTACGTTGCAACTCTGCTGGAAGACCACCAGTTAAAGCAGCAACACCACCACCCATTTGGTTGAGTCGTCCTTGTAGTGCTTCCATAGAAGGATCAAAGATAGTTTCTCTGGCTGCTCGAGCATACTCCGGTGATATTCCAGCACCCTGTAAACTTTGTTGTAGTTGCTCTACTAAACTATGTTGAATTGGAAGATTTCCACCACTCTCAATATTACGAGCAATAAATTGACCCAGTAAATCTTGAGTAGGTATGAGGCCACCTGTTTGTTGTCCTGCTAAACCAGCACCAAAGGCTTGCATAGTCTCAGGAATGCGACCACCAGTAGTAAGGAGATTTTGAAGTCTTCCAGTTACTTCTGGAGATGGCTCCATAAATGCTCCACGTTGGAGAGGTGCTGTAAATTGATTAAGAAAGCTACCCACTACAGGATCAAACTGACCGTATCCACCACCAAGTTGCTCTAAGTTAAGATTAGTCGGTGGCACATTCATTGTCGGAGCATTGAGAGGTGGTAGGGTTGACTGAGCAGTAGGTACAGGAGGATTATACTTCAAGCCACCACCAAAAGGATCTTCATTCCCAAAATCATCGAAAGCTCCAGGATCATCTGCTCTTCCGCCACCTCTTCCACCAACACCACCACCTTCTCCTATAAAAGTAGATGGCCTCATATCTAATACTGAACGGCCAAGAGGAAGTGATGCTAACTGACCATATTGACTGCCTTTTGGTCTAAGTTCAGGAGTATAGTCTGGAGTATAAGTTTGAACAGGAGCTACTGGAGCCGCTCCCACAAAAGGTTCAGGATCTAGTCCCTCATATTCTTCATCATACGGATCTATTGGTCTAGCCATAAATTATATCCCTCACTATTTTAAGTGTTCCACCTATTACAGCAGCACCTAAAGTTCTAATTGTCCACTTACGATTTGTCTCAATATTCTTTAACGCTCTTACGTCTATTCTTAGTCCAGGCATATCTTCAGTCCCATCACCATCCAGTGTACGCTCATGTTTGAATACCAATGATTTAACCTGCTTCTGGTAGATCTCATTGATACGCTGGTTAGTTTCAATCTTGGTATCTAGAGCCTGTATGTCAGCTTCGATTCCACTGAGTTTTACTAAGATGTCCTTGGTGTCGGGCATAATCTTCCATTAGGGTTGATACTCTATATGACAATGAGTCTTTTCCAGAACCACATCAAATTCATCACCCAAGTTCTTTTTAAGTTGCAGCACAACCAGTTGTGTTTGGCTTTCAGTTAAATGTCTGGTTCTGCAATCAAAGGCATTACCAGAATAATGCAAAGAGTTTTTACTGTGCTTACCATCACAGACTGAAGTAATTACAAAGTCGTAAGGGTCAAAGGTTTCCTGAGCAATCATCATACCGACTACTGTTTCTGGTTTGACTCCATTTAGCTTAACTCCAAATTTAATGGATGTTTTCATGTTTTTCTTCATTCTCTATACTAATTAAATCAATACAACGCTCAAAGATGGTCAGCAGAAACCGTTCTGCCATTCTGTCTGTTATAAAAATATCTAACTGGTTTAAATCGTTTGTTGTAATCAATTCATCTAAATCCCTAATTTCAATCGTAACCTGACAAGCTACACCTTCAGAAGTTAAATCAATCATTATGGAATAATCTCTGTAATAACAATTCCGTCCCCACCATCTCCACCATTAGCTCCATCTGCATGGGATTGAGTTGATCCACTACCACCAGCAGCACCTATTCTGGCTCCACCATCAATATTTCTGGAGACTATGTAAATGAACCCACCACCACCGCCACCTGCTCCACCATTAGAGCCGCTAGGTGCGGCACCATCGGCACCATTAGCAGTAATAGCTCCTGATCCAC
>Ga0114905_1001529_pt1 | contig 12603 bp, 8 predicted proteins | sample MalvireepMed_b05_FD_83499 | JGI IMG/M metagenome (GOLD analysis project Ga0114905, IMG submission 83499) | Marine viral communities from the Global Malaspina Expedition - Malaspina viral metaG DeepMed_b05 | ecosystem: Environmental > Aquatic > Marine > Oceanic | place: Mediterranean Sea...
CCACGACCGCCCGACCCGTCTCGCAACGCCCGGACCCGGGGTCGCTCCCGACATGCCGCGCCGGCTGAGCGGGGAAACCCTCGAGGGCGAGGGCGCGGGATGTCGGGATCGACCCCGGGTCCGGGCGTTGCGGGACGGTTCGGGCGGTAGTGGCGAGTCTGATCGCCGGGCCCGATCGGCTGGTCCAGTTCCGGGGCGCCCGATGGGGACAGAAGCCGAGGGATCGACGGACCGATGTCGATCGCGATCAGCAGGCCCGCCAGCACGATCTGCGCGCCCAGCAGCCATTTCATCACCCGGATCGGGCTGCTTTTCGGCGCCTCGCTCTCTGCCGTCATTCCACCACTCTCGGTGTCGGATGCGGGTCTTTTTCCGCCTCGGCAGGCGCGGTTGCATCGCGTTTCTCAGACAGGTCCACCTGGCGCAGCGCGGCGACGGCGGCGCGCAGTTCCGCCACGGTCATCGAATCCTCGGCCTCTGCCGGGTCGCGTCCGGCACGGATGGCGCTTTGGGCGACCGCCACGATCAGCACCAGGACCGCCGGAAGCAGGTCGATGGCGATGGCCCCGGCCCAGGAGGGCGCAAAATTCCCGGCGTAACGGATCACCGCGTCCGCGGTAGAGATCGGGGTGTAGACCACCTCGGCCGCCGGGGGCAGCGCCAGCACCTCGGCCGCCGCCGCCTGGAGGGTTTCGGCACGCTGCGCCAAAACTTCCAGAAGCGACGTGATGGTCGCCTGCTGCGCCGCCTGTCCGCCGGCATCCCCGGCGTCAAGCCGCGGCAGCACCACCGATTCCGCCAGATCCTGCGCCGCGCGTTCCACCAGCGGGGCCACCGACAATTGCCGCAGCTGCGTAATGACACCGGCCAGCCGCACGGATTCTTCGGAAAATTCGACGCCGCGCTCGGTCACCGGGCCGGGGGCGACGGTGAGCGCGCGCATTCGGCTCAGGATCGCGTTGCCCTCCGCAAAGGCGGCGGCGACGGGTGCTTCCTGCGCCGCGATCAGTTCTTCCAATGCCGCGAGCTCGTTTGATTTCTGGGTCAGCACGCGAAACACCGCGCCGCGCCCGGCGAGACCGGACAGCTCGCCGCCCGCTTCCTGTTGCGACAGATCCTGGAAGCCCTGTCGGGTGCGGCCGACGTCAAGCCCCAGCGCCTGGCCCTGCAGCGCGATTTCGTGCACGCGTTCCAGCGAAGCCTGGTAGTCCTGCACCGTACGCGCAAGGTGCTGTTCCACCGCCGCCGACCCGGCCAGCGCCGCGGCGTTCAGCCAGGACGACATGGCGACGATGGCGGCAGACCCCAGGACCATCGACAGGACCAGCCACATGCGCGTTGCCGCGGTACGCATCGCGGGCAGCAGGCGCATCAGGTAGGACCAGAAGACGAAAATGCCGGTCGACACCGCGGCGCTGTAGGCAACGGCGGCAAACAGCGACAGCGCCCCGCCTTCGTCCAGCAATCCCCGCACGCCAAGGTAGGTGTAGATGCCCGAAGCCACGGCCAGAACGCCGAGCGCCGCGGAGGTGAAGCTGTCGAGCCACGTCAGATGTCCTTCGACTTCCCGCGCATGCCGAATCCCGTTCATGTCAGATGCCATGTGATCTCCTTCAGCATTAAGGTGGTCCGAAGCGGTGCGGTTGGCAATGTCCGCCGCCGCGCCTCGCCAAGAGGTGAACCGCTGTGGCCGTGCCTTATGGGCGCGGCGGGTTACTCTGCGTGGATACCCGCCGGCACACGCGGGCTGTCGCGGCCCTGAACGGCGGCGCGCTCCGTGTCCGGCGCTTGCGACAGGCGCCACTTGATCCCGGCAAGTGCCATCTGCAGCGCCAGCCCGACCACCACGAAGACCAGGCTGAAGAGCCACAGGTCGCCCGCGAGCGTCGCCTGGATCGACTGCCCGAGGATCGACAGGACCGTGCCGAGGGCAAAGACCGGCAACCCGAACCGGCCCATCAGCCGGACCGGGCGGACCCAGGCATGGCCCGACAGGCGGCGTACCCAGCCTTGAGTCGACAGGAAATAGGCCAACGCCAAAAAATGCAGCAGGCGCGGCGCGGCAAGGAAGGTCTTGTCGAAATTGGTGATGTAGAACGGAAAGCCGCTGTCCCGCAAAAACGCGAGCCCGGCCCGGCCGGCATCCTGCACGACGCCGATCTTCATCCACGTCACCGTCAGAAGCAGCAGCACCAGCGCCGTGCGCCGTGCCCAGGTCCGGTCGGGCACCAGCCGCGCGCCGGTCTTGAGCCGCATCCCCGCGGCCAGTCCGATGGCAAAGAGGAATTGCCAGGCGAACGGGTTGAAGAACCAGCCGCCGGAGTTCGGAAAGGCCGGGATGTTCAACCGCGTCTCTCCGGTCACGATCCAGAGCAGGAAGGACAGCCCGAGCATGACCCAGACGCCACTGCGCTGTGCGATCAGAATCATCGCCGGGGTCATCAGCAGCAGTACCGCGTACATCGACAGGATGTTGACGTAGCCGAACTGGTGGCTCAGCACGGCGATGCCGATGGTCGCCTGTACCGGCGCCTCGATCCACGGTTCGACGTTGTTGATCTGTGCCAGCTTGCCGGCGTCGAACCAGTAGACCGCGCCCAGCATGATGGCGAGGCAGATCACGCTGACCACGAGGTGCACGGAATAGAGCGTCCAGGCCCGTCCCCAGCATTTCAGCACCGCGCGCCACAGCGGCAGACGCTGGAAGGCGGCCGGATAAGCGAGGCCCGCCGCCATGCCGGACATGAAGACAAAGCCCTCGGCGGCGTCCGAGAAGCCGAAGTTGCGGTTGGTCAGAACCTCGAGCGGATTGCCCGGCACGTGGTTGATGAAGATCATCACCAGCGCCAGCCCGCGGAAAAAATCGAGCCGCGGATCGCGCCCGCCGGTGGGGATAAGCGCCCGCGGCGCCGCGACGCCCATGTCAGGCAGAGAGTTGCGCGGCGGGCGCGGTTTCGTCCCGGTCGACGGCTTCGGACGCCTTGCCCCAGCGCGTCATCACCTGGCGGTGCCGCGCGATGATCGGCGGCAGGCTGTGTTCCTCCGGCGTCAGGAACACCGATGCCTGCGACGGGTGCGACGTGGCCCAGATCACGAAGGGTGCGATCAGCAGTGGTACGCCCACTGGCAGGACCCAGAGCATCAGCTCGGGCGCGAAGGTATACGTCAGCCCAACCATGGCCGCGCCCCAAATCTGGATCCACCATCCGGCGGCGGCCGCCTCGGACAGCGTCAGCCGTCCGTCGCCGCGGGTCTGGGCGGGCCAGCCGCCGTCGCGGCCGCCGAAGACCTGCAACACCGCACGGGTCTGCCACATCAGCAGGATCGGCGCGTTCACCGACGACATGAAGAGCTCGCGCACCAGCCCGCGCGCGGCGAGGATCGTGCCGCCGAAGCCGCGGACGCGGCCGCGCAGGGCGGCGTCAATCAGGATCAGCACCTTGGGCAGCACCAGCAGTCCGAAGACCCCGACGGCGACGCCGACCGCCTTCGAGGTCTGGTCGGACGGAAAGACCGGGAAGAGCTGGAACGGTTCGGGAAAGAAATCCGGTTCCGGCGCGGTGGCCGAGGCATAGAGGTTCGCGGCGAGGAACAGCAGCCAGAACAGCGGCACGATGTAGCTCAGCATGCCCTGGAAGAACACGAAGCGCGACCACGGCTTGAGCCCCGGCGCCGGGAAGACCCGCGCACGCTGCAGGTTGCCTTGGCACCAGCGCCGATCGCGCTTGGCGAAATCGACCATGTTCTCGGGGCCTTCCTCGTAGGAACCGTCGAGGTCGGGATCGACCCGCACGGTCCAGCCCGCCCTCGCCAGCAGCGCCGCTTCGACATAGTCATGGCTGAGGATATGCCCGCCGAAAGGCGGCGGTCCGGACAACTCGGGCAGCGCGCAGCTTGCCGCGAAGGCGCGCACGCGCACCAGCGCGTTATGGCCCCAGAACGGCCCGGTGGTTCCCTGCATCGCCGCCTGGCCCTGTGCGAAGACCGGCGAATAGAACCCGGCCGCGAACTGCATCGCGCGGCCGAAGCGCGACGCTGCCCCGGTCACCCGCGGCAGCGTCTGCAAGAGACCAAGGTCCGGCGCGGCCTGCATGCGGCGGACCATCTCGGCGATCGTGGCGGCATCCATCAGGCTGTCGGCATCGAGGATCAGGGCAAAGTCATACCGTGCGCCGGACCGTTCAAAGAAATCCTGGATGTTCCCGGCCTTGCGCCCCACATTCCGCGTGCGCCGCCGGTAGAACAGGCGCGCCGGATGTCCTTCGGCCTTGCGCCGGTCCTGTTGGCGATCCTGCCAGAGCCGGACGAACCAGCGCTCTTCCTCGGCAGCCATATGAGCATCCTGCGTGTCCGACAGGATGGCGAAGTCGAAGTGCTCGGTCAGGTCGAGCTTGGCAATGGCCTCGTCCATTGCCGCCACGCGGGCAAAGACGATGGCGGGGTCCTCGTTGTAGACCGGCATGAGGATGACCGTGCGGGCAGTGATCGGGTCGTTGCGCAGAGGCGCGGCGGGAGCGGCGAAAAGCAATCCGACAACCGATTGCATCGCGCCCCAGGCAAGCCAGAAGGTGGTGATGAAAACCAGCGCACCGCGCACGCCATCGACCTGCTGATAACCGTCGGCGGCGCCGAATTGCAGAAAGAGCGCAGCCGCTCCGGCACCGAGTCCGATACTGCTCAGCAGAGCAAACGCCCTGATGCCGTAGACACGCGACCCGGTGGCGGTGCGCTCCATGCGTCAGTGCCCGCGCGACAACGGCAGAACGGTTTGAACCACTGAAACAAGAACACGCCGCATCACGGCGGTCGGAGAGGGCACGCGCGGTTGCGCGGGCTCGAGAACCTGAAGCGGCATGGCAAGGCGCGCGTCGGGCAGGGCGCCGTCTTGCAGGATGTCTTCCATCGAAGCCTGCGGAGCCGGGGCCGCGGCGATTTGGCCAGACGGAGGCACAAACGCAGTGCTGTGGTACGTCACGGGCGTATCCATTGGTATATCCATGTTTCGGTTAGCTTGCGTCCGAAACCCGCGACGTGGGCGACAAGTTCCACGAGTTTTTCGTTTTCACCGTCAACATCGATCACCAGGCGCCATTTTGTCGTGTTTTCGATCTTCGACAGGGCGATGTGCTCAATTTCTCCGCCGGTGACGGTCACGATGGGTTCCATTTCCGCATCGGCGGGCAGACGCGCCATCAGACCGCCGTCGAAATCGACCACGAATTTGCGCAGGGACGGTCCCGCGCCTTCGACGCCCGAGGTGCCGCCCTGGCCAGCCAGCGTGTTGACGACCCACGCGCGCTCGCCGTCGCGCGGCGTGTCGAGCGCGCCCCAGGTCAGTCGATAGCTGTATTCGCGGCTATCCCCGGCGGCGGGCCGGTTCCTGGGCACCCAGTAGCTGACGATGTTGTCGTTGCCTTCGAGGTCCGACGGGATCTCGATCAGCCGGATCATGCCTTCGCCCCAATCGCCCTGCGGTTCGATCATGACCGACGGGCGGTCCTGGTAATGCGCTTCGGCGTCCTGGTAATCGGCAAAGGTCCGGTCGCGCTGGATCAGCCCGAAGGATCGCATCTGCGGTTCGTTGAGGTAGGTGCTGGCCAACCGCGGCGGGTTGTTCAGCGGCCGCCACAACACGTCGCCATCCCGACGCATCACCATCAGCGCATTGCTGTCGTGCACCTGCGGGCGGTAGTCGTCGAAGGCGCTGGCGTTCTTCTCGTCGAACAGGAACATCGAGGTCAGGGCGGCGAGGCCCAGCTGCTCTACCTCGCGGCGGAAATGCAGCCGCGCGGTCACGTCGATTGTCGTGACCGAACCCGGGCGCACCACGAAGCGGTAGGCGCCGGTGCAGGACGGGCTGTCGAGCGCGGCATAAAGCGTGATCTGCTCCTGTCCCGGCGCGGGCCGTTCGAGCCAGAATTCGGTGAACCGCGGAAACTCTTCTTCGCGGCCCAGCCCGGTGTTGATCGCAAGGCCGCGGGCGGACAGGCCGTAACTGTTGCCGCGCGCCAGCGCCCGGAAGTACGACGCTCCGACGAAGGAGATCAGCTCGTCGTAGAGATCGGCGCGGTTCAGCGGCGTGTTGATGCGAAACCCCGCGACGCCCGGCAAGTCTGCGTTTGCCGGCACGCGCTCGGCGAGGTCGTTGTAGTAAAGGAAATCCTCGGTTGAAAAGGTGATCGGTGTCTGGGTCCCGTCGACCACCTCGTTGATCGCCACGGTCTGCTTGTAAAGCCAGCCGGGATGGAAGGCGTGCAGGTGGAACAGGGAGTCCGCCTCCCGCCACCGCGCGCGTTTCGGGTCGAACTGGATCTGCCGGTAGTCGTCATAGTCGAGATCCGGGATCAGTTCGGGCGTATCCTCGGGGTCTTCGTAGTCGCTCTGCGCGGCGGCGCGCATGCGTTCGTCGAGCCAGTCGAAAGAGAACGGTTGCCCGGCCTCGTCCTGCGGCGCGGCCTCGGCGGTGTCGGATTGTGTCTGGGCATGGGCTGCCCCTGCCACGAACAGGGTGGCCACCGATGCAGAGGACGTGCGGAGAAAGGTACGACGGTCAAGCGGCGCGGGAAGCGAGGCCGATAGGGGAAGGGGCATGCCAGCGGAGTCCATTCATGCTCGGACCCGTGACGGTCAGGTCAGTTTCCAACCGTCCCAAGGTCCAAATTCGCGACATGATCTAACGCCGTTCCTAGCCGATGCCACAAAGATCGGCGGAAGCGATTGAGATTGAGCCGTTTTCTGCCAATCAGGCCGGTCAGGGCGGGCAAAATTGCGTAAAGCCTGAGCAGTCTAACAACCGTCGACCGTCAACTTGGGCGGGTTGTCGGCGACAACGGAGCCGTTTGCCGGGTATGCTGGCGCGCTTGGCTTCATTCGCGGCCGCCGACGCAGAGAATCGGTTGCGGCGCGTCGAAACTCTGCCGACCGGACTTCACGCCCCAGATCGGCCGCCCTATCTCGGCCACCGTGTCGGCGCGGCTTTGGCAGGGCAGGGCGACCAGCGTCGCTTCGGCCCCGATCCGCAGCGCAGGATCGCGTCCCAGCAGCCGGAACGGCGCCGTGGTCACCATGTCGAAACAGGCGCTTAGATCCTGTGCCGCGCCAAGCTGCGCGACATTGGCAAAGAGGTTCGCCATACGCGACAAGGAACAGTCGCCATAGGGTGTGAAGGGATTCAGCACGTTGTTGGTGGCCACGGTGCAGCACAGACCCGCGTCGTGGAACCTGTGCGCGGGGGCTACGCCGCGCGGCACTGCGCGGTCATGGTCGCGGCCGGTCATGAAGAGGTCCGTCGCGGGCAGCACGGTCAGCGCGATGCCCGCGTCCCGCATCAGCGCGATGGTGTCCGACAGGGCGTCGGGCGGCAGCATCGACAGCTTGGTCACATGCCCGATGGCGACGCGGCCCTGCATGCCGTGAGCGATGGCCTCGCGCGCCACCCAGTCGAGGTGCCGCCAGCTGGTGTCGAGGTCGAAGTCCAAGTGAAAATCTAGGTCGACATCGTAGTCCCGCGCCATGGCGAAGAGCCGCTTGATCTGGCCCTCGGGATCGGTGTCGGTATAGGGGCATCCGCCCAGCAGATCGGCCCCGCGGTCCAGCGCCTGCCGCAACAGGTCTTCCGTACCGGGGTAGTTCAGCAGCCCTTCCTGCGGGAAGACGCAGATTTGCACATCGACGCCCCAGGCGTAATCGGCCTTGAGCTGCCGCACCGCGTCGAATCCGGCAAGGCCCACACCCGGGTCGATCTCGACCTGGGTGCGGATCAGCGTCGTGCCCTGGCCGATGGCGCGGTCCAGAACGCGCGCGCCGCGACAGTACACGTCTTCAGTGGTGAAATCCTTCTTGGCGGCGGTCACCGCCGCGATGGCGCCCTTCAACGTGCCGGCAGGATTGGCGGCGCGGTCCAGCAGGCAGGCCTTGTCCAGATGCAGGTGACTGTCCGCAAAGCCCGCGATCACCAACCCGCCGCGGGCATCGAGCGCCCGCACGTCGGTGGCGATCCGCGGCGCGATCTCTACGATCCTGCCGTCGCGGATGCCGATGTCTTGCGCAGGACCGCGATCTTCGAGCCGTGCCGCGCGGATCACGAGGTCCAGCGTCACGCAACATCCTCCCGCGTCTGCGACGTCCCGCCGCCAAGGTAGGCCGCCACCAGCGCGTCGTCGCCCCGCATCTCCTCCGCACTGCCCTGCGCGACGATTCGGCCCTGTTCCAGCACGTAGGCGCGGTCGGCCACGGCCAGCGCCAGCGTCGCCATCTGGTCGACCAGCAGGATGGTGATGCCGTCGTCCCGAAGCTCGGCGAGGACCGCATAAAGTTCTTCCACCATGGCCGGGGCAAGCCCCAGCGACGGCTCGTCGAGCAGTAGCAGCCGGGGCTTGGCCATCAGCCCGCGGGCGATCGCCATCATCTGCTGTTCGCCGCCCGAGAGCAGGCCCGCAGGGCTGTCCAGCCGCTCGCGCAGACGCGGGAACCGGTCGAGGATCGTCTCCAGCTCTGTCGGGTCGGGCCGGTCCTTCCGCTTGTAGGCCCCCAGTTCGATGTTCTGCGCCACCGTGAGGTCGGCAAAGACCTGGCGGCCCTCGGGCACCAGCACCAGCCCGCGCTCCACGATCCGGTGGGCGGCGAGGCCCTCGACATTCCGGTCCTCGAGAATGATCTCGCCCTTGCCGGGCGCCATCAGTCCCGACAGCGTCTTGAGAAAGGTCGACTTGCCCGCGCCGTTGGCCCCCAGCAGCGCCACCAGTTCGCCCTGGCCCACGCGCAGGTCGACGTCCTGCAGCACGTCCGCGGCCCCGTATCCGGCGCAGAGCTTGCGGGTGATCAGCACATCCATGGCGCCGGGCACATAGGCCAATTCGCGCTTGGGCGCTTCCGGCGTCCCGTCGCCCAGGTAGGCGGCGATGACCTTTTCGTTGCGGCGGATCGCGTCGGGCGTGTCGAACGCGATGGGCTGGCCCGCGTCCATGGCGAAGATACGGTCGGAAATGCCCATGACCATCTCCATGTCATGCTCCACCAGCACCACGGCAATGCCGCAATCGGCCACCTTGCGCAGCAGAGCCGCCAGAGTCTGCTTGTCACCATGCATCAGACCGGCGGCAGGCTCGTCCAGCAGCAAAACATGCGGGCGCAGCGCCAGGGCGCGGGCGTTCTCGACCAGCCGCCGGTCCACGTGCGGCAGGTCGGCTGCGGGGGTGTCGGGCGCGCCAGCATAGCCCACCAGCGCCAGCAGTCCCCGCGCCGTGGCGCGCGCATCCTGCGTGGCCAGCGCCGAAAAGGGAGCGCCGCCGCGTCCGCGGGGCAATCCGGCGATGACGTTTTCCTCGGCGCTGAGCGCGCCGAAAAGCCGCGTCGCCTGGTAGGTGCGCGCGACGCCCAGCCGTGCCGCGGCATGCATCGACAGGCCGGTGATGTCGCGGCCTGCGGTTGCGATGCGGCCGCGGCCGGGCAGGTAGAACCCCGAGATCATGTTCAGGAGCGTCGTCTTGCCAGCGCCGTTGGGGCCGATGACGGCGGTGATCTGTCCCGGCTTTGCTTCGAAGCTGGCGCCGTCCACGGCCTTGAGACCGCCGAAGGTGATGCCGAGGTCCGTGACCTTCAGCCCGGCGGGTGCGTCGGGCCGGATGAAGGCGAGCGTCTCTTCGTGTTGGGCGGGGGGCGTGGGGGCGGCCCGGCGCGGCAGGACCGCGGCGATGGTGCCGACCATGCCGCGCGGCGCGACCAGCAGAACCGCGATCAGCAGCGCGCCGAAGAACAGCAGACGGTATTCGGCGAGGCCCGACAGCATCTCGGGCAGGAAGACGACGATGGCCGCGCCGACGAGCGGCCCCAGCACCGTGCCCGCGCCGCCCAGGATCACGGCGAAGAGGAAGAGGATCGACTGCGACAGCATGAAATTCGACGGCGCGATGAACTGCATCAGCGTGGCAAAGAGCCCGCCCGCGAGGCCCGCGGCGCCAGCGGCCACCGCAAAGGCGGCGAGCTTGGTGCGGATCGGGTCGAAGCCCAGCGATCCGGCGGCGACCTCCTGGTCGCGCAGCGCCGCCATCGCCATGCCCCAGCCGCTGTTCGCAAGCCGGCGGTAGGCCAGGAGGGCGACGCCCGCCGTGCCAATAGACAGGATCACCAGCCCGCGTTCGCCCAAGGTGGTGCCGAAAACACGCGGCATGTCAAAACCCATGAGCCCGTTCTGCCCGCCGGTCAGGCTGCGCCACTCGATGGCCAGGTGTTCGACGATGAAGGCGAAGGCGATGGTCACCATGGCCAGGAACGGCCCGGCCATGCGCACCGCCGGGATCGCCAGCAGGGCTCCCACAAGCGCGGTGAGCGCCGTCGCCAGCGGCAGCGCCAGCCAGAAGCTCAGCCCCGCCTGCATCAGGATCGCGTGTCCGTAGGCGCCGATGGCAAAAAACCCGACCTGCCCCAGCGACACGAGGCCGGTGAGGCCGTAAAGCACGTTCAGCCCGACGCAAAGGATGGTCCAGATCGCCACGAGGCCGATCACGAACTGCGTATATCCTCCGACAATGCCCAACGACAGCATCGCCGCGGCGGTCAGGGCGAGGATGGTGAGGTCGAGCGCGCGGTTGGCCAGAACGGGTGTCATCCGGTCACACCTTCCGCAGCGCCGCCTGGCCGAAGAGCCCGTGCGGCTTGACCGCCAGTACCGCGATAAGCAGCGCGAAGGTCAGGATGTAGGTGTGCGACGACCCGAGGTAGGTGGTGACGAAGGCTTCGACCAGCCCGTAAAGGAACCCGGCGATCATCACGCCCCAGGCCGAGGTCATGCCGCCGAGGATCGCCACGGCAAAGGCCTTGATCCCGAACAGCGTGCCCATGTCCGAATGCACGGAAAAGAGCGGCGCGATCAGCAGGCCCGCCGCTCCCGCCAGCATCGCAGACAGCGCGAAGGAGCCCGAGATCATCAGCGTGGTGTTGATCCCCATGAGCCGGGCCGCGTCGGGGTTCTGCACCACCGCCAGCAGCGCGCGGCCCTGCCGGGTGCGGCGAAACAGCAGTTGCAGCGCCACGGCACAGCCGATGGCCGCGACCGGGATCAGCAATTGCTGCGGAAAGACTCCGGTGCCGAGGATCTGCCAGCTGGTTTCGACCAGCGGCGAGGGCAGGCTGCGCGGCTCGTTGCCGAAGGTGAAGAGCACGGTGTTGTCGAGCAGGATGCCGCCGGCGACGGTGGCCATGAGCCACGCCTCGGACCCGCGCACGGCAAAGGGCCGCACGAGGCACAGCTCGACCAGCATGCCCATCAGCCCGCAGCCCAGCAGCGCCAGCGGATAGGCGACGATCACCGGCAGCCCGGCGCGCTGGGTCAGCACGAAGCCCAGCACCGCCCCCAGCATGACCATCGACCCTTGCGCGAAATTCACCCGGGAACAGACCGAGTAGGTGATCTGGAAGCCAAGGGCGATCAGCCCGTACATGGCGCCAAGGCCGATGCCGGTCACAAGGGCGGTTACGAAAAGGGTCATGGCAGGCTCCGGCAGGTGACGCGCTGGGCATCGGAAAATGCGAAAACGGCGGTCCGAGCAGTGCGGACCGCCGCGGGTGGATCAGTCGGTCAGGGGCACGATCTCGCCTTCGACGAAATTCGCGAAGATGTAGTCTTCGGGCCCGAGCGCATCCTGGTTGTCCGTCGTGAAGGGCATGTCGTAGGTCTTGATGACTCCCTCGACGCCCTCGATCTCATACATCGCCTGGCGGATCGCCGGTCCGTCGGTCGACCCGGCCTTTTCGATGGCGGCCGCCAGCAGCAGCGTTGCATCATAGGCGTTGGCGATTCCGGTGGCGGGGGTCACGTCGGCCAGCGTCTCGATCTCGGGGAATTTCTCCTGCAACGCGACAAAGAGCGGATGCGCGGTGTCGGTGAAGAGGAAGGTCTGGATGAAATGGACCTTTTCGCCCGAGGGGCCGGCCAATTCGGTAAAGCGGCCGCCAGCGGGCCCCCAGTGCGACGCGATCGGCACGTCCCAGCCCATCCGGTCGAGCGATTTCACCACCTGCGCCGAGGGCGCAACGTTGGCGACGAGGAACAAGCCGTCTGCGCCGTTCTCCTTGAGCCGGGTGAGTTGCGGCACGACGTCGACGTCATTGCTTTCGAACTTCTCGATGCCGGCATGTTTCATGCCGCGCTTTTCCAGCGCCTTGGTCAGGCCCTTCTCGTTCGATTCGCCCCAGGGGTTGTTGATGAGGATCATCCCCGGTTTCTGGCTGCCGTATTCGCTCACCAGGTATTCGGTGATCGCTTCGTCGACGAATTCATCCACGGCCGAGACGCGGAAGACGTAGTTTTCCTCGGCGCCGTTCTGGGTGATCGGCGTGCCCGCGGCCCAGGGACCGATGAAGGGCACCTGCGCGTCATTGGCAAAGGGCACGATGGCCAGCGACACCGGCGTGTCGAGCCCGCCGATCATCGCGGCGACGCCTTCGCGCTGCACCAGTTCGCGGGCGGCGATCAGGCCTTTGCCGGGGTTGCTTTCGTCGTCGCGGCTGACCAGCTCGAGCTGGCGGCCCAGCACGCCGCCGTCGCCGTTGATCTTGTCGAGCGCGAGCGTGATGCCGCGGGTGATCGCCTCGCCGGATTTGGCC
>Ga0114905_1001531_pt1 | contig 12594 bp, 16 predicted proteins | sample MalvireepMed_b05_FD_83499 | JGI IMG/M metagenome (GOLD analysis project Ga0114905, IMG submission 83499) | Marine viral communities from the Global Malaspina Expedition - Malaspina viral metaG DeepMed_b05 | ecosystem: Environmental > Aquatic > Marine > Oceanic | place: Mediterranean Sea...
GAACTGCCGCTCCCATTGGTTGGAAGAACTTAAACAAGAACCTGAAGGAGGCGAAGAAGAATGGCTAATCAGCTAGAAGAAGGAAGATACTTTTGTCGTGTCAATAGCCAAGAGGTGAGGCTCAGCAGAAATGAGAACTGGATGGTGGTACTCGGCGTTACACCGATCCTTTTCGATCCAGGCGGTAAGGAAGAGAAGGTCGCTATCGAAGAGGACCGCCTGGAGGGCCACAAGTTAACGGCCTTCCTAACGCTGACAACCAAGAGTGCTCCCATTGTCGTAAGGGAACTCAGGGCTATCGGCTACACCGGGGAGAACCCGGCTGAGCTTCATCGGGCAGAAGGTGAGCATGACCTCACTGACAAAGAAGCCTGGTTCACCCTCAAGTGGCGAGACAGCAATGACGGTAAAGACCCGTTTGAAAGCTGGCGACCTGAGACAACGCGAGAAGCCGCAGCCCCCTCGGCTGTGACAGACGAGCAGCTCGCTCAACTCAACGCCACGTTTGGGACGGTCTTCGCCGCTGGTAGCGGGGAGACGGCAGAGGTTTCTAGGTCCGAGTGGACTAACGAATTGTAATTTGTGAGGGGAGGCTGACCCGTGCCAAGGGGTCGGCCTGAGCCAGACACGGCCATCTTTGCCCAGGTGGTCGTGTCGGCTCCCTTTTTACTTGGTGTAAGGAAAAGAAGATGACTGAATTACTAGTAAAAGACGTAGAAGGTGAGACCGTAGTCCATGACTTCTCAGACAGCACGCTCAGGGTGACCCAGTGTACCCGGAAGGTGTTTGGTGAAAATGAGCAGTTCGAGTTCCTGGCCCAGACAGCGATCACCGGTTCGACGCCCGTTCGCATCACAATCTCGCAAGAGTTGATGATGGACATGCACGGGTGCCTCGTGTCAATCGGCAACATCGACGATGTGACCGAGATCATGGTCAAGCTGGACAGCACCGTGCCTGACCTAGACCGCGCCCTCCGGGTTGCAACGCGATAGCTCCTAGCCCGGCCCTTACGGGGGCCGGGCCTACTTTAAGGTGAGCCATGGGAAACTACCGGAGAAAAGGTCGGACGGGTCACTACCGGAAGAAGAAGGCAAATAGGGACCGGATCCGCTGCAAGTCTTGCGGGATCCTCTTCGGCTACGACAAGGGCCGTACCGCCAAAGAAGCCATCCTAATGCACATCGGACTAACAAAGGAGTGCAATGAATACTACAACAGACGGGCAGCCGACGCCCATACACGAACTCATCGGAGAGAAAGCAGAGGAGAGGCTCCAGAGGATTAAGGACAGACAGAGGAGCGGGTATCGACAACGCAATGATGAGATGAAATGGTTATTCAAGTACATAGAATTCCTGAAAGGAAATAGGAGGGCAAACCAAGATGGACTCGACTGAACTACTAACACACTTCAAAGGCCGCGAAGACTACGTGGCGATCCAAAACGGAAAAGGCTTCCGCCCCCACAAGCTAAAAGAGATCCCGTTAAACAAGGAGAAGTTCGAGCAAGGTCACCTGGGCCAGGAGAAGTGCCTGGGGTTCTATCTGATGACAGAGGAGAGTGAAGTCTTCTGCTCTTGCCTGGACTTTGATGACCACGGGGAGGACCCGGAGTGGAAGGCCAAGGCCACCACCTACTACCACTTCCTGGCGGAGCGAGGCCTGAAGCCAGTCATGGAGATCAGCGCCAGTGGGTCGGGTGCCCATCTCTGGCTCCACTTCAGCGAGGCGATCCCTGCGGTCCAGGCGAGATCCTTCTGGGGGTCCGTAGCCAGGAAGGTTGGCATCCCCGTGAAGGAGATCTACCCCCGCCAGGACCGACTCACCGGCAAGGGGAAAGGTAATCTAGTTCGTTACCCTGGTTGGAACAAATCAAGGTTCGTTGATGTTGAAGACGATTGGAACACAGCCGAGCTGGAGGTCCACCCAGTCAGCGGCAGCGATCTTGACGAGATCGCTGCGGAGCTAGGAGAGACCCTAAAGAAAGAGCCCCCAGACAACGACTCCTTCGTCAGCGAGCAGGTAGAAGAGATCCTCAAGTGGCACGACGGCATCCTGGCTCGCCGCTGGCGAGGCGACACCACAGGCCTGTCGGGCGACAAGAGTAGGTCAGTTCTGGCCTTCTGTATAGCCCGTGAGTTGGTGTACAAACGGGTTGCAACCGACGAGATAAAAGGCGCACTGCGGCACTGGTGCAACGAGATCGGCTACAACAAGTCAGAGCGGTGGATCAACCTTACGGTTCGCAAAGCCTACGAGCTGATGAGCCAACGAACGACATCGACACAACACGAGGACCTGGCCTCCTGTGCCAAGATGTTTCTCGAACAGCTTGGGACACACACTTACTTCGGTAGTGGTGTCCAGGCGATAGATCAATCGATTGACGGAGTGGCTCCGGGTGAGGTCTGCATCATTGCCGGTCGACCAGGCCACGGTAAGAGCGCCCTGGCCCTGCACTGGCTCGACCACCAGGCGAACCAGGGAGTCCCAACCCTACTGCTGTCTGCCGAGATGTCCCAGTACGAGCTTGGCAGGAGGATGGTTCAGCGACTGGTCGGTGGTACCGAGAAGTCTTGGAAGAAGAAAAGGGAAGAGGCGATCAAGACAGTAGAGGATCACTACGAGGTGAGGTCACCCTTCATCCAGTGCGTCTCATCAATCGAACAAGTCGAAAAGCACATCCGCGAGTACACCCAGGAGCACGCAGTGGGGCTGGTGGCTATCGATTACTTGCAGTTACTTCAAGGTACCAAGGAGGGGCGATACGACGAGGTCTCTGAGATCAGCCGCCGAATCAAGTCGGCAGCCAGGGACCACAACGTAGGTATACTGGCCCTCTGTCAGCTCAGCAGGGAAGTCGATCGTCGGGACGTAATCCAGTTCAAACTCAGTGACATGAAAGAGTCGGGCAGCATTGAGCAAGACGCAGACATGATTCTCTGCGGATACTGGCATGCTGCCAGTGATCGCTCAATTGGTGGAAACGACCAGTTTGAGGCCCACTGCATCAAACGAAGGAATGGGCCAATACGCAAAACCGTGATGAAGCTCCGCTTCGTAGCAGAAAGCCAGACGTTCAAGGATGCCTAAAAACAAGTCACCCCTCCCTGAGAACACTGTGAGTGTGATCGAGAAGTGGGCACTGAAGAAGTGCAACACGGACGACAACGCTTCACAGATCGTTGATCACAGGATCCGCCGGGTCTGCCGAGAGATCCAGGCGACCTGGACCCCCGAGGAGGAGAAGGCGCGCAGGGTCAGACCTGAGTCGGAGTACATCGTACCGTCTTATCTGCCGTCCTATATAGGGGCTTCGCAGAAAGCACAATTCAAACCACAGGAGGATGGCAGATGAGCGGTCGAATGGCACGAGAAAAGGGGAAGAGAGGGGAGCGCGAAGCAGCCAAGGAACTCAACAGGCTCTTCGGCCTCCAGGCCCGAAGAGCCCAGCAGTATTGCGGTGAGGCTGGTGACGCCGACCTGCTCGGTGTCGAGGGCCTCCACGTCGAGGTGAAACGGGTGGAACGCTTTCACATGCACCCGGCCCTGGAGCAGGCAGACAGCGACAGGAAGACTGGTGAGATACCAATTGTTCTTACCAGACAGAACGGTAAGGGTTGGGTAGCTTGTTGCTACCTGAATGACTTACCCAAGGTAATCGAGCGACTTCATAAAGAAAAAGGAGAAGACAATGACTAAAAAAAGAAAGACTAGAAAGAGTAAGAAGAGAAGGGAAAGGTTTGGGAATGGAAGGTGGATGAGTAATAAAGACATCAAAGCGAAAAATGCTATCAACGCAGTGGAGCCGGTGCATTTTTTAAAGGTACTCTACCCGGATTACTTGGAGGCACCTTCTCAAAAAGATACTCCCCTTTATTTTCTCTGCACGGGACTTTCAAAGGAAACCGGCACAAGCGTGGAAAAGTACCTTGAGATTGCAAGACTGCTCCATTTCGGCCACATTGACATGGATTTCAATTGGACCTCTAAGGCTCGCTCAATCCACGCCGATGCGTCAGCGGGACCAGCTTCCGATTCTCCACCTCTGGATCCCGACCCCAAGTCTGAGTTACAATGAAGGCCCGACACTTGACCTTTCTAATGTACCGACCATCGAACCAGACGAGTTCATAATGATTGCCCACGCGAACTGGATGCCGCCCAATCTTACTGTAATCCAACCACCCTTCGGCTATACGTGCTCCGTGATCCTCGTCCCACCATATGTACTGCTTCAAACGCCTCTTCCCATCACTGACCTCGAAGATGGTGTTGATCTCGATGATCTCAAAATAGTCCTCTACGAACTGGGGATTGTGGTCGATGATGAGAACGATGAAGAGGAGTAGGGCTTTCACAGTAGCATCGGCTCAAAGATGGCGTGGACTCCGTCTAAGATTATTCCGCAGCCAAGCACAGGCTTCTGATTAAATTTCATCCCGTAGTCCATGCTGGCTCGGGTTCGGTCTAACCCACAGCCAACATTTGCTCCGAAGATTAGGCCTCCGCTGTTGGCGTAGTACTGGACCCCGGCCTGGCCGTGAACGTGCCCCTGGACCCAGCTACAAAAGTTGTCCTTGGCGTTCCTAAGGGCGGCATACTGGCCGCCCTTTCCACGGTCCCCATGGGCATACTTCACACCCTCTAGCTCGTAAGTGCTGTACCGGGGCTGCCAATCCCAGCCAGGTGTTTCCCACACCTTCGCGTAGTCCCTGAGCAACTCTACCGGTATCCCTGCGGTCCTTGCCTGGCGAGCAGGGAGGTCGTCATGGTTGCCCGTCATGACCACCACTTTCGGAAAAGCCTTGTGGAGCATCTTTACCTGGGCGAGCGTTACGGCATACTCATCCCCGGCGCTCGGGCAGGCAGGATTGCGCTCGTGGTAGCTGATACACGCCCAGTCAACAACGTCTCCTATGTGGATTACGCGATCACACTGCCACTGCTTATAGGTGTCCCGAAGGAAGTCGACGTAACCAGGAAGCATGGCGGGACAATGGGTGTCTCCAATTACCAAAACTCTCATACTCACTCCTTATGCGTGACACGGTAACACTTGGCGTAACACACGCCCCAACTGTTTCGATGGTGCTTGCGGGACTCCATCCCGTTCACCAGGTGATCCAGGCAATGAGCATACTCGTGAATCAGCGTGTCGATCGCAGCCACCTCGCTGAGTCCCCTGGAAACTTCAACCTTGAAGCTGACAGGGTCCTCGTGAATCCAACAAAGCCCACACAACCCAGCGACCTTCTCAGGCGGTACAGTACTAACTGTTAGTGGCGCACCCAACGGAAGCTGTTGGCGGAGCCTCCTCAGTGCGTTGTCGAATTTCTTCCCAAAGTAGCTTGGCACGCTTTGAATACCTCCTTGTGGAACAGGTAGGAATCATCACATTTCTGGTGCTTATACTTCAGCTCTCTCGGACTGTTGATCTTGGTCGTATCGCTTTCCGGTTTGAGTTTGTGGCCCCGAGGATAGTTCTGCTGCTGCTTGAACCAGGTTACCTCCTCGACGTTCGCAGGGATCGTGATCTTGGAGCATGGCCAGAGTGCCCGCCAATTCCCTAGCCAGTATTTATGCCGGTACACTGCATCACACAATACCATCTGCTTGACCTTTTGTCCGTGTTTAGCTAGCTGCTTTGCTAGCAGCGTGGCACTGTAACCACCCCACGAGTATCCTGCTATCACGACCTTAGCGTAGTCGGTGCCGCACATCCGATTGATGCACTCAGCATGCGCTCGCCAGTCGCTATTCCAGTGTGCTAGCTCCACCCTGGTACTGTAGTCGCTGTACATCATGTGCAAGCTCTTCCACAGGGAGACCATGCCATTGTCCCCGCCTCGGTTCTGGAGAAACCCTGGGATGACGTAGATCCACTTGTTGATGGGGAGTGACCTCATTCGAGTTCCTTTCTCATGGCCTCGGTGTGCAGCGACACTTTCTCACGCCGGTCCTTGGAGGCCAGAGCCTCCAAGGCGTCGGCACCATGCGAGAGCGCACGATTGGTTTTGGAGGTCTCATCGCGCTGCCTACGAAGAGCAGCCTTGAGTTCCTCGATAAGCTCCAGGTGTTTATCAAAGGCCTCCTTGAGGTAGGGCGATATAGAGCGCGCCGTCCTATGGAGGAAGAGGAGGATCACCAGCACGAAGGCGGCTGGCAACCCTACGTTGGAAACGAGGGAGGTCCACAGATCAATTGTCATTGGAGGGTACTACTTTAAGTCTGCCATGTAAACGACCGCGTGACCCCTCCGAATCAGTTCGCGGTTAACATTCATCCCGTTATCTTCGCCACCTGGATTCTCGATGAAGAGATCGACCAGCCAGCGACCGTACTTTCCTTGCTGTTTCTTGGGGTTCTTCTTTGTCCTACACCAGAGCGTCTTGTCTTTGATCAACTCCTTCAGGCACTCTGTCGCCTCCTTGCCCTTCTCCTTCTCCGGCCCCCGCACCTCCGGTGCGTTGATCCCGTAAAGTCTGCATGTCGCGTTTAACTTCAGATGAAAGCCCAGATTAAAGACCACCTGGATGGTGTCCGCATCGATGACTCTCACAACCTCGTCAATGTAGTATGAGTACAAATCAAGCTCCATCTGGCACTAGTTTCATTTCATACTCGGTGTCGGTATCCTCAAAAGACTCGGCGGCAGGGGGCGGTTGCGTATCGGCGAGGAACTCATAGAGCGCCATACCGCCCGCTCCAATACCCCCGCCACCGAGCGCCAGCAACCCAGCAGCTATTGCCTTGCGGCTCAAGCTGCCAGATGCGGAGGGGGCCAGCGTCGAAGGAGTAGTTTGGTTAACATCTCCAATATGGATATTGCCCATGTCTTCCTCCTCGATGTCACCTAGAAATCTTAGGTCATGCGCCCTCACCTTGGCGCGATCGTAAGCCAGGAGGTGCTGTTTGTCAGCCATCATAACGGCTTCGTCAGCTATCCTGAGCTTCCCGACTTGCTTCAGATGTTCCAGCGCTGCCTCCGATTTGTCTTCTGTGTTCATCAGCGATTTGTTGGATGTACTCTCGTACACCCCCTTCCAAGAAGACTGTACGCAGCCGAGACGTTCTTTCAAACGCCTCGTCTGCCTGTTGCTTTGCGATCTCTAATGGGTCATCCATTACGAGCTTGCATTAGCCAGATCACGCGCTACGGTGTAGCCATCTGCCGAACGTGTCGCCAGGGCTTCACGCTGACTCAACTGACTCAAGCTCGCCAAGTGGTGCAAGCGACTAGCTTCGGCGACGTTGTTAGCGCCATCGCTGGCGCGCTGCGCGCCATTAACCGCATGAACCTCTAAGAGTGCTAAAGTTGCAGGATCAATCATTCTTTCTCTCCTTAGGTTGAAAAAGGATCTGTAGCTTCTCCCCAAGTCTACGGGACTCCGAGGAAAGAACTTTCCCGTTGCGATCCACAATTTGGATCGTCAGAGGTGGTAATCGTTTATCCACTTCTTTACTTAATTTGTCTAGGTCAATGTCTATTCGTCCGTCTTTTCCGTCTTTTCCGTCTTTTCCATTCGTTCCAGGTGTCCCCTTGACTCGCTCGTCTTTTGCGACCAGTTCAGCAACTTTTTGCGCAAGCAGGTCATAATCAATAACGTCGACAGCAGGTCCAGGCAGACTATCGTCCACAGGTGGATATGCACTTGGCGAAGGGGATGGGGATTGAATACAAAAGGGCGCGCAGCGACCAACAAGCGCTGCGATGGGACGGCAGCTAGCTCCACCGGCTGGATGTACCAGCGACCACTTCCCCCCGCGAGAATCCACGATACCTTGTGACAAGTAGGGTCCACCCCTGGCAATCCCTACCACGCTTCCCTTGTAAACCATGGCCGATCCACTGTCCCCTGAGAGTAGATACGCCTGGGCAACAACCTTGTCGCCCGTATCGATAACCTTGCCGTAAAACCGACGAAGACTGTCCTGGGGACCACCAAATCCTAAGATCTCAATCTTGGCCCCCTCTGGAGGCAACCTGGTGGCAATCGGGATAGTCGTGACACGACCCTTGAAATTTGATCGTATCACCGCAATATCATTGGCTTTATCGGCTCCTATCACGCTACCCACCGCAGTCTTCCCATCTTGCCAATAGATTCTGACAGGCCCAGGAGCCTCTGTAACGTGCGCTGCGGTAAGGACGACCAAAGTACTGCCATCGCTCCAAACACACACCCCAGAGCCTCCTGCGGCCCCACAGCGGATCCTGACCGCAGCGGCATGATGTTCAGCTTTTGGGGACCAGTCCCACAACTGGGTGGTAGCCTCAGCAGCAGTCCGGGCAATCGTGTAGTTCTGTGCCTGCACCTCTAGGGGTGCCAGGCACAGAACTAATGAAGCCAGTAAGAGCTTGATACTTCTCATTTTGCCTCCTCTTGGGGTCTTGTTCCAGGTAATCGTGTTCCAGACTTTCGCCTTCCCATCTCCTTCTTCCACACCTCAGCGCGGTGCTTGTATATCATAGCAAGTTTCTCCTGACCGGCATAACTTAGCAAGATCTGTTTCCGCATGTTGTCAGAAGGCTCGTAGGGTATGTACCACCCACGCATCAACGCCTCACGGATCTCCTGGTTGATCCCCTCGTTCTTTAAGGCTTCACGAATCTCCCTGCCGGACATCCCGAAGGCACGAGCAGTGTCGATGACGTTGTGCATCTCGGAGAAGTGCCGCTGACGGACCTTCTCCGCCAGAGGTAGCCGAGCCTCAAGCTGCTTAACTGAACCGCTAAACCCAAAGGGAGGAGCAAACTCCGACCGACCAAATGTCTCCACCTTACCCTTGTCTGTCCGAAGGTTACGGGAGAATGACTTAGCCTTAAACGAGAAGCTGAAAGGCGGATCCATCTTTGTTAATCGTTGGCCACTAAACGCCGCTACCACCTCCACACCAGCACTGTACTTCCTTCCGGTAAAGGATGGTATGTCGCCCGCCGCCATTACAGTACGAAGAGAGGTAGTCACAATACCCGGTTCCCAAGCCCCCCAAGCATGCAGCACAGAACGCATCCAGCGGTCACGAGCGGGGTCCTCTTTCTCGAAGACCTTCCGGCCCTCCCTAGTCTCCCCGTACCAGGCTTCCGTAAGTTTGTTGTAGACCATATCAGCGGTGAGAATGTCACCACCGATCTCCATGATGGCCCCACCAACTTTGCTACCGGCAGTCTTCCCCCGAACAATAGCGCGGTAGGCGTCCTTGGGACGAGAGAAGGGAAGCATGTAGCTCAAGTCGACCGTATAGATCTCCCCAGTCTTATCGTTCTTGTACCCAAGGATCGTACTGTTCTCAGACCAGGGGGCCAACAGGTCCCGCATCTTCTCCTCATCGTCCCCACCAAGTGGGCTGAACCCCGGAAGCATCAAGATGAGGAGGTCCCAGAGGCTCTTGATGACAACCCCCGAAGCAACATTGGCCAATGTCCACTTAACAGCTCGTGCCGTAGCCCGTTTCACGAGGACCTTGTTCCCGCTCTTCAGATCCCGGTTGAGATGTATGAAGAATTCGATGTACTGGGTACGAATAAGCTCCGCGAAGTAAGTAGGGAAGGTACCAGTAATGGGGAACCAACGGACGGCCTTGACCCAGTTGGGGGCATTACTGAACGTCGGGTAGATGTCTCGGATTCTTAACGCAGTGGTATCCTTGACCCACTTCTCATGGGCCTCCTTTGAACTCCCTACCAGGGCAGGCCAACCCTTGTCCTTCGGTAAGGACTTGACTGAGGCCACGTCGGGGAAGGCCTCCCGCATTGCTTTAAGCTCACGGACATACCCAAGGACCTTCCAGAAGTCGTCCCCAGAGCGGTACCAGGCAGCGGCAAAGTCGAAACCCTTCGTGACCCCACGACGCAGTTTTTCTTTAGCTGTTTCGATTATCCCAGCGCCAACTACGCTGGGTCCGTCCTCCAATAAAGAAGCGACTGGCACGTTCCAAGAGGCCTGGATCATGTCTGCAAGCTCATCACTCGGAGAGTCGAAGATAACATTAAGTTTCATAAGCTCTCTCACGAACTCACGGACTGTCTTGCCCTCGACCTTGTACTTATCATCCTCGAACTTACCAGCCCTAAAGTGCGCCTCCCGAGTGACTCGATAAGCCTCAGGGAAGGTCTTCATTAAGACCTCTCCAACAGTCCAGTGCATCGGAACATGTCCATGGACAACTGAAATGGCCCCATTGGCGAGCCAGTTTCGTATCTGAACAGTAGTGGAGAACAACGTCTTGGCGGCCCTGGCAGCACCCATGGCCTTCCCATAGACCCGGAAGACAGCGTAGTTCATCGCACCCTGAAGGGGACTGGGGTGACCATACCCAGCACCAAACTGATCCTGAAGGGCTTCCATGAAGTCTGCTTTCACGTAGACCCCTCGGAAAGGCCCAAACTCAGGGTGATCGGGCATCGAGTCAATGTAAATATCTGGAACTTCATCCCTCGTGCTGATCGCTACAGTGCTGACCTTGCCATCATCCTTAACATGGACCCACTTCTCTTTCTTTGCCATCTCCATCAGATAGTTCTGAGCACGAACCTGGCCCAATAACGAGGACATCCTCTCTACGGTGCGAACGGCATTGATATCCAGTTGGTCGCGGTACTCACCCATCATCTTCCTGAGGAGCACATGAAGTTTCTTGTTGTGGAGCTTCCTGGCTATAAAGATATTCATGTCCACTCGCCCCATTGTCTTGCGCACGAGGGTGGCCTTGGCTCTCTTGGGATTAAGGATCTTCCTCACCATGCCATCCAGCTCTTCTTCAGGAAGGGCAGGTGTTAGACTTTCAGCCTCCTTCTTTATATCCCGATTATAATCAGACCAGTAACTTCTCCTCGCGTCCACGACCTCTTTCGACTTACCAGCGGGGTCAAACCCCAAGAGTTCCATGTGATCCCTGTACCCCTTCATGTCTACCCCTTGGCGAGCATCTTCGTCCTTGAGTTCACCTTCCTTTTCATACACCCGCTGTACAAAGTCAACGCCACGAAGCTCCTGTTTGAAAGCATCGACCAGGAGCATCGTTTCAACTTTACCCGTCTTACTGTTGCGCCACTTGATTGTCGGCTTCTCTTCAAATAGCTTCTCCCCAAACTCACTATGATCAAACAACTCGAAGGTACGAGTAAAGTAGAGACCTTTATCCTTCATCATGACATCCAGAATGTTTTCACCATACTGCTTGGTAAAATCTGGGTCGTCAATAAGGCCCGTACCAGTCTCCTCGTCAAGCAGGAGGTCCAAGATACGGTTATTTAGCCCGTCTACATGTTTACGTATCCGCTCGATCGGCTCAATAAGCTCCTCCGGAACACTAGAGTCCCTTGCGATCCTGGGGATACTCTTTAGCTTCTGGCGCAGCAAGCGACCTAGCTTTGCCCGTTGTTTTGGTTCCAACATCCCCAGCGAGTTGGGGCCGAGGAACTTCTTCTTCTTGGCCCAGGCTGTCTTCGGAATGAGCTTGTTCAAATCGGCCAGGGCCTGGTAGACCACCATTAGGTCAGACTCCACCTCACCCTGGATCTGCTGAAGCTGCGTGTGGATCTCCTTCCCAAAGAGACCACCAACCTTCATGTAACGCCGGTAAGTCTTGGTGTGAGTAAGATTCTGGGAGAAGGGTGCATACCAGCTCCAGAACTGCTTGAAGGCCTCCTGCCACTTCTTGGGGCTATCGACAGCCTCTTGGACTTCACTGGAATGAGCCTCAAAGGTGCCGCCCTCTTCTTCCTCCACCTTGGGAACTAGAGCCTTCTTGATTCCAAGGTCTTCCAGGTTGATACCTACGGTGCTAACACCCTTCAAGTCCCCTGGCTCCAGGTTGAATATCTCGGGCTCAAGGACAAACTTATAGCCATCCTCAAGGACCAGGCGGCCTTCCTCAACGGTAAACACTGGGTTGTCTTTAAAGTCAGAGAATTCACGTACAAGACGCCTGATTACGGCCAGGCCTTCTTTGCTCCCCATGCCCGTTGTTACTTTAGGATCAAGATCGAACCTGTCGAGCACCAGATCGGCTTTTACCGCTGTCTTGGCAACAGGGGCGTACTGAGAGATGAGCAGGTTTTTTTCCTTTTCAGATAAGGAGTCGAAATTTCCACTTGTCACAACACCTACGATGCGCCGAATTTGCTTCGCATCATCCGTGCTAAAGTCCCCTGTTTCCTTGCGTCCCTCGAACTTGAACCCCAGGTCATCCGAGATCACTTTGACCATTTTCCCGTGGTAATCCGAAGGAACTTCAGTCACTCGCAAACCCGTTTCTATGTGAGTAAGGGCCACCCCCCCCTCTTCCTGTTTTCTTACCGCCAACCCAGAGCCTATGTTTTTAACCCACACCTTAACTGGACCTTTGGCGTAGGGAATTTCAATTTGAACCTTCTTGGCCCTGATCTTCTTAGCCTTACTGGCGATTGCCTCCCAGGCAGCATCCTCAGCCCACTTCTCCTCTATCTTCTCGCGTCTCTCACCCTTCTTCTGCTCGACTGCACGCACCTTCTTACCCGTGATCTTGGGTTTGAAGGGACTGATTTTTTCTATTATCCGCTCTGTCAGGTCTTCCGTTGACCCAGTAGCAGATAGGCCCAAGAAC
>Ga0114905_1001539_pt1 | contig 12568 bp, 10 predicted proteins | sample MalvireepMed_b05_FD_83499 | JGI IMG/M metagenome (GOLD analysis project Ga0114905, IMG submission 83499) | Marine viral communities from the Global Malaspina Expedition - Malaspina viral metaG DeepMed_b05 | ecosystem: Environmental > Aquatic > Marine > Oceanic | place: Mediterranean Sea...
CAATCAACTTTTTAGTTTCATTGTTGATTTGAAATATTTTTTCTTCCTCATTATAAGTAGTTTCTTTTTTTGAAGAATGACCCTCAGATAGTTGGTAAGCATCATCTAATGACGCTAATCTTTTCAAATCAGATAATCCTTTAAAAAGGTTTCTATCAGAAGAACTAGCCAGTTGGCCTCCCAGGTCTCCGCTATAGCGTCTTAGATTAGCTCCAGATTGTCTGCTATCGAGTTTGACGGGATCATAATGTTTTCCCTTAGCTTTCTTCTTTTTCTTTTCATCCTCAGTTTCTTCTCTGGTAACATGAAATTTGCCGTCTTTTTGTACCAGTTTATGAGGATAAGTTTCAGCGACATCATCATCTCGTTTAGCTGGTGGAAGCATCTCTTCCCCTGCAGGTGCCCCTCCCATTGTTGGTGCTCCTTCTGCTGGACCCCCTTCTAGAGGTGGTGCTGCCAAAAGATCACCTTCTTCTGGTTCAGGAGGTGCTTCACCTTCGGGCGGCACCTCACCTTCAGGAGGCATTCCAGGCATTCCACCTTCAGGGGGCATTCCGGGCATTCCACCTTCAGGGGGCAACATTGGGCCACCCTCTCCTGCCCCAGGCAAACCTGCGGCCTCGTTTGCTGCCATTTCTAAAGCAGCATCAACCTTTCTATCATAAAACATTTCGCGCTGATTTCTGATGAACTCTTCCTCAGTTAGGCCAAACATCTTTTCAGCAACCCACCTTCTACTGAAGAATCCTTCGAGTGCAGCACTAGCTGTATCGAATTTAACTCTCCAATGTTCTAATTCTTGCAACTCTGCAATCTTTGATGGATTGTTAAGTGACATCTTAAAGGATATCAAATCATCATTTCTGAAACCAAGAGTATAAAGATGGATTGTTGCAATTTTTTCTAATTCAGAAATAACTGTACGTTGCAGCCTTTGAATTGTTCTGGCAAATCGCACATCTTTTTGGGCCAATGTGGTCTTATCTTCTTCAGAACCTTCTGCTCTTGAGATATACGAAGCAGGTACTTTAAGAGCAGAAAATAGTTTGTCGCGAAGATAACGAACATCATCAATATCTCCAGTATAAGTACCGCCGGGTAAAGTTTCAATTCTAGTACCAACATCGCCGCGAATAGGAACAAAATAATCTTCATCAATGCTCATTGGGTTGTAACGTAAGTCAACGCGGCCAGAATCAGCATCCACAACCTGATTACGTTTCATTTGAGTCATGACTTTCTGCATATATTGTTCGACTTCTTGAGGATTGATGTTTCCCACATCAACATAAAAAACACGACGTTCTGGAGAGCGTACAATGCGATAAGCCATCATTGCATCTTCAATAAGTGTTAGTTGGCGCCAAATTCTTCTTGCAGCTTCTAGAACAGAAGTTCCATATGGTGCAAATTTATCATTTCCTAAAACTCTAAAGTGTGCAACTTGCCAGTTTTCAAAAGTTAATCCTCCAGTATTCCATTGGAACTGAACATAATTGGGATTTGTTTTATCTTCTCCCTCAATCCTTTCAACCTCATTTGGAGGTAAGCCAATGACGTTTACAATACCCAATTCCTGATCAATATCCAAATAAAGGAAAAAATCACCAAACTTGCACATTGTTCGACACCAACCAAACATGTTGAATTCGATATTTAAAACACTATGAAAAAGATTTTCTAAAAGAGCTTTTATTTCATCATTTTTGCACTCAATTTTAAGCAATTGACGCATGTCTGAAGAGGTTGTCATCTCATCTGCGTATATATCCAAACTGGAACAAATCTCCGGAGTGTATTCCATTTGTTCGAAATCCATGTAACGTTCAGAGCGGGCATAATTTGTCTGTAGATTGGATAAAATTTGTGAAAAAGGATTATATTCCATTTTCTTAAATTGGGCGCCGCTAGCAGACTTAAACTTATATTTATCTAGATATCGTCTTCTTAACTGTCTAGGTGTTTGTCTACGAAGATTTACAATTGGGCCAGAAAATAATCGAGTTAATCTCTTAAATAATTTATTTTCTGTGTTCTTTGGATTTTTGCCTTTTCTAATTCTAATCGTCGCTTCGTTAGCCATCTATCTCATCCTTTGTATAACCAAGAAAACTCTTCCATTTCTTTTTTCTTTGCACTTAATCTGTCACCGTCCATAGTACCATAGTCATATTCTTTTTTATAGCCTTGCATTCCGCCGACTTTTGTTTCTATTTTAGTATTTGATGTTATCATGGCTCCTATAAATGCTTTTTTATATTCTATATCTCTCTGGTTTGTAACTAAAGCTGTATCTCTTACCCAACACCCAATTGCCAAGGACATAATCAAATCATCGTTATAACCCTTCATTGCCTCTGGTCGGCCATTGTTCCAAATAAAAGTTTTTATTTCGCTCAACAATCGTGATGAACGTACAATAAGTAGTTTATTTCTAACGAATTCCTCTAATTTGGCAATAATCAAAGGTCGAGTTTTCATTGAGGTTGTAAAACCAGGAATTGCATTTGATCTAGACTCTGCTATTATAGGATCGATATATTCATGAGTCGATTTTATTGAATAATATATATTTGGATAACCTGCAGCAATTAATTTTTCTAATATGGAAAATCCAATATTATTGTTCTCGACAACGATCATACTATTTCCATATTCTTTTCCAGCATTTAATAACATTGAAGAATAAATATCAGAATCTGGCTTTCCTTGATATTCTGCGACGATTTCCATATTCTCTAATTTTATTACATGAAAACCAGAATAATCATTGCCATCCCCACGAGCAACATCGGCAGCTAACAAATATGTTGAACCCGGATCATGTTCTTCCCAAATCCAAAAATTTCTATCAAATCCAGTTTTATGTTTTGGTTCCAACATATCATTATCTTCCATTCTTTGAATATCATCTGAATGAATGACTGTTTCGCCGGAAGTATTAAAATTACACTCTAACTCTTGAGCTATTTGTCTTCTAGACATGTTTTTAGTTTCGTTTTCATACCAAGCTAAATCTCTATCTGGGTGTACATCCCATGCTAGCTTTGTTGGGTAAAAGTCATTATCTCCAGTTTCTGATGCCGTATATGCTTGGTGGAACCAATTGCCAACACCCTTTGGAGTAGAAAGTGCTATACAACGACCACCAGTTGAGAGTGTTGGATACAAACCAGTCCAAAGTTCTTCTAAACCTTCAACATGAGCAGCCTCATCAACTACAAGTAAGGATAATGCTTCTGAACGACCAGCATCTACAGAAGTTGAAGAAGCTTTAATTTGTGAGCCGTTAAAAAGTTCAAAGGAAGTTCTATTATCTATTGATATGTCTGAAATTTTAAGCCAAGGTGGCAAATTTTTCATAATGTGTTTTACTTTTTTAACCAAATTCGCGGCAGTTCCAAACTTTGTCGCCATAACTAGAACATTTTTATCACGGTGAAAGAGCATTATCCACATAACATAGGCAGCAGTAATTGTAGAAATTCCAAGTTGTCGAGCTTTTAAAATGATATTAAATCGATAATCATTGAAATCTTTAATTAATTGTGTTTGAAAATCATAAGTTTTAAATGGAATTAATCCATGCATTGGATGAGCAATTTTTGCATATGTATTAATAAAATAAACGGGATCTTTACCACATTTTAGGATTTCTTTACGAATTTCTTGCTTGGATGGTTCATAAGACATAGCATTCTTTTTTATCCATTCTTAGCTGTTAGGTTTTGTGGCTTTTTAGTTCCTGGGTATTTATCTTTTCCAATTGCCAACCACTTCTTGATAGATGCATCGACATCTTCTCTAGGCTCTCCAGTATTTTCTACATCACCAAGGCCACCAACCTTATAAGTGCATGTTGCCTGAACCCAAGCACGAACATTTGAGGTTTTTTGTACAAGAACATCAACATCACCCTCTTTTGTTAAAGTTACAGTATCACCAGTATTTTTTTTATATTCTTTTTTGAGGAATTTAACAATGTCGTTGCACAGGCTAATCATTTCATCTTCAAACCCTTTAGCATGAACTTCCTTAAGCTTGATTTCTGAATGATAGCCAAGAAGCATCTTATCGCCGGCAAAACGTACCTTAAATCCATCCATCATTCTGCTATCAGTAATTGGATTATCTACTTCTCTTCGAAGGCCAATCTTAACTGGCTCTCCCTTGTCATCGAGTGCGCCGTCATACGCATTTGCTGCAGCTTGTGCTAGTCCTTGAATAATATCGTTTACAGTTGCCATTAATCTTTTCTCCTATCTGGTCTCCAGCCTTTTTGCCAGCGTTCTTCGCGTCCTTCGACATATTGAATATAGCAATTAAAACAACATTCAAATTTTGTCATATAGACGTCATCCGTTACTTTAAAAGAATAGCTGTCACAAACAGGGCATTCTCTTTTAGTATCTTTAGTAAGTAGTTTTTTGGAAATAAAAAAGCCATTCGTTTCAACCTTCTCGAACTTCTCTTGTATCTTCTGTTCTTTTTTGGAAAGCTTCTTTAATTGTTCTTGGTATTCTTTTTCTTTTTCTTCATCCCAATTTGCTTTGGGATTCTGAATAGCTTCTTTACCATATTTTTGAGCTATGGCTTTTTCAACCTTTGCTATGTGATTGGGGTCTTCTTTCATGGATTATATGATAACATATATGGTGTCTAAGTTTAATCGGCTAATTTCTGTTCTAGTTCAGCAACTTTTGCTGATAGTTCTTGAATTGATTTAACCAAGGCCGGCACCAGTATGCTATAAGCCACAGTCATTGGCATCATATTACCTTCATCATCAACCCGATCTTCTTCGCCAGAGACGGCTGCTGGATATACTTCTTGCAATTCTTGAGCAACAAGCCCAGTCTTTGAATTACCGCTTTTCTTTAATTCGAAATCACGAACCTTTATATCGTTTATAATTTCTAGGCCGTTGATCGATGTGTCTCGAATATTGTCCTTGATTCTAGCATCCGAAGCGTCACGAACAGCAAAAGTCTCGCTAGCATTTTCCAAATATCCAACGACGTCGCCGCTGCCATCTGCGGCAATGATGTAGGCGGTTGTTCCGGATCCGTCATCTGCTCCGGCTTGAATTCCAATACCATTTCTGTTTGCATTGTCGCCATCGTTGGTGACTGCGAGGACTGGGCCACTAGCCACATTGCCATAGACAGACAATATTCTAGTTGGCGCCGATGTTCCAAATCCGCTATAACCCCCAAGAGCCAAGAGAGGATAATTAGCATCACCGCCGGTTGTTCGGACGTCTAGACCGACTGCCTTTCCGGCGCCGTTGGTTCCAGCAACTGCAGATACTTTAGCACCGTAAACACTCGCGGTCCCCGCGTCGGCTGCATGAGTTAGTGTTGCTGCCGAGAAAAGACCATACACTGTGTTTGTACCATTAGTGGCGGTTGTATTATCCACAACACAATGGACACCGTATATCGTATTATCTGTAGTAGAAGTGCCTGTTTTGTCTATATCAATATCCAAACCCGCGACCGTTACAGCACTTGTATCAGAATAATTGAGATCCAAAGTGATGGGGATTTTGGCCGTTGTGGTCATGCCAATAACATTTCCAGTCGTCAGAGAATTTGCAGTGATACTAATAACATCAACAGTTGTATTTTCTGCAACGATTTCCAAAGCATTTTGGTCAACATCATCATTATCAATAAGAAGGGCTGATGCTCCAGTGGCAGAATCATTTTCAATTTCAACACCTGCGCCATCAAGTTTTATTAATTTGGCCGCATCTAATGCTATACCTCCAGCATCAGACACAAGATTAATTGATGAAGTACTAGTTCCCTGATCAGCTTTGATAATAATCGTTTCGCTTGTTCCCCCATCAGCTTCAATCTGGATTGCGCCGGCGAGATCTGAAGTGGTACGAATGCCAATACCGCCAGCTAGAGCCGACAATTGAACTGCAGCGTCGGAATTGCCGTCAGTCATAACGCCAGTTAAACCGGTTGCGGTTAAGTCGATGCCCCCAACATCCGAAAGCAATTGAATAGACGCATTACTGGTACCTTCGCCTGTACCTTGATTGGAATTAAGTACGATGGTTTCGCCAACACCTCCATCAGTTTCAATTCTAATTGCGTTATCGTCGTCATTTCCAGAGTATAGGCCAATTCCACCACCGTCACTATATATGCTAATTGATGCAGTGTCTCCATTCCCTGCTGAATTTCTTCCGAGGCCCGTATCGGCGTGGATGTTGATCCGTCCGTCAGTGCCTCCGTTTTCTTCAATCAGGACTGCACTAGCACCATTCCTTCCCGAACTTAGAGCAATACCTCCTGAATCACTGATTAAGTTAATCGATGCGTTCGAAGCGGCCGAAGTACCGTGGCCAGTACCCTGATCAGAATGAATTGAGATAGTCTCGTCGACACCACCATCAGCTTCGATTTGTATGCAGCCTTCTAAGTTGGCTGCCGACCTAATTCCAATGCCGCCGGCGGTTGCAGAAAGTTGGATAGCTGCAGCAGTGGGGCCAACAGCGGTTCCTGCTGTGTTCGTTACTGAATAAAGCTCGCTTCCTGCAGTACCATGAGGAGCAATAATTGTTTCAACTGCGCCATTCTTTCCTAGTTTTAGTGTTTGACCATCGGCCAGAGCTGCACCAATTGTGATGGAGGCAACATTTGAGACAATCGTCACTCCCTGATTTTCGTTTACATCAAAGGCACCATCAAGAGTAAGTGTAAGATCTGCGTCTGCAGCATCTGGGTCAACCGTTGTTATAGTTAAGCCACCGGTGGCTCCAACAGCGAAAGTGGAATAATTGGTGGCATCGTATGAAAGTTTAAGTTGATTACTTGTTCCGAATACTTCAAGCAAAGAGTCTGGGTCGTCAACACCAATACCCATCCTTGTATTCAAGACCAATTCCTTGTTGCCGGTATTTTTCCAATAAGCAAGAGATTCAGCCCCAGATCTAATCACCAACCATCCATTATTCTGGATTTCCCATTTATGTTCACCATCGTGCAAGATCAAGCCGGCTGAAGTAGCAGAACTATTGCCGATGTGCACAAAATGCGTCGATGCATTATCAGAAGCTGGGGATGACTGCCCAACCCCGACATAGGTTTCAACAAGCAATCCATTTGTGGGGGCAGCAGTTGTACCAGCATAACTAGCACCAATCGATACACCACCTTCTACGTCTAACCTTGATACCGGACTCGTCGTTCCGATGCCAATGTTACCATCAACTATGTTGAGATCAGTATCAGCATACCCAAGCCTAAATCTACTCGCAGCGGCTGTTGCGCCCGGAATATTCTCAATAATAGCAGTCCTTTCAGTACTACTACCATCAGTAAGTTTACCTATATACTTTGAAGTAACACGATCTCCGGCTGCTGCTCCTTCATACTTTACAAATTTAGAATTAGTCAAATCAGCAATTCGAAGCGATGATTCGCTATCTACTGCACCGCCCACAGACAGAAGCCCCACAACGCGCACATTACTATTAAAAGTCGCAGCGGTCTCAACATACATAGATCCGCTCACAGTCAATGTATATGCTGGAGTAGTTGTTCCGATTCCAACCTTGCCATCGCCAAGTACAGTCATTAGTGTGGTGGTATGATTTGCAACTTGTAATACAGTTTCGGCGTCAGCCAAAGCTTGAACAGTTGTTCCGCTTCTTTTTGCTCCAATAATTTCTACAAGGGGCACTGTGTCTGTGTGGGTGTCGTTAGAAATACCTCTTAAGGCTAAAGATCTAGCATCAGCACTTTCTTGATCTGATAATCCATTAATCATCAGGCCGCCGCGAGTTGTATGTATGGGTCCGATATCACCGTAGGCTTCTGTTGCCGCAACGCCTGTTATGCCAGTTGCTACGTCTGCGTCAGTCAATGTTACGTGACCATCTCTAACATCTAGTGTGGATCCTGGGCTTGCGGTTCCAACACCAACTCTATTATTACTGGCATCAAGGACAAAGGTGTTCGAATCAAAATTCAAATTATTGGGAATAGAAACGGTTGATGCATTAAAAGTTACAGTATCACCAGACGCATCGCCAAAGGTCATTGTATTTGCCGTGACTTTAAAATCTTCCACATGTGCATCTAACGTTCCTGTAACAATCAAATTACCAGTAAATCTACCATCCCCAGTCACATCCAAAGCATAAGAAGGGGTTGTAGTTCCAACACCCACTTTGCCATCACCAAGTACAGTCATTAATGTAGTGGTGTGGTTTGCAACTTGCAATACAGTTTCTGCTGCAGCCAAAGCTTGAACAGTTGTTCCGCTTCTTTTTGCTCCAATAATTTCAACAAGGGGCACTGTGTCTGTGTGGGTGTCGTTAGAAATGCCTCTTAGGGCTAGAGATCTGGCATCAGCACTTTCTTGATCTGATAACCCATTGATCATCAAGCCACCGTAAGTTCCATGTATGGGCCCTAGAGCGCCATAAGCATCCGTTTGAGCAACGTTCGTTGTTCCATGCGCCACATCCGAATCAGTTAATACCAAACCACTACCATTGTCGGTAAATAAAGTACCGGCTCGAAAATCAGCATAAGAAGAAAAAGATACATTTCCTGCAGTTGTGCCGGCTTCTGTCGTATTGATTACTGTGAATTCGTCTGCTGACTCATCGTAAATAAAAGCAACATTTGTGCTAGTACCTCTTTCGACAACGAAACCAGCATCGTAAGAGGGTGCACCTGTTACATTTTTAGCCAACACAAGAAGAGGATCCTCAATAACCAGATTGGTTGCATCTACTGTTATTGTAGTACCTTTAACAGTAAGATCCCCTGCAATTTCAGCACTTCCTCCGCAATAAATATCAACTGATGCACTTAGTGTTCCTGTTAGAAACAATGTTGAATTGGTCGTTGCCTCCCATTCATTAAATTTCATTTTGCTCATTTAGAAAACCCCTATATTAGTGCTACAGTAATTAGCCTCTTTTATGTTATATGGCCTATAAAATTTATGGATCCAATACATGTAAAATACCTCCCGCGCCGACTGTGACTGTATTTCCAACTTGTATAGTTACAGTGGGTCCGACCAAAACCCCGTTATGATCTTCCGGAAGTGTCATATCTTTTGCTATAATTTGTGGCGTACTATGTATACCATCAATAGAACCATAAACATCTAATTTGTTGGTTGTTGGTACTTTTATTATTCCGCTATATAAAAACAAACTACCAGAGATATTATGAGTATATATATTAGAAGTACCCAAAGTTAGAGCTTCTGTTATAATAAAAGAACCTGTGATTTCGCCATTGCCATTATGAGAACCATCCCACTCTGCAGTTACACCAGTTATATTTGAACCATCACCATAAAATGCACTAGCAGACACATTCATGCTAGCAGACAATGCAGTTCCTGAAAGATGCAATATGCTTCCGGATTGATTTGTGATAGTATTTACTTTTAATAGGCTCATCTCACATGATCTCCAACATTGCGCCCTGTTCAATTGTTAGGGCAGCATCTCTAGCTATCTCTACTGCTCCAAATTGAATAATTGGGCTAATGGTAATTCTTGCGTCTCCGCTTGTTATTGTTTGTGTGCTTAATATGGTTCTTTCAGAGAGATCTTGTACACCATCTTCTAGAGAAGTTAACAATTCACGAGCATCGATGCACCCATCTGTGCCTAAAGCTTCACCAATATATTTGCAAATAATTGATACTAGTTTGTGATGACTATAATGTCCAATAGGCACGGCATGAATCCTCCCTATTTACCTGCTTCTGCAGCAGCAAAAAATATACCTAGTGCAACAAGTGTGCCAACTAAAAATCCACCTGCTGCCCACCACTCTGAATAATCATTTGAACCCTCTAAAGCAATTTCGCTCAAACGATTTATTTCTGCATCTTTGATATCAAGAATAGAAGTATATTTATTTTCAGTTGCTTCTAAACTTGCTCTTATACTATTAAGTAGTAAGTCGTTCTGAGCTTTTAACTTTGATAATTCAAAATCTATCTGTAATTTACACTGCTCTCCTGAATACTTTTGATTTGTCAACATTTGTGCTGCAGCAGGGTTGTTCAAGAGCACTCCTGAGAAGGGTGCGAGATCTCCCAAATTAATTTCGATAATTTTTGGTTTTTCTTCATTTTCTTGTGCAAATAAAGGTGTAGGAAATATTAAAGAAAAAGTTAAAAACACTACTAACAATTGATTCATTTACCACCCCCTCAATTGTTTTACTTCACGATTAAGTTGTACTCCCAAAGCAGGTTCTTCTCGTAAGCGTTGCGCTGTTATATCTTCTCTTATACACAAGTGTAAATCTTCATCATACAGATAATCTTCTTTGCAGCCGTGTTGGCCAGGAGATGACGGCTTATGTACCAGTTTAAATTTGCCATCGATTTCTTCAGACATGTCTTGAAGCTCTTCTTTGATGATTTGTTTTAATTTTTCTTTTGTGAGTTTCATCATTAATCTCCTGCGTATTCAAACCCGTATTCTTTACTAATTAGTTTTGCCAATTCTTTAGGATCATCTAAATGTTTTTTAATCAGTTCTTTTACTTCCCTCTTTTTCTTGTCGTCCAAACTTTTCTTATTCAAAGCGTATTCGTTTTCGATTGCTTCTAATATTTTGGTATATTCTTCTAAAATTCTGTCTCTTTTTTCAATTTCTTCTTTATGAGCTTTATTTATGACTTCTAGTTGTTCTTCATAACTCTTTCTGGTTGATAGATAAACATCTACAGCTTTTTGGGACTTTCCTCTAAAGAATACCCATGTAGCAAAAGCATATATGGCCAAGGCCGGCAAATACCAGTATTTCTTTATCCAAACCCAACTTTTCTTCAAAAATGTTTTAACTGCAATCCAAGAAATTATCATCTTCTATCTCTCTTATCCCCTATGATACCAAATCGCACCAAAAATGAATAACTTGTCAAAAATCCTGCACTAAACCAAGATATCATATCTAGAGGTTCTTGTACAACAAATCCGATGGCAAATAAAAGCAACGCCATGACCAAAAAAGTATTTGACTCTTTTTTTTCAGGTTCCATGGCGCCAAGCCCTAGCAATATCGATTAAACTCTCGCTTCCAATATAAACGAGAGAAATGGCAACCCAATCACTGGATGACAAGTCTGAAAAGGCCAGAAGGCCACAGGCACTTAGCCAAACCAATAATTTTCGTGATGTAAATTTTCTTAGTAATTGATCTAAAACATGTCTCATACTTAAACTCTCCTTGTATCCTTATAAATAGTCAAGAATGGAGGTTTAAGCGGTTTTAGTTTTCTGTTTGATTATCTACAATCAGTTCCAAGTCTTCAACAGCTTCTTTTAATTTTTCTGCTGCGTGGTCGATCTCAGGATAACTAGAATATTGATCGAAAACCGTTTCTTTCCATTGTTTAGCCGCTTTGGCTACTCTTTCTAGCTGACTTGAATAAAATTCCTTGCTATTTGCCACGACTGATCCCATTTTTATTTTTCTCCTTTGTTTAATAATTGACATGTGCGAATCCCCTCTTTTTCTCAATATCAATAGAAATATCTGCGATATCTTTTAAATCATCAACATGAGAAATCAAAAGAATTGTTTGGTAGTAGTTTTTAACCATATCTAAAATACGCACAAACCCATCCATATTTTCTGCATCTAATGCAGTTGCTGGTGCATACAAAATAAAGATATTTGACTTTGGAAGACTAGAAACAGACAACAAAGCCAATCGAATAGCCATTGCGGCTATTGTTTTTTCTGCGCCAGAACCCATTTCGATGGGCCTTGGCTCATATTGCGGATGCTTGATAAAAATATCAAGTTTCTTGTCTTCACTTTCGAAGAAAATCTCAAACTCTACAACACTTGCAAGTACTTTAGAGATCTCATCATTGATAATAGGCAGTTTTCGTTTAATGATGTCGTAAGCAATACCATTACTGTGTGTGCATCTCAGTAAAAGATCATATGCGGTGTATTCTTGCCTTAAGTCGGCCAATTCTTGTTTCTGAGTAAGTAGATTATCCAATTTTTGCCCCAAAGAGCCGTGCTCCTTATATAGATTAAGGATTTTGCTTCTACAATGCTCAAAGTTAGATGTTTTTCGCTTAAAAAGAGCCTTTTTTTCGATTTTTTCAGTTATTAGGTGCTCTAAGTTCTCAATTGCATCCTTATTCTCCTCATATTCAGCAATTTTTTCTTCTAAAGAGCCCACTTCGTACTCAATTTGAAGCTTTTTTGAGGAGTTCTTTTCTACTTGAAGCTTGTTTTGAGTAATTTGGTTAGCCAATTGGTTTTTGCGTTCCAGCACTTGTTCATATTTGTTAATATGCTCATCAACTGCTTCTGGCTTAAGTTCTTCAATAGAATCAACAAACTGCTTACCCTGGTTATTTAAAATAAACAACTTATTTTTAAGTTCCGGTATGCGTTTTTTAGCAGAATAAGCATCCCGTATGAACCGACAATGAGAATACTCTTCGCCGCACGGTACTTCCAATAACAGTTCAACTTTCTTTTCGGCGCTTTCGTGCTCATTTTCTTCATCCTTGATTTTTGTAGAAATCTCTTCTAAGG
>Ga0114905_1001540_pt1 | contig 12552 bp, 10 predicted proteins | sample MalvireepMed_b05_FD_83499 | JGI IMG/M metagenome (GOLD analysis project Ga0114905, IMG submission 83499) | Marine viral communities from the Global Malaspina Expedition - Malaspina viral metaG DeepMed_b05 | ecosystem: Environmental > Aquatic > Marine > Oceanic | place: Mediterranean Sea...
GAGCCCGTCTTCCAGCTTGAAGGTGATCGCGTCCGATAGGCCGCCGTCGCGATAGCGCTGCAATTGCACGCCCTGTCCGCGCGCGAGTTCGGGCAGCTCTTCGAGGTTGAAGACGACGAGCTTGCGATTGTCGCCGACCACCGCGACGTGGTCGTCCTCCGCCGCGATCGGGCGCACGACCTGCAATTTCGCCTCGCCCTTCAGATTCACCACCTGGCGGCCCTTGCGGGTCTCGGCCAGCAGGTCGTCCGTGTTCGCGGCGAAGCCCTTGCCCGTATCGGCGGCGAGCAGCAGGCGCTGTTTGGGCCGGTGGACGATCGCGGCCACGATCTGCGAACCCGCATCGATGTCGAGCGTGTTCCTGACCGGTTCCCCGAACCCGCGCGCGCCGGGCAATTTGTCCGCGCCCAGTGTGAAGAAGCGCCCCGTATCGGTGACGAGCAGCAATTTGTCCGTCGTCTGCGCGTGCAGGACGAACCCTTGGGCATCGCCTTCCTTGTATTTGAACTCCTGATCGAGCGGCAGATGCCCCTTGGCGCCACGCACCCAGCCCTTCTGCGAGAGGATCACCGTCACCGGCTCCTTCTCGATCATGGCTTCCATGCTGAATTCGACCATGGGTTCGGCTTCCGCGATCAGCGTGCGGCGCGCGCCGAGTGCGGTGTCCGGCCCGTATTCCTTGCGCAATTTTGTAAGATCGCGCTTCAGCCGCGTGCGCTGGCGGGCGGGCGAGCCGAGCAGCTTTTCGAGCTCGTCCTGCTCTTTCAGGAGATCGTCCTTCTCCTGCCGCAGCTCCATCTCTTCCAGCTTGCGCAAGGATCGCAGCCGCATGTTGAGGATCGCTTCGACCTGCCGTTCGGTGAGAGAGAATTCCTCCATCATCACCGCCTTGGGATCGTCCTCGTAGCGGATGATCTCGATCACGCGGTCGAGATTGAGGAAGGCGACGATATAGCCTTCGACCAGCTCCAGCCTTCTCGCGATCTGATCGAGCCGGTGGCGGCTGCGGCGTTGGAGGATCTCGATCTGGCTGGAGACCCAGTTCGACAGCAATTCCTTCAGCCCCATCACCATCGGCGTGCGCGTTGCGTCGAGCACGTTCAGATTGAGGCCGAACCGCGTTTCGAGGTCGGTGAGCTTGTAGAGGCTTTCCTTCAACAACTCGGGATCGACATTGCGGCTGCGCGGGACGAAGACGATGCGGATGTTCTCGTCGCTCTCGTCGCGCACATCTTCCAGGATCGGCAGCTTGCGATCGGCGATGGCGGCGGCGATCTGTTCGATCAGCTTGCCCTTCTGCACCTGGTAGGGGATCTGATCGACGACGAGCTGCCACTGGCCCCCGCCCAGCCGCTCGATCCCCGCCTCGCGATCCTTGTCCGTGCTCGCCTCCGCCGCATGGAAACGCGCGCGCAGGCGGAAACTGCCGCGCCCGGTCTCGTAGGCGGCAGCGATCGTTTCCGGGCTGTCCACCACCAGCGCCCCGGTCGCGAAATCGGGCCCGTGGAACAGCTCCATCAGGCGGGCATGTTCGACCTGCGGATTGTCGATCAGTTCCAGCGTCGCATCGACCACTTCGGCGACATTGTGGCTCGGGATATTGGTCGCCATGCCCACCGCGATCCCGCTCGATCCGTTGGCGAGTAGGTTGGGGAACAGGCCGGGAAAGATCTCCGGCTCGCGCTCTTCGCCGTTATAAGTCCGGATGAAATCGACCGTGCCCTCGTCCAGCCCCTCCATCAGGCGCAAGGCCGTTTTGGTCAGGCGCGCTTCGGTATAGCGATAGGCGGCGGCGTTATCCCCGTCGATATTGCCGAAATTCCCCTGCCCTTCGACCAGCGGATAGCGCAGCGCGAAATCCTGCGCGAGGCGGACCATCGCATCGTACACGCTCGCATCGCCATGCGGGTGATATTTGCCGATCACGTCGCCGACCACGCGGGCGGATTTCTTGAACGCGTCGGTCGGGTTCAGCTTCAGCTGCCGCATCGCCCACAACAGGCGGCGATGGACCGGCTTCAGCCCATCGCGCAGATCGGGGAGCGAGCGCGCGGTGATCGTGCTTAGCGCATACACCAGATACCGTTCGCTCAGCGCGCTGTCGAAGGGGGCATCGACGATCGCGTCGAAGGGATCGGGTTCGTCCATCACAGTGGTATTGTCGGCAGCCATGCCATTCACCCTATCACCGCCCCGGCTCGGCTAGAAGCGCGGAACGCCATGCTTTCCCCATGCGTAAGTCCGGTAACACGAACTCAATGGAGATACTCTCATGGCAAAACGCGTCCTCATCCTCGCCACCAACGGTTTCGAACAGTCCGAACTGATGAAGCCCAAGGCCAATCTGGAAAAGGCGGGCATCGAAACCACCGTCGTCAGCCTCGAAAGCGGCGAGATCAAGGGCTGGGATACCGACGATTGGGGCGACAGCGTCAAGGTCGACAAGACTCTGGACGAAGTCAGCAGCTGCGAAGGCTATGACGCGCTCCTGCTGCCCGGCGGCCAGATCAATCCCGACCTTCTGCGCGTGGAAGACCGCGCCGTCGCCCTCGTCAAGGATTTCGCCATGTCGGGCAAGCCGATCGCCGCGATCTGCCACGCCCCCTGGCTGCTGATCGAAGCGGACATCGTGAAGGGTAAGACCGCGACCTCCTACAAATCGATCCGCACCGACCTCAAGAATGCGGGCGCGAACGTGGTCGACCAGGAAGTCGCGATCGACGGCAATCTCATCACCAGCCGCAATCCGAACGACATCCCCGCCTTCAGCAAGGCGCTGATCGAAGCGGTCGGCGAGACTGTGGACGAGAAGGCTCTCGAAACCGCCTGATCACACGCACAGTCCGATTTTTTTGAGAACCCCGTCGCAGCGATGCGGCGGGGTTTTTCATATGATTTGAACGCCTTCCGCAGCGTTTCGGAAACATAGGCCGTATCGTTCATTGCTTTCCAGAGGGAGAAAGATGTCGGCTTTACGCACATACCTGTTCGCCTTTCTGACGGCACTGACAGCCGCGCTCGGCGCCGTCCCGCTCGGGGCCCAATCCCAGCGCGACATCGCGCAGAGTTCCGAACCGTTTGTCTATCAAGTCGACCGGCTCGAGAACGGCGGCGGCGCGGGAACGCCGCTCGAACTCGATACGCCGATGGGTCTGGTCGAAACCTTCATGGCGGCGGGCGAGGCGCGCGAGTGGACGCGTGCATCCGCTGCACTCGATTTTGCCAATCTCGATGGCACCGACGCATCGCAGCGCGACGTCACGGCGGCGCTTTACGATCTGCTCGAACGATCGGTCGCGATCGACTGGGCCGTCCTTCCCGACCGGCCCGATGCCGTCGACACCGAAACGAGCAGCAAGGATCCGATGGCGGGCACGCCGCGGCGCTCGATCACTCTTGCCGAGATCGAGACGGAAGGTCGGTCCGTGCCGATCCGCATCGCAAGGGTGCAGGCGCCGGGCGGAGAGCCGGTCTGGGTGTTCAGCAGGCAGACGGTTGCCAACGTGCCCGCGCTTTACGAGACCTATGGGCCGACCCGGTTCGAGAAGGCCTTGCCCCCATTTCTGCGCGAACAGGCGTTCTGGACATTGGCCTGGTGGGAGGTCATCGCCCTCCCGCTGATACTGATCGTGGCGGCGTTTGCCGCCTTCTTCACCTATCTCGGCATTCGTCGCTTCCGCAGCCGTTTTCAGCACGACGATACGATTCATGGCGTGCTGCGCGCGGTACACCTGCCCGCCGTCCTGCTGGCCTTCGCCGGAACGTTCGCGCTGGTGCGCGAGACGTTTTTCCGCCTCTCCGGCCCGGTCAAGGATCTGCTCGATCCGCTGCAACTGGTCCTGATCATCGCGGCGGTTCTCGGCATCGGTCTGTCGATCATCGAAGCCATGTTCGAGATCGCGACCGACAAGCGGACCGACGCGCTCGAAGATCCGGACAATGGCAACGACCGGGACTATTACACTAAACTGAGCGCGATCAGGCGGATCGTGACGGCGCTGGTGATGCTGGCCGCAGTCGGTTTCCTCCTCGTCGCCAGCGATGTTTCGAGCACGCTCGGCTTTTCGATCCTGGCTTCTGCCGGCGTGCTCGGTCTCGTGCTGGTGTTTGCGGGGCGCAAATTGCTGGGCGACATCATGTCGAGCGTGCAGATCGCTTTCGCGCAGACCGCCCGGATCGGCGATGCGGTGCAGTACGAGGGCCAGTGGTGCTATGTGGAGAAGATCGGCTTCACCCATCTACGCCTGCGGACATGGGACGAACGCCGCGTAATCGCGCCGCTCAGCGATTTCACGAACAAGAGCTTCGAGAACTGGACCAAGCGCGATGCCAGCTTGATGATGCATGTCGAGCTCGAACTCGACAATCGCTCCGATGTCGAGAAACTACGTGGCCCGTTCCGCGAATTCGTCGAGCAGGACGAGGATGTGGTCGATCCCGACGACGCGATCTGCGAAGTCGTCGGCCAAAACGCGCAGGCGATGGTCGTGCGCTTCATGGCCCGGTCGAGCGATCCCAAATGCGGATGGAAGATGCATTGCCGCCTGCGCGAACGGATGCTGGCGGTCGCAGCCGGTCTCGACGCGGCTGCGTCGAACGAACCTGCCCCGGCCTTCCTTCCCCGCGAGCGCGAGGTGCGTATGGACCTCGCTGGAAAGGACGAAAGCGAGTAGGAACGAGCCGGAGGTCTTGGCGTTACCGCGATCGGTGCTCGACCCTCGCACCGAAATCCCGCTTGCTACGGCGCGAGGATTGCTGAATGGGCGCCCGCCTTGCAAACGGTGCCGCTGTGGTCGGACATCGAGAATCTGGAGTTAGAGCCCATGCGCCGCCGGCCCCTATCGTGCGCCCTTGCCCTTCTCGCCTGCTCGGCTCCGCTCGCGGCGGCCGAGGGGCAGCCTGCCAATGACGGTGCCCAGCCCGAGCAGACCGGTCCGCAAACCGTGGCCGACGCGACGCCGCCGGAGACCGTGCCGCTGGCCGAAGAAGCGCCGGGCCGCGTGTCGGTCTCGTTCGGGGCGAGCGTGGTGGGCCAGTATATCTCGCGCGGCGTCGCCTTCGCCGATGCGACGAGCTATCAACCCTATGCCACGCTCACCGTCGCGCTACCGGAATTGACCGGCGGGGCGATTACCGATGCGAGCGTGTTCGTCGGTAACTGGAACAGCATGCAGAGCGGCAGTCCCGGCCTCGGCCAGCCGAACAGCGGCTCCACGCCCGGATGGTACGAAGCCGACATCTATATCGGCGGGGCAGTCCAGATCGCGGAGCGTGTGGGCGTCAGCGCGACCTATTTCCGCTATCTCTCCCCCGCCAATTCGTTCGACGAATACGACGATTTCGATCTCACCCTGACATTCGACGACAGCGGATTATGGGGCGAGGCGGCAGAGGCGCGCGGCTTCTCGGTTCAGCCTGCCCTGCGCATGGTGCAGGAGATCGGCCAGCCCAATCGCCCCGACGCGCTGTATATCCAGCCGTCCATCGCGCCGAGCGTGCTGCTGGGCTCTGGGGACGGCGGCGTCACCGTGTCGATACCGATGGCGATCGGCCTGTCCGACAGTTTCTACAGCGGCGTCGATGGCGGCACGCCGACTTTCGGGTTCTTCCGAGTGGGCGCTGGCGTGGCGGCCAATCCGTTCAAGGGTGCGGCGAGCGCGGTCAGGCTGACGGCGGGGCTCGATTACTGGATGCTCAACGACCGGGTGGCCAATGGGCTCGACGATACCGAGCTGGTCTGGCGAGTCGGGTTTTCGACTGGATTCTGAAAGCGGAGCCGCGTCAGAACCGCCGCGCGTCGTGGCTTTCGGTCGGAACGTCCACGCTCAGCCCGTCCAGCGTCTCGTCCAGCACGATCTGGCAGGAGAGGCGGCTGGTGCGGCGCACGCCTGCGGCGAGGTCGAGCATGTCCTCTTCCTCCTCGCTCGCGGCCTCCAGCCGGTCGAACCATTCGGGATCGACCACGACATGGCAGGTCGAACACGCCATCTGCCCCTCGCACGTCCCCTCCAGGGGAAGCCCGGCGGCCTGCGCGGCGCGCAGCAGCGTATCGCCGATGGCCCCACGCGCTTCGACGATGTCGCCCTTGGGCGTACGCAGGCGCAATCCGATCGTCTCACTCATACGCCCTGCTCCTTCGCCGCCGCGTTGATCTTGGCCGCCGCCGTCTCGATCTCGTCCATCGTGGTATAGCGGCCCCAGCCCAGCCGGATCGAGGCCTTGGCCTTTTTCTGCGACAGGCCGATCGCTTCCAGAACATGGCTGGTCCGGCCCGATCCGCTGGCACAGGCGCTTCCGGCGCTGAACATCACGTCGCGGCATTCGCTCATCAGCCGGTTCACGTCGAGCCCGCCGGCGTTCTTGCCCGCCGGGCGGATGTTCATGTTTCCATGCCAGCGCGCCTCAGCGCTGCCGTTCAACTCCCAGTCCGAGAAAAGCTCGCAGGCGCGGGTCCAGAGCTTGTCGACATGATCGGCGTCCTGCTCCATCCGCTCCTTCGCTTCCTTCGCCGCGACGCCCATGCCCGCGATCAGGGCCGGTGACAGCGTGCCCGAGCGGATGCCGAATTCCTGTCCGCCGCCGGTCTGGACCTCGGCGATGTCCAATCCTTTTCGCAGCCACAAGGCGCCGACGCCCTTGGGGCCGTGAAACTTGTGCGCGCTGATCGCGACCATGTCCGCACCGGTCACTTCCATGCGGCCATAGGCCTGCACCGCGTCGCACAGATAGAGCGCATTCGCGGATTTGGCCTTGCGATGCCATTCGACCGTGGGCTGGATCGTGCCGATCTCGTTATTGACCTGCATCACGCAGACGAGCCGCGTGTCGGCGGGGAGATCCTGCTTGGTGTTGCACTGGCCGTTCTTGGCCACGTTCAATTCGTGGCAGTTGCCGACCGCGCGCGCCGTGTCGAGCACGGCGGCATGCTCGATCGCGGAGACGGAGACGGTGCCGCCAGTCCCGCTGCCCCTGATGGCGAGATTGATCGCCTCGGTCGCGCCGCTGGTGAAGATCACGCGGCCGCCGGCGGGGAACAGTTCCGCCACACGCTCGCGCGCGACTTCGATCGCGGCCTTGGCCTGGCGGCCCATGCGGTGGGGACTGTGCGGATTGCCGAAGCCGGAACCGCCCGGCCCGTCGAGCCAGCGCAGCATTTCGTCCCGCGCTTCGGGCGCGAGCGGGGTGGTTGCTTGGTAATCGAGATAGATCATGGTCGCGCCATCCCTAACCATGTTTCGGCGAAACGTTCCACCTCGGCGCGCGTGGTGTTCCAGCCGAGGCTCACACGGATGGTGTTCGCTGCGATATCCGGTTCGACGCCCATCGCATCGAGCACGCGGCTGGTCTTCATCGTCCCGCTCGAACAGGCGGAGCCTTGCGATACCGCGATCCCCGCCATGTCGAACCGCATTACCTGCGCGGTGGCGGACAGGTTCGGCATGGCGATGGCGCGGATATAGGGCGTGGGATCGGACAGGCGATCCGACAGCGGCGTGCCGCCAGCCGAGCGGCATTCGCGTTCGAACGCGTCGAACGCCCGCAGCACGTCTTCGTCGAGATAGGATTCGGAGCAGGCTTCCAGCGCCGCCGCCATGCCGAACACGCCGGGCAGGTTCTCGGTCCCGCGCCGATAGCCGCGCTCGTGCCCGCCAGAGGGCTCCAGCATGGCAAAGTCGCGCACCAGCAGCGCACCGATCCCGATCGGTCCGCCGAACTTATGCGCCGCGATTATGGCCATGTCGCAAGGGAGGATCGTCAACTTTCCCGCCGCCTGCGCGCAGTCCGCGATCAGCAGTCCACCGGCGTCGGAAACCCGCTCGTGGATCGGCTCGATCGCCTGTCGGTTGCCGGTTTCGGAATTGACCTGCTGCACCGCCACTATTGGACGATCGGCCCCAATCGCCTCGACGAGTGCCGCCAGATCGAGCTGCCCGTCAGCAAGAACCGGCAGCACTTCCGCACCGGGCGCGGCCTGCGGCAGGCAATCGTGTTCCACAGCGCTGACGAAACTCCTGCCACCCTTCGCCCGGCCCAGGGCCAGCGCTGCCGCCTCGCTCGCGCCGCTGGTGAAGATTAGCTCGCCCGTCCAGCCCAGCGCCGTCTTGATCCGCTCGCGCGCGTCTTCCAGAGCGGCGCGGGCCTTGCGGCCTTCGCCATGCGGACTGGATGGATTGGCCCAGAGCCCGAACCCCTCCTCCATCGCGGCGCGCGCCTGCGGGCGCAACGGCGTGGTGGCGGCGTGATCGAGATAGATGCGGTCGGAGTTCGGGGTCGGAATGGGACGTGCTCGAAACAATTGCGAATTTGCGGGAAAACCCTATATAGCGCGCCACTTCCAGCTTGCTACCGGGCGCCCGCCACGCGCGATGCGCCGCAACCCTTTCGCACAGGTACCCCACCCGATGCCGACCGTGATCTTTCCCGGCCCCGAAGGCCGCCTCGAAGGCCGTTTCTCTCCCGCCCCGCGCCCGCGCGCGCCCGTAGCGATGATCCTGCATCCGCACCCCCAGGGCGGCGGCACGATGAACGAACAGATCACGCAGAAGCTCTACAAAACCTTCGTCGATCGCGGGTTCGCCGTGTTGCGATTCAACTTTCGCGGCGTCGGGCGCAGCCAGGGCAGTTTCGACAACGGGATCGGCGAATTGTCCGATGCAGCCAGCGCGCTCGACTGGGTGCAGCAGATCCACCCCGAAGCGCAGACCACCTGGGTCGCAGGCGTCAGCTTCGGCGCGCTGATCGGGATGCAATTGCTGATGCGCCGTCCGGAAATCCGTGGCTGGATCAGCGTCGGCGCCCCGGCGAGCATGTACGATTTCACGTTTCTTGCCCCCTGCCCAGCCAGCGGCATCTTCATCCACGGCGCGCAGGATACGGTGGTGCAGCCCCAGGCGGTCACCAAGCTGGTGGAAAAGCTGCGCACGCAAAAGCACATCACCGTGCATCACGAGGAAATCCCGCGCGCCAATCACTTCTTCGAAAACGAGCAGAAGGAATTGATGGCCTCGGTCGACAATTATCTCGACTTCCGCCTCGACCCGAGCTGCCCGATCAAGTGACGCGCCCTGAAAGGCGCACATCCGTCTGATATCGAACCCTCCCGCCCTGTTTTAGGGCGGGAGGGTTTTTCGTATTGGCCATACAGAGGCCCGGTCGGTTGCAAACCGCAACGCGAAACCGCTTGCCATCCCAGTAATGTTGTAACATCCTCTCATCGTAAGCCCGCCCCATCGTGTCGCAAAACAAGCGGGCTGCGAAAGGAAGAGGATCTTGCATATGGCTTATCTCGACCAGACCCGCCGCCCGTCGCCCGCCAGCATGGCTGGGGTCGTCGCCATCCACGCTGCGGTCGGCGTGGCAATCGTCACCGGACTGACCGTTTCGGGGACGCTTGCGCCCCCCGACGAATTCATCCCGACCTATGACATCAAGGATGCGCCGCCCCCTCCGCCGGAACCAACGCCAGAGCCGACCAATAATATGCCAGATGTCGCGCAGGTCACTCCGCCGATGGTCATCCCCAAACCCCCGCTCGACCTGCCGGTCCCCGCGCCGCGTTTCGATTCGACCGAAATCATCCTGCCGCCCGCGCCCCCGGTGCCGCGGCCCGGCCCGACGCTCGGCCTCGATCCGGTGCCGACTCCGCGCGTCACGCCGACCCAGCCTCCGGTCGGCCCTTCGGTCGGCGCGAAGCCGCGCAACGATCCTTCCGCCTGGATCAGCACGGACGATTACCGTTCGTCATGGATCAACCGCGAGATGACCGGTACGGCGCGCTTCCGGCTCGAAATCGCCGCCAATGGCCGCGTGACCAATTGCACGATCACCGGATCGACCGGCCATTCCGCGCTCGATCAGGCGACCTGCCAATTACTGGAGCGGCGCGCGAAGTTCCAGCCGGCGCGCACCGGTTCGGGCGAGCCGATCGCTGGCAGTTACGAAAGCGCGGTGCGCTGGGTGCTGCCGGACTAATCCGCCAGCCGAAGCGGCCTCAGCGGCCCCGCTCGATCCGGTCGAGCGGGGCTTCGCCCGCTTCGTTCGGGACCGTCCAGATCGCCACATTCATCCACGCGACAAGCGCCAGGATAACCATCAACACCGCCTGGCGGCGATACCCGCCACGATAGGCGAACACCGCGCCCACGATCAGCGCGATGGCCAGCAGGACGACGATCGAGAGCACGGCATCGGTCATGCCCCGCATCCTAGCCGCGACGGGACGGCGAAAGGAAGCGCAAAGCTGCGGAACGCGTCTCGCCAACACCCGTTCTTCCTGCGAATGCGCCGCGATCATGCGCGCACCACCGAAAGGGTTGCGATATGGGTATCTTCAGTTCGATCAAGGACGCGATCTTCGGCAAGGACGAGCCTGCTAAGCAGGCTCCATCCGCTGCACGACCCGCTGCCAAGCCCGGCACGGCTCCCGCTGGCAAGCCCGCGCCCAAGACCGGTAATGCCTGGGCCGACGCGCCGGTGGTCGAACGGCAATCGATCGACACCGTCGACGTCGAAAACCACCTCGATTCGATGCCCGGCGCCGATCGCCTCAATTGGCGCACTTCGATCGTCGACCTGCTCAAGCTGATCAATGTCGATTCCGATTATGCCAGCCGCAAGGCGCTCGCCAGCGAGCTGGGGCGCGAGGATTACGAAGGCTCGGCGGAAGACAATGTCTGGTTGCACAGGCGCACGATGCGCGAACTGGCGGCGCATGGCGGGAAGGTGCCGCCCGAATATCTCGACTGAGGATCGGCCGGGTATTTTCGATTAATTGACAGGTCAGGGCTCGGCGCGCACACCCGCGCCCATGACATCCAAAAGCTTCGACATCACCCGTCGCCAGGCCCTCGCAGGCCTCGGCGCGACGACCGCGCTCACTCTCGGCGGATGCGCCGCCACCGCTCGTCCCGAGGCCATCGCCCAGGCACAGGCGATCGGCGCCGAACGCCTGCTGGAAGTGGCGGCGTACAATCTCCTCGAACACGAACCCGAACGCGCTACCTCGCTCGGCGTCGATACCGGGCGATACGCCGAATTGCGCGCCCGGCTGGAGGACCAGTCCCAGATCGGCCAGGATCTCTACGCCGCCACGCTGCGCCGCGATCTCGATCGGGTCCGCGCCTTCCCGCGCGAAGGGCTGGATGCGGACACGGTGACCAATCTGGACGTCGTCCAGAGCGCCTATTCCACCGCGCTCGACGGGTTCGCCCTGCCCTATGGCGATGTCGCCGTGGGGAGCTGGCGCAATGCAACCTATGTCGTGATCCAGAATGTCGGCAGCTATCTCGACCTGCCGCGCTTCATGGATTCAACGCATCCGCTGAAGGACGGCAGCGATGCCGATGCCTATATCGAGCGGATGGAAGCCATGCCCGCCGTGTTCGCGGGCGAGCTCGAACGGATGCGCGCGGCCCGCGCCATGGGCATGGTGCCGCCCGATTTCCTTATCGAGAAAGCGACCACCCAGCTATCCGAGACGATCAAGTCGGCGATGGCGGGCGATCTGTTCGCCGCCCCGCTGCGCGCCAGGCTGATCGAGGCAGGCATGCCCGAAAGCCACGCCAATCGCGCGCAAACTCTGGAGACCGGCCCGATCGCTGCCGCGCTGGAAGCGCAGCTCGCCGAATTGCGCCTGGAAATGGCGGAGGCCGATTCCGATCCCGGCATGTGGAGCCAGCCGCGGGGCGACGAATGGTATGACTGGGCCCTGCGCGCCAGCACCACCACCACGCTCTCGCCCAACGAGGTGCACGAGCAGGGGCTGGAAGAACTCGCATCGCTGCATGCGCGCATGGACCCGATCCTGAAAGAGATCGGCTATACCACCGGCACGGTGGGCGAGCGGATGCAGGCGCTCTCGCAGGATCCGCGCTACAAATTCGCCGAAGGCGATCCCGGCCGGGCCGAGATCATGGCCTTTATCAAGGACCGCATCGAATGGATCACCGCGCAGATGCCGCGCGCCTTCGACACGCTGGTCGATCCCAATCTCGAAGTCCGCCGCCTGCCCCTGGCGGAAGAACCCGGCGCGCCGGGAGCCTATGGCGGCGCGGGCAGCAAGGACGGGACGATTCCGGGCCGGATGTGGATCAATCTGAGGACCACCGACCTGCACCGCAAATACGATCTGGCCGACCTGACCTATCACGAGACCATTCCCGGCCATGTCTGGGAGGGGGAATATTCCAACCGCCTGCCGCTGATCCGCTCGATCCTGGCCTTCAACGCCTTTTCCGAAGGCTGGGCCCTGTATGGCGAACAGATCGCGGACGAACTGGGCGCCTATGACGATTTCAAGGTCGGGCGATTGGGCTATCTTCAGAGCCTCGCCTTCCGTGCCTGCCGGATGGTGGTCGACACCGGCCTTCACCACAAACGCTGGAGCCGCGATCGGGCGCGTCGGTTCTTCGTCGAGGAAAACGGCTCGAAATACGACGAGGTGGTAAGCGAGGTGGACCGCTATTGCAGTTGGCCCGGTCAGGCCACGGGCTACAAGCTGGGCCATAGCGAGATCGTAAGACAGCGCGGTCGGGCCGAAACGGCCCTGGGAGA
>Ga0114905_1001547_pt1 | contig 12525 bp, 8 predicted proteins | sample MalvireepMed_b05_FD_83499 | JGI IMG/M metagenome (GOLD analysis project Ga0114905, IMG submission 83499) | Marine viral communities from the Global Malaspina Expedition - Malaspina viral metaG DeepMed_b05 | ecosystem: Environmental > Aquatic > Marine > Oceanic | place: Mediterranean Sea...
CTTCAGCAGCCCGACCCACAAATCGTAGATCGGGACCACGTCCTGGATCCGGGTGAGGAAGGTCCAGAACGGAATGCCCAGCATGAACTGCCCGACCACCGCACCGCCGACGATGGCGACACCCGCGGCGTAGAATCCCAGCAGCGGCATCATCAGCACGGCGGCCATGACGCGGGGAATGACCAGCGCTTCCATCGGCGATATGCCGATGGTCTGCATCGCATCGACTTCCTCGGTCAGCCGCATCGTGCCGATCTGCGCAGCGAAAGCACTGCCCGACCGGCCGGCGACCATGATCGCGGTCATCAGCACGCCCAGCTCGCGCAAGGTGATCCGCCCGACCAGATTGACGGTCAGCGTCTCCGCCCCGAACTGCGCCAGCTGGACTGCGCCCTGCTGCGCGATGACCACGCCGATAAGGAAGCTCATCAAGCCGATGATCGGCAGCGCCGAGACGCCCACCAGCTCGAGCTGGCGGACCAGCGCCAGCCAGCGGAACCGCCGGGGGTGGCGGATCAGGCTGCCCATCGACAGCAACAGCGCGCCGAGGAAGCCGACCACACCGTAGATCCCGCGGCGCGCGGCGTATATCTTCTCGCCCATCACCGTGGGCACGCGTTCCCATACGGGCAGGCGCGGAGCGGCGATCTGTTCTTCCGACCCGGTCCCTTTCAGCGCGCCCATCAGGCGTTCGGCGCGCTCGCTCGCGCCCGAAATCTCGGCCTCGTGTTCGCGCGCCAGGCTGCAGGCGATCCAGGCACCGACGGTGTCGATCTCGGTCACATCGGCCAGATCGATCCGGGCGATCGGACCGTCCAGTGCACGCAGATCCTGATCGATCGCGCCGACGGTGGACACGAGATAGGGCCCCGACAGGGCAAGCACATTGCCCCCATCGCCATCTTCGCTCAGATCGTATTCGGCGAAACCACCCATTGCCGCGCGGTATGCGAGCAAATCCGCCGCTTGCCAAGCGGCGATCGCCGGGTGTCACCTGCAACGTTGCATCGCAACAAGCGCGCTGGCAAAGGCGGTACTCACCATTTGGCTGCGACTTCCCGGGGGCGTACGGGCAGGCGCGGGACGAGAGCGTCTACGAACAGGAAACCATGAGCACCGAGCTACCCACGACCTTCGACCCGGCCGCAATCGAGGCGCGCTGGTACGCGCATTGGGAACAGGAAGGCCTCTTCCGCCCCGAACGCCCCGATGCGCAGCCTTACACGATCGTCAATCCGCCGCCCAACGTCACCGGCAGCCTGCATATCGGCCATGCGCTCGACAACACGCTGCAGGACATCATGATCCGCTACGAGCGGCTGCGCGGCAAGGATGCGTTGTGGGTGGTGGGCACCGACCATGCGGGCATTGCCACGCAGATGGTCGTCGAACGCCAGCTGGAGGCGAAGCAGGACAAGCGCACCAATTACAGCCGCGAGGATTTCGTGGCCAAGGTGTGGGAGTGGAAAGAGGAAAGCGGCGGCACGATCACGCGCCAGCTGCGCCGCCTCGGCTGCTCGATGGACTGGAGCCGCGAACAGTTCACCATGGACCCGCATTTCAGCGCGGCGGTGACCAAGACCTTCGTCGATCTTTATAACGACGGGCTGATCTACCGCGACAAGCGGCTGGTCAACTGGGACCCCAAGCTCAAGACCGCGATCAGCGATCTCGAGGTCGAAACGCAGGATGTGAAGGGTTCGTTCTGGCACTTCCGCTATCCGCTTGAAGACGGCGTCACGCTGGCCGACGGGCGCGACTATATCGAGGTTGCAACCACGCGCCCCGAAACCATGCTGGCCGACATGGCGGTGGCGGTGCATCCCGAGGACGAGCGCTATGCCAGCGTGGTCGGCAAGCATGTCGTGCTGCCGATCACCGGCCGCCGGGTGCCGATCGTCGCCGACGAACATGCCGATCCCGAACTGGGCAGCGGCGCGGTGAAGATTACCCCGGGGCACGATTTCAACGATTTCGAAGTCGGCAAGCGCGCCGGGTTCAAGCCCGCCGAGATGCTCAACATGCTCGATGGGGAAGCCAACGTTTGCCAGACCGCCGACGATCTGGTGCCCGAGGAATTCCTCGGCCTGCACCGGTTCAAGCGTGACGGGGTCGACGGAGCGCGCGAACTGGTCGTGCAGCGACTCAAGGACAGCGGCCACCTCATCCCGCATATCGCCAAGACAAAAAAGGGCGAGGAACAGGAACTCGATGCCGAACCGCGCACCATCGCGACGCCTTTCGGCGACCGCGGCGGCGTGGTGATCGAACCCTGGCTGACCGACCAGTGGTATGTCGATGCCGAGAAGCTGGCGGTGAAGCCGATCGAGGCAGTGAAGAACGGCGCCGTCGAGATCGTCCCGAAGAGCTGGGAGAAGACCTTCTTCAACTGGATGGAAAACATCCAGCCATGGTGCGTCAGCCGCCAGCTGTGGTGGGGGCACCGGATCCCGGCGTGGTACGATGCTGAAGGCAAGGCCTATGTCGCACTGACCGAGGAGGAAGCGCAGGCGCAAGCAGGCGAAGGCGCCGCACTAACCCGCGACGAAGACGTGCTCGACACGTGGTTCTCCTCCGCGCTCTGGCCCTTCGCCACGCTCGGCTGGCCCGAGCAGACCGACCTTGTCGCTAAGCACTATCCCAACGACCTTTTGGTCAGCGGCTTCGACATCCTGTTCTTCTGGGATGCCCGCATGATGATGATGGGGCAGTACACCACCGGGCAGAACCCGTGGCCCAAGCTGTATCTGCACGGGCTCGTCCGCGCGGCGGATGGGCAGAAGATGTCCAAGTCGAAGGGCAATGTCGTCGACCCGCTGGGGCTGATCGACCAGTACGGCGCCGATGCGCTGCGCTTCTTCATGGCGGCGATGGAAAGCCAGGGCCGCGACATCAAGATGGATGACAAGCGGATCGAGGGATACCGCAACTTCGCCACCAAGCTGTGGAACGCGACGCGTTTCTGCCAGTCGAACGGCATCGGCGCGAGCACCAGCATCGCGGCGCCCAAGGCCACCCATGCGGTCAATCGCTGGATCATCGGCGAAGTCGTCCAGACCAAACAGGCGCTCGATGCGGCGCTGGCCGATCTGCGGTTCGATGCGGCGGCAAACACGATCTATCATTTCGTGTGGGACCGGTTCTGCGACTGGTATATCGAACTGGTCAAAGGCAATTTCGACGAGGAAACCAAAGCGGTCGCCGGCTGGGCGCTCGACCAGATCCTCGTGATGCTGCATCCCTTCATGCCCTTCATCACCGAAGAACTGTGGTCCAAGCAGGGCGACCGCGCCGATTATCCGCTGATCACTGCAAAGTGGGTCGATCCGCAGGCCGAAGTGGATGCCGAGGCCAAGGCGGAAATCGACTGGCTGATTGCGCTGACCAGCGCGATCCGCACCGCCAAGAACGAGCTTGGCATTGCGCCGGGCGCCAAGCTGGAAGCCTTCTGCCCCGCGCCCAGCGCGCTGGCGAAATCGGTGGTCGAGGCCAATGCCGGGGCCATCGAACGGCTGGCGCGCCTGACCGCGATCCATTTCGCCGAAGCGCCGGCTGGTGCAGCGATGCAGATCGCAGCGGGCGAGGATGCGCTTGTCATTCCGCTCGAAGGCGTGATCGACATCGAGGCGGAGAAGACCCGCCTGTCGAAGGCGCTGGAGGCATCCGCCAAGGAAGCCAAGTCGCTCGAAGGCCGGCTGTCGAACGCGAACTTCGTCGAACGCGCCAAGCCCGAAGCGGTCGAAAAGGCACGCGCCGACCATGCGCACCACGTGGCCGAAGTCGCGCGGCTCGAAGCCGCCCTGGCGCGGCTCGGCTGACAAAACACGCCTAACTCTCTCGTCACCCCGGACTTGATCCGGGGTCAGGCTTCTTCGCTCGGCCTCGTGCCCGCAACGAGGAACAGCCCGACCCCGGCTCGGAGGCCGGGGTGGCGGATAGGGTGAACGAGGGCGGCGATTTCCTACGCGGCCCGATTGTGTCATGAACGCGGCAATGGCCTACGACCCTACCCCCGCTTGCGAAGCGCAAATTCAATCGAGTGCGTCGATCAAAACCCGCTTGACTGATCGGTTCGATTTTTGTGCATGGACCGTGGTCCATGCGGTCCATGTGTGCGCGGCGCACGACGAACCGAGTGAGCCTGCCCGATGCCGCTAGTCCTCGCCACGCAGGCTCCGGGTGAGCCGGAGATCTTCGCCAGCGTGCAGGGCGAAGGGCCGAGTACAGGCATGCCCTGCACCTTCCTGCGGCTGTCGCGCTGCAATCTCGCCTGCGTGTGGTGCGACACCGCCTATACCTGGCACTTCGCGGGCGACGAGCGGCCGCACCGCGACGGGGTCGAATTCGACCGCACGGCCAACCAGCTCACGCTGGACGAGGAAGAGGTTGCCGCGCGTATCACCGCGCTGGGCCAGAAGCGGCTGGTGATCACCGGCGGCGAACCGCTGCTGCAGGCGCCCGCGCTGGCGCGGCTGCTGGGAGATTTGCCCGATGTCACGGTGGAGATCGAGACCAATGGAACGACCAAGGCAAGCCCCGCGCTCGACATCCGCATCGACCAGTTCAACGTCAGCCCCAAGCTGGCGCATAGCGGCAATCCTGCGGAACTGGCGCTCATCCCCGAGCGGCTCGACGCCTATGCCACCGACCCGCGCGCCTGGTTCAAGTTCGTGATCGCTGCGCCGGCGGACCTCGACGAGGTGCTGGCGCTGCGCGATCGCTACCGCTTCAAGCCCGACCACGTCTTCCTGATGCCCGAGGGCACCGACAGCGAGACGCTGCGCGAACGCGAGCAGTGGCTCGCGCCGCTATGCGTCGAACACGGCTTCAGGATGAGCGACCGGCTGCATATCCATTTGTTCGGCGATACGCGCGGGACCTAGCCCTGCGAGCGCCAGCGCTGGACGGTGCGCTCGACGATCTCTTCCTCGCCGCCGGTCTGGTTCCACAGTTCGATGAAGCTGGGGTCCTCCGATGCGGGCCGCTTGGATTCCTCGAGATTGTCGAAGCTCATGCGGATCGGGATTGCCACGCCTTCGCCGCAGATGATGCATTCCCGGTTGCGCAGCGCGGGGATGGCATCGAGAAAGCCGCGCGCGCCTTCGGGCATCGCCGCGCGGACGAAGTCCTGGTCGCGGTCGTTGTTGAGCCGCATCGACAGGATCGTGCCGCATTGCGACAGCACGCCTTCGGCAAGGTCGGACGGACGCTGCGTGATGAGGCCAAGGCTGATACCGTACTTGCGGCCTTCCTTGGCGATCCGCGACAGGATGGTGCCCACCGAATTGCCGTCGGCATTCTGTTCGTTGGGGACGTACCGGTGCGCCTCCTCGCACACCAGCAGGATCGGCGAGGTGCGTTCGTCGCGGCTCCAGATGGCGAAGTCGAACACCAGCCGGCTGAGCACTGCGACCACGGTCGCGGTGATGTCCGACGGCACGCCGGAAACGTCGATGATCGAGATCGGCTTGCCGTTCGAGGGCATCCGGAAGATCTTGGCGATGAAGTCGTTCATCGTGTCGGCCACCAGCATGCCCGAGAACATGAACTGGTAGCGCGGATCGCTCTTGATCTCGTCGAGCTTGTTCTTGATCCGCATGTAGGGCGCGGAGTTGGTCGCCTTGTCGAGCTTGCCCATCGCATCCTGCAGCTCGTTCGAGAGATCCGAGAGCAGGTAGGGGATCGGCGAATCGACGGTGATCTTGCTCATGTTCTCCGCCAGCCGGCTCTTCTGGCGCGACTTGAGCAGGCACTTGGCCAGAATATCCGCATCGACCTGCCGCTCGTTGCCATTGCTGGTCAGCAGCACCTCGCAATGCTCTTCGAAGTTCATGATCCAGTACGGCATCTGCAGGTTCGACACATCGAGGATCATGCCAGTGTTGCGGAAGGCCGAGGCATATTCGCCATGCGGGTCGACCATCACGATATGGCCATCGGGCGCAGCTTCGCAAATCCGGTGGAGGATCAGCGCCGCGCTGGTCGACTTACCCGTACCGGTCGAGCCGAGCAGTGCGAAATGCTTGCCCAGCATCGCGTCGACATAGATGCCGGCGCGAATGTCCTTGGTCGGATAGACCTTGCCGATGGTGATCGCGCTGCGTCCGTCGCTGGCATAGACCTGCCGCAGGTCGGCCGTGGTCGCAGGATAGACCATCGCGCCGGGTACCGGATAGCGGGTCACGCCGCGGCGGAAAGCGTGCAGCTTGCCGGTCAGCTTCTCTTCCGCGCCTTCGCCGAGGAAATCGATATTGGCGAGGATCGACCCCGCCTTGCGGTCCTGCTTCTGGTTCCGCACGCTGGCGAGCAGCCAGCTGTTGCCGACACGGATCTTGATCTGCGATCCGACCTGCCCGGCCATGGCGATCGCGGGATCGGCATCGGCCGCGCATTCATTGAGCCGCGCAAGGTCGATCGCCACCTGCGAACCCGCGCCCGAGATTTCCAGCACGACGCCGATCGGCTGGTCGGCGTTCTCGCTGGTCGTCGGTGCGGGCGCCTGCGAAGCCGCTCGGCTCGGGGCGGCTGCCTCGTCGGCTGCCGTACCGTCGCGCCGCGCCTGTTCCTGCGCCGGGGCGGCCGGTTCGTCTGCGGTCGCTGAAGGCGGTGCCGGCTGCACCGGCTGGGGCCGGTCATCCGCCTGCGTTTCGGGCGGCTGGCTTTCGGTCCTTTCCGGCGGCTGGTGTACATAGCCCGACGGCGATGGGGCGGGGGCAGGCGCAGCCGCATCGCCGCCACACATGATCCGGTCGCGCAGCGACCGCCTGTGCTTTTCCGGCGGCTCGGCCCCGGTTTCCTTCGACGGGTCGAACGTACGGTAAATCGGCTTGCCCATATCGGTCATCGATCCGGCGGTATCCTGCGTTGAATGCGCCCATCGCGCACGCAGCATGCCTGACCGAAAGTGCTTAAGATGTGGTCAACGCAAAAGCGCGCTTGCGCGTCAGATAAGCGCGAACAGGCGCCCGGCCGCCCAGCCCATTCCGACCGACAGCATCACCGCCAATAGCCCGTAAACCAGCGACCATTCCTGCGAATAGCGGGCCACCAGCCGTTCGAAACCGACCTTGCGCACTTCGACCTCAGCCTGCGCAGAAGCGATCACGCGGCCATCGCGCACGGCGAATGTCTCGGCGGTATAGGTCCCCGTCGACACATTGGAAGGCAGCGAGATACGCGACTGGTAAAGCACCTGTTCGCTGATCTGGACGCCCTGAAAATCCTGCTTGTAGAGGTCTTGCCGCGTCTTGAGATCGACCAGTCCGGCCTTGAAGCGCGCCTGTTCCTCGGGTTCGATGACACCGCTGGGCGATAGCTGGATATAGGCGGTGCCGAATTCGTAGATCGCCGCGGTTTTCTCGTCGACGATATCGGCGATCGGCTTGGAAGATGCGACCGCGAAATAGGACGGGACCGAGCGGAAATCGCTGCTGGCAGCGTTGACCCACACTCCGGCGAAGCGTTCCTTCTCGCGCAGCCGCACGGGTTCGGACGGTCCCTTGAGCACGACGACGATATCGTAGTCGCTGCCAGCCGCGCGACCCTGCGGATCGAGCACCGCCCCGAACAGCAGCAGCTCGGTGCCGGTAAAGCCCTGCCGCACCTGCACTTCGTGCTGGCTGACCTCGGGCACCAATATGGGATCGCGCTGGCCCATCAGCGCGAAAGCGAAAGCAAGGAGCAGCAGCGCTCTCATAGCGGGTAGATCGTGTAGATTTCATCGGGCTGGTAGAACAGGCCGAGGAACATGCGAAAGGCCACCATCAGCACGATGGCGGCGAGGATCAGGCGCAGTATTTCGGGCTTCGCCTTGACCGCAAGCTGCGAACCGAACTGCGCCCCGGTGACCGAACCGACCAGCAGTAGGAAGACCAGCACGATATCGACAGCCTTGGTGGTGAGCGAATGCATCATCGTGGTCGCCATGGTGACGAACAGGATATTGTAGAGCGAAGTGCCCACCACGACATTCGCGCTCATCCCGAGGATGTACAGCATCGCCGGCACCAAAATGAACCCCCCGCCAACTCCCATCAGCATCGTCAGGATGCCAACCGCGATGCCGACGACTAGCGGTGCCAGCGGGGAGATATAGAGGCCCGAGCGATAGAAGCGCCATCGCATCGGCAGGCTCGCGACCAAGGGATGGTGGCGCCGCCGCGCTGCCTGGGCATTGCCCTTCCCGCGCAGCGTCTGGACCGATTCCCGGGCCATCAGCAGGCCGATCGTCCCCAGCAGGATCACGTAAAGCGCGCTAATGACCACATCGATCTGCCCGATCGACCGGAAAAAGCGGAACAATAGCGCGCCGAAGCCCGAACCGATAACGCCGCCGGCGACCATCACCATACCCATCCGGTAATCCACGCCGCCGCGCCCGCCATGCGCCAGCACGCCGGTAACGCTGGCCCCGGTGACCTGGGTCGAAGCCGAGGCTGCAGCGACGGTCGGAGGAATTCCGTAGAAGATCAGCAGCGGAGTCGTGAGGAAGCCGCCCCCCACTCCGAACAGGCCCGACAGCACACCTGTCAGCCCCCCCAGCGCGACGATCCATAGCCCGTTGACGGACAGGTTCGCGATAGGGAGGTAGACGTCCATGCCTGCGCCCTATCGCAGCGGCGTGACGGATAAAAGCTGAACGATGTCAGAAGCCGGTTGAAAGCGTGATCAGGCCGCCGTTGCCCGGGGCAGCATTGCCCGCGACGCGCCACAGGTAATCGGCTTCGATCCGCGCCGGCGCCTGCCCCACCGTCAGGCGAAAGCTGACCTTAGGCCCCACATCAAAGCGTGCGGCCCCCTTCTGCGCCCCGCCCCGCGCGGTTGCGCCAAGCGCGACATCGCCGAGGTCGAATGCAGCGACGTCGCGTTCCACTACCAGCGCGCCATCGGCGAACGGTGTCGCGAAACTGCCGCCGACGAAACCGGCCTGCCCATATCCGCGTACATTCAATCCTGCAGGCAACCCGCGCCGCTCGAACCCGCCGGCAACGAATGCGGCCGGTCTGAACTCGGCAGCCTGCCCCGGCCTGTGCGTGGCCCGAACCTCGGCATGGACGGCAAGCGGAACGCGCGCGAACGGGCGCAGGCGAAGCCCAACGGCGGCTTCGGTCTCCCCGTCCTCCACGAGCGCCCTGGTAGCGCGTGCATAGGCGCCTGGATCATGCGCCGTGCCCGGAGCGAGTCGGTACGACAGGACTGCGCCCATCTGGCTGGCGCCATAGCTTGCCGGACGCACGCCACCCACCAGAGACCCCGTATAGCCTTGCCGCAACACCACCCAGCTGTCGATCCGCCAGGCGGAGCCGGCGATCTGCGGCGAGAAGGGGTCGCGCGGCGCCGATCCGGCGTTGTCGAGCGCGGTCGCCACGCTGCGCGGCAGCGGCAAGGCCGCCATGCCGGCACTGAAGAGCAGCGCGTGGCCTGCAGCGCGGCGATGCGTATCGAAAGCGCGTTGCCGTGCGGTTGGGTCAGCGAACTGCGCGGCGATGTCCCGGTAACTTGCGCGCACGGCTGTTCGGTCCGCAAGGTATCCTGGTACATCAGGAAGCCGCGCGCCAGCTTCGGGGGCACGCGCTGACAGCGGAATGCTGCGTGTGGCGGGCCGCGGTTCGGCAACCGGCAGATTTGCCCCGGCGAACCGCAACGTCTCGGACAGCCGAAGCGTTTGCGGCCACGGGCTTTCCCACAACAGGAGCCGCGCGAGGCACCAGCCGGCGAGCAGCAATCCCAGAAACAGCACAGGTTGCCCCTGCCGCCGGGCGATCACATCGCTCATGTGACCTGCCCGTCCCGCTGAACGAGAGCAGGATGATCGCGGTGTTCGGTCTTGTCCCACACGATGGGCGCACCGCGCAGCGTGCCGATATAGGCGGCAAAAGCCCGGCGGCCGGCGATGATTGCAATGATGTTCGAGACGAAGGTCCGCGGGATGGCGAGCACCCCCTGCCGCCAGCCATATTCACGCGCCGTGCAGCAGAACCGCACCATGAACCGCAGCATCAGACCGGTCAGGTTGAGCCACAGCAACGCCTGCAAGAGAGGCGAAGCGGGCGGTGCCTGTGCGATACCGATCTGTTCGAGCACCAGTCGCACGGCGATCATGCACACCAGCACGTAAGCGATCACCAGCAGGATGGCGGCGAGCGGCCCGCGGCGGTCGCGCAGTTGCATCCACAGATCGACTGGCTGCCGGCCCCAACCGAGCCGGTCCCATCCCTGGAGCGCGATACCGTGCATCCAGCGCGTTTTCTGGCGCACCGCCTGATCGAGCAGCGCGGGGAAGAACGCGCGCGTCGCAACCAACCGTCCTTCGGCAGTACGGACGCGCAGGAACCGTCCCTTCCCGCCTGCCTGGGCGATCTTGAGCCCGAGTTCGTAATCCTCGGTCAGCGATTCTTCGGCAAAGGGTTTGCCCCGGCTGGCGCGAGCCAGCTGGGCGAGTGAACCGCGCGCGATCGCGCAACCAACGCCCGCGCCCGGAATGGCCGCGCCCAGCGCATCGCGCACGACCAAGGCTTTGCCATGCGCCTCCGCGAATTCGTCGGAGTAATGCGAGCCGATCCAGCGGGAGTCCGGCTGGGGCAGCGCAAGAACCGGTAGCTGCACGAAATCCGCTTGCCACAGGGCCCGGTCGAGCAGCGGCAGCGCGGCGGGATCGACCATGTCTTCCGCATCGTGCAACACGATCAGCCGAGCGGTGACCCCCGTTCGCTGTTCATCCTCCTCCAGCGCATCGTAGAGACGGTTGAGGCAATCCGCCTTTGACGTCGGTCCATCCTTCCCGTGCACGACGAGCCGGACCCGCGGGTCGCCGCGCGTCGCCGCGATAACCGAGGCGATGGTAGCGGCGTCATTGCGATAGCACCCGATATAGACGGTGAGCTGCGCATAGGCCCATGCATCCAGCATATGCGTCAGCGTCGAGCCGATGACCTCGGCCTCCTGCCAGGTCGGAATGAAGACGGCTGCCGGCCCTGCCAGGCCTTCGAGCTGATCCAGCTCCCACTCATCGATTCGCGGGGTCCGGATACGGCCCGTGATGCGACACCAGAGATACGTGCAATCGAGGGCAAATTCGTCGATCATCCCCAGCGCGAAGAAGGCCGCCGCGAACAGCAGCAATTCGTGCTGCACCAGCAAAAACCATTCGGCCGCTGTGAAAGACGCGAAAAGCAACCCTTTACCCCCCGCCTTTCTCGATACCCGCGACTTTCAACACTTGCAACGCAGACAGCTTTGCGAAAGAGAGCATGCCCGAGATGACCGAACGTCCTTCAGCTTTCCGCCTCGTTTTTGCCCCCGTCCGCGCGCTCTTCGTGAGCGATGCGTCGGCTGGCATCCTGCTCATCCTCGTTGCGGCGGCGGCCATGCTGGCAGCCAACTCCCCGCTCGCGGGCGAATACGAACAATTGTTCTACGGCGAACTGCCGTGGACGCCGATCCCGAAGCTTGACGATCTTCACCTGTGGATCAACGACGGTCTGATGGCGGTGTTCTTCTTCGTCGTCGGGCTCGAAGTGAAGCGCGAATGGATCGAAGGACAATTGTCGACCGCCCAATCGCGGCGACTGCCGATTCTCGCGGCCATTGCCGGGATGGCCGTGCCTGCACTGGTCTATGTCGGCGTGGTGGGCGGCGATGCCGAACTGCTGCGTGGCTGGGCCATTCCCGCAGCGACCGACATCGCTTTCGCGATGGGCGTTCTCGGGCTGCTGGGCAATCGCTGCCCCGCCTCGCTCCGGCTGTTCCTGCTGACCGTGGCAATCGTCGACGACATCGGGGCGGTGCTGGTGATTGCGCTGTTCTACACCGCCAACATCAAGCTGGGCTGGCTGGCCGCATCGGGCGCGGTGGTGATTGCCATGATGGTGCTCAACAAGATGCGCGTCGCGCGCTACTGGCCCTATATCCTGCTCGCGCTGGTGCTGTGGTACTTCGTGCTCAATTCGGGCATCCATGCCACTATCGCCGGCGTCGTCGCAGCACTGTGCATTCCCATGGTCGGCCCCGACGACCAGACCATGGTCGAACGGATGGAACATGGCCTCGCCCCGTGGAGCGCTTATCTGGTCGTACCGGTATTCGGCTTCGCCAATGCCGGGGTGCCGCTGGCGGGCATGGGCGTAGACCAGCTGCTTGCCCCCCTGCCGCTGGCCATCGCGGCGGGCCTGTTCCTGGGCAAGCAGGTCGGCATCTTCGCGGCCATCTTCGTAGCCGACAGGATCGGCTTCGCGCCGCGTCCCGACCAGGCGACCTGGCCCGAGATCTGGGGCGTATCAATCCTTTGCGGGATCGGTTTCACTATGTCGCTGTTCATCAGCGGACTGGCATTCGCCGGGCAGCAGCTGCTCATCAACGAAGCGAAGATCGGTATCCTGCTGGGCTCGCTGATTTCGGCGCTCGCCGGATACGCCATCATCCGGATGTCGGCCAAACATCCCGACGATGTGCGCTCACCCTATATCGACTGACCCCTGGGTCGCATGACGAGGGCGCGGCGGGAGCTGGTAAGCTCCCGCTGTTCTC
>Ga0114905_1001548_pt1 | contig 12525 bp, 17 predicted proteins | sample MalvireepMed_b05_FD_83499 | JGI IMG/M metagenome (GOLD analysis project Ga0114905, IMG submission 83499) | Marine viral communities from the Global Malaspina Expedition - Malaspina viral metaG DeepMed_b05 | ecosystem: Environmental > Aquatic > Marine > Oceanic | place: Mediterranean Sea...
CAGTCAGTGTCCATGAGCCAGCACAGTCCCCGATACAGCCGTTGTAGTTTGCTTAGCATGTTCGTTCCTCCTCATACGCAATCCAGTAATCTGGGGGGTACCAACCCTTTCGGTCAAACCTGCACTCACGAGCTGTGCTGAACCGATCCCTGTATTCGAAGCCACCCCAATCGTAGTAGTCAGCGAGCCGGGATTCACCCCACCCACCTTCTACGAGGTCGATACACTGCTGGAGTTCAGCGTGCAGTTTGTGGCCTGCCTCCAGCTGCACTTGCAGGGCCTGCAGCTTCCCTCGCAGCTGTGCAAGGCGTTCACCGACAGCATCGTCATCCATTTATGCTCTCCTCCTGTGGGATATCAGCATCGTGGGGTAGCTCGCAGTTGGTGTAGTAGTACGGGTCTGCTGCCAGATGCTCGTTCACGGTACGGGCGTCCAGTGGGATGGTCACGAGCAGCTGCCGAATACGCGAGTCTCGGCGACGGGCTACTTCGTGTGCCAACGCTTCGCTGTAGTCTTGTGCTGTCATTGGCATCGCTCCTGTGGGTTGACTTTCACCAGTCGTGGGCCAGTGGGATGGAGGCGTACAAGGTGCAGGTACGGCTGCCGGTCGTTGGTTGCCACGGGGTCAGGCTCGACTGCGGGCTGGAGGCTCCGCATGTAGGCTGTCCGTGTGAGGGTGCGTCCGTTCTTCCACTGCAATCGCTCATGTAGGTTGTCCATTGAGCTGTCCTTTCTGCCCTCGCGGGCATCTGTGCCAGTCATCAGTGACGACACACGGGAACCCCCAGCCCGTAGGCTGGAGGCTCACCGTCTAGCGTCAGTGTGCGAGCCACGCCTGTAGTGCGTGTAAGGCGAGGATGGCTGCTATTAGCAGCACATCCACGGTGACCACGGCCCCGAGCAGGAAGCCGTAGCCAATGGACGAGCGCTGTGGTCTTATGCGCATACGACACTCCCAGCTGACCCGCTGCTGCAGGCCGAGCAGATGGTCTTCGGCGACGGCTGTCGGCAGAGGATGCAGGTGCGTGGGAGCAGTGACGGTTGGACGTAGTTGTGCATAGTGCCCTCCTGGGCGTGTGCGTGCCATCGGGATTGACGACACAAAAGCGCCCCCCGACCTGCGCGGGTGCAGGCCGAGAGGCACGATGTAGCGTCAAGCCTCACGCGAGCGTTAGCCCGCGCGGTGCTCGTCTACGCGCTTGGTCGCACGGGCGATGAACTTCTCCGCGTGTGCCTGCGACGTCCAGTCGCTCTTGGCCTTGTGCAGGCGCTTCTTCGCGTCCACGTGTGACCACTCGCCACCGGCCTTGACCAGCAACGCGAGCGCTGCATTCACGCGGGCGCTGTTGGCCGCCGTGACCTTCAGCCCGAGCTTCTTGCACACGTGCTCGTGGTCACGCTTGGCGATGCTGCCTCCCAACGCCCGCACGCAGCCGCCTTTGGCCTTGCTCGCAGACTCGATGGCCTTGACCAGCTTCGCTGGGCTGATGGCAGCCATCGTGGGCTTACGTGTGCGCTTGTTGGGCTTGGCGGTCACGTCGAGAATGCCCTCTACGCGCACGTTGTCGCCCAAGATGCCCTTGCCCAACGTGGCTGCTTGCTCGGCTGTGAGCGTACCCGCGTTGACGGCTGTGAGGAGTGTCTCGACGACGGCGGCTGTGCGTGTGTGTGTGTTGTTCATTTTGCCCTCCTGGGCTTCGTGTGTGCATGCGTGTGTGCATGCGACCGAGCCTACCTCGGCCTTCGGCCTGATATACTGCAAGAGCCATGCCAACATTCGGAATCCTCGTAACTGTTGCATCTAAAGGACTTAGCACCCGCCACCCCTTTGTTAGGTCATATGCCTTTATCCAATTCAGTGGATTTCCCGTCCAGATTTCTGGATTCTGCCTCAAAGGGTTCGCAGATATGGGGGTGGGAGGGGGGTTTTCGCCCGCCCCTAGGGGGGCTGTGGGGATCCCGCCCACGAAAGTGAGGGTGTGGAGGGTATAGGTTGACTGACCAGAACATCAGGAGGTAGACTATCCGCATGGACACTGAAAAAGGCCTCCAAACGCTCAGTCCGGTCAGTCATCGGCGCACTGAGGCAGGTCAACGCCACCGAGGGGTCTCTTATGCTCTTACACGGGACGGGGCGGCGTTTGCTACCCTGCTGCGGGACATGCAGCGTCATGCTGGCCTCAGTACACGGTCAGTTGCCCGTCGATTGGGCATTGAACCGAACTCCATCAACCAATATCTCTACAAAAAGCGGGGACGTGGGGGCACCAGCACCTTGAAATGGTTTCTCCGCTTCGCAGAAGTCTGTGGCTGCCAGGTCCATCTGACCTTTCCGTCCCCCGATGCCGTGCGCCAGCTCGAGCGGACGCCACCACAGGCCCCACAGCTGCAAACCATGGGAGGACCCCCCGCATGCGACCGCTAACCCCCACTGAAGCTGAGCAATTTGCCCTGATGCTCCTCTCAGGAGCCCCAGTCAGTGATGCCGTGCGCTATTTTTTAGATCCCTTGGCCCCAGAAGACCTCCTGGTTGAGGCGGCAGAGATGTGGCCCACCCAACCAGATGTGTTGGAAGCCCTGCAACGCTACACGGGCGGGGAAGCCTGGCATCGCATGACCGACGAGCAACGCCTGGAAGTTGCCATCAAGAAGCACTACAACGACATGGCCTACTTCCTCTGGACGGTGAATTATGTGGAAGCGGTTGGAGCTGATAAAGTCAAGGCGGATACCTGCCGTGTAGCCCTGGAAACGAAATTAGCGGGGATGGCAGGACAGGAGTCGCCCCTCGCACGCTTTTATCACGATATGTTGGCTAAGTATGACCACCAAGGTGCCGTCAGCTAAATGGGTGCGTTGTCCCGAATGTGAAGACTGGTGGTGTCGGATTCATCGGCAGCATGTCTTTGCCTGTCCGTGTCCCCCGATTGAGGACTGGACGACTGATCCTTATGGCGTGCAGGCTACAGGGCCTGCCTCCTAATGGCACACACCTCTGTCCCTCCGCCGCTCCGCGATCGGCTCATCACCGAATTTCGCCGCTTTCTCTGCGAGCAGATTGACTTTATTCCCTTTGAGCATCAGGCCGATTGGTGGGTCACGACCGACGGCTACACCCTGACTGAACAGGTGGCCGCCCCCAAAACGACCGATCCCCGTATCACCCTCAGACTCCCGCCGGGTACGGTCGAAACGCGGTGCCTCGCGCCTCGTCCTGCCGGACGAGCGAAAGTCGTTGCTGAGCTTGGGGCGTATAAATCCGGCAAGTCCGCCGGGGCTGGCTTGTGGGCAGCCTCCTTTGCAGCCGTCCCCAATGCCCTGGTCTATCTGGTGGGCAATGAATACGATATGTGCGCCCCCGAGTTTGATTACATTCTGGAGTCTTTGTGTTCAGAACGAGGCCTCAATCAAAAACCCACGTCCCTCCAGAATCGTCCCAAGGACGGACGGTTGTGGCTGGAACTTGAAAACGGCGCTCGCTTCGAAGCCCGCTCCTGGGAACGCTCCGAGTCCCTCAAGGGGAAAGAGGTCGACGCCTATATCTACTGTGAAGCCTATCAACTGCCAGGCATTGAGTGTTTCACGTCCATTGCCCAGAATCTCCGGGTGCGTGAAGGCTATGCGGTGTTTCCGACCACCCCAGACAAACCGTGGGTAGGTATCTTTCATGACAATGGGCACGGCCATCGAGATTTTCCCCAGTGGGTCTGTAAGTGTGGGGTGCCAGCTATGGTAAATCCCTACAGTTTTGATCAACAAGCGATGGACCGGGATAAGCGCCTCCTGACCCGTGAAAAGTTCTCGATTGCATATCTGGGCAAGCTCGGTGAATTTGTGGGGCGCGTCTATAACTACCAACGGGGAGACCGCTTGATTACCCCCCGCGAGCATCCCAAGCTCTGGCGCATTCCTGAGAAAGCCCCTACACGCGATAACTTTGTGCTGCCCTCGGATTGGCGCGTTGAGATCGGGGCTGATACGGGCACGTATTGTGCGGCGGTAGTATTGGGGGTTACACCAGAAGGCACGGCATATGTGTTAGATGAACTCACCAACTATAGCTATGTGGCAGGCACCCCTGAATTGGAACCCGCTACATCACTGGTAACATGGGCACAGGCGTTCTGCCGGATGGCGATACTCTGGAAAGCCCGTGCGATGGCCTGGGTGGATGCCAACAGTCAGTTCAAACAGGAATTTCTGCATCATGGCGTGCGCCTCCTGGCCAATCATCGGGGACGGGAAGTGCGCACCGAAGCCGCCCGGCAATACTTCCAGCATGAGCAAATTTGGTTAGCCCCTTGGTTGGAGGTGCTGCCCTATGAACTGGAGAGTGCGGTCTGGCCTGACCAGACCACAGCCTCGGGGAAATATGAACGCCTCAAGACGAATGATCATGCCCTGGATTGTATTGAGCATGTGCTCTCCCGCCATCCGCGTGGACCGCGTAAGCCCAAGCCGCCAGTCTTTATTCCGCCCGTGGGATCGGTGCAATGGATGGGATCACCAATCCGCAAGCGGGCAGCGCGTGCCCCTAGTGATTCCCATCTAGGACGTGAATAATGAATCGACATGAACTTGAGGAGCGGCTGCGGACGGTTGAGCGTAAACTGCGGTTTGTCATGCATTCACTGGCGATGACACGCACCGACAACACATCAGGGCAGACGGAATCACAGACATTTGATACCCTGTTCAATGAGGCGATAGATCGTGGTATGGATCCAACAGAAGTGGCTGACATGGCTCGGGCGTCCATCGCGCAAGGTCAACGAAGAAGCGTGGCTCCTAAAGCTAGCCCACCTGGAAGCGGAACTCGCACAGCTACGTACCCGGATGGATTTGGTGGAGATGACACCCCCGCCAGCACAAGCGACCGTGACGTTCACGGAAGAGGGGCGTCTGGCTGATTTACCTGATGCGCATTTGGGAGCGCAATAAATGGCCGATAAAGCGGAACGACTTGCGGATTACACCACAGACTATGACCGCTTACGGGCACAGAAAGCCCGCAATGTGGGCTCGGTGGAACTGCGGATTCTGACCAACCTCGCATTTGTGTCGGGGGAGCATTGGGTCGGGGCCCAAAATCGGGTGCTGTTTACGCGCCGGCGAGACCCCAACAAACTCCACCTGGTCTTCAATATTGCGGCCCAGATGCTGGGCAAGATCATGGGGCGGTTAAGTAGCATTGCTCCTGTCTTTCGGGCACGGGCTGATAAGCAGGATCCCAGTTCGATTGCCAATGCAGCCGTCGTGGATAAGCTCATCAAGGCGCTGGATGAGAAACTCGATCAGCCCTCCCGGACCTGGGAAATTTTGTGGTGGGCAGCGGTTGGGGGTGTGGCGTTTGAGTATGTGCCCTGGGTGAAGGATGCCACTATGGAACCCATGCCCCAGTTCGATGAAGCCACTGGGGAATTATTGTGGACCCATGTGGCTAGTGGAGAGCAGATACCTGAAAGTCTGCGGCAACAGGCGTTGGCACAGGGCGCTCCCAAGGAACAGTTTGAAGTCGTGGAAGAAATGGTCCTGACTGGGGATGTCGGGAGTGAAGTCCTGAGCCCCTTACAGGTTTTTCTGGATGCGTCCGTGCGTTCAATTGATGACCTGGCTCCAGACCAAGCCGTCTACATCGCCAAGATTCGGACCCTGGGATGGATCGAGGCCAACTACGATCTGGACAAGACCACGATTCAGAATATCAAGGATGCGCGAGAGGTACGGATTCTCTCAACGGACCTCAAACAATTTGGAGATCCGACGGGGGCGGTACACTTGCAGGACCTGATTCCCAGGATTCAAGGCACACGCACGGACAATGATCCAGATCTGGCCGTGGTGGTGGAACGCTACCAACCGATATCCAAAAAGCATCCACGCGGACAGTACACGGCCTTTATTCCAGGGGAGCAGATCTTGCTGGATGAGGATAATCCGTATGGGTTTATTCCCCTGGTGGATTTCCACTGGGGTCCAACCGTGGCCTCATTCTGGAGCAACGATTACGTTTCTGATCTCATCGCCCCTCAACGCTTTCTCAATAAACGGCTTTCACAATTGGGCGAGCAGGCCAATGCGTCGATCTATGCGAATGAACTCCTGGGACCTGCCCTCAAACGGGAAGACATTGCGGCAGATTACCCGGCCCCGATCGAAAATGGCTTGAATGAGCAGGGGGCCAAGATGGTGCAGCGTCGAGATCCGCCTGATCTCCCCTCATGGTTCATGCAATCTATCGACTTAACCCTGAAACTGCTGCGGGAAGTAGCCGGTGGGGTGGATTTGTTCCAGGAGTCAAAATTCCCTGGGCAGATGCGGGGTCCCATGGCGGTCCCTATGTTGCAGGAACTGCTCGATACCCAGTGGGGGAATCTGTATCGCCATCTGGGAGAGCGCATGGGGAAAGTCAAGGAAATGCGCGTAAATCGGGTGAAAGAGTTTTATCCCCCCTTTCGCACGTTGCATTACACCGACAATTCCATGAAGGATGAAGTCTTTATCTTCCAGACCTCAGAAATCCTGCGGGCGGGCACGGATTACTCCATTACAGTGGAGCGTGGCAGTCTGGTGCCAGAGATGCGGGCGCTGCGGGAGGCCCGAATCAGGGAACACCTCCAATCCCCCCTGAGTGTGCTCTATATCGACGAACGTACGGGACGGGTAGATAAGGAAAAGATTGCGGCTGACCTGTCTATGGGAGATGCGGGACGGGAAGACGCAGAAGCCAAATATCGCAAGCTCACGATGCATTTGATTGAGCGGATGTGGCAGGGTCAGCCCCTCCCGCCCCAAATTCCCATGCCCTTCTGGAATCTGCGGGTGGTCATGGATGAACTAGAATCTGAAATGGCGACGATGGAATTTCTGGGAGCCAGTCCTGAGATTCAGGAAGGCTTTGTGACCTTCTGGAATAAATGTCGTGAACTCCTCATGGAAGCGTCCGAACGACGACAGGCGGGTGCAGACAATCAGCAGATTCAGGGGGCTGTGGCCCAGGCAGCTCAGCAAGCGGCGGCGAAAGCAGCTGCGGAAGCTATTGACATGGCGTTGGAGCAAGTCAAGGCCAGCCAACAAGTGGCTCCCCAAGCCCCAGAGGCGCTGGCACAAGCCATGGCTGCCCAACAGGGTCCTCAAGGCCCTCCACGGAGTTGACAAGCAGGACCACTCGCTTTCATACTGCTGCCAGAGCAAAGTCTATTGAACAGGGGAGACGAATACGCCTAGTCAGACTCATCGGCAGATGAACACCTGCTAAGCACTCGTATGCCCACTCACTGGAGGATGCATGGCTGAAGATACCGAACTAGTAGAATCCACAGAAGCCTCCCCAGAGGTTTCTCCAGACAGTGTAGACAGCACTGGGTCCCACGAGGGAGCCTGGCCGAAGGATGTACAGGCCGAGTTCACGAAAAAATCCCAGACATTGGCAGAGGAGCGGCGTGCTTTTGAGGGACAACGCCAGCAATGGCAGCAACAGCAGCAGTATATGCAGCAACAGCAGCAGATGCAGCAGCAGCAGCAACAAGCGCAGGGAAAACAGCAGCAGAATGCGCAGTTGCTCGATCAGTTGCGAGAGATGTCCTATCTGGATGGCCCGACAGCAGCCCAGGTGTTTGAGCGGTTGATTAGTGAAGGGATTAATCCTTTGCATCAAGCGTTGAAGCAACGTGATCAGGCCCTAGCGCAGATGTACCAAGAACATAAAGCGTTACGGGACCAGTTTGGATCACAAAGTACCAAGGTTGCTCAGGCTGATTTAGATCAACGCTTCTCCAAAGCGCGTGCCGACCACAATCTTCCCGATGAACCCTGGGCGAATGAGTATCTGCAAGATGTGTATTATTCCCATGAGGGGGCAGGACTCAACGACCAGTATGGCTCGATGGTGCAATCGCGCCTGGAAGCTATGCGAAAGGGCCTTCGGGAGATGGATCGACAGGCGGCTACCAAAGCCAAGGCCATGTCACCCTTTCCTGCCAAAGGGGGCGAGGTCTCCATTACGGATGGGAAAACTGGGGGATATAAAACACCCCAGGACCGTGCCAATGAACTCTGGCCAATGCTGAATCCAGGACAAACCGAGTAAGGACCTAGCCTGTCATAGGAGTAGATAGCTATGGCAAGTACCACAGATGTTATTGAGGCCCTGAAATACACCTATGGGGTGGATCAGGTCCTGTATTTGCTCAATCAGGAAGTCGTGACCTGGAATCTGTTCCAGAAAATCAAGAAGCCTATGGGTGGTCGAGGGCAGTTCATTATGCCCATTCTGACCAAGAATCCTGGCGCGTGGACGGGCTTGGCTGAAGGCGGCACCTTACCGTCTAATCTAAACCCGGATACAGCGGAAGCGACATTTGCCCTGCAGGAATTTGCAGGACTCTACAATATGTCGTGGAAGCTCTTGCAGGATGCACGCAATTCCAAGTTTGCGTTCCAGACAGCCTTGAAGATGATGGAGCAGGGCTTCAGGCGACGGGTGTTGCGGCTGATTAACGGGGATCTCATCTCAGATGGGCTGGGAAAACTGGGAGTCATGCCTGCCGCAGACAATCAGACCACGATTACTGTGAATGCGCTTCCGGGCGTTGATCTTGGGATGGTGGTTGACCTGATTGATGCATCCGATAATGATGCAGACCTGGCGGCATCACGTACCGTCACGGCGGTGGATACCGTCAACCGGACAGTCACGATCAGTGGATCCGCGCCTAGTGGCACTGCCGCAGGGGACTTCTTCTGTATCGAGAACACGACGAAATCCGGGGCGATCTACCATACCAACGGCTTGTTGGGCATTATTGATGATGGCAATCCGGGGAATGGGAACTTCGGCAACATTAACCGCTCAACTGCGGGGAATGAATACTGGCAATCAGTGGTGTTGGCGAATAGCGGCACCAATCGGGCCCTCACTGAGGATCTCATGATGCAGTTGGAAGATGCTGTGCGTGAGAAGGGTGGGGCGTCCCTGAATGCGTATGTCTCCAATCTGGCTATCGTCCGGCGCTATCATGAACTCCTGCGCGAGGATACCTACTTCGCCATGAGTTCGCCGAAAGCGTTTGGCGGGCAGGTGGGTGTCGGACGTGATGGCGGGGCCCAGCAAAAAGGGAAAGACGGCGGTGACGGTGGGACTATTTACCGTTTCTCCGGGCAACCCTGGCATGTGGATCCCTACTTTGCGGCTAACACCATTGTCGGGATGGATAAAGCGCACTTCTTCCTGGGACATGGGGAGAATGAAACACCACGGCCCGTGTCTGAAATCTTTGATGGCACCCCGTTCTTCCGTCAGACTACCAGCACGACCTTTGAGGTCGCGTGGTACTGGCAAGGACAGTTGCTGAGTGATAACCCAGCGGCTGGTGCGAAGATTGAGGACGTAGCCGAATCGTAAACTGAGTAGGTGGGAGGAGGAGCCGACGTCCCAGCCGGTTCCTTCTCCGACACTTCGCCAGGAGAGTATTATGGGTATTAAAGCGATTGCACGGTTAGCCCCTGTTCATATTCCCTATACTATTTCAGCGGGGGAAGCGGCTGATTGTCAGATTTTTGTGGCGGATCAAGACTACGAAATCATGGATGTGCGGGAGACGCACAGTATTGCAGGCGCTGGGAGCAGTACCCTGGATGTAGGGGTATCGGCTTCAGGCACCGCAGCGGCAAGCCTGACGACCGCCCTCAGTTCGACCTTTGCCCTGGACAGCACTGCAGATACGCCGGTCCAGGCGACCTTGACTTCAACGGTGGCGAATCGGAAGGTGGATAAGGGCGAACAGATTTCGCTAAACTTTACGGGGACCGTGACGGCGTATGAAGGGGCAGTGCATATTGTCCTGAAGCCCATACGCACTAATTACACTTATTAAGGAGCAGCATGGAGATTTTTGACCCGGTGAAATACTCATTGGAAGAGAATAAGTTCTTCTTGGCACATCTGGGTGAATCTCCTGTGGCCGCCTTGCAGGATACGCTGCCGACGGGGGTAGCGCCTGTAGTGGTAGAGGAAGTCTTGGGAGCAGTATACGAACTGGAAGAGCTTGCGAAGCACCGGGGTCAGACGTGGGCAGGGATTGCAGCTGTCACCTCCGCGATTCAGACGTACCTGTCTGAGTCCACGAAATGGGGAGAGCTTTCCGCCAAGGGCGCTCCCCGTTTCCCCACGATGCATGCCTGGGACGGGAAGGGCCGCCCACATCGTGGAGGGATCACTTCCGATGCAGGACAAGTGCATACTTATATTGATGCGCAAGGGGAGCGACAGCGCCTAGCGATTCCTTTACAAGGGTCTCCGCTGGAAACCTTCCATCCTGATTGGGTCAAGCCGGAAGAACCGCTCCCGGATACGTATATTGTGGATGAGGAGCAGGGTATCTTGACCTGTCCGGTTGATGGATGGTCAACGAATTTCAAGGCCGAATCCCGCTCGTCCTTCAACGTGGCACGGGCACGGATGTCTCGCCACTGCAAGAGTAGCAAGGATGATCGTGTGCGGGAATTTGGGGAGAAGGTCTTTGGTTGACACAGAAATAGTTCAGCCCACACAGGACGGGTTTCGGGTGACGCCTGCCCGTCCGACCCCACCTCCACTTGAATCGACCCTCCAGTTCTGGCATCCCAATCGTTTTGGTGTACGTCATGCCCCTATGGCTTTTCGGGCACGGCTCTGGGCTGTACATCCTGATTTGGATGTGACCTGGCATCCTCTCAAAGAGCGGTGGTTGGTGTGGTACAAGCGTCCACGGATCCGTCATCACCTCTGCCAGGGGTGGTTGCTCCTGATGGTAGTAGAGGACTCAGCCCACCAGTATGTGCCGCTGGATGAGCGGGTGTTTGCCGCCGTCTATGAGCAGAGCGGGTTCAAGTGGGGGAATGGCAAGCAATACTGGGCGCGGATTGAAGATGAAGCCCAGCGTGATCGAGCAGCAACGGATGCACAGCGCGAACAGTATATGGATGATGTGGGTGCAGCCCAATGGGATCACACCAAGATTCAAGTCAGTATGTGTGGGCCCTCGTCTGGCAGTAAATTCGTCAATCACCATGCGGGGGACTAGATGGCAACGGGACAGAGTATCCTGGACCTCATGGAGGCCATGGACCGGGGATTGCAACTCCAGTCAGGGGAGACAGGGGTTACACTCGGGTTGCGTGCCGTGAATGCAGCCCAGGACTTCTTTGAATCCCTCCTGGCACAACAGCCAAATGTCCTGGGCTCTGCAGTTGGTACCCTAACTACGACAGCTGACACCGAAAATACGACCTTCCCCTCTGGGTTGTTGCGGATTGACCGGTTGCAGTTTATTGACCCGGACACGAGCCGTCCAGCCTGGGACCTCGAGCGGGTGGGTCCAACAGGTGATTACTTTCAGTCTCGTGTGTTGTCGCCGTCTTTACAATACAACGTTACTACGACAGGGCGTCCGGTGCGCTACTGGACGAATGGCTCGGATTTTTATTGGGATCCGTTGCCTGATGCCACCCACACAATACGGTACTACGGATTTACAGCCGCCTCGGACATTACGGTAGGGGGCACTGTTGCGTATCCAGATGTCGCGTTATTACCCATTGCGTCCTACGCCACCAAGCTCTTACGTATTGGGAAGGATGATGATCCGGCGGGGGTCATGGCAACCATGGCTGAAACTTTTGCCCCCACGATCCAAACCCTCTCACGCTTTAACCGCGATCGGACGCCTGGATACGACTACCGATATTTCCACACAGAATAGGAGTGGCTCATGGCTCGAGGACAGTTTCAGACCCAATCCAGCATTAGTTCCAACACCAACACGTCGGTGATTGCCGCACCGGGGAACGGACAGCGCATTGTAGTGTTGTGGTGGTCGATTGATGTGGCAGTAGCAGGTACCGGCTCCCTGTTGCGCCTAGAAGATGGGTCTGGGGGCAATACGTTGCTCCGTAAAAGCGGGGCCACGCTCAATGACCGGACCTTTGAATGGTTTGCCATGGACGGGATGGCGATCCATGGACTCCAGCTCAGTGAAAATACAGCCCTCAACGCGGAAACCTCGACCAGTGACGGCACGGCGACCTTGGTGATCAATGTGGCTTATGAGGTTCGGTAAATGGCTGATATTCAAGTTGCGAACACCGATGCGGATCTCTCGGGCAATACGGTCGTCACCGAAGAGAACGCCTATACCATTACGGGGCTGCATACCTTCAGTCGGTCCACCAATGCGCCGTTTGCCTGCATCTCGGGCGCGGCGTATGTGCAATATCTGGATGCCGACAAAGTGGATGGGCAGGAGGGGGCGTATTACCTTGCGGCAGCGAATATTACGGGAACCACGCTCGCCTCCGGTGTTGTCACCTCAAGCCTGACCGCTGTTGGCACGATTGCCACAGGTGTCTGGGAGGGCACGAGGAAACGGAAATAGAGAGACTTCTGTGGATCATTCTTATGGCTGATATTCAAGTTGCGAACACCGATGCGGATCTCTCGGGCAATACGGTCGTCACCGAAGAGAACGCCTATACCATTACGGGGC
>Ga0114905_1001550_pt1 | contig 12521 bp, 10 predicted proteins | sample MalvireepMed_b05_FD_83499 | JGI IMG/M metagenome (GOLD analysis project Ga0114905, IMG submission 83499) | Marine viral communities from the Global Malaspina Expedition - Malaspina viral metaG DeepMed_b05 | ecosystem: Environmental > Aquatic > Marine > Oceanic | place: Mediterranean Sea...
ATCTTATCAAAAGCCTCATGCCATATAGCCGTAGTCAGTAGCCCATAGGAAGCAAGAAGGTCTTGAAGGGTTAACCTCTCTTCATCAAAGGTGCTCTTTAGTGTTTTATACGACCGTGCCACACCCCTATCAGAAGTCATATATCGGTAAATTTTACGAACCTGCATAGCCGAAATAGATTCGCCCTTGCGTAGCTTTTCCCAGTCTAAAATAGCTTCAAGTAAAGAGTCGCTCACGCCTTTTCTATTGCTTCTTTTATAAAAGAATCCTTCTAAGCGACATTGGTTCTCTACGCTGTTTAAGAGGTAGTTGTTCCTCGCTAAGACAAGCCATTCCCCTTGGCTCATATCTATATGTTCAATATCAGAGTGCCATAGTAGCCTTCCCTCGGCGGGGCGTGGCTTCCAAAACTTATTCCTTCTTTTAGAAACGCGCTTAATAAGAGTTTCGGCTAGGTAATGTGCGTGTTGGGGGACTCGGTAAGACTGATCTAAAACTTGAATTTCCCCCTTCAGTGTAAGAAAGTTATTAACATCCGCCCCCGCCCAACGGAAAATAGCTTGGTCATCATCCCCGGCTATATACATTCTATTGCAAAGTTTGCGTAGCTCAAAAACTAACTGCCATTGAAGAAAACTCAGGTCCTGTGCCTCGTCTATAAAGATGATTTCTAATTTGGGGGCTACATCCTCAGAAATAAACAGGGAAAGCATATCGGTAAAGTCATAAAGATTTCTTATCTTTTTAAATTCGGCCAGCCCCCGTTCAGCGCGTTCAATCTCAAACCAACTTATATCTAAACTTTCTTTATGCCATTGTTGTCTGGCTGTAATCCCTCGTACTCTAGCTACTTCAATGATGCTCAGTATCTGGTCACCCTTTTTAGAGAAAGCAAAAGAACCCTCTTCAAAGGAGGAACGACCAGTTATTTCCAGCCCCATTAGATTGCCAAATTCTTTTCTTTGATCTTCATTAAAGACTTGTGAGCGACTCAACCCTAGTTGCTGAAAAGCCAAACTATGCAGAGTGCGAAAGAAAGGCAGATTATCGTTCCCAAAATGAAATCTTTCAAAAGCCCTCTCCTTTGCTTCGTCTGCTGCTCGGTTTGTAAATGCAAAATAGCCAATATCTGTTGGATCTACGCCCTTTTCCAAGTTTTCTTCCACAAGGCCAAGCAGGGTAGATGTTTTACCTGTTCCGGGAGGACCAATAACGATATTCATATTGTATCGTTTTCCGAAAAATCAGGTAAATCAAAAGGATCAGACTGCATATTAAACGAAGGAACTGCCCATAGATTTACAAATCTTCCTTTTATATTTTGCCCTGAGTGTTCAGCGTTGAGGTCGCGTAGCCTAGCGGTAATTTTAGGTCTGGAAAAGTACCGAAAGTTATGACGTTGTAAGTATGCTTCCAAATCTGAAAGCCTGAAGAAAGTTCTTCCTTCTTCTGTGAACGGTTTACCTAAAAGGATTTCCTCCCTAGTTTGAGCTTGCGCTCGGTCAGTGCAGAAGGATTCTAGGAGATCCTGGAACTGGCCTTCTATTGAAGCATCTTGAGGGACTTCGATAATAGTGACGTTATCCAGCAAATTTTGAATAACCCCCTGCCATGCCCGTTCGCTCATCTTAGGGGGCATTTTATCTATTGTTTCCATACAAACACGTTGGAACCGAGTTTGGTTTTGTAGGTCTTCCGTAGACATTTCTAAGCGATTACTCTCAACATCTAGAAACCAAACGGGTGGATTTGAATTTTGCTTTGTCAATGACCCAAAAGAAGGCATGGCGCTAGCGGGGGAAATGCCAAATTTACGGGTTTTACAAACTCCGGAGTTACAGTGCGAACTGATGGGTTGGTCATTACACTTATAATTATAGTCCTTAGTACGGAGCTGTTTAAGAATAGTTAAAACTTCAGTAGCGGCGAGGGGTGGCGAAAGATACTCGCGGTTATACTCTTCTATTTTGGTTTCCCAGTTATCAGAGTCAGAGAGCTTGGCGTAAATACCTAAATTAAATAGCCCATTATTTCTGGTTCCTTGAGGAAACCCTTGTGATATAAGGTATTGAAGGCACGGAGGCCCGTTCTTCAAAGCCTCTACTTCTTTGCCTACTATTTTAAGAGCCGAAACTTCTTCTTCCGAAAGCTCCTTTTCATCCGCGTAATCAAGAAATTGCTCTAGGGTATTCACCTCTCCCTTTTCATCAAGGGAATAGCGGGTAGTGCTGTCCCCACCAAAGTACGGTAGATTTAAAAAGTTGCCTGTATCCCCCCGTTCTGAAAGGATTTCATTTTGCTTAGGAAATATTTCATGTGAAGCAAACCCTAAAGCTGCGGCCATTTCAGTAAGTTTTATTCGCATAAGACTTGCTAAAATGTATTCTTTGGTAAAGAGAAAAAGGTGGGCTCCCCCTGACTTACTCCTACATAAAATCAGGGGGAGTGCTCTATCTCTTAGCCGAGAATTCACAGCCTTGAGATCGAGAGCAAAATCATCAACATCAATGCACCCCCAACGACAAGTATTGTCATCGGTAATAGGGATAATCCCTAAAGAAGGCTCCTCACCCTCTAAGTGCTTTTGCCACAGTTCCTCGATAGGTTCCCCGCGCTGAACAAAAGAATGAACTTTAGCTTTGCCATCCTCTCGTAGACCTACTATAGAGGTAGATCCGTAAGCGCGTTGAAGTCCAGAGAATCTTTCTGTGAACCTTTCTAGATCTCCCACAATATAGGTGGCCTAAAACGGAACGTCATCTGAATCTGTTTCTTGCTCAGGCGCGGCGGCTTTAATGGTTCCCGCCATTACTGCCTTATGAAAGGTCGCCCCCAAATGAAACTCCTCAGAAGTAGCGTCGCGTCGTTCACCAATTTCATAGCCGTACCAGCTCCCGTACTTATTGGACTCAGGAGCTGTAGTAAGGGTATAGGCCGAAGAAAACGACGGCATAGGTTTAACTTGCCCGTTTGGTAAAACAAAAGTATGTGAAACCATCTGCGTATTCCAACGCCTCGATTTCTTTAGCTGCGTTGAAGTCATGGATATTACTGCTTGCGTTGGGCCATACGTTGGGCTGAGAAGGATCACATAATGTGACGCCGTATTAGCAAGGTAATTACCACTAGGCAGCACATCCTGACCTCTTTCATTTTTAGTTGTCTTAGCCAAAATTCCGCTTTCCGGATCATGGACAGCTACAAAGCCGCCTTCTTGATCCCTCGGCACCCATTCAACCAAAGTTCGTTGGTACGCGCAGGGTATAACCTCAACACCTCGATTCCGCACAAAAAGCTCATTGGTAACCGTATTGAACAACATCCCTGTTTCCGCGCCTTCGATATATTTACCTTCGTGCTGTAAAAGTTGGGGAGAGTTACTTTGAAGGACATTTATAAAGGGTATGGCTAAGTCGTCAGTTCCTAAACCTTCTGTTCCTTGGCCAGCAAAAGCTAAAAGATCTTCTGAACTAATGGCAAGAGGAGCGTCCTCTTTTTTCGCAACTTGATTTGCCATCTTTCACTCCTATTTGATAGTGGCTCGCTCTCCTATGAATAAGTTGAACAGGTTATCGGGCGGCGGATTACCGGCCTCAACCTGTTCACGGGCAAAACCTCGGAGAGTAGAAGGTTCAACCCATTCCTTATCTGCGGGATAAAGGCCCTCTTCTTCAAGTCTTCCTTTCAGTTCAAGGGCTTTAGCATCCTGCCCACGGTTAAAATCAACGTGTAGGCGGTGCTTAATTAAACCTGGATGTTTCTCACGTATCCATACTAAAGCCTCTTCAGATTTAGGGGTACAGCTATAGAACTTCTTAACTGTTATTTGCCTTCCATCATTCAAGGTTATATCCGATAGTCCGTGTTCAGTCATGACAGCGGGAAGAAGGTCCTCAGTTATTTGGCGTTTCTTTTCTTTAAGAGATTTAAGGGCTGTTTCCTGCTCAGAAATTTCCTTTTCAAGATCTAAAACTTGGTTGGCTAGTGTAGCCATCCGCCCTAGCTTTTTATCTTCAAACTCAGCGATATCGTCAGGTTCAAAGTACGCCGCAATTTCTTCCTTGGTAACGGTTGTCATAAGCCAACTCCCTCGCCTTTTTGATGAAGGTCAATCGTAACAGGGTAGTAGTCCTTTTCTATTCGGTCCCATTTTAAAACCGAATATTTACCAACATTTATATCACTCGCTATAGCACAAGCTAAACCGATAACTGCTGGATCGCCCATTAATAAAAGAAAGTCTGAACTATCAAATCCCCTTAGCCCCTCACGCAGCCGCCGGACGGTAGGTCCTGGGCTGAGAACTATATTAACGTTAGGAGGCAATAAAACTTTAAGGTCGCCATATATTCTAGCCCCTAGGATATTCCTTCCTGGGACTTCTTGTACTACGAATACTGACAAAACCTTCTCCTTTCTACTTTATAGTTAACTATTATTATATATAGGGTTCATGAAAGCTACTAAAATTTACTCCTCCGGAAGCCAATAAGCAATATGCCAATAAACACATCAAGCAATTCTATGAGCTAAAAGGATAATCAGCTTATTGGTACTTATTGGCAGCTCGTTCAGACCGCCCTCAATACTCATCTAAAAGAGGAAATACTACTTTATAACTTATATTATAGGGGGTAAACTTTAACCTTCTCAGAAAGATAAGAAAGAATGTATAAGAAGTATCGATTTAAAACTGAACCCTATGAACACCAGCGCATAGCGTTAGGTATGAGTTGGGACAAAGAGGTATTTGCCTATTTCATGGAAATGGGAACAGGCAAGTCTAAAGTCCTGATCGACAATATCTCAATCCTCTACGATGAAGGGCGCATAGACTCAGCCCTAATAATCGCTCCCAAGGGCGTATACAAAAATTGGGTTGAACTAGAGATCCCTAAACATTTGCCCGATCATATTTATCATAAAGTTGTAGCTTGGTCACCTAATCCGAATAAAGAACAAAAGGAAAACTTAATTAGCCTGTTCCAACCCACTAATGACCTAGTCTTTTTCGTCATGAACGTAGAGGCTCTCAGCACAAAGAAGGGAGCGCTGTTTGCTGAGAAGTTTTTATTCTCACATGACACCCTTTTCGCGATAGATGAGAGTACAACAATTAAGAATTCCACCGCCCAGCGCACTAAGACCGCAACTAGGCTAAGTCTATTGGCCAAATATAGACGGATACTAACCGGCTTTCCTGTAACTAAGTCTCCGCTAGACTTGTATAGTCAGTGCAGGTTCCTAGATGTAACCCTACTGGGCTATGAATCTTTCTATTCTTATAGGAACCATTTCGCAATTATGCAGAAGCGTTCGGTAGCCACTCATAGCTTCCAACAAATAGTTGGCTACAGAAATCTGGATGAACTGAAAGGACTTCTCATGGACTTTTCATATAGGGTTCTAAAGAAGGACTGCACCGATTTACCCCCTAAGACCTATACAATTCGCTTAGTGGAACTAACACCTGAACAAAAAAGAATTTACAAGGAACTCAAAGACTATGCGGTGGCTGAACTAGGAGATTCTGAAACAGTCACCACTAACTCAGTCATTACCCAAATTCTACGTCTGCAACAGGTACTTTGCGGGTTTACTCGCGCCGATACAGGAGAAATTACTCAAATCCCTAGTAACCGTATGAAAGAACTTCTGGCTACTTTGGAAGAGCTTGAGGGAAAATGTATCATTTGGGCCAACTATCAGCACGATATACGCCAAATAGAAGTTGAAATCGCTAAGATTTATGGTCTTGATTCAGTAGCGTCCTACTACGGGGAAACTCCCGCCGATAGCAGACAGGGTATTGTAACCAAATTTCAAGATGAAAACTCCCCCCTCCGATTCTTTGTTGGTCAACCGCGTACCGGGGGCTTTGGACTAACGCTCACTGCGGCTAGTACGGTCATCTACTATTCAAATAGTTATGACCTTGAAATAAGGCTTCAGTCTGAGGACCGTGCCCACCGTATAGGTCAAGATAATAAAGTTACATACATAGATATTTGCGCTGAAAAGACTGTAGATGAGAAGATCATCAAATCTCTTCGCTCTAAAATAGATATAGCAACCCAAATTCTAGGCGAAAACTATAGGGAATGGTTAGTCTAGAAAGCTACTTCATTTTTGATAGAGGATTTTCAAGAGCTTTCCGGATCTTATCATTTGTCGCAGCCTCTAAATCACCCACTTGTTTCTTGACGCGAGCCTCTAAGGCAGACATATCTGCTCTTAGCTGCTCGCGCCTTTCGTCGAATCTCCCTTCCATTGAATTCATATCTTTCCTAATCTGCTCTCGTCTTGTATCAAAGCGATCTTCTGCTTTGGTTACAATAGTCCGCATCTTTGCCTCATTAGTATCAAGCGAAGAACGAACAGCATCCGCTGTGGTTTTTGTACGCCGCTGTACCGCATCAACGCTTCTTTCTAAACGACCAACATCCTTTTTCAAATCGTTCTTTATATCACGCGTATAGTCTGTTGACTTCGTAACCGAATCTTCAACTGATACCATTTTCTGTTTAAAGACATCAAGGCGCTTATCAAAACCACTGAGGTCCGGAGCGACGTATTTCTGGATCTGCTCCTTCATGTCCATATAATCTTTGTAGAACTCAAAGCCAGCCCAAAGCCCACCGCCAATTGTCCCCAACAATGGGAGGATAATCAAGAGCTTCCCTCCTGATAACCGTATTCCCTGGTATTCGACTTCAGCCATTTTATTGCTTCTATCCTTGTGACCTTTAGAGTGTTGGTTGTGATTCGAGAATTCTTCTATTATCTAAATGTGCAGCTTTGATTTCTCCTTTGGACTGCCCAAAATAGGGTACTCCATTATTTGTGATAATTAAAAGTTGGTTTAGAGTAGTATCCTCTTTATGATTATTGTTTTCTATAACGAATTCACCAAGTATGCGGCCAAACTTGCCACGAGAATCGTCTAGTTTAGTTCTTAGAACTTGCCTACTTCCAATAGGGAGGCGACCTTTAACAAAGTTCTTAGCCCGAATACCATATTTCTTTTCTTCTAGATCTCTGGTACGGCTTTCCGGGGTATCTACACCGAAAAGCCTGATCCTTTGCTTTTTCAGCCAGACATCAAAACCAAGATCAATATCTACGTCGACCGTATCGCCATCTATGACTTTAACCACTCTGCAATTATATTCGTACATAGGCCCTACCTATATTGAGAGTTTACCATAGCGTCGTGCTTTGCATTAGAACCGCCAAATAAAATATACTGTGCGAAATTATTACCGTCAATCACAGCATCCGGAATCGTAGCTTTGCTAAAGAACCCTGCTGTATCTTTCAATTTCGCTGTTGTCTCAAAAAAGGTTTTACTATTCCCTAACACTTGCATTACTACTAGAGTTTTAAGCTGATTACTAGCGTCATAACGACCTTTATCGCCCATCCGCTTCATGATTCGCTTGGCGATTTTTTCTTTAACGGTCTTTTTAACAACGACTTTGGGAGAGTTTGATTCTGGCTCGGCTTCGGCTTCTGGTTCTGGTTGCGCCTCCTCACTTGAAGAAGACGATTCAGGGCTTGGCGTTGCCTCAGAGTCTGGCTCATTTTCTGGCTCCGGTTCGGGTTCAGCTACCTCAGCCTCGATCTCCTGCTCCACCTCGGTCTGGGCTTCCTGCTGTTGCTGCTGCTCCTGTGCAGGGGGTTCGAAATCAGATTGATCAGGCGGAGGCGGAGGCGGAGCCAAATCTACTTCAGCAGTTTGAATAAAACTATCATTTAAGATATCACTTTGCTGAATAACGTCAATTATCTCGGTCTCAATAAACGTTACCAGATCGTAAGTGGCAGTAAGAGCTGGATTAAAAAACTGTGGACCGTAAAAACCAGCCGGAAACCCGGCATCTATGCCGAACATCTCGAACTCCCCCGTTAGTCCGGCGTAAGTATTTTCGGGGACAGTCTGCGAATAGCTATAAGTTTGAACACCAGAAAAGGTTAATTCGACTTCGTGCTCAAATTTATACTGAAGCGCCGAATTTTCATCAAACAAAGACACCATCAACTTGAAAATATCTTTGCAATCAAACGCGGCCATTGTATTCCCACCACAGGTTGGTACCGTTGTATTAGAAGAATGGGAATCAACGTCCATACCATAGTTTAGGTCAAATCCTCGATTAATTTGGTCTATGGTCATTGCGTCTTCTAAATCAAACGTAGTAGAATACGTTCCTCCGGGGCCATGCTTTCCCGCTGTACAGTACTCACCGCTTGAGCAGCCAGCCCCCGTTCCAATACTGGTACCACCGGAGCGGGTAAATTCGCTCATCCCTGGGAGCTGATTTGAGGAGGTTTCTTGGCCGGTTACAATTTCTTCTGTTAAACCGGGCCTTCCTAATAAGCAAATTGATAAGAGTATAAGATATATAAGCGACCGTTGCATCTATTCAGTCCAATTGGGATCGCTAGGGCCAGGATATCGAACTGGAGTTTCCTCTTCGTCGGTCTCCTCATCAGTTTCGGCCTCTTCATCAATCTCCTCGTTAGTTTCCTCGTTAGTTTCCTCGTTAGTTTCCTCATCAGTTTCGGTTTCAGTCTCTTCTTCTATTTGTTTCTTCTCAAATGTTCTATTATCCTCGGGTGCGGATTCCCAATCTAATTCCCATGCGGCTTTGGCCTCATTACCAATCTTACCTTTATACGGACAAGGCGTCCCCGCCATAGTCATAGCGTCGAATACCCTTGCGTCTTGGCAAAGTAGGCTCACCGCCGCTACCTTCATGCCCATGAAGTAAAGGCTCCGAGCTAACTTTATGCGCTCGCAATTCTCGTCGATAATCGTGAGACCAGTGGAAACTCCAAAAATTCCAGTCTGAGCACCGACGCTCATACCAGTACGGCAAACATCATTATTGTTGACAACAACGCTAGGGGCGTTCGCCGTAGGAACAGACTTATCGGTTACTACAGTAGAGGAAACTGTATTAGTATCTGCGCCCCATACATTATCGGCCTTTACCGCGAAAAAAATAGCGGCCAAGAAGATGAGGAAGACTTCAAAAGCTCGTCTAGTATACATACACTATTTGTGGAAGGTCAGTGTAGTCGGCTCTTTTATCTATGTGTACAAAGGTTTTGGCCACACCAACAGTCCACCCTTTTTCCAGAGCCAACTGAATAAGGTCCCGACGATATTCACTATCAGGAATCCCCACATCAACAGCACAAGTATCAGTACCGTACTTAGGGTTATCAATAAGGTGAAAGCTATTGGAAGAAGCTGGATAGCCCCGTTGAAGCAGCCAATTGATATGGGCCGTCGTACGACAGCCGCTTGTAATTTGCATAGGTGCGTCGAGAGCTTCCCGGAGTTCATCTAGCTTTTCCCCAAAACCATCCGCAAGTTTAACAATATCCCCCGAAGGACATTTTAGCTCATCTTCTGTGAAATATTTTAGCATTATTGATTAACTCCGGGGAGTACCCCTGTTCCTCTTGGAGGATGAATTGTTACGTTAAGTGGATCCTGTAGCCTCATTCTTTGAATAGCTTCTGCCCTTCCCTGTTCTGGGGTCATTATAGGAACAGGTTGAATCTCTCCCTTTGCATCTCTAAAAGTATACCTTTCTATTAAATCATTAGCATATTGGTAGCCTACTCCTAGCGCACTTCCAAGAGCATTGGCAGCTAGGTTCCCTTTAACTTTTCTTTTTATCTTTAAAACTTTAGCGAGTTCATCTGCATTAGTTAATAATCTTTCAAAATGACTTTCCTCTCCCTTTCTGTGCCATTTCAGACCTAAATTCAAAGCTCTTGCTTTTGTATTCAAAACACCAACATATACTTTTGCAGCTAATAACGGAATCTCCGCTAGTTTCCCCCTTGATTCTCCGGCGGTTGGTCCAAAACCAATTACTCCCCGTAACCCTCTGGGGATTGTTGGTTCTGCAACTTGTTGTATTTCTGATATCCATTTGCGTAAATTTGTATAATGCTTTGGTCCAAAAATTTCTTGATAGGCTTTAGACTCCCGCTCAAGTATATCTAATCCTCTTCTTGTTACTTGTGCAAGATTATACCCACCTGTCATTGTGGCAGCAAAAGGTTCATCAGGATTATACACCCTTCTTAATGCAAGAGCCTTTAATCTACTTAGCGCAATACCATATTCGTCTTCTTCTAGACCTTTCCTCAAAACTCTTTTTAACTCTTTTATAGATTTTGTAGCTCTTAAGGGGTCTGAGAAAGCCATATCAAATAGCTTTTGAGGTTCAGATACAGCAACTTCCGCTAAACTTTTTCCCTGAAAATCAGCACCTGCCATCCATGGTAAGTTACTAAGCTCCTTCTCTAATTTATTAAGTTTAACATACCTACCTTTTAGCCCTTCACCGCGAACAATAACTTCACTAAACTTTTCAAATTCTGGATCTTCAGGGAAAAGAGCTTTAATCCATTTTCCATATTGATTTTTAAATGTTGTAAATGCAGCCGCATTTAATGTATCAACAGTAAATTTTTCTTGACCTATTGTAACTGCTCGTGGTTTACCAGCAACATCTATTCCAGCTTCAGCGATTCCTTCTGTCTTTGCCAAAGTTTCACGAAAATGAGCCTTTAAAATATTTCGGAGCAATTTCTTTTGTTCTTGTTTAAATAAACCCGCTTTACTAAAAGCCTCTAATGCATCTGCAATAGACCTTTCATCTCTAAAAGTAGTAAATATTTTTTGTGCTAATTTATCTAAATTATTGTTTGTCAATCCATTAGCAATATCATTAGTCCACACATTATGGAAGTCTTTTAAATTTTTATCAGCAGCTAACCAATCTTTATAGAGTTTTGCACTAATACTTTTAAACCCTTCTCCCTCTGCCTTTGTCAAGGCTTCCTTTAACCTAACTAGCCTACGAAATGTGTCGCCACTTGTTTCCCCAATTGCCTTGTCCACTTTTTCCAGTATGCCCCCTAATTCCCCTATATTCACAGAAATAGGGTCACCAGGTTTTACTTTATTCTGTAAATCTAGAAAGAATCTTTGCACTTCTGGGGGATAAGCTGTATCTATTCTTCTACCAACATCATCTACACCAACTACACCAACTTTACGAAAAGTATTAATTTCGCTTTGTACCTTTCGTTCTATTTTAGTGAGGTCCCATGCTTTACGACCCCCTATTTTGGCCTGACCTCTTAAAATATTTAAAGCACCATAAAGACCGACTTTTGTATCTCCAGCACTTACAGTATTTGAACCTCTCTTACTCCAAGTACCAAGGGCTTTGCTTGCAGCTTCTGCTAAAGATCTACCAAAAGTTAATGGATCCCCTTCTGCAGTACTTCCCATTAAAGTGGCAAAATCATCTGTTAACTTAACATTCGCTCGTCCAACTTGTTCTAATATTCGATCAATTTGTACTGCATCTCCACTTTGTAATGCCTTTATTACTTGTTTGCCAAACTCCTCAGGAGTCTCAAAAATAGCTGGAGGTATTCCTTTTGTGGTTTCTGCTTCAAGAGAACTAATCACCTGTTCTCTTGTAGCACCAGCCCCTGGCAGAGCTTTTTCTTCTATTGCGTGTAATTCAAAAGAAGATTTTTCTAATTTAGTTGCTTTTTTTACCAGAGCAGCTCTTTCAGGTCCTGGTGGTAGACGTTTTATTTCGTCGCGTACTTTATTCGCCATTCTTTCCATTACAATTGCGGGAGAAATTACAATACCTTCATCTCTAAACTTTGCGCCAAATAGGCTTTTACCGTAGCTTTCGTAGGCTTCAAGAAATTCGTCTTCTGGAATCATATTTCGGGCTGCGTCAGCACCCCTTGTAACAAACATATGTTTAGCTACCTTAAATATGGCTGTTCCTAATGTTGCTCCTCCTGCAGACCATGCCGCTTCATCTAATGCATTAAATATAAGTTCCATTTGGTTGACAACGACTTCTTCGCCTTTAGCGTTTTTTCCAACAAAACCTTCTTTTGATCCATCATATACAAAACCAGCCTTCTTTTGAAGGGCATATACCTCGTTCCATAGCTTACCTACAAAAGCACCTGTAGCTCCTCCAGCGGTTCCTCCTAAAAATGTCCCTCCTGGAACTGGGGATACATATCCTCCAAGTCCTCCCACTATCGAACCAAGGATATCTCCAAAAACGACTGTCATCCAAGGTAATTGGTCTAAAAGATCTCCCCATTCAAAATGAACTGGATCGATAGGTTGTCGTCCTTCGGTAGGATGTAAAAAAGTCAACCTGTTCCCAGCTGTAGTAGGCTCATATGCAAGTTCAAGACTTTCTAAAGTATATTGGTTATTAGGGGTGCCATAACGGGCATTCATATCGGCAACAAGAATTTGACCTACTACATCTTCTGCAACAGATTTGCCTTTTGAATCAAATGGTACTTCAGCCATCCAACGTATGGCCGCTTGTGCTCCTTCAACACCCGCTGCGAATTCTTCTGGTTTTTTTACGGGCGTTCTTCCGTATTTTTTTAATTCTATTACATCTCCCATTCGTTTTGTAGCTGGAGCATAGGGA
>Ga0114905_1001553_pt1 | contig 12497 bp, 6 predicted proteins | sample MalvireepMed_b05_FD_83499 | JGI IMG/M metagenome (GOLD analysis project Ga0114905, IMG submission 83499) | Marine viral communities from the Global Malaspina Expedition - Malaspina viral metaG DeepMed_b05 | ecosystem: Environmental > Aquatic > Marine > Oceanic | place: Mediterranean Sea...
CCTCTGGGTATGGAGAGATAATAACTGTTTTTATTTTCAGAAAGGGCATATACCTAGATGTTTGTTGGCTAATTCTACTTATAATCTCTTGATGAGTTGGGGCTATGTTTTGTTCAAATAAAAATCTTCTAATGCCAACACCGAATTCCGGAATCATCATTCTTTCTCCAGGAGCTGTTAAGACTAAATTTTTTAAATTTTGAGATATTACTTCTTTATATGTCTTAGTTAAGGCATAACCATCCACAGGATCAATTGTCAATGGTAAATGGGGTGAAAATCCTTTCATTACTAGCTCCAATATAAATAGTTTTTAAAACAATTATTTAAAAAGAAGATGAAAGAACATTTATTTTGATTACGGAAGTTCGTTTTCATCGTAAGGATAGGCATCTTCAACATTTGTGTCGGGGTTATGTATTGAGGGCCAGCTAGGGTATCCATGGCGTCCACTAGAAAACAAAGGATTACCTCCATAAGTGCCTAGGCCCTTCGCGTCACCGCTTGGGTGGATCCAATCGCCGTACGGGAAATAGGAAGGTTCTGTAAGCGGCTCGTTGCTGCCGTAGAAATTGATATATTTGTCGTAGGAGCTATCACTCTCACCACCTCCGGCGTGAATTCCGTAAAACGTCGGAAGTCCAAGTGCATACATATACCAAATATATTCAGCAATATCATTTCCAGTGGGATAGTATGTCCATCGCCATGGCCATTTGCCGCCGGTGGTGCCAGTTGATAATGAGTTTCTAGGCCAGAATGCTTCTGCACCTACTCCTGGATACCTTCCCCAGTGACGATTTAATAGATATTGTGTTGGAAAAAGAGGATATGAGTGCTCGCTTTTGTGGCCTAGATATTCGAAGCCGCCACCGGTGGTGCCGCCGGTACCAACGGGAGAATAAAACCACTTGCTCCAACCTACACCCTTTTGATCGGTATTGAGCGCCACAGGCGATAGGGGAGTGCCGTCAGCCTTGACAATGCCATCGAGAATATTATATGGATATTTTATGTCATTCCAAGATGGAAAATTGCCTTGGCCCGCGAAATTTGCTGATGTTGGGTTGAAGTCACTATCTAAAATGGGGCCATTGAGCCAATTTGCCGTGTCGATTTTGAGCGCGCCGCCGGTCTTGGGCAACCCTTTTCGATCTCCTTGGTACCAAGGAGTTACATTCCAAGGGTGTCCACTACTGCCGAGTCGACTAGTCAAAACGTACATCCAAAAATTCCATGGACCGTTTTCTTTTGCTTCTGGATAACCATCTAATACATACTTATCTACATTAGTAAGCCCTGCTCCTTGGCCGGCGGCGGCGCCATTTGTAATATCATTATAAAATGGTGGCGGCTCTGGCCATTGAGGGCTGCTCATTCTAGCAGCTTCAAAGGCATACCAACGAGCTTGTAACTCTGGATGTAAATGTTCCCATTTTAAATATCGCCAGGCCCGGTTTCGATACCCGCCGTCTGAGAACCAGGACTCGTCTCCGCCGGGGTAGCGCAAATTAAGCATGCCGCCATGGCCATCGTATGAAGCTGGTTCTTCTTCGCCACTAAATCCTACAATAGCTGCCCATTTTTGTTTTTCTTTTGCTTCTTCTTCCTCTTCTTTTGCCTTTATTAAGTCCATATCCGGACATATTTTTTCTTCTGCAGCATTCTCCGCATATGGTGGAAACCAATTTGTTGTATCATATGCAGATAGTAATTTCATGATCCAACCCATAGGTGTCCAAGGGCCCCAAGGAAATCCTTTGCACCACCAAGGATCCATCATCGTAGCCATTCCTTGTAGGAGCATTAATGGGGTTGTGCTGGCTATTTTTTCAACATCCGGAGGGAAAGTCATTCCAAGCATTGGAAGCATGCCTTGCCAACCGCTGCCACACTGATCGCCTCCCCAGGTATATAATTCAAACATGTCAATAACATCAGTTGTATCTGGTTGGAAAGTTATATCTTGAGCCAGTTGTGTAATATAAAAATCTGTTCTTATGCCTTTTTTTGTGCTATCGAATATATTAAAAGGTGTTTTAGTTGGTTTATCGAGCGGCACATTTGGATCAATTCCAAATTCAAACAAGCCTGTAGTATATGAATGGTCAAGCGCACACAGTGTGAAACAAGCTAGAACTGCTTCTAAATTAAATATATTTTTTAAAAATATATTTGTAGACATAGGCGTGGCGTTATTAATTAATAATTCAAAAAGTTCATCTTTTGGATAATCTTTTCTTATATCAACGGTACCGCTGGTGAACTCAGGTCCTGCAGGTGTAAAAAATAATATATCTACTAATCCGTTCGGTCGTAGCGGCCCGGGTGGAAAAACTTCAGTATCATTAATGGGGATGTTTGCTTCGGCTATTGGTATAGAATAAATTGAAGGAGATGCACCTACAACATCCGTGGTGGCGAAAGGAAGACGAAACTGTTCTCTAAGATGAAAAGCATTTTTAATTGCCTGTTCCATAGTCACTTGTTGATATTCGTCTTTAATTTCGCCCATAACTTCTGGGTTTTTCGAAATAATATTATTTTTAAAGTTATTCCATATATCTTGTTCAACAGAATCGGGCTTCGTCGCGCCGGTCCATTCATAAAAATCTTGAGTACCTTCAAATGTAGCTGAGCTTGAAGGGTCTTCTAATGGAAAAACATATACCAATCTTAATCCATATTCCCACGGCATAAAGAAATTAGTATGATCATCTGATCCATCGAAGACCTCTATACCATTATCTTCCCAAAAAGACTTCATTATATCTGCAAACTCATCTAAATTATAATATATCCATCCTTCTTCAAGAGTATTGACATAATCTTGCCAAGGTACAGATTTAGGATCTGTCCAATCTCCTGCTAAAGTTCTTTCAGAAAACTGGAACAGGTTATCTATCTTAGTATTTTCGTCATTGGAATCGATTTGAATTGGATTTATCTGTTTAACTCTAATATATGGTTCCAATATAAAATTACCATTTTTATATAGTTCTACGCTATTATCTAGAAATATGTTTAAAGATGTCAGTAAGTTATCTGGGTCATCGGCGCCGGGACCCGAAATAACTTCCGCATTGTAAAATCTACCACGATGATCTTTATAACGTTTGGTGTTTGAAATCGGCATGTAGTCAAAAAAGCTAAATTCTTCACTTATTTCAAAGCCGAGCATTCCCTCTAAACGTCTTAGCCACCATTCATGAAGTGGGCTATTATATACATCGATTGATTGTAGCCCTTCTTTAAAAAATTCTGATAGTTCTTTTATTTGTTCTTTGAATATATATTTGATACCATTTGTATTATATGGGTCTTTAAAATCACCTATTTCATAAATTGTATCAGAAAGAGGATCTTGTAAATCTCCTCCTTTTTCTGCTCTCGACGTCATTATATTATTTGCGACTTGTAGAACGTGAGAGTGATATTTCGGTATAAAAGATTGTCCTAAAGGTGGAACTTCTGCTGGTATTGGTGGTTTTTCAGTATAATAACCGCCATATTGCCCATCAGTAAAATATTCTATTTCTACGTCTGCTGATTCAAAATTATTTTTTTGTTTTTCTAAAGCTTTTTCTGTGACTGTTCTTTCTTCTTTGTCTATTTTAATAAGATTTCGAATTATCTTATCTATCACATGTTCCACGGTTGCATCATTTTTAAAACAATCTGCTAAATCAATTTGCCATGTAATTGGAAGAACTCTTAATGCCATTTCAAAAGCATACAATCTAATCAAAGCCAGTATCAAACCTTCACCGGTCGATACTGCAAGTGGAGATGGCTGATTTGTCATATCCCAAGCTGCCTTACATGATAATTCATTATTTCTATTTTTAGCATGATTTTTAAATTGGCCGACTTTTAATGCACTTGAATCATTTTTTGGATGACAATTCTCATCAAGACTGTAAACTTTTTTAGGAATCATTTTATTAAAAAATATTCCTAAAGAGTTTGTGCTGGTCCAAAAACTTTTTTGTGAAGTTAATTGACCCATTGGTGTATAAGTAAAAGGAACAATCATTCCTAAAGTAAGAGCCATGTTTTCTATAATATCTAAAGTCATAACCTTATCATATAAATCAGAAAAAAGTGGCAAAAAATCAGTTGATTGGTTCTGTGGTGTCATTTGAGAGATTAATGTGGCGGCAAACAATGTGCTCGACGGTGATGATTTTGTCATGATGGCTTTGTCGCCGGCAATTCCTCCAACCTTGAGGGCGCCGCCTTGATATCCAATTGACTTGGATGCAATTGTTGTAAAATTTTCTAATAAAGATGGTGTTAAGTCTCTATATAAATATCTATTTTCTTGTATATCGCTGGCGTTGAAAATTTTATTTTCACGAAACCAAAACCAAGAATAGAACGGCTCACGATTTACATGCCAAGGGTGAGATGTAGGTGAATATCTTTGTATAAAAAAATCAGAAGAAGGGCTAGCATCTAAAGTTAATATAATTTTCTGGGTTGACCACGGGGACCATCGAAATTCATAAGAATTCTGACGATATGTGGTGCCAAAATAGACGCCGGCGTCGAAAAAGTCGAGTCTGTGCGGCCAATGACGAAAATTTTGTGGATCATTTAATGCATCATATAATGTTGGTAAAAATAAACCTCCTGTGGGCCCTGCAACAGAGGCGGCTTTTTGTAACTTTTCTGTAGTAATCCCATCTTCAGCAAGGCTGGCCAAGGCTGTGCTAGCACCTGAAGTAAAACCGTGTTTCATATAGCGATCTAAAAATGTAGCAAAGTCGGTTCGAAAATTTGCTTCTAATGGTTTAAAAATCTGATCCAACATTACATCGTTTAAATAATCAATTGGATGCGGATCAGGCGGTAAAAGGCCTTTTTCTCCAGGGCCACAAAAAGCGGGTGGCGGCGATGGATTATCCGACAATGCTGTGTCGATGGCCCAATCAATTAGATCTGCATGGTCCATTGAAGCTTGTTTACATATATTATCAATCTGTTCTGGCGTTGCCGTACCTTCAAGTAAGTCCTTGCATAAATTTAAAATATTAGGCATAGGCCCACAAACGCCAAAATCTAATTCTTTATCGGCTGAACTTCCCAGATTCTCGCAAAATTCTGTATCAATATAGTCTTTAAAGCTTGAAAAGAAGTCTATAATTGCTGCATCGGTAATACAGCCGCCATCTCCTTGTGTTAAAGTTTTAGCAATACTTTCATATCTAATTTGTATTAAATTTTTAACGATGTTTAATACTGAATTCGATGGTTTGCCGAAAAATAACCCACATAATTCAACCTGGGAAAGTAATATTTCTAGACTCTCCATTAGTCCTAATAAATCATCAATGCTAGGTTTTTCTGCGAGGCCGTAATCGTCCAAAACTTCTGCCATTTCTGCTGCGGCTGATTCCGGATTGTCTGCAAGCAAGTCCTTAAAACTTCCGAGACCGGGGATTTTTGAATCAGCATTTTCATCATCTAATACAGCATCCCAAGCTAATTGTTTTAGATACTCACATGCATCAATTAATTCTTGTAACAATTTTTTAACACCATATAAAACAATGCCCGCTGCAACTTGGGCTGCAAGCTGGTTCAATGCTGCTTTGAATATATCAGCTATAGAATCTGTTTGTTTTTTCTTTTTGGTGGGCTTCTTGTCTCTCTTTTCAGATTTGTTTTTTTGGTTTTTCTGTCTTCTCCTTGGAGGGGATTCTTTAGATTTTTCTTTATCATCCTCAGATAATTGTCTCAACAACTCTACAGCTTTATAGCTTAAGCCAATAATTTCTCTACAAACCTTATCTTTTAATTGAGGATCGTCAAGATTCGCAATAACCTCGTGGAGTTCTCTATTGATTTTCTTGGGTGTTTCTAGATTGCCTTCATCGAGTGGAATGTATGTTCCAGCGCTGGCATTTTTTTTAATAATTGCCTCGTCTATTGCAACTAATTGTATTCTTGCGTCGATGTCCTCTATTTTTTCTTCAATTTCTTTAATTTGTTTTGCGTATCCTTTTCCCTCTGGGGTGGTTGGATTATCCAATGTCATTTCTAGATCAAGCAGTTTTTTTTGTAATTTGCTAGAAGCTTCATATAGTTCATTCCTTTCCTGTTGATATTCATCTCTTTCTAACTTCAAAGCCTTAAGATCGGAATCTTTTAATTTCTTTCCATCTTCCATCGCCTCGTAAAAATCATCAAGTATTCCGAGTCCGCCCGCGCCTGCAATGAGATCCAATAAGCCAGTTTTCTGCATATGTTCTATAATCACGTCTAAGCTTGGATCACCTTGTTTGAATATCCAATGACAAAGAATTTCTAACCAGCTATCTGGAGACAAGCATCTCAATAATTCTCTTGTTAATCTTTGTGTGTCTGCGTGGTTTAAAACTTCCGCATACACATCTTGAAGGTATGGCCATTGAGAGTGCAAACGTAATCTTTTTGGTTTTTTTGGAATGTCTTGAAAGAAATTATCAGATACTCGATCCGACCATCCTTTTCTAAAGTCTAAATAAGATTTATGCCAGTTTGGGTCTTTAACTCTATCTTGTAAAGCTTCTCTTTGTTTTTTTGGTGCGATTGGATTGCTATCGTGAGTCTTTCTAGTTTCCACCAATACAGCTTTGGGAGTGCCTTGAGGCTCAATTTTAACTGATGGGTGCTTAGTATAATCTTTTATAAATGTATCTATTTTGGTACTTGGCTCGTTATTTGGCGGATCGAAAGTGTGAAACCCTGTTCTTGTTTTAAATGATTTATTATAGCCATGAAGCTGCGAAACATATGCAAGCGTCCTTTTCGTTACGCCGGGCAGACCTCTTGCTAAAAGCTTTACATTATCTTTTTTATAACTTACTGGCTCTAAAGTTTTAGTATTGACTAATGCGCTATTCTCATTAACAGTAACACCATTATCTAGGCGCGCCATTATGGTTGCGCTGAACCCGATTAAATCGTCTGCCTGACCCTTTAACTTATATTCTCCAACCGGGTGATATGTAATAATTTGAGCTATTCCCCAGGCCGGGGTGGTTGGGGTCACTGGGACATCGGGCCCGAGGTCCTTGTATATTACAATTTCAATTATATTTCCGGGGCCGTTAATTCTCGCGGCCGGTCCTCTGCCCTCAGTTCTTTCGGCATATTCAGCAGCTTTTTTGTCAACAAAAGCCTTTAATGCTTTTCCAAAACTTCTTATTTTGTCAGCTTCATCTTTTAAGTCAAGGTCTCCTGGTGTTATTTTTAACTTGACAGCGCTTTCAGTTCGCTTTTTGGCATAATATTCAAAGAGTTTGGCCATTTGGTCAAAATCATTCTCTATGTCTTTAACCTGAACGATGATTGAAGCAGCAAGATCCACATAAGAAATCTTTACTTGAACAGGTTTAGAGCGGCCAAGCAAATGAGCATCATTAGGTATCTTCTTTAAAACGCTTGTTTTAATGCCGATAAGAATCTTTAGACCTGGGCAAGCGTCTATCGCAAGATCGCTTGAGCCTCTATAGTCTATTTTATAGCCGCCGAACTGTATGTTACCTTCGGTCTGGGTACCCTGGAATCCCGGTTGCCATGAGACATTATGTTTTTTATAAAATTCTGCAATTGTGTCGTCATCAGTTTTTTTATTGGATAATCGTAAGATATGCTTTACAGCGACCGGTGCAAAATTATAGAACATTTGGGGACCAAATTGGGCATAGGCCGGCCATTTTTCATGTGGCGTATAGTTAAAAGACCGGCACCAATTAGCAAAGTCAACAACAAAATAAGACCAATCTGTCCCAGGCAATTCTGTAATTTCGCCGCACGAGTCATCTACGCCATTTTTAATGTCTTCCCACGGTGGCATATAAATCGATTGTTCATCATGGTGCCACGAAAATGATAATTTTTTATCAATAACTGCTTGTATAAACTCATTCGGTTTATCATTTTCAAAATCATAAATTAAACTTTTCTTTGTAGCGAAGTCGTGGACTTGTAAGTCCTCGCCCCATTTTTTGTACCATTTTTCGTGTTTATATTTCTTTAAAAATTCTGTTTCTGTAAGTGCCATGTTCTACCTAATTAGTATTATTATATCTACTGTTTATGTACCAAGGATTCGGATCACCATTCAAGTCAACATTTAAATATGTATTTCTTAATGTATCAAGATTTTCTAAATGATTTTTACAAGATGTTATACTAGTACCATTAAGACGTTGATTTGTTGTTTTTGCCGATGGGTTAACTGTAACTGATTGTGAAGTTGGTATACCAAAAAATGGAGAATGATGTACATGTGTCCCTAAAACTGAATTAAAATTTATCATTGTAGCAATAACTCCTTTTAATATTCCAGTTAAAGCTTCTTGGTGTTCAATAATATCATCTAAGCAATCTTTTAGATTAATTCCTTTGGCTAAAGGCTGTAAATCATCCGGCCATTCATCTATATTGTTAGCAATCAAATCGATACCATTATCTATAATGTCGCATCCATGTGAATTTATTTGGTCTGGGTTTGTTATTAATTTTATTCCTTCGTTTGCTACAATTCGAACTGCATCTGCTTTCATAGCAATCGCAGATTTTGCCTTTGAATCGCCAACTCTTCCTTCAACTAATGCAAAGTTTGCATCAACATTTGTTTTTTGGCTTATGTATATTCTAGCAGAATCGCATATAAATTCATTTGTAGCCGTGTCGAAGTATGGTGTAAATATTGGGTCTATTCTAACTTTTTCTTTTTTATCTGAATCTGGCTCTTGGCGTTCCTCTTTTGGCGATGGGTGCATTCTTCCAACAACTAAATCTATCATGCCACATTGAGTATGTCCTTCGCCGCCATATCCCCATGTAAGTCCGCCTGGGCGATCTCTGCCTAAAACAATCCAAGAATTATTTGAGTTTGAAATAACTTTTTCACAAGGTGCCTTTTCGAAGTTCGGTACAGGCTCTCGTAGATTTCCGCAAGCCACTCCTTTTACATCTATTCTACCTTCAACGCTTCTTCTTGCTGCAGTTTCATTTGCTTTTTTTTCGACGGCTGGGAGGCCATCAAAATCTACTGCGGGCTTTTTACAATGTGGTGGTGACATAATTAATATTTATTCATTTGTCTCAACCAGGAGATAAACGAGAAAATCCTCCAAGACCTTTTGCTTCTATCTTTGCTTTGCGCATATAAGTTGTGGCCAAAAACCACATTCTCTGACCTTTTCGCAATAGCTTTTTTATTTCTAAATCTGTCGGCATTGGCGAAGGGCCAAAACCAATTCCACCAAATGTATGAGAGTAGGTTTGAGAAGCTGCTGCTAATGTAACATACCAAGCTTCTTTATGCGAAAGACCTAAATTTCTTGCTAATAAATAATATTCCAAAAAGACTCCTTCGCTGCTTTTCCATCTTGCTTGCGCTACAACTCCTGAGACTTCTTTGCGTTCTCTATTGGAATCAGATAATAATTTATTTAACCACCATTTTTGAGGCTTAATCGCCCCTCTCTGTGGGAGGCTTCCAACGTGGCCCCATGGAAATCCGGGGCGTGTCTTTTTTCCTGCAGGTGTGTTGATCATATAATTGCTGCTTGGATATAATGCATCTCCTCCGCCGACTGCTGGAAAATCAAATTGTAATAGATTTTTTCCAGTTACGGTTGCCAACCCCCAAGAAAATGGAGAACCTGGCGGATTTGTTGTTACACTAGAGACTAACTCATATAGGGCAGCTGCCTGTTTCATATCTGGAAGGAAATAATGGCCCCATTTCATCCAAACTAATTTTCCTTTCCAAAAATCTTCTTTTGTTAAGCTACTAATATCTGCTGTTTGATTTGGGCTTGGACCCGTTCTTAATCCTGGCGTGCCATATGGGCCCATGATGAATGCTTCTGAGCCATCTGGCAGCTGCTTACTTTTTATCCAAGTGTCAAATTTCTGTTTGAAGTTGGCAAACTGCGTGGAAGCGTTTATTTGATCAATTGTTGATACTCTATTGTCCCATCTTGAACTGTGATCTAAAAACGTATTACCATCTAGTGGAGATGAAACAACACAACCAACCGCATAATTGGAAAAAGAATCTTTTGAGTTCTTTAAAGTTAACCCATATGGAATATTTACATTAATTATGCTACGTGCACTGCTATCTGCTTGATTTGGTAAATTTTGATTTACAATATTATAATGCATAAGGGGAAATTTTTCCAATTTGTTGTATGCTTCATATTGAGAAGTCCCTGACTCGCGAAGGATGAACATACTTGTGCTTCTTCTGGCTTGTATTTGTTTATCTTCTGGCAGGAAGTAGCCAATGTTATTTTTTCTATACATTGTTTCATTTGCCATTGCTGACTTTTCTACCCCAACTGGTAGTATTTTTATTTTTTTAATATTGGGGTAGTCAATTTTTTGATTAATATATATTTCATGTGTTGAAATATCATGTGACATTAATGCCCCTTGGAATCTTTTTTCAGTTGTCGATTTAAAAGAGGGCGCTCTTCCAGTTAATTTTGGCTCTTCTCCAAGCACCTTTGATTTCATCGGTATTAATCCATCGCTTTCAGTTATATCCAAAAAAGCGTCTCTAGCAGTTATTGCTGAAGAATACGTGTTCTCAATCAATCTAGGCTTTTCATCATCTACTCGTCCTAAATAAATTGGATCTTCAAAGTCCTCTAATAAATCTCCATCCTGCTTACGCCATGTGACCCAAACTGTTTCATCTTTTTGAGGCCTATCCATTTTAGGCATGCTGGCTTTAAATGTTCCTAAGACTTGTTCTCGCATATTGATTAAATCATCATTCTCTTTTTTCATTTCTGGTAAAAAATCATAAAGATCGATTGTCGCAACAACATAAAATGTTTTTCTTTCTGATAGTTCTAAATTATTAACCATGTGGTCTTCGAACGATGATGCGTATGGGTTTTTATCAACAACTCTTAAAACTTTGGCTCTATATTTTTCTCTTTTAAGGCCAACTTTAGGAAGTTGATTTTCAATACCTGGCTGGAAAGCAGCAGTCCAGGCATCGCGATGAGAGTCTGGCCCTAGATTATTACGTTGTGCATAGCCTGACTTAACTGCATTGAGATCGCCAAAACCTATTTTAGCCATTCTGTACACCTTCTTGGATCAAATCAAATAATTCATCCTTGTCTTCACTTGTAAATGAAACTGATTTTGTTTTCTCTTCTTGTTTCTGTAAAAGTGCTGCAATTTTAACTAATTGCTCATTAGACCTTTGTAAGGTTTCAACATATTTTGCTGCGATTTGTCCTAATTCTTTATGAGATTCATAGGGTTGGGTCTTTTTGATCTCTATCATCAAGTCTGTTAATAGATTACCAGTAACGGCTCGATCATTATTAATATTTGCTATTACTTCTTTTATACATTCATTAACATTTTTTAAATCTCTTTGTCCCATCCTTCTTTAAACTCCTGATACCTTTTTCGTATCTTATTAAGATTGTTTACAACTTGCTTTGTATTCAAACCAGTTATCTCTCTTAGATATAAGTAAATAGCTTTTTTATTGAAAATTTCAATATCTTCGGAGCTTTCAAACAAAATCTTTATTGCTTGTAAAACTTTTCTTTCGTTAACTCTTAATTTTTCTTCTTCCCATGAATTAATATTTGTATAGAGGCGGGCCCAAAATTCTTTTTCGTTTCTAGTCTTAAAGTAAGGATTGTGAACTATTAGATGTTCATGATTAGAATGTACCTTTAAGCTTTCAAGCTGTGTCTCTCGTTTTGATCGAAGTGTGTTTTTTTTGACTTTATGGATAAACCAATTTTTTGTAATAACACTAAAATATGAAAAAGCTTTTGAGCCTTTATCTGGATCAAATTTATCAAGAATAGTTGTGAGCCAGACTTTGCATTCGTCTTTTAAAATATCAATATTTGGTAAATTTGTAAATTTGTATGTATATACAATTTTATCGACCATCTCACTGAAGACTGGTCTAATAAATTCAATATATAATTCTGTTCTTATTTTGTTGTCTTTTGTTTGTGCATATTTTACTATTGCGTCTTCATGTATTTTTGTAAAGTAATGCTCTTTTCTACGTCTTCTAGCCAATTTTTACTCCTCAATATCTTCTTCAATGTCTTCTTCCGTTAAACTATAAATCTCTTCATATGTTTCAAGTTCTTTTACAATATCTTTTGAATGTTCTAGCAACATTTGTAATGTTTGATCGCCATAATATGTTTCCATATTATAAACTTTTTCTAAGTGTGTAGAATAATCACTTATTATATGTAACAAATGATTGATATTATTAGAAACAAAATATAATTTTTTTAAAACTTTGATAAGATACCAAACAAGAAAAATATTTGCTAAGACTGAAATAGTTAATCCAATTATCATTCTTCAAACTCCTGTTTCTTAAGTGCTTCTTTTTCTGCTTTTAATTCTTTTTTCGTATCTTCAATAAATGATGTTACAACTTTTCCCGCTTTTTGTTTATCAATTTTTATAAAGTTACTTAATAC
>Ga0114905_1001563_pt1 | contig 12463 bp, 9 predicted proteins | sample MalvireepMed_b05_FD_83499 | JGI IMG/M metagenome (GOLD analysis project Ga0114905, IMG submission 83499) | Marine viral communities from the Global Malaspina Expedition - Malaspina viral metaG DeepMed_b05 | ecosystem: Environmental > Aquatic > Marine > Oceanic | place: Mediterranean Sea...
TACCGCTGCAATTGCGGCTGCCCAAGAAAGCATAAGCGTTGAACTTGAGCCAGCTCCTTTGGCATCGGCATTAAACCAACTTTCATTCAAGTCGGGCATTGTGATCATCGCACCTGGGCGACTGGTCAATAATATTAAAGCTCCTGCGCTAAATGGGAACTATGAAATAGATGAAGCGCTTGAAAAATTGCTTTTCAATTCTGGGTTAGAGGCCGTCAAGCAAACGAATGGGGCGTTTGTAATAAAGAAACGTGGGCCCCAGATGTCTCTTACCCCAAAGGACACTGCTGTCAATGGAGCACCTATCGACGAAATAGTAGTTTCAGCTACAAAACGTGACACCAACCTAATGGATGTATCGGCGGCTGTTTCTGTCTTGAATACACAGCAGATTCAAGATGCGGGGGTCACTGATTTCAAAGGATTGGTAGATGCACTGCCGGGCATATCAATTAACTCTGCATTTGGCGGAGCCAACAATAGTTTCATTACAATTCGTGGTATTGGTGGGGCTGATGACTACAAACCAAATGGCAACCCCTCTGTCGCATTACATGTTGATGGTATCTACCAAACGTCTAATGCTTATCTTGGCATGCCTTTGTTCGACTTAGAGCGAATTGAAGTCCTCAAGGGCCCTCAAGGAACACTTTACGGACGTAATACAACAGCAGGAGTCATTAACGCCATCACAAAGCGTCCCACAGACGAATTCGAAGGCTATGCCAGCGTAGAGTATGGAAGTTACGAGTACACGCAGGGTGAAGCTGCATTTGGCGGAAGCGTTTCTGATAATTTAAAGGTACGTATCGCTACGAAATTTGAACAAGGTGGTGGTTACATGGACGGCAAAGGCGCGGGCCTGTTCGCTGGTTATGTGCCAGAAGGTTTTGAGGGGGTAATTCCGGCCGTAACCGATCCGGGAGAGCGAGACGGGTTTGGTGATAAAGACCTATTTGCCTTTCGTGCAACCGGGGTTTATACCTTCCAGGCCAATACTGACTTAACTTTGCGCTACTTTATGAGCTCTGATAATGGCGACACACTTCAATACGATCGTATCGCTTTGGAAAATGAGACAGGCTCTGGTATAAGCAGAAATGCAGGCGAAAACGACGACCCATATGCGTTTTACGCGGATGAGTACTATAGACACACTATAGATATCGAAGGTGTAAACGGAGAATTAGCTCATCAAATAGACACTGATTTGAACGTAAACGTGCTATTTGGCTACCAAGAAAGTGAGCGTAATATGGGGGGAAATGGTGACGGAACCTCATTTCCTCGCTACAAATATGCATTTGATGAAACACTTGACCAGTCCTCTTTAGAAATTCGCTTCAGTGATAGTCAAGGAGGAGACATTGATTGGATCGCAGGTGTCTTCTATGTCAGCGACTCGGTGGACTTCGTAAGCGATTGGACAAGCTTCGCAGTTCGCTCCCAGTACACTTCTCCGTATAGTCAGACTCGAAACAGCTTTGCTACGTTTGCCAACGTTGATTGGTTTGTAAACAACGACCTGAAATTATCTGCGGGCGTTCGTTATACTCAAGATACTGCTAAGTTTTCAGGCTACAACCAAGACTTAGACCCTTGGGGAACTTCTATATATGAGGAAGTATTCAACTCCCCTGGCCTGTTTTCTTGGGACAGAGATTTTGACGACAATAATGTCTCAGGTAAGCTAACCGCCCAATACTACCTTTCTGATAACCTGAATATTTTTGCCTCTATTGGCAACGGATACAGAGCAGGGGGGTTTGATGGTACATCAATATTCTCTTTAGAAGAGACTGAGCCATTTGACTCTGAAACCGTAGATTCATTTGAACTGGGGTTGCGTTATACCGACGAGAGCTTGAGTGCTAGCGTCGACTTATTTGCTTACGATTTTGAAGAAATGCAAGCAACTACTCGACTTTCAAATGACACCAATGGACGAACAAATGTTGGAGCGGCTGAAGTTCGTGGTGCAGAAGCTTCCTTCAACGCCCAGCTGTTAAACAATGGCGAACAACAATTAACGTTCAATTCATCTGTTACCTATCTCGATACAGAAATTACGGAGTTTTCATCTAACCGTGTCGATGATGTGCAAAATACAGTTGGAGACCCGTTACCTGGCTCACCCGAGCTTTCATATTCAATCTCGCTCAATCATAGCATTTTCGTTGCAACTAACCGGTTACTTTCTACTCGTCTGACCTATACCTACCACGACGAAGAAACTAACCGATTGAATGCAGGTGCTGGCAATACGGTGCCTGATTACGGCTTGCTTAATATCAATATGGACCTTGAGTTGGGTAACGGGTTTACCGCATTTGCATATGGTCGAAACATTACTGATGAAGAATATTTTCTAGAACTCAATGCAGGTGCTCGTCTCGTTGGTGCTCCAGCAACATACGGCGTAGGCGTTCGCACTACCTTCTAGTCTAATGCAGGCATCTGCAGGTTGCAGATGTCTGCCCACAAGAGGCATTGATATGAAGCATCTCGTGCTTATACTATTACTTAGTTGCATACCTACTATAGCACTTGCTAGCACACCAATTTGGCAGCAAGCAAGCGAATACCCTGACAGGGTTATACTTAATCCTACCCAACTTCCTAGTGAAAGCTTTTCTGTTAATTGGCGCACGTCGGAAGAAGTTGAAATTACGGTTGCCCAAATTGCACCTGTTACATCAGCCGCCAGATTCGATTTGGGTGCAAAAACCTACAAAGCAAAAACACAGCGCGCTGAATTGCGCAGAGGTAACTCAATACCTTCTAACGTTCATGAGCAATCGAGAGACAATGTTAATCAAGAGAGAGCTCAATATCACTACAACACGCACCTCGCCGACGTTGCATATCACGAAGTTACATTTAAAAACTTAAAACCAAATACGCGTTACGCGTATAGAGTACGAGGAGGCTTAGGGAAATGGTCTGAATGGTATATGACGAAAACGGCCGGTCTCCCCTCCTCTTCAACTACACGATTTCTGTACTTTTCAGACGCACAAAATGGCATGCGCGAACAATTTCCAGCACTCTTGAGAAAGGGCTTTAAGGCGATGCCCGATGCAGACTTTGCTCTTTATACTGGCGATCTTGTAGACCATGGAGCTAGGGACTTAGAATGGGCGCAGTGGTTTTCTGCAGGGCAGTTCATACACGCAGAAATTCCAGTAGTCCCCGTGGTTGGAAACCATGAATATGCCCATCAGCATTTAACCGATGGCGGAAAACAGTGGGTTTTAAGCCGCTTTTGGCAAGATCAGTTTAAGCTTCCAACCTCTCCGGAGTTATCAAATCAATTACAAGAGACAGCTTATACTTTGCATTACCCTAATACCGACGTATTCATTGTTAATACGGAAATCAGGCACAATGAGACGGCATTCGCAATGCAAACAAAATGGCTAAGACAGACACTTAGTGAAAGTAAAGCAAAATGGAAAATTATCGCCTTTCATCACCCAATATTTTCAAACTGTGGAATGCCACTAAATAGTCCGGGGCAAGACGAGCCCGCAGTTCGCAGTGCTTTATTGCCATTAATAACAGAATTCAATGTTGATCTGGTTTTACAAGGACACGATCATGCTTACTCTAGAGGGAGTATAAAAAACGAGCAGGGCACGCATGTAAATAGTGTTTTTGTTACGGCAAGTAGCAGTCCTAAAGCTTATCCACTGAAGAAAACGCGATGGGATGAATACGAAAAATTCAATGTTACGTTAGAAAGAGTCGGAGAAAATACGCCGACTTACCAAGCTATAAAAGTACACGAGAACACTCTTTCATATCGTTCATATACCTTGACTGGAGAACTCTACGACGCTTTCGACATTACAAAAACACAACCTGGTAATGTGATGACATATCCCTATGACCTTATGAAAGAAAGGCTTTTCAGTAATACCGAGCCCTATAAACACCACAATTCACTCTACTAGTTGGTTATTTAATTTAGAGGCTAATTTTATTTTAACGCCAACACTCAATAGCGTTGGCGTATCAAAAATAATCAGACATAGATAAATAGCGCTGCCTGATATGTTCAATTAACAGCTTAATTTTTCGAGATGGCTGGCGGCTGTAAGGATAAACGGCATAAACGCCTAACACCTTACCTACCCGCTCTGGAAACAAATCAACCAGTGTTCCTTTACATAAATCTTCGAATACCAAACATTTAGGTACGTAGGCAATACCTCTACCAGCAAGGGCTGCTTTGCGAAGCGCCCCTGCATTGTCACTTGAAAATGCGCCATCTACGGTGATGGTGTAACTGCCTTGAGAAGACGTAAACTCCCACTCCCTTGCACCGGATGTGTGATAGGAATACAACAAACAGTTGTGAAAGCTCAAATCCTCAGGTGCTTTGGGCCTGCCCTTTCGTCTAACGTAATCCGGCGATGTGCAAACCACCCAATGGGAATCTAAAAAGTGCCGCGCGATCAAACTTGAGTCTTCCAAATATCCCGTTCGAATAACAAGATCAAACCCTTCCTCGACTAAATTTACAAATCGATTATCAAGAGACATATCAACGCTTAGCCCTGGATGAAGTGTACAAAACTCAGCTACCGCATCGGCTAACAGTAAGTCGCCCGAAATCGTTGGAACCGACATTTTAATGTGTCCGGATATTTGTTCACTGTATCCAGAAATTGTGTCGATAGCTTCCTGCGTGGACGCCTTTACATTCATGGCGCCTTGCTTCAAAGCTTGACCCGCTTCGGTAAGCGTGAGTTTGCGAGTAGTGCGATACAAAAGCTGCGTTCCCAGCTCTTTTTCAAGCTTTGCTATTCGCTTACTGACTACCGAGTTGGTAATGTTGTTCGCCTCTGCCACTTTACTAAAACTGCCCATCTCCGCAATTTGTGCAAAGAGAATTAAATCGTCTGCTCTCACGTTATTACTTCACTTTTGGAAAAGATAAATTTCATTGTTGCCGTATATTCCTAAGGTGAGAAACGTTATATTTTTATCAAGTTAATTACAATCGATTAAAGACATGATTATTTCATCGCCGACTGATTATAGACGCGCTGCGCAAAAAATATTACCGCCGTTCCTATTTCACTACATTGATGGTGGTGCCTATCGAGAGCATACACTTAAACGCAATGAAACTGACTTGGCTGACATTGCATTAAAGCAGCAAGTGCTGAGAAATATGTCGTCGCTTGACCTTTCTACAACGGTCTTTGGTGAACAGTTGGCTTTACCTATTGCCCTTGCTCCAGTGGGATTAACCGGAATGTATGCGCGACGTGGCGAAGTGCAAGCCGCTAAAGCGGCAGCAAACAAAGGCATCCCGTTTACCATGTCTACGGTGTCAGTATGTACTATTGAAGAAGTCGCACCAGCCATTGAACGTCCAATGTGGTTTCAGCTCTATGTGCTTCGCGATCGCGGCTTTATGAAGAATGTTCTGGAGCGCGCCAAAGCAGCGGGTGTAACAACGTTGGTCTTTACCGTAGATATGCCTGTACCAGGGGCTCGCTATCGCGATAAACACTCCGGTATGAGTGGGCCATTTGCAGCAAGCCGTCGCGTACTGCAAGCGATGACTCATCCTCGTTGGGCATTTGATGTGGGCGTATTCGGTAAGCCTCATGATCTTGGCAATATTTCTACTTATCGTGGCGAACCGACCCAGTTGGAAGACTATATTGGCTGGTTGGGCGCTAATTTCGATCCGTCTATCAGTTGGAAAGACTTAGAATGGATCAGAGAGTTTTGGGACGGCCCAATGATTATCAAAGGCATTTTAACTGAACAAGATGCCAAAGATGCGCTGAGTTTTGGCGCAGAAGGCATTGTAGTATCCAATCACGGCGGTCGTCAGCTAGATGGCGTGCTGTCTACCGCTAAAGCCCTTCCAGCGATTGCTAGTGCGGTGAAAGGCGATCTAAGTATTTTCGTAGACTCAGGTATTCGTAACGGCTTAGACGTGGTGAGAATGCTGGCGCTAGGTGCCGATTGTACTTTACTAGGGCGCTCTTTTATTTATGCACTTGCTGCTGAAGGCCAACAAGGGGTAGAGAACTTACTCGATCTGTACAAACAGGAAATGCATGTCGCGATGACACTATGTGGTGCAAAATCAGTCAGTGAACTTAACCTCGACTCTCTCGCTTTTTAGTATCGCTGGCACCAAGGCCACTAAAAAGAGCCATAGAATGTCACTGACATCATTTTTTATGGCTCTTTTATCAATGCACAAGTGGATTGAAGGGTTATTTGCGCTTAATGATGCCCACCACAACAACTTCCATCACGCTCAGCCCAATTTTTAAGTTTAGTAGTTTTGCCTATTCCCGGGTTAAAACTATTGGTTGGGTCTAATTCTCGGTAAAAGTTTTTCAGCGCATCTTTTGCAAAGTACTCGTGTCCCACATTGTGCTCTGCTGGATATTCAGCGCTTCTCGCATCAAAAGTTTGCAGAATTTTACCCTTTAATAATTTGGCATCCGCCCCTTTTTTCAACACGTAATTCTGGTGCATTACGTGGCAGAATAAATGGCCGTAATACAGTTTTGTGTCTATCTGGTCGTCTATTTCTTTAGGCAACACTTCAAACCAGTCGGGATCGTTGCGGCGAAGTGCAACATCGATGGTCATCATAGCGCCCACGTCTTTGCTGTGCATCACGTGGTAACGACCTATCGCGCCACCAGCAACAAAGCGATGCAAAATAGCCTTGTCAGCTTCTTCTTCTGTACACTCAAAATAACTACCTTCATTGGTTTTAAAGAAAGCATCAAGGTAGGCTTTGGCCTCATCTACCCCGTTATTGCTCATCTCCAATATCCAATGGTGCTGATACTTGTCTCTGTACTCTTCCATTCGCTTAGGCAAGTGGTTAGGAAAAACGTAGCTCATATATTGCATAACGCGATCTGACATCTTGTTGGGTAAGAAGCCCAGTTTGTCAGTAAATGCGTCAAATTTGCGCTTAAATGCAAACAGCTTAGGAATAAATTTGGCGCCAAGCTTGCTGATAACGATAAACATATCTTTACCGTATTTCTTTGATACGTCGTAGCAGTCACGGTGAAGGTACTCACCCGAGTCAGGCAAGTTCTTGAAAGTAGAAAGTATGTCACGACGCACTTTGGTAAACACTGCGGCGTCGTTAGACCCCACATAAAATACCTGCTTTTTCTCAGGAATAGGAAAGGTGTCTAACCTCACTGCGAACACGGCAAGCTTACCTGCACAGCCTGAAGCATCATGAAGTCTTCTGCCGTCATTGTTGAAGCGCGAAGGTGTGTCTGAATCAACGTCTCGAACTCGTTCATCATACTCGTTGTCTGATGCACGAGCGTCAGGGTGCTGAACGTCAGCTTGTTTGTAACGTTTGTTCTCAAGATTATTCAGAATCTCTTCTGGCTCGCTACCTAGGTTAATCCCTAGGTTGTTTACCAAAGATAGATTGCCATTGGCGTCAATTTGGGCAAAAAGCGCTAGTTCAGTATAGGCAGGGCCTCGCTTGACCAAAGCGCCACCTGAATTGTTGCATATTCCCCCCACGATCGATGCGCCAATACATGAAGAACCTATCACAGAGTGAGGTTCGCGACCATAAGGCGCAAGCGTCTCTTCCAATCCAAACAAGGTGCTCCCAGCCAAGCCAACAATTTGCTTTCCATTGTCGACTAACTGAATATCATCAATACGCATAGTACTGATAATAACGAGAGGCCTGTCGTAATCTTTACCATCTGGCGTAGAGCCGCCTGTTAACCCTGTATTGGCCGCCTGCATAATAACCGCAACATCGGCTTCAACACACAGCTTTAGCACTCGCCAAATTTCGACAAGCGTTCCTGGGCGCACTACCGCAAGCGCTTCGCCCGCACCAAAACGAAACCCTTTAGTGTAAGGCTGCTTCTTCGCTTTATCAGTTAACAAATAGGCCTGCCCTACTACATCGCGCATTGATGCAATCAAAGACTGAGTGTCAACGTTTACGGTCATGGTTCTCTCTGTGTGTTGAAATAATGGAAGGAATGACTTGGTGTTGAACTATACACTAACACCATTATTAACAAAGGGGGTAAGCCGCTTTTATCGAGATAATTTACTTATATTTAATTCGTTGAACACTTAGAGGCTCTAGCATTTAAGCAAAACTTACAGGCGCTTTTCACTGTTACATTTTGTTACGCTTTGGCAGAGCATGTTAGACCAGAGGAGTATTGTAAAGCCAATGTATAGTTCGTAAAGTTGATAGACACGAAAAGGAGCTTTCATGTCACATCAAGCGTTCGTTTTAACAAGAAAAAGTTTTTCAGAAAATACTAAACAGGATGGGGCTCACGAACGATTCCTAAGTATTTTGCCGTCATGTGGATTTGTCGTCTCAACCGGTGCGATTCATCCACCTCGAAGCGTGCTTAATAACACCTATACCTTCTTTATCGATGCGCAGTATTGTGACTCTGCCACTATGCTCAACTTGCCTGTAGTCAACGATAATCCAGAGTTGAACAAAGTCATTTTCAACGTGCCAGAGTCTGACGTCGATTTTCATTATGCGGCACTACAACATGGTATTAACGGTATTTTCCATATTGAAGATAGCTTAGAACTTCTGGTTCGCGGTGTTCAACAAGTTCAGGCGGGCAACAAATGGTTCAGTCGCGAGATTATGAGTCGCTATATTGATGCCAACCTAGTGTCTAAAGCAAAACCCGTTGCTGCACTTCAATCGTCACATACTGTGCTGACCAAGAGGGAATTATCCATCACACGCAAAATTGCAGATGGTGCCCAAAATCAGGAGATTGCAGACTGCTTACACATCAGCGTAAATACGGTGAAAACTCACGTTTACAGCATATTTAGAAAGACGGACTGCCGAAATCGCGTTGAGCTTATAAAGTGGTTCGATCATCAGTTTAGCCAACCACAACGAGTAAGTATCTAAACTGATAATCCATTGAATCTAATTGCGTATGGCGTCTACGCTTTCGCGCGCCATACGCCTTTCTCCATTCCTTGTAGCACCAACTCCGTCACCGCTTTTTCTATGCTTTGTTTAACGCACTCGAACATGGGTTCATTAGTAGTGTAGCCCGTTTCTGCTTCAAGCAAGCGCTTAAGCGAAACATACCTAAACAGGCCTGCTCTCACCTCCTGACTTAGTACTTTCTTAGATGTTGAAACCGACACCAGTACTTGGCCTGTTCTCACATCAACTGCACGCATGTAAATGGAAATTTGATCTTCCCTAAACAGCTCACTCGCTCCAATGCCAAAGTACTCTACACCAGCGCCGCCGGTACGAATGTTGGTATCGTAGCTAATTATCCCACCTTCTATAATAATTCTAGCTGTAGTGAGTGGCGGCAAATCGCCTCCGCTGCTTTCGTCGGCTCTAATTATTTTGCGTTCGGTAAGAATGTTCTGCAGCCCTTCACGCTCAACAGGTAAAAACCACGATGTCTCGCTCAAAGTCTGAACAAGAATAGAGGTTGCGCCTTGAGTCACCGCAGTAGAAAATGAACTTGCCCCAGTGCTAGGTTTATATTGCCCGGTCTGGTCTCTAAACGCATATACAGAAACCGGAATTTGTCCCATAGGCGCTGGCAAGCTTTTTACTTCAGACAATGTGGCACTGTCTTTAATTACATCAGCGGCCGTTGTATCAGGCGGCAGCGTATTCGTGATGGACTGGCATCCTGCAAGCGCCATGGCCACTATTAAAAAAACGGTACTTCTCATGTGTTTCCCTACCCAAACCGTGGAATTTCAACGACAGTAACCTCACCTGTCAGTAAGTTAGTAATGTTCACAACAATGCTGTCAGGATTACTCGTTATTAGTTCTACCTGAGAGTCACCACTAACAAAAATACTATCCTGATTGAATATGCTGTCTATCGGGTTTCCATCTTCATCATATTCTTGCTCGCCAAATGCGATGTCTGTGATTTCGCGGACTATACGATTGATATAGGCGCGTTCGAGTGATTCTTGAAGGCGTTCGTCATAGGAGCGCTCGCTGTAGGGCGCTGTATGAGCGTTTTGTGAATTCGCCTTACTTAATAAAAATGATCCGTTAAGTGGATTACCACCGAATGATGGGTTGATCGGTTCATACACCAACTCTGTTGCTTTCACACTAGCTGAAATCCACGAGCCAGTCGCGATTAAGGCTGCTGTCAATATCCCTTTTTTCATTACCATTCGTCCCCTGCTAAATCTGGGCTTCTACTGTCTATACTCGCGTTTGCCACCGCGTCTAAAACTAACATGATGGCTTGCTGTACTTTTTCATCTAACGGTACTTGTCTGCGCCCCATGTACGTTTGATAAACCACTCTATTGTCGTAAATCACCGAAAGAAGAGTACCCGCTTGTGGCACAATAATTTCTTTAACAACAAGGTTCTTACCCGAACTGTCTGGGACTTCTCGCCAGTATTGGCTAATGCGAGAGGCAAATTCGTGGCCTTGGCGGCTAATACTGTTATCGAGCAACAGTCCACCTAGCCGAATTTCTTCTGCGTGAATCGGAGAAAAGAACACACTAAAAAGCAGTGTGATAAAAGAGAAACAATACAAGTACTTCATTTAACTGAATATAGCCGGGCAAATGCCCGGCTACTCACTTTTACATCTGTAGGTTTACATCTGAACAACGGTAGCTACGTTGTAGTCACCAACCTGCGTAACGCTTACTGTGCCGCCGTTGCCAGTAATACTACCTGTAACTAAATTATCGTTACCCATTTGCGTAACTTCAAATGTATTCATATCACCAGAAATAACAAACTGACCACCCGCGTCGTCTGTTACCCAGTTTCCTACGCCTTCTTGCATAACACTAACAATATTGTCGTTACCGTTAACCAGTAGGTCTAGTAAGTTAAGTTCGCCCGTTTGCGAAACCATAATTTCGTTGAGGCTTGATGTAACGTTGCTTGCCAACTCAACTGATGCTGTATTTTCAACACCCTCTTGAGACATTTCAATGATGTTGCCATCAGCGTAGTAAGTTGCATCACCAATACCAGCTTGTGCTAACGCCAAGTTGGCATCGCCATCTTGCTCAATTTCAACGGTGTTAAACAGGCCATCGAAATTAACTGTGCTGATTTCATTGGCATCACCTACCTGAGTTAAATCAAACTCGTTGAATAAGCCAATTACGCCAGCATAAGCCGTGTTGCCTTCGCCCACTTGGTTAATTTCGAACGTATTCGCTTGTCCGCCGATAGTTTCTACGGTAGCTAAGTTAACGTCACCGATTTGATCGATATTAACTTCATTGCCAGAGCCTTCAAATACTCCTGTGGTAATCTCGTTGCCATCTCCATCTTGTTCAAACTCTAGCACATTACCGTCGCCAACCATGCTCCAACCCACAGCGTTCTGGTCGCCATCTTGGTCAATTTCAACTTCGTTTTCTGAGCCGATAACGGTTAAATCAGACACGTTGTAATAGCCGTCTTGAATAACATCGATAACGTTCGCATCACCGCTTAACTCGCGAACATACGATTCGTGCCAGTCGCCACTTTGATCTACAAAGACAGTGTTATCGTTTCCTGCAATCGCATTGTTAGCCCAGTTACCACCATCACCTTGATACACAGATAATGTGTTACCGCTCCCCGCTATGCTGTTTATAGAGCGGTTGAAGATAAAGCCAATGGGGCCGCCGTCGCCTAATTGAACAAGTGAAACTAGGTTATCATCGCCCTCGACAACGAACTCTGCCGTGCTGTCTAAACTGTCTTGCTCAGACTCCAAGAAGTTTCCGTTACCAGTAACGCTTGCAAAAAAGGTGTTACCCGATTGCATTTGCGATGCAAGCACTTCGTTGGCATCACCGATTACCTCAACCACAATAGCGTTAAGGTCACCTTCTTGGCTTAGAACTGATTCATTACCTACTTCGTTCCCTTCTGGCGCCGTTTGGGTTAGCGTAATCTCATTACCTTCTGCTGCAGCAATGAAATCCGCTGAAGCATTAAAGTCGACTGATTTGCTCGCTGGAATCTCTTGAGCTGACGCCCACCCTGTCGCTGCTACTAAAAGCAATGCACTCGCTATTTTTGTTTTTTTCATTTTCACGTTCGTCTCCCTATGGCAATTGCATCATTCTTTGTATTGCGTGATGTTAATTACCATTTCGTTCCCTATCTGATAAACAGTAAAAGACTGCTCACCCAGTTGATTAACATTGGCAACATTGTCAAACCCATCTTGGATAATCTCGAAGTAATTGTTGTTGTTTTGCTGCAATAAATTCACGACATTTCCCTCACCAAGTTGGGTGATTATCGCTTCATTATTACTGCCATTTTGAACAACATTTGATAGGTTTGCGCCGTTACCGCTTTGAATGATGTTAGTTATGTTATTTAACCCAAACTGGCTGACAGAGATGAAGACCGTTTCATCATCTATCGTAATAGCTTGGGCATTCAGACTCATTGA
>Ga0114905_1001573_pt1 | contig 12418 bp, 8 predicted proteins | sample MalvireepMed_b05_FD_83499 | JGI IMG/M metagenome (GOLD analysis project Ga0114905, IMG submission 83499) | Marine viral communities from the Global Malaspina Expedition - Malaspina viral metaG DeepMed_b05 | ecosystem: Environmental > Aquatic > Marine > Oceanic | place: Mediterranean Sea...
TCGAACTGCAATGCCTATTGGATCGGTACCCCGCAGGCGCTCGCGGCAGCCGAAATCATGCGCGGCGGCGGGCAGTTCGTGAAATTCCCGCGCCGGATTGCCAAGGCGTTCGGCGTGATCAACCTGATCCGCTTCTTCCTCGGCTGGGGCACCAAGGAAAAGCTCTTCGCGCAGGTTTCGCGCCGGTTCGGGTTCTCTATGGTGCCGATCGAGATGAGCCACGGGCACTGCGCTATCGATGTCGATAACGAGCGGACGTTCCAGGTCACCGAAAAGCTGCTGGCGAAGCGGCTCGCGGCCGCCTGACACCGGCCGCACGATGAATCGTCTGCTGCGCAATATCGGCTGGCTCCTGACGGGGCGCGGTCTCAACGCCCTGCTGAGCCTCGTCTACCTCGCGCTCGCCACGCGCACGCTCGGACTCGACAATTTCGGCTATTTCGCAATCATCCTCGCGCTTGGCCAGACGGTCACCGGCATAGCCAACTTCCAGACCTGGCAATTCGTCGTGCGGTGGGGCGCCGATGGCGACGGGCCGGCCGATGCGACCGGTTTCGCCATCGCGCTCGACTTGCTGTCGATTGCGCTCGGCCTGGTGCTGGCCGCCGTGCTGGTCGGAACCGCGCCGCTGTGGCTCCCGCTGCCCGACGAGCTGCTGCCCGTCGCCTTCGGCTATTGCGTCGTTTCGCTGCTCGCCATCCGGACCACGCCGACCGGCCTGCTGCGCCTGCGGTTTGCCTATGCCCGCACGACCGCCGCCGAAGCGGTGCAGCCGGTGGTCCGGGCGGCAGGTGCCGCAGCAGCCGCCATTGCCATGCCGACGGTGACCGGCTTCATCCTCGCCTGGGCGGCGGCGGAAGTAGCGGTGGCCGCCGCGCTGTGGATTGCCGCCGGACGGCTGGAACGCATCAACCTGTCGCGGATCAGCCTGCGCCATATTCCGCGGGCGCACCCAGGTGCCTGGCGCTTCGTCTGGTCGACCAATCTGTCGGGCAGCCTCAATGTCGGATCCAAGCAGGTGCTGATCCTGCTGATCGGCGCCATCGGGGGCGAAACCGCCGCGGGCGGCTATCGCGTCGCGAGCCAGCTGGGGCAGGCGCTCGTCAGCCTTGCACAAACCGTGTCCAAGGCGATCTATCCCGAACTGGTCCACGCCAAGGAAACGGCCCACGCCATGGCCCGGCGAATGGCAAATATCGCGCTGATCGCCGGCGTCCTGGCCGTGCTCGGCACGCTGTTCCTGGGGCGGCCGGCGCTGGCATTGATCGCGGGCCCCGAATTCCGGGTGTTCTGGACGATGGTGATCCTGGCGATTGCCGGGGCGATAGAGCTGGTCGGGGCCAGCCTCGAATCCCTACTGGTCAGCGCGGGCCGCGCGGGCACCGCCTTTTTGATCCGCGCGATCCCGACCGTGATCGGGCTCTCGCTGCTCGAAGTGGCGATGGGCTGGAACGGGCTGAAGGGCGCAGCCTTCACGGTCATGGGCGCATCCGCCTTGTCGGTGCTGGGCTTCTGGGTCGCGATCATCTCGCTGTCGCAGATCACGATCACGGTCAAACCCAAACCCGAGGTACCGCCCGAACGCTAGCGCGGGCACCGGACCGCAGGTCCGACCCGGTAAGGCGCTGGTGCACCCCGGCCGGGTCGGCAGACAGCATGCAGGGTCAGGTCAGATTGGCGTCGTTCCAGGCCAGCACGGGCTTGCGCGCGGCCTGCGTTTCGTCGAGCCGCTGGCGCGGCGCGTAATAGGGCGCGGTCTTGAGCGTCTCATCACCCGCCTTGGCGCGCTCGGCTACGCCGCGCAGCGCCATGATGAACTGGTCGAGCGCCGCCTTGCTCTCGGTCTCGGTCGGTTCGACCAGCATCGCGCCGTGCACCACCAGCGGGAAGTACATGGTCATCGGGTGATAGCCCTCGTCGATCAGCGCCTTGGCCAGATCGAGCGTCGAGACATCGTCGGCGAAGCCTTTGTCGCTGAACAGCGCTTCATGCATGCACGGCCCGCTGTGGCCGAAGGGTGCATCGAGCACGTCTTCGAGGCTGCGCAGGATGTAATTGGCATTAAGCACGGCGTCTTCGGACACTTGCTTGAGGCCATCGGCGCCGTGGCTGAGGATATAGGCCAGCGCGCGGGTGAACATGCCCATCTGACCGTGGAACGCGGTCATCCGGCCGAAGGCCTTGGTGTGGTCGAATTCGGCGGCGTTTTCTTCCTCGACCAGGTGGACCACGCCATCCCTGGTCCGCGCGGTAAATGGCAGCGGGCCATAGGGGCAGAGCGCTTCGGACAGCACGACCGGGCCCGAACCCGGGCCGCCGCCGCCATGCGGGGTGGAGAAGGTCTTGTGCAGGTTGATATGCATCGCGTCGACGCCGAGGTCGCCGGGGCGCACCTTGCCGACGATGGCGTTGAAATTCGCGCCGTCGCAATAGACGAAGCCGCCGGCCTCGTGGACCGCGTCGGAAATCGCCTTCATGTCGCGTTCGAACAGGCCGCAGGTGTTGGGATTGGTGATCATCACCCCCGCGACATCGGGGCCGAGACGTGCTTTCAGCGCTTCGAGATCGACCCTCCCGTCGGAATTGGCCGGAATGTCTTCGACCCGGTAGCCGGCGAAGGCCGCGGTGGCTGGGTTGGTGCCATGCGCGCTTTCGGGGACGAGGATGACCTCGCGCGCATCGCCGCGCGCTTCGAGCGCGGCGCGGATGCACAGGATGCCGCATAACTCGCCATGCGCCCCGGCCTTGGGGCTCATGGCAACGCCCTGCATGCCGGTAAGCTCGATCAGCCAGTGCGCCAGTTCGTTGATCACTTCCAGCGCGCCGCGCACCGTATCGACCGGCTGCAACGGATGGACATCGGCGAAGCCGGGCATGCGCGCGACCTTTTCGTTGAGCCGCGGATTATGCTTCATCGTGCACGAACCGAGCGGGAACAGCCCGAGATCGATTGCGTAGTTCTGCCGGCTCAGGCGCGTGTAGTGGCGCACGGTCTCAGGCTCGGACAGGCCGGGCAAGCCGATCGGATCCTTGCGGTCGAACCCGCCGAGGCGATTGGCGCCCGCCTGCGGTTCGGGCAGGTCCACCCCGGTGGTTTCGGCATGGCCGATCTCGAACAGCAGCGGTTCCTCGAGCATCAGTGCACGGTTGCCGGTGGCGGTGTCGGGGCCGCTCATCGCATTGTGTCCTTCGACGGGGGTGCCGGGCTTCCAGCCCGAAGCGTTGGGAGCGTTCATGCCAGCACCTCCTCGAGTGCGGAGGCGAGCGTTTCCACGTCCTCCTCGGCAGTGGTTTCGGTAACCGCGACGAGCAGCCCGTTGGACAGCGCATCATGGCCGGGGAAGAGCCGTGCGAGCGATACGCCCGCGAGGATATCCTGCTGCGTCAGTTCACGCACGATACTGCGCGCATCGCCATCGAGCAGCAGCGTGAATTCATTGAAGAACGCGTCGTTGAGCAGCTTCACGCCCGGCACCTTAGCCAAGCGGTCGGCGGCAAAGCAGGCGAGCCGGTGGTTCTCCATCGCCAGCCGGCGCAGCCCTTTCTCGCCGAGCAGCGTCATATGGACATTGAACGCCAGCGCGCAGAGACCCGAATTGGTGCAGATGTTCGAGGTCGCCTTTTCGCGGCGGATATGCTGTTCGCGCGTCGACAGCGTCAGCACGAAGCCGCGCTTGCCCCCGGCATCGACCGTCTCGCCGCACAGGCGGCCCGGCATCATCCGCACGTGCTTTTCATCGCGTACGGCGAACAGGCCGAGATAGGGACCGCCGAATTGCAGGCCGACGCCGATCGACTGGCCTTCGCCCACCACGATGTCCGCCCCCAGCTCACCGGGCGATGCAATCGCGCCGAGCGCTACGGGTTCGGTGTTGACCGCGATCAGCAGCGCACCCTTGTCATGCGCGGCCTCGGCGATTTTCGCGAGGTCGGGCAGGCGGCCGAGGATATCGGGATATTGCACCACGACGCAGCTGGTGTCCCCGTCGATCCGCGCAATCAGCCCGTCATCGTCGGGCCTGGCGGTCAGGCTGGGCGGCGCACCGGCGATCTCGTCGTCGGTGAACTTGGCCATCGTCCGCACCACTTCGGCATAATGCGGGTGCAGCGCGCCCGAGAGCACGACCTTGCGCTTCTTCCCACGGGCGACCCGGCCCGCCATGGCCACCGCTTCCCAGCACGCGGTCGAGCCGTCGTACATCGACGCATTGGCGACCGCGCAGCCATAGAGCCGCGCGACCTGCGTCTGGAATTCGAACAGCATCTGGAGCGTGCCCTGCGCGATTTCGGGCTGGTAGGGCGTATAGGCGGTCAGGAACTCGCCGCGCTGGATGATGTGATCGACGCTGGCCGGGATATGGTGCTTGTATGCCCCTGCCCCAAGAAAGAACGCCGCATCGGATGCGGCAAGATTCTTCTTGCTCAGCCGCCGCATATGCTTTTCGACCGACATTTCGCTGGCGTGCATCGGCAGGCCTTCGATCGGGCCGGAAAGCCGCGCTGCCTCGGGTACATCGGCGAACAGCGCATCGATATCGGGCGCGCCGATCGTATCGAGCATGTCCGAACGGTCGGTATCGGTCAGGGGTAGGTAACGCATCTTGGTTCCTTCAGGCCCCGCAGGGCGTCAGAAAATCAAAGCCCGTCGCAGAAGCTCTTGTAAGCGGCCTGGTCCATCAGACCGTCGAACTGCGACTTGTCGCCGATGGTCATCTTGAAGAACCAGCCGTCTTCTTCGGGCGAGGTGTTCACCAGCGCCGGGTCGTCTTCCAGCGCCTCGTTGGTTTCCATGATCTCGCCGCTGATCGGCGCGTAGACGTCGCTCGCCGCCTTGACGCTTTCGACCACGGCAGCGTCCTTGCCCTTGTCGATCACGCTGCCGACATCGGGCAGCTCGACGAAGACGATGTCGCCCAGCTGGCCTTGTGCGAAATCGGTGATCCCGACGGTGGCGGTGTCGCCCTCGACGTCGATCCATTCATGTTCATCGGTAAAATAGCGGGCCATTTCTATCATTTCCCTCTGTGGTAGCGATGGGGGACGAAGGGGAGCGAGGCGACCGTGGCGGGCAGCCTTTTCTTCCGCACCTCGACTTCGAGTTCGGTGCCTTCGGCGGCAAGCGCTGTGTCGACATAGCCCATGGCGATGGGCCGTTCGAGCGTGGGCGAGAAGCCGCCGCTGGTGATGCGGCCGACCTGCGTATCACCCGAATAGACCAGCGCGCCTTCGCGGGCGGGCATCCGGCCGTCGATGGCGAGGCCGACGCGTTTCTGCGCGGGTCCCTCGGCGAACGCCTGCATTACCGGCGCATGGCCCATCCAGCCGCCTTCCTCGCGCCGCCGCTTGGTCAGCGCAAAGCCGAGATCGGCAGACACCGGATCGGTTTCGGTGGTGATGTCGTGGCCATAGAGCGGCAGGCCCGCTTCGAGCCGCAGGCTGTCGCGTGCCCCCAAGCCGACGGGACGCACTTCGATTTCGGCGCACAGGCGGTCGGCAAAGCTTTCCGCGAATTCGGCCGGCAGCGAGATTTCGAACCCGTCTTCGCCAGTATAGCCGGCGCGGGTGATGCGCAGCGGCCATTCGCCGAAGTCATGGACCACGCTTTCCATGAAGACCATGTCGTCGATGACGTTGCGCATCACGCGGTTGAGCGCGGTCGCCGCGCTGGGGCCCTGCAGCGCGATCAGCGCGTGTTCGTCCATATGCGTCAGCGTAACATCATCGTCGAGATGCTCGCGCAGATGGGCGATATCGTCCCATTTCATCGCACCGTTGACGACGAGGTAATAGGCCGGTTCGCCCCAGCGTCCCTCGGTGCCGGCTTCCTCGTCGCCCTCGATCCACGGCGTGGCATTGGTGACCATCAGATCGTCGAGGATACCGCCGTCATCGTCGAGCAGCAGCGAATAGCGCACCTTGCCCGGCTTGAGCGAAGCGATCGCCCCGGGGAGCAGTTTCTCAAGCTCGGCCGCAGCCTTGTCGCCGGTGACCATGAGCTGGCCCATATGGCTGACATCGAACAGGCCCGCCTGGTTGCGGGTCCAGTTGTGTTCGGTGACGATGCCTTCGTACTGGATCGGCATGTGGTACCCCGCAAAGGGCACCATCCGCGCGCCCTTGCGGCGATGCCACGCATCGAGCGGCAGCGTTTCGGTTTCGGCAATCGTGTCTTCGGTGTCGTCGCTCAAGTCCCGTCCTTCGCAAGCATGGGGGCGCCCCTTCGCGGTGCGCCGAAAACCCATGCCCCCTCTGTCGGGAAACCTGAGAGACTGGCGCACGGATGGGTGCGCTTACCCCTTCGGTGGCCACGCGCAGGCGCGCGACGCTTTCCAGAGTGCCGATGGAGCGCACGGTCCGTTTAGCCTGAGAGTTTCCGGGGCGGTTGCTCCTTCGGCGCCGGGTGGACGCCGCCACCCGAACTCTCCCGTGCGCGCCTGCCGCAGAATCGCTTCCGCAGCCGACGTGAGTGCCCTGCGCGATAAGCGCCGCCCGGTCAATCCAGGTTCGGGCGCAGCCAGCGTTCGGCAGTGGCAATATCCACATTGCGACGCGTGGCATAATCCTCGAGCTGGTCGCGTCCGACACGCGCCACGCCGAAATACTCAGCCTGCGGGTGGCCGAAATAGAACCCGCTCACGGCAGCGGTGGGATACATGGCGAAGCTTTCGGTCAGCGTGATCCCGGTGTTGGCTTCGGCGTCGAGCAGGTCGAACAGGATCGGCTTGAGGCTGTGGTCGGGACAGGCGGGGTAGCCGGGCGCGGGACGGATGCCGCGGTATTCTTCCTTGATCAGCGCGATATTGGTCAGCTGTTCCTGCGGCGCGTAGCCCCACAGATCGGTGCGCACGTGCTGGTGCAGCCGTTCGGCAAATGCCTCGGCAAAGCGGTCCGCCAGCGCCTTGAGCAGGATGTCCGAATAATCGTCCTTGTCGGCGAGGAAGCGTTGCGAATGTTCCTCGATCCCGTGGATGCCCACGGCGAAGCCGCCCAGCCAGTCGCCCGCCGGATCGATGAAATCGGCCAGGCACATATTGGGGCGGCTGCGCGACTTCTTCACCTGCTGGCGCAGGAACGCCATCACCGTAGGCGATGCGCCCGCCGGATCGGCGATCACGACATCGTCGCCGTCGCGCGTGCAGGGCCACAGCCCCGCCACTCCGCGCGCGGTGAACCATTGTTCGGCGACGATCCGGTCGAGCATGGCGTCGGCATCCGCCTTGAGGCTGCGGGCGCTTTCGCCGACGACCTCGTCATCGAGGATCTTGGGATAGGTGCCGTGCAGTTCCCACGCCCGGAAGAACGGGGTCCAGTCGATATATTCGCGAAGTTCCGCGAGGTCCCAGCCATCGAACACATGCAGCCCGGGCTGCAGCGGCGCAGCGGGTTTTTCGGCCATGCTGGCCACGAACCCGTTCGCGCGCGCATCGGCCAGCGGCATCAGTTCGCTCTGCCCCTTGCCAGCGCGCGTGTCGCGGACCTGGACATATTCCGCCGCGGTCCGGTCGACGAACTCATCGCGCTGCGTGTCGGACAGTAGGCGGCTGGCGACGCCCACCGCTCGGCTGGCATCGAGCACGTGGATAACCGGCCCGTCATAGGCAGGGTCGATCCGCAGCGCGGTATGGACCTTGCTGGTCGTCGCCCCGCCGATCAGCAGCGGCATGGTCATCCCGGCGGTTTTCATCTCTTCGGCAACGGTGACCATTTCATCGAGCGAGGGCGTGATCAGGCCCGACAGGCCGATGATGTCGGCATCGTTCTCGTTCGCGGCTTCGAGGATTTTGGACCACGGCACCATGACCCCGAGATCGATCACCTCGTAGCCATTGCATTGCAGCACCACCCCGACGATGTTCTTGCCGATGTCGTGGACGTCGCCCTTCACGGTGGCCATCACGATCTTGCCCTTCGCGCGGGCGCCCGCTTCCTTCTGCGCCTCGATGTAGGGGATCAGGTGGGCGACCGCCTTTTTCATGACGCGCGCGGACTTGACCACCTGCGGCAGGAACATCTTGCCGCTGCCGAACAGGTCTCCAACGACGTTCATGCCGTCCATCAGCGGGCCTTCGATAACCTCGATCGGGCGGTCGAACTGCTGGCGCGCCTCTTCGGTGTCGGCCACGACATGCGCGTCGATGCCCTTGACCAGCGCGTGTTCGAGCCGGCGGCGCACGTCCCAGCCGCGCCATTCCTCGGCGGCCTTTTCGTCGGCCGCACTCTTGCCCTTGTAGCTTTCGGCGAGGTCGATCAGCCGCTCGGTGGCATCCGGCCGCCGCATCAGGATCACGTCTTCGCAGGCTTCGCGCAGCTGCCGATCGATCTGGTCGTAGACGTCGAGCTGGCCGGCGTTGACGATCGCCATGTCGAGCCCCGCGGGGATCGTGTGATAGAGGAAGATCGAATGCATCGCGCGGCGCACGGTTTCATTGCCGCGGAAGCTGAAGCTGAGGTTGGACAGGCCGCCGCTGGTCTTCGCCTGCGGACACGCCGCCTTGATCTCCGCCACCGCTTCGATGAAATCGAGACCATAGCGATCGTGTTCCTCGATCCCCGTCGCCACCGCGAAGATATTGGGGTCGAAGATGATATCCTCCGGCGGGAAGCCGATCCCGGTCAGCAATGCATAGGCACGCTTGCAGATTTCGACCTTGCGCTCCTTGGTGTCCGCCTGCCCGGTCTCGTCGAACGCCATGACCACCACCGCGGCGCCGTAATCCATGCATTTGCGCGCATGATCGAGAAAGGCGTCCTCGCCTTCCTTCATGCTGATCGAATTGACGATCGGCTTGCCCGAAACGCATTTGAGGCCGGCCTCGATCACCTCCCATTTGGAACTGTCGATCATCACCGGGACACGCGCGATGTCGGGTTCGGCCGCGATCAGCTTGAGGAAAGTGGTCATGGCATGCTCGGCATCGAGCAGGCCTTCGTCCATGTTGACGTCGATCACCTGCGCACCGTTCTCGACCTGCTGGCGCGCGACTTCGACCGCGGTGTCGTAATCGTCCGCCATGATCAGTTTCTTGAACCGCGCCGAGCCGGTCACATTGGTGCGCTCGCCGATATTGACGAAGCGGGCGGTGGTCAGATTGCTCATGAATTCAATTCCGGTCGAGGTCGCGCGCCAGCACGACATCGTCATAGAGGGTTCCGCCGACATCGAAGCGGCGGGTGGCGATCTGCCGGAAACCCTGTTTGGTATAGAAGGCGATGGCGCGGTGGTTGTCGTCTTTCACGCCCAGCAGCAGCCGGCGATGGCTCTGCGCCCCGCGCAATACGGCATCGAACAGCGCGGCGGCGATACTGCTGCCGTGGAAGCGCGACAGCAGGTAGATCTTCTTGAGTTCGATATCGCCGTCCTGCGCGGCATCGAGTTCGGGCCGGGTGAGCAGCGCGTAGCCGATCGGCGCCCGGTCGATTTCGGCAAGCCAGGCACGGGCACCAGCAGCCAGCAGACCGGCGAGATGATCGGGTGCATGCTTGGCCGCACAATGCGCGACGAGCGCCTCGCCGCTGATCATCCCGGCGAAGGTCTCGAGGAAGGTGGCATCCGACACCAGCGCGAGCGCGCGCACGTCCGCTGCCCCCGCCTCGCGGATTACCGCCCCATGGAGGCCCCCGCCGCTCATGCCGCGATCGTGAACGGTTCGAGCCCCGCCAGATGCATGTCCGGGTCAGGCTTGGGCAGCACACGCGGCGCGCAGTTTTCGACCGCCTTGGCCATCGCGGCGATATGCGCGGGCGTCGAGCCGCAGCAGCCGCCCAGCGCGTTGATCCGGCCATTCTGCGCCCAGACCTGCGTCAGCGACGCAGTCGTTTCCGGCTGTTCGTCATACTCGCCGAGATCGTTGGGCAGGCCGGCATTGGGATAGGCCATCAGCCAGGTATCGGCGATATCGGACAGCAATTGCACATGCGGACGCAGCTGTTCGGCACCGAAGCTGCAGTTGAGGCCGATCGTCAGCGGCCTGGCATGGCGCACGGTGTACCAGAACGCCTCCACGGTATGGCCCGACAAATTGCGGCCCGAAAGGTCGGTCAGCGTCAGCGAGATCATCAGCGGTATGTCGCGGTCAAGTTCGCGCGCCAGCTGCTTCACCGCCATGATAGCGGCCTTGCAGTTGAGCGTGTCGAACACCGTCTCGATGAGGATGAAATCGGCCCCGCCCGCGACAAGCGCGCGGCATTGTTCGACATAGACGGCGACGATTTCGTCGAATGTCACTTCGCGAAACCCTGGGTCTTCGACATCGGGCGAAAGCGACAGCGTCTTGTTGGTCGGCCCGACAGCGCCCGCCACGAACCGCGGAATGCCGTCGTTCCGCGCATCGACCGCTTCACGGATGATCCGCGCCGCGGCGACATTGATCTCATGGACCAGGTGTTCGGCGCCGTAATCGGCCTGGCTGATGCGATTGGCGTTGAAGGTGTTGGTGGCGAGGATATGCGCGCCCGCATCGATGTAGCTGTCACAGATCCGGCGGATCACCTGCGGCTGCGTCAGATTGACGAGGTCGTTATTGCCCTTCTGCTCCTGCGCGAGATCGGTGCCCGCGGCATAGTCTTCGGCCGTTAGCCCGGCCTGCTGGATCGCGGTACCGTAGGGGCCGTCCTTGATCAGGATCCGCTGGGCTGCGGCGGCTTCGAATTCTTCGCGCTTGGTCATCGGCCTGCCTTCGCGCGCAGCCCGAGCATATGGCAGATTGCATAGCTCAGTTCGGCGCGGTTGAGAGTGTAGAAATGGAATTGCCGTACCCCGCCCGCATATAGCCGGCGACACAGTTCGGCCGCGATGGTCGCGCTGACGAGCTGACGCGCGGCGGGGCGATCGTCGAGCCCGTCGAACAGACCTTCCATCCACGGCGGGATGGCTGTGCCGCACAGCCCCGACATCCGGCGCACCGCCGCGAAGCTGAGCACGGGCATGATCCCGGGCACGATCTCGCCGTCAATTCCCGCCGCTGCGGCCCGGTCGCGAAAGTCGAAGAAACATTGCGGATCGAAGAAGAACTGCGTGATCGCCCGGGTCGCCCCGGCGTCGAACTTGGCCTTGAGATTGTCCAGATCGGCCTGGCGATCGGGCGAATCGGGATGGACCTCGGGATAGGCGGCGACCGAAATCTCGAAATTGGCGACCTTCTTCAGTCCCGCGATCAGCTCGACTGCGTTGGCATAGCCGCCCGGATGCGGCGCATATTGCGATTGTCCGTCGGGCGCGTCGCCGCGCAGCGCCACGATATGGCGGATGCCCTCATCCCAGTAATGGCGCGCCACCTCGTCGACCTCTTCACGGGTCGCCTCGACGCAGGTCAGGTGCGCGGCAGCAGGAATGCGCGCTTCGTTCTGGATGCGGACGACCTGCTGGTGCGTCCGCTCGCGGGTCGACCCGCCCGCGCCATATGTGACGCTGGCAAAACGCGGCCCGAGTGGGGCCAGCGTCTCGACGCTTTGCCACAGCGTCTCGCTCATGGCCGCATTCTTGGGCGGGAAGAATTCGAAGCTGACGTCGATATCGCCCGGCAGCCCTGAAAACAGCGGCGCTTCGAGTGCGCGCTGCGCTTCGCGCATCTGATCCATCGTCGGGCTCATGACGCGGCCTTCCGGTCATCGACGCGCCGCGGCGCGATCCAGATCTTCACCACCAGTTCTCCATCTTCCAGTGCCGTCGGCGCGGCCGGGTCGAACCCGGCATCGCTGAGCAGGCCCATCATCTGTGCATCGTCGAACCCCAGCCGGGCATGCGCATGGCGATTGCGCAGTTCCTCGCGCTGATGCGCTGCGAAATCGACGATTGCGATCCGTCCGCCCGGACGCAGCACGCGGGCGGCCTCCGCCAGCGCGGCACCGGGCATCTGCGCGAAATGCAGCACCTGGTGGAACAGCACGCTGTCGAAACTCGCCGCGGCAAATGGCAGCGCCCCGAAGTCGCCCTGCACCAGTTCCACTCGCTCGGTCGGGAGGTGCTGCAGCTTGGCGCGTGCGACCCGCAGCATCGCCAGGCTCTTGTCGAGTGCAACGATCCGCTCTGCCCGCTCGGCAAACAGTTCGGCCATGCGCCCCGTGCCCGTGCCGATATCGAGCAGGCGCCCGAGCGGTTCGGGCCCCAGCGCACGCGCCAGTTCGGCCTCCACGGCCTCGTCCGAGGAATGCAGCCGGCGCAATTCGTCCCAATCGTCCGCATGCGCCGAGAAATAGGCCTGTGCCTCGCTTTCCCGGTGCTGGCGGATCGAGGCCAGCTTGCGCCGGTCCTGATCACACTGCTCCGCGAACGCGGCGTCGGCAGCCTCCGCATCGACCAGCAGATCGCCGATAGCCGCGCAAAGCGGCGGCGCCTCGCTCGAATCGGCGCAGGCGCGCAGGAATACCCAGCTGCCTTCGCGCCGTCGTTCGGCCAGACCCGCGTCGCACAGGATGCCGA
>Ga0114905_1001574_pt1 | contig 12414 bp, 15 predicted proteins | sample MalvireepMed_b05_FD_83499 | JGI IMG/M metagenome (GOLD analysis project Ga0114905, IMG submission 83499) | Marine viral communities from the Global Malaspina Expedition - Malaspina viral metaG DeepMed_b05 | ecosystem: Environmental > Aquatic > Marine > Oceanic | place: Mediterranean Sea...
AATGTAATAAATTCTATAAGAGAATTGTTTAATAATGATTTAACATTATGGGAAGAGCCCACGGTGGTAAATTTTGACGGGCTTGATATTGCACTCCTTCCTTGGATCAATAAAGAAAATTATGATGAGTCTATGGAGTTTATCAAGACGGCTTCTGCTCCTATTCTTATTGGTCATTTGGAACTTGAGGGGTATCAGGTTATGCGTGGTGTTAATTTCAAAAGTGTTTCTGATAATGGAATGAACCCAAAAATATTTGACCGATATGAAAAAGTCATAAGCGGTCATTTTCATTGTCGTCAAGAAAAGGATAACATCTATTATATGGGGACACAGTACCAAATTACCTTTTCCGATTTAAATGAAACTAAAGGGTTTCATGTTCTCGATACAGAGACACGGGAATTAGAATTTATTGAAAATCCATATAAAATGTTTCACTCTCTTTCATATAATGATGAAGACGGACCAGTTGAAGAGGAAAATTATTCCTATCTTAAAAATGCATATGTTAAGTTGTTTGTTGAATGTAAGAAACATCCATATAGTTTCGATAGGTATATGGATAAATTATATGAAGCAGGTGTTGCCAAAATTACAATTGTAGAAGACATACAAGTATCTGAGTGGACAAAGGAAGAAATTGTTGACTTAGCACAAGATACTGTTACACTAATAAACAATGAGATTGACATGATAGAAGAAGTTCAAGATAAGCCACGAATGAAGAAACTTATTAAAGACCTTTATATGGAGAGTTTGTCGGTTTGAAATCAATTCAAATAAAAGGTGGTAGAAAATTTGAAAGAGACATTGCAGAGAAGACAGTTGCATGGAGTATTAAAGACCTTTATATTAGTCGATATAATTTTAATCTTCATATAAATATCAAACACATTAATGATTGTTGTGGTTACTGTAAAGAAGGAAATTCCCCCCGTACATATATTATTGACATTGCTAATAATCAAACTCTTAGAGATTTTGTTATGACGATCATACATGAGTTGATTCATGTTCGTCAATATCTTACAGGAGAATGGGAGGGTGATGGTGAAACTGAAGCATGGGAACTGCAAGAAGATTTGACTGATGCTATTTGGAAAGAAAATATAATATGATCATTTTCCAAACATTAAGTTGGAAGAACTTTCTTTCAACAGGCAACTACAAGACTACGGTTGATTTGACTCGTCACTACAATACACTCATATCAGGCGAGAATGGTGCAGGAAAATCAACAATGCTTGATGCATTGACATTTGCGTTGTTTGGAAAATCATTTCGTGGTATTAATATTCCCCAACTACCTAATTCAATTAATGATAAAGATTGCGAAGTTGAGATTGAGTTTGCAATAGGTAATGATGAATATCGTGTTGTACGAAGTTTAAAACCAAAGAAATTTGAGATATACAAAAATGATGAGATGCTCCCGCAGGATGCAAAATCAAAAGACTATCAAAAGATTCTAGAAGAACAAATTCTTAAGATGACATATAAATCATTTTGTCAGGTAGTGATTCTTGGTTCCTCTAATTATGTTCCATTCATGCAACTTACCGCAGCAGACCGTAGAGCAGTTGTAGAAAATCTTTTGGATATTGATGTATTTTCTGTGATGAATACTTTGGTTCGTGCAAGGTTACAAGTGGCAAAGGAATATATTAAAGATATAGATCATAAGATTGAACTTGCTAAAAGTAAAGTAGATGAAAAGGAAAAACTTATTAAGACGCTCGAAAAAAAGTCTAGTGATTCGGTAGATAAGTATCGAAAAGAAATTGAAGCGACACAAAAACAAATCGAAGAACTCCAAAACGATATTAAAAAGCATATAGAAGATTCTGATAATATTCTGGAACAAATAAAAGACAAGGATATTGTTCCCAAGTCTCTTATTCAAATGGAATCTACAGAACAGCAACTTAGAAATAAGATAAAGAATATTCATAAAAATATAAAATTTTATGAAGAGAATGATATTTGTCCCTCCTGTAAACAAGATATTCAACAACACCATAAGGAGTGTGTGTTTTTGGAAAAGGAAAAAGAGAAAGAAGGAATTGAAATTGCAACAGAAGAGTTGGTAAAACACATTCAAGGGACTGAAAAAAGAATGGGAGATATTAATGCTTTTTTAGAAGATATTAAAGGTTTTGAAAAACAAATTTCTGAAAAACAAAATCAAATTAGTGCTTCTTCACAATATATTAATAAAATGCAAGGAAATGTTGAGTCGGTTCTTAATGAGGAAACAGAAGTAGAAGAGACAAAGAGTGAACTGAATCAATTAATAGGAGAAGGAAAGCAACATGTTATCCGAAGAAAAAAACTCATCGAAGATAAACACCATTATAATATTGCTTCTATTCTTTTAAAGGACAGTGGAATTAAATCTAAGATAATTAAACATTACTTACCAATTATGAATAGGTTGATTAACAAATATCTTGCAGACATGGATTTCTTCTGCCAGTTTAATCTTGATGAGAACTTCAACGAGACAATCAAGAGTCGCCATCGTGATGAGTTTACCTATCACAGTTTCAGTGAAGGTGAACGATTGCGTATTGATTTATCGTTGTTACTTGCATGGCGAGAAATAGCAAGGCTCAAGAATAGTGTGAATTGTAATTTATTGATTTTAGATGAAGTATTTGATTCTAGTCTAGACAACGTAGGAACAGAAGAATTTCTTAAACTCTTGACATCGTTCGGAAGTCGTGCTAATATATTCGTAATCAGTCACAAGTCTGATTCTATGACAGATAAATTTCAGAATCATATTGTGTTTGAGAAAAGAAATAACTTCAGTAGGATAAAATGATGGGAACAGAACAGATAGGAATGGGCGTTGTTGGTGCAAGTAGATCAATAGAATACAGCACACCATTAGAAATAGTAAATCCTCTTATAGAAGAATTTTCTTTAACGAGAGATGTTTGTGCAAGTAAAGAAAATTACAAATTAGACAATTACTGGACTATCGAAGATGATGCACTGTCAAAAACTTGGGATGGTAACTGTTGGATGAATCCCCCATTCAACAGAAAATTGGGAACATGGGTTAGGAAGGCACATTCAGAGAGACATAGTGGAACAAAGGTATGTTTGTTTCCTATTAGAGCAAATACTAAATGGTGGGCAGAGGTTTGTGTCAATAGTGAGATTAGATTTATAAACGGTGAAGTAAATTTTAACAATGAACCCAGAGGATTGTGGGCAGCGATGTGTATTATGATTTTTGGTGAACAAGCAAAGGTAGGCACATTTTCTGTGATTGATTATCGTAAAAGAAAGAATAACTTTAGTAGAATAAAATGATGACACAAACCAAATCATACTATGAGCGTAATGAATATTTGTTAAATTCTTCAATCAATGTTTATTTTGAAGAGTTGTTGAACATGACACCCGAAGAATTTCGAGAGTGGGTTATTTCTATGAGAAAAGAAATAATACACATATGGGATAATTATGGTTATCCTCCCCGAACTGGGAAAAAAGAAGAAGATATTATAGAGCAATTTAATAAGATGGTTTCATATCCTGTTCATACTATGATATACAGTGATGAGTTAGACGATGTTAATGATGATGTGATCATCAATAAGAGTCGTTTAGGACCAGAAGCGGATCAGTGGTTTGAAAATATGTACAAAACTCGAATCAACTATTCGGATAAGGATAATGGTTATTCCATTTATGATTTATTTGCAAAGGATGATTACTTAGAAAGAATGGTTAAGGGGTGTGAACGACATTTCAGAAGAGATTCAATGTATATTCATGCGTTGACTTGTTTCAAAAATAAAAGAAAACCTGCCTTAGTTGAAATGGAAGATGCTGAAGAGTATATTCGAATGTATCATATTCATAAAGATGATATTTTCAAAGGGTATGATTTTATACTCGAACAGGTTACAATACGAGAAGGACTTAATAGTGGATATTTTCAGGTAGATCAATCCGATATATTACAATTAACCAGAGAGCAAGTTGAAGTTTTTAAAAATATTGGTTTACTTGAGTATCGTCATTATTCAACTTTTGATATTGATAACATGCCAGAAGATAAGGTATATAGTATTCGGATATATAAAAAGGGCGAAAGAATGTTTCCGAGAGGATTCCCTGCTTTTCGTATTGGTTATATACAACCTGCTGTTAATTTCCCTCCTATGACTGCTAAATACTTATATGAGAGGTTTACCGAACATGTTAAAGAACAAGAACAAATTAACATATATGACCCGTCTGCGGGTTGGGGTGGTCGCATACTTGGTGCTATGGCCTGCCGCGATGATCGCATCATTCATTACATTGGCACTGATCCCAATTTGGATAACTTTTGCGGTGATGGCAGTTGCTCTAAGTATTCTGATCTTGCTGATTTCTATAACACCAAGACTTATAGGGGAAATCCTTTCTTTTCCCAAACGAACAGTTATGAAATATTTTCAGAATGTGCAGAAGAAATACACAAAAACTCCAAATTCCAAAAATACAAGGGAAGACTTGACCTCATCTTCACTTCACCACCATATTTTAACAGAGAGGCATATTCTGAAGACGAAAATCAATCGTATAAAAAATATGGTTCATCTTATAAATCGTGGCGGGATGGATTCCTCAAGAAAACATTAGAAACATGTGTTGAATATTTGAAACCAGATAGATATCTTTTATGGAACATATCAGACATAAAAATAGGTAAAAAATATTTACCATTAGAAAAAGATTCTATTGAAATATTAGAATCATTGGGTATGATGTATAGATATACAATGAAGATGGCTTTGGAAGGAATGCCCGGCCAGAACAGATTAGATGAAGATGGTAAACCGAAATGTAAAAACTTTTGTAAAATTGATGATAAATACTTGAAGTACGAACCAGTATTTGTCTTCTACAAGGAGAAATGATATAATGTCTAAAACAAGTAATTTACTTTATATACGAAATCCCAACTGTGGTTGGTGCAAGCGAGCAGATCCAGTTGTTGATTCGTTAAAAGAAGATGGGTATGATATAACAATTTTAAATGTTACAGATCCCGATGATGCTAAAAGAGCAAGTGAAATACAAACAAAATATAACACACGGTGTGGTACACCTCTGTTTATTGATTCCAAGACTGGCAATATGGTTTGTGGTTTTAGAGAAAAAGATGTTTTAGAGAAATGGGCAAATGGGGAAGAAATACCCAGCCCTCCCGCGCCAGCAGCGCCGGCGGCACCAGAACAAAAGGAGTTTAAGAAGATGAAGAGAAGTGTTAAATTAGAGTATGTGTGGTTGGATGGAAATAGCCCAACAAATTTAAGAAGTAAAACGAAATATGAAATGTTTGAATTTGGGGAACAAGAATCGCCCGCTGGTTTAGATGAAATATTTGCTCAAATTCCAGAGTGGTCATTTGACGGTTCCAGCACAAATCAAGCAGAAACAGAATCTAGTGATTTGTTAATTCGACCAGTTAGAATGTATCCAAATCCTCTAGAAAATTCTAGAGAAATTGTCTCTTATATTGTTTTATGTGAAGTTTTTGACACTGATGGTTCACCACATAAAACAAATACTAGGTATCAATTAAGAGAATATCTACACAATCTAGAAGAGGACCCAGAACTTTTTGTTGGTGTTGAACAAGAATATCTCATCATGGATGTTCTTAGTGATTGGCCTTCGGCTTGGGGTTGGGATTCTGAAGAGAATAAAGGAAAGTTCCCCAATGAAAAGGATAGTTATTATTGCGGCGTAGGTGCAAAAAGTGTTAATCATAAATGGTTGGCAGATACACATGCATCCATGTGTCAGAGAGTCAATATTAAATATGGTGGATCAAATGCAGAGGTTTTAAAATCTCAATGGGAATATCAAGTTGGTCCAACAGATCCTCTTTCTTGTGCAGATAGTTTATGGCTTTCTAGATATATTCTTCAACGAATTGCAGAGTCTAGGGGTCTTGGAATTAACTATCAACCCAAACCAATCGAAGGAGATTGGAATGGGTCTGGTGCGCACATTAATTTTTCTACAAACACAATGAGAGAGTCGGGAGACAAAGAATATTTTGATCTGGTTTGTGAGACTTTAAAAGAAAATCATAAAAAAGATATGAAATCGTATGGGGATGATAATAACAAGAAGAGGTTGACTGGAAAGAACGAAACCTCCAAACACGATAAGTTTACTTATGGTGAATCTGATAGATCTGTTTCGGTAAGAATTCCTATATCAACAGTAAGAAACTGGAAGGGTCACCTTGAAGATCGTAGACCTTCAGCGGATATGGATCCGTATCAGGCTTTCTTTGCTTTAAGTAAAACCCTTTCGAAAGTAGAAGATAAGGTTCTTGTATGAAAAGAAAAAAAAAGCAGTTCATGGGAATAAATAAAAAATCAAATATGTCCTATGAAAAGTATTTGAGGGCAGGTCTTGAAATAATTTCTCCCCAATTATCTATTCGCACATATAAACTTGCACCCAAAGATGAATATCCTATGTTTAAACGGGGAGTTGATCTTCGGGTTAGGATATATTGGAAAAAGGAATCTATGTATGAATTTATTGTTGACAAATCTTTTTTTCATCAATCAAACGCAAACAAGTATGATCGTGAATATATGCGAGAGTGGGCAGATATTAAACTTACTATGTTTAATAATGCTGTACAAGAAGGAAAAGAAAAGATAAAAAAGAAACCAAAGAAGAAAAGAACACCAAAGAAGAAAGTGCAAATGGGTTCAACACAAAAGTCATTTGATAATTTTAAACAGGGTGTTTTATAAATAATATAATACATAGGACTTTTATATAAATGGCAAACAATAGAACAAACAACAATAGAAATAGAAGAGATGGGGGCGTGGGGGGTATTGGACCCAGAGAAGTACCACCCTCCGCCCCGAGGCCTCCGCGAGCAGGGGCCCCCAAACCACGTGGTTTGGGGGCAGTTGATATGATACCTCCTGATATGGCTCCTATGCGAATCAGAATGGAGTCAGAGGTAAATGATTCTCTAATTCGTTTGATTGAAGGCGATCCAAACTATATTAGAGATATACTTTCTTCTGGTGTTGTTGAACTCGATGAGGAAGGAGATGAACAGGAGTTTAATGTTGTGGGAAAGTTTAAAGTTGCACAAGATGATGGCACTCCCATAGTATATAATAAGGGCGATGTTGTATATTACAAAGATAAAACATATATTGCTATTGAAGAAACTTCTGGATTTTCACCACGACATGAACATGGTGGTTGGAGAATTGTTTCTTTGGATAATACTCTTGACGGTGGTGAATTTAAATAATTTTACATTGGGAATTTAGAAATTATTCTTGTAGATAATAATCAGATTGTAATGTCAAGTTTGTTTCAGGTGCTGAAATATAATCCAGAAATAAACGAAGGATATCTTCGTCACTTGATATTAAATACCTATCGAATGTATCGGAAAAAATTCTTTAGTAAGTATGGTGAACTTGTAATTTGTCATGATTCTACTAATTATTGGAGAAAGGATTTTTTCCCACAATACAAAGCGAATAGAAAAAAAGCATTGGAGAAGTCGGGATTAAATTGGAATGAATTATTTTCTATTATGGATAAAATTCGTGATGAAATTAAAGAAACATTTCCATATAAAAACATTAAAGTTTCTAGGCTAGAAGCAGATGATGTAATTGCCTGTTTGTGTCGAGAGTTTCATGATAAAGAAAAGATATTAATATTATCAAGCGATAAAGATTTTCAACAACTTCAGAGATATGAAAATGTTGATCAATACAGTCCTCTGAAAAAAGAGTTTTTGGTGTGTGATGATCCTGAACACCATTTGCTTTATCATATAATAAAAGGTGATGCTTCTGATGGTGTTCCAAATCTATTATCTGATGATGATACTTTTGTTGTTGAGGATAAAAGACAAAAACCGTGCGGGAAAAAAGCAGTCGATAAGGTGTTAAAAGAAATTGATCAATGGAAAGAAACAGAAAATTGGAAAAGAAATCAAACAATAATAGATTTGCATTCTTTACCAGAGAAATATAGACAAGAGGTAAATGAAGTGTATAATAGTCAAGTAGAAAAAACTAGAAGCAAACTATTAAGTTATTTTATAGAACATAAATTAAAAAATCTCATAGGAAGTATAGAGGAGTTCTAATAAGAAATGGGAAATAATAAAGACAGGAACGACAACCGATCATGGTCAGAAGATATTGAAGATCTGTCGGGAAAAGGTACTAGAAGAGAAAAAAGAAGAGCAAAGAGACATCATCAAAAGAAAAATTTGAAGATGTGGACTGACCATTCTTTAGATATGTCTCCCGAAGACTGGGAAGATTATATGGACAGTATGGATAATATGGAACATAATTTTTGAAAAGGGAGTTTGTTTGTAATGAAAATTAGTAATGGTATAAAGTTAAGTCAACATACTTTATCTGTTTTAAAGAATTTCGCTTCTTTAAATTCAAATCTGTTGGTAAAGCCTGGTAATATAATTAATACAATTACACCAGCAAAGAATGTAGTAGCAGAAGCAAAGGTTAAGGAAAGTTTTGATGTAGAATTTGGTATTTGGGATCTTAATAAGTTTCTAGGAACTGTGTCTCTTTTTGATAATCCTGATTTTATCTTTGGTGAAAAATCTGTAACTATCAGTGGTAATGGATCAACAGTAAATTATTATTATTCTGAACCAAGACTCTTGACAGTTTTAGATCGTGATATTCGTATGCCAGAAAGCGTAGTTTATTTTACTCTTGCTGAAGGAACTTTTTCTGAACTACAACGAGCGTCTTCTATATTACAGTTGGAGAATTTATCAATCCGATCTACTGAAGATGGTCATATAGAATTGGTTTTGTTAGATAAGAAGTCTCCCACCACTAACACTTTTTCAAAAATTGTTGGAGAGAATGCTTCGGGAGTAAGTTTTGATTATTACATGAGGATGGATAATTTAAGAATGTTATCGGGTGATTATAGTGTAGAGATTTGTAAGTCTGTGGTGAGTAAATTCACAAATCAAAACTGTGATCTTGTTTATTATGTTGCTTTAGAGCCAGATTCAAAATACCATGACCATGAATGAACAATTAACTAAAGAATATCTTTGGGTAGAAAAATATAGACCACAAACTATTGATGAGTGTGTTCTCCCAAAAGACATTAAAAAAACATTTAGAGATATGGTATCTTCTGGCGAATCCCAAAATTTATTATTATCTGGAAATGCTGGTTGTGGAAAAACTACGATTGCTAAGGCAGTGTGTAATGAGTTAGGTTCTGATTGGATTCTTGTTAACTGTTCAGAGTCGGGAAATATCGATACTCTTCGGACAACAATTAAAGAGTTTGCAACTACCGTTTCTTTGTCTGGCGCAAAGAAAGTTGTTATATTGGATGAATTTGATTATGCAAATGCCCAAAGTATGCAGCCTGCTCTTCGTGGGTTTATTGAAGAATTTGCTAATAATTGTAGGTTTGTTATAACCTGTAATTACAAAAATAGAATTATCAAACCTATTCATTCTAGATGCACTGGTGTTGAGTTTTTAATTCCAACCAAAGAAAAACCTGTTCTTGCAATGAGCATATTAAATAGAGTCAAAATGATTCTTGATGATGAAGGTGTTTCTTATGATGAGGATGTTCTTGTTCAACTTATTATGAAATATTTTCCTGATTTTCGTAGAATTATCAACGAACTTCAAAGATATTCTGTAGCGGGAACCATTGATGTTGGTGTATTGTCTCAAATTGGTGAGTTAAATGTTAAAGATCTCATGGAACACATGAAGAATAAAGATTTTTCAAGTGTTAGAAAGTGGGTTGTTCATAATTTAGACAATGATCATACTCAAATATTTAGAAAATTATATGATGGTTTAAGTTTGTATTTGGAACCCCAAAGTATTCCAGTTGTGATTTTAATTTTAGGGGAATATCAATATAAGGCAGCATTTGTTGCTGATTCGGAAATAAACATTACTGCATGTTTGGTGCAAATTATGATGGAGGCTGTATTCAAATGAATGAAATAAATCCAATGAACTTAACCCCACAGGGTGATTATATTGTTCTTGAAAAAATAGATTATGATGAAGAAAAAACAACAGAAAGTGGTATTATTATAAAAATGAGCCAGATGCTTGACAGCACTTTTGCGGAAGCAAGAATTTTAAAGATGGGTCCTGGCCTGCCGCTTATGAATGGAGATGTCCCAGAGGTTGACTACGACGAGGGGGATATTATTTATTATGATGTTAGAGGCCGTCAGGGGCATTGTCCTGGCGAGTTTGATATTATTCGAAGAGAACATGTGGTTGCGGTGATTCAAAATGAATCTGAGTGATGTTTTAAATGCAATAAACCATACAAAGGAAAATGTTATTCGAGATGATATTGATGAACGGGGTTATGTGCCTTTTGTTGTTAACAGATCATTATCATATTTTCCCGATACCATTTTACATGCTAATGGTATGAATTTATTACACTCTTTGGACCATAAGATGCAGTTTGATTATTTTAGATTTGCTTTGCGAAAAAGGAAAAGGTTTAGTCGTTGGATAAAGGCTTGTGAAGCAGAAAATCTGGAAGTGATTAAAGAGTATTTTGGGTATTCTGCTAAGAAAGCAAAAGAGGCTTTAGAAATATTAACGAACGAAGATATCGAAGAAATACGCAAAGATATATGTGTTGGTGGTACGAAATAATTTCATTACATACATAATACAGCGAAAGTATTAAAATAATGGAATAATAATATGGAAAATGATGATATTTTTAGAGGATATGGTATTGAGATTGAACTTATAGAAGATGATGATTTCCTGAAAATAAAAGAAACTCTCACTCGAATAGGCATATCATCCAGAAAAGAAAATAAGTTGTATCAATCTTGTCATATTTTACACAAGCAAGGTAGGTATGCAATAATGCATTTTAAAGAATTACTTGCTTTGGATGGATTAGAAACTGATATTTCTGAAAATGATATAGCAAGAAGAAATACAATAGCAAATCTTTTAGAAGAATGGGAACTGTTGGATGTTATTGATGAAGATAAAGCAGAATCACCAGTTGTTACAATTAAGCAAATTAAAATATTGCCCTATAAAGAAAAAGGTGATTGGGAGTTGATACCAAAATACCATATTGGCAACAGCGGATAATTTATTGGTGTTTATATTATGTCAAAATTATTGATAAAATTTCCCTCAAGGAATCGACCAGAAAAATTTAAGAAATGTTTAAACAAGTGGGTTTCGTTTCTTTCTGGTCTTCATGATGTTCGTTTCGTTATTACTATGGACATTGATGATGATACAATGAATAATGAGAAAATTAAAAATTTTCTAGAAGACAAAAAAGATTCTGGTGTTGATTTGGTTTATCATTATGGAAATTCTAAAACCAAAGTAGAGGCATGTAATGCAGATCTAGAAAACGAGACTGCTGATGTTTTATTATTAATTTCTGACGACATGAATCCACAATTACAAAATTATGATGATGTGATTTTTGACTCATTTAAAGAAACCTTTTCAGATTTTGATGGTGGTATAAAATTTCATGATGGATTACGACCAGATATTTTAATGACCCTTCCCGTTATAGGTTGGAAGTTTTATGAGAAATATGGTTACATTTATAATCCAGCCTATACATCTTTATATTGTGATACCGAACAAACAGTTGTTCTTCATAGGTTAGGTAAATTAGCAGTATCAAACACATGCATAGCAAAACACGAATGGACATCGCAACCATTTGATGATTTACATGCTAGAAATGAAAATCAAAAAATGTATGAAATAGATGGTGCAGTTTATCAGGACAGGATGAAAAAGAATTTTGATTTAGTAGGATAATTTATTATGATTTATACATTTTATACGGATTCTCATAAAGTATTTCTTGATGATTGGTTTTTAAAAACAGTCGATGAAACAGAAAAAGATTTGGTGCATGTTGAAAAATTTGATCAAGAATGCCACAGTGGATCTTTTATGGCAGAGGGTTGGAATAAAACCATGCTTAAAAAGGTTGATTATATTATTGACTGTATTTCGGATGGAAATGTTTTTATACATGCTGATTGTGATATTCAATTTTTTGATACTGTTATTGATGATATGCAAGACACTCTGGAAAAGCAAAATCTAGATATAATTGGTCAGCATGATGGCCAACTTTGGGGTATTGATACAATGTGTGCTGGTTTTTTCATGGCAAAACCTAGTGATGAGTTGATGTCTCTTTTCAAAGAAGTACGAAATTTAGTTGTTACTGGTCAAGCAGGCAATGATCAACTTGCTCTTAATGCCCTTTTAGCAAGAGGAAATTTTAATATAAAATCTGGACTTCTTGATGAATCTTATTATAGTGTATGGAGAT
>Ga0114905_1001577_pt1 | contig 12386 bp, 19 predicted proteins | sample MalvireepMed_b05_FD_83499 | JGI IMG/M metagenome (GOLD analysis project Ga0114905, IMG submission 83499) | Marine viral communities from the Global Malaspina Expedition - Malaspina viral metaG DeepMed_b05 | ecosystem: Environmental > Aquatic > Marine > Oceanic | place: Mediterranean Sea...
ATACATTTTATTAGAATGCCATGTTGATCTTGACCTTTTAGGTTATGAAGATATGACCGAAGGAGGAGAACCCACGGGGGTACGGCTTCCTTATATTGTAACGGTAGATGAAAACTCAGGTCAAGTTTTGGCCATACGTCGAAATTGGACGCCTGACAATGCACAAAAGAAAAAGGTGCAATATTTTGTCCATTTTAAATTTCTTCCCGGATTAGGGTTTTATGGTTTTGGTTTAATTCACATGATTGGTGGGTTAAGCCGTTCAGCAACTTCAGTTTTACGGCAGTTGATTGATGCAGGAACATTGGCTAACCTACCCGCTGGTTTTAAGGCTCGCGGCATTCGGATACGTGATGATGATGAGCCTTTGGCTCCTGGTGAATTTCGCGATGTGGATAGTCCTGGGGGTAATCTGCGCGATTCTTTGCTGCCTTTACCGTATAAAGAACCAAGCGCAACATTATTTCAGTTACTTGGTTTAATTATCGAATCTGGGCGCAGATTTAGTGCCATTTCTGAACTACCTATTTCAGAAAACGGTTTAAACCGTGAAATGCCTGTTGGTACCACCATGGCGCTATTGGAGCGCGGCACCAAGGTCATGTCTGGTATTCATAAACGGCTGCATCATGCGCAGCGTCTAGAGCTAAAATTATTAGCTGCGGTATTTGCAGACTATCTACCCCCTGAATATCCATATGATATCATCGGAGCTGAAAGAAGCATAAAGGCTTCCGATTTTGATAATCGTGTAGATATCATACCTGTTAGTGATCCTAATATCTTTAGCAGCAGCCAACGCGCCATGTTGGCACAGATGCAACTGCAACTAGCGCAGGCTGCGCCTGACATGCACAATATGTATGAAGCATATCGGCGCATGTATGAGGCTTTGGGGGTGAAGGATGTTGACCTTATTCTACCTCCTCCTAAAGATCCGCAACCGACAGATGCGGCGGAAGAAAACCGGAACGTTTTAAGTAATTTGCCGTTGCAGGCATTTATGGAGCAAAATCATCAAGCGCATATTGTTGCACATATGGTGATGATGAAAACGCCTGTGGTCATGGCAGCTCCTTTAGTTACAGGGTCATTAATGGGTCATGTGGCACAGCATATTGGTATGCAGGCACGGAAAATGGTAACAGAAGAACTAGGGCCGCAGATTCAACAAGCGCAGGCGCAAGGTGTACAGTTAGACCAACAACAACAGCAACAATTAATGGCAGATGCAGAAAATCGTGTTTCAGAACTAATTGCGCAAATCACAGCTGAAGTTATGGCGGCTACGGGTGAGGATGAAGATCCCCTGGTTGAATTACGTCGACAAGAACTGCGTATTAAGGAAGCTGATTTATACCGTAAGGCTCAGGATGATGCAGGACGGCTAGAATTAGATCGGAAAGAAAATACTGATCGTAATAAGATAGCTCGTGAGAAAATTGATTCTCAGGAAGATATCGCTGAAATGCGGGGTGAGATTGCTGTAGCTAAATTGGATGCTGATGAAGATAAGGCTGAAATGCAGGGTCGTCTTGCAGTTGCAAAATTAAGACAGGATAGAGCAAGAGCCAACTAATGCCTTTTCGATCAGAGAAGCAGAAACGTTATTTGGCGGTCAAAAAGCCGGAGATTTTTAAAAAGTTGAAAAAGAAATCTGGTGGTAAGGTTAAACCAAAGAAGAAATCTAAAAAGAAATAAGCATGGATGATTCTTATACGACTTCTAAAATTATAAGGTATATTCGTGAGCGTCTTGATGAATTACAAGAAGGTATGATGGCTGGTAATTTTACAAGTTATGAAGATTATCGGTCGGCAGTAGGCGAAGTGCGCGGCTTAACGTTTACTGAACAGTATATAGTAGAACTTAGGAGTAAAAGTGGAGACCATGATGAAGACTGAAGGAAAATCAAGTTTAGAGACCCAAGGTAGTTTGGCCTTAGCCTATACCGCAGAAGAGAGTCGTGTGTTGGACCCAGATCTGCTTGATAAAACAGTTATGGAGCGTTTACCGATCCCCACTGGATACCGTGTGTTGGTTATGCCCTACAAAGGAAAAGCAAAAACAGAGGGTGGTATTATTTTAACAGATGAAACAAGAGACCGAAACGCACTTGCAACGGTTGTCTGTTATGTTTTAAAACTTGGTCCTGATTGTTATTCCGATTCGGATAAATATTCGCAGCCCTATTGCAAAGAAAAAGATTGGGTGGTAATTGGTAGATATGCGGGAAGTCGGTTTCGGATTGAGGGGGCAGAATTAAGGCTTTTAAATGACGATGAAATTTTGGCTACGATTCTTGACCCCGATGACATTGCTCATGTTTAGAAAGTGAGGGAAAATGAGTAGTATCGATACAGACCAAAGCGCCCAGCCGCAACTTGATTTACAAGATGATGCGGGGGAAATAGATGTTGTCCTTGATGATAGTGAAGTATCACCATCTTCGGAGGAGTCTTCAAGAGATACTGACGACGATAGAAGTGTGGCTGTGGGTGGTGAATCGAAGGACGATTCAGAACTTGACGATTATAGCGACAAAGTTCAAAAACGCATTGATAAACTTACGATTTGGTATCGTGAAGCTGAAAGACGTGAAAATGCGGCATTAGATTATGCGCGTGTGCTTCAGGTAGAAAACAAGGATCTTTCCAGCCGGATAACTAATCTTGACAAAGGTTATCGTAGCGAATTCACCAAACGTATTGATAGTCAACTCACAGAAGCCAAGGCTAGATATAAAGATGCTTATGATTCTGGAGACGTTGATGCTTTAGTAGAGGCCCAAGAATCCTTATCAACCCTTGCTGCTCAAAAAGAAAGAGTTTCCTGGGCAGCTCAATTACAAAAAGCACAACAGGCGCAAAAAGAACAGACTCAGGAATCTGAAACCGCGCCTGCTCAAACAGCAGCGCCGCCTGTTGTTGCGCAAACCGATCCACGAGCTAAAGATTGGTTTGATGATAATTCCTGGTTTGGTGAAGATGAAGCAATGACTTATGCTGCTTTAGGGTTTCACCGTACCTTAACTGAAAAAGAAGGTTACCAGGGAACTGAAGAAGCCTATTATACTGAGGTTGATCGCCGTATGAAGGATGCATTTCCCCATAAATTTAATGGGGTCGATCAATCTGGTGAAAACCGCCCCGCTCAGTCGGTTGCTCCTGCTAAAAGGAAGCAAAAATCTGGGCGCTCAACCAGTGTACGTCTTTCTAGCAGTGAACGAGATATTGCTAAACGGCTTGGAATAAGCGAAAAACAGTACGCAGCACAAAAACTTAAACTCGAAGAACAACGGGTTTAGGAGGTATATTGATGGTTGATAAAACCCCCAGAAGTGAAGAAACTCGTATCAAGAAGGAAAAACCTAAATTCTACAAACCTCCTTCTGCATTAGACGCACCACCCCCGCCCGAAGGGTTTAGACATCGGTGGGTTCGTGCTGAATTTGCGGGTTCTGATGATCGGAAAAATGTTTCTGGTCGACTAAATAATGGTTATGATTTAGTGCGAGCAGATGAATATCCGGGTTGGAATGCTACCACTATTGAGGAAGGCAGGTATGCCGGAGTCATTGGGGTAGGTGGTTTGTTGCTTGCACGGGTTCCAGAAGAACTCGCCATGAGCCGCGAAACTTACTTTGAGGATGAAACTCGAGGTCAAATGGAAGCGGTTGATAATGATCTGATGAGGGAACAACATCCATCGATGCCGATAAGTAAGGAACGGCAATCGAATATCACTTTTGGCAGTCGTAACAAGGAATAAGTTATGGATGTCAAATCCTTTAACCTTCTGATTGAGGAGAAATGCAACAATGGCTAACGTTGATGCAGCTTTTGGGCTAAGGCCCGTTCGTCAGTTGGGAAGTATGCCGTTTAACAACGCAACTAATGAATACAGAATTGCGTCTGGTGCTACAGGACCTATTTTTCAAGGTTCTCTAGTTATCATGGCCACTAGCGGTTCTGTTATTATTGGCACTGCTACTGCTACTGATACAGTGGGCGTGTTTAATGGTTGTTTCTATACTGATCCAACTACTTCTAAACCTACGTGGAGAAACTATTATCCTGGCAGCATTGCTGCTTCGGATATTGTTGCCTTCGTGTATGATGATCCAGACATGACTTTTGAAGTTCAGTGTGCTGGTACGCTTGCAATTACGGATATTGGCGGTAATGCCGATACGGCAGGTGTGACGGGCAGCACTATCAATGGTCAATCAACCACTGAGCTTGCAGCCAGTGCTGGATCCGGTGCAGCGCAGATGCGTATTGTGGGCTTAAGTAAAGATCCAGACAATAGCGATGTCGATTCGGCAAACGCTAATTGGTATGTGTTCTTTAACGAGCATGCCTACAAGACGACTACTGGCACATAGGGAGACTGAGATATGGCTATTAGTCGTGCACAATTAGTCAAGGAACTGGAACCGGGATTGCATGCCCTGTTCGGCCTTGAATACGATCGCTACGAACAAGAGCATCGTGAAATCTTCGATATCGAGACTTCAGATCGCGCTTTCGAAGAGGAAGTGATGCTCTCAGGATTTGGTGCGGCACAAACCAAAGCTGAAGGGTCTGCTGTGGTGTTTGACACGGCACAGGAAGCCTTTACAGCGCGGTATACGCACGAAACCGTTGCGTTGGCGTTTTCTATCACGGAAGAGGCGGTAGAAGATAATCTCTACGACCGCCTTTCTTCGCGGTACACGAAAGCTCTCGCGCGTAGCATGGCTCACACAAAGCAAGTTAAGGGTGCTAATATCCTTAATAATGCGTTTTCTACCAGCTACACTGGTGGTGACGGCCAACCTCTTTTGGATACGGCCCATCCAACAATTAGTGCAGGAAACCTTGCAAATGAGCCAACCACCGCTGCAGATCTAAATGAGACCAGTCTTGAAGATGCGATGATTAATATCTCGACCAACTTCAAAGACGAGCGTGGTCTTAAGACTGCTATCATGGGTCGGAAATTGTTGATCCCCCCGCAACTTCAATTCGTTGCAGAGCGCCTTTTGGCTACTCCGTATCGGGTCGGAACTGCGGATAATGACATCAACGCGATGCGTAGCATGGGTATGCTGCCTGAGGGTTATGCCATCAACCATTTCCTCACTGACACTGACGCATGGTTTGTTAAAACCGATGCGCCAGATGGCCTAAAGATGTTTGAACGTGCCGCGCTGCGGAACAACATGGAAGGTGACTTTGACACCGGAAACGTTCGTTACAAATCACGTGAACGTTACAGCTTTGGCTGGTCAGACTGGCGGGGCCTTTACGGTTCTCCAGGCGCGTAGTATAGGTTAGGGTGGGGGAGAGGAAACTTTCCCCCATTCTTTCTGGGACTCATAGCTCTAGCGACTGGCCCAGCAGACGCTTACTAAGACTCTAGAGCAAAACCTTTTGTAAGGAGGTAGCCACATGGCTAACACCACTTTCTCTGGTCCGGTTCGTTCGGAAAATGGCTTTGTTATAGCCAACAAAAATTCGAGCACAGGCAATGTAACCGATTCGTCGGTACATTCTTCCGCAAATAAAGACGTAAGGCGCTATTACCTTGAAGAGTATTGGCAGCGGCGTCCTGCACTTAATGCGGTTTTGAATACGGCTTTTTCTGACGCAGATGCTACTGCTGCTGCAAATACGGCTATTCGTCTTGCTGAAAAAGTTGCCAACAAGGACTTTGAAGTTCTTGGCACGAGCATGACAACTGCGTTGTGCACGTTTGATACCACACGGGCCGGTATTATCATCACCACAGGGGGAACGGATCAAAATCAGGCCATCATTGCTCCTCATCTTGATACCAATCAAACATCTTGGCAAACAGTTCCTTGGGGTACTGAAAACTCAGTTATTTGGGAATGTTCAGTAACCACAGCAGCATCTATTGCCGATATTAAACTTTGGCAAGGTTTGAAACTAACCAATGATCAGTTGGTTGTTACTGATGCAAATCAGGCATTCTTTAAGTTTCAAACAGATGCCACCAATAGTGAGGCTTTCACAGATTTTACTAAACTGCATTTTGTTCACAGTATTGCAAATACTGACTACATTAGTCAGTTGCCCATTACTGTGGCGGCAGACACTACGTATCATCTGAAGATTGATATTAATAGCAGCAGGCAAGCAGCTATTTATGTCAATGGTATCCAGTATGACGTTACGACCACTTCGGGGAGTACCGGGGGAACAGCCGTAACTACTGGAACTGCTAGAACCGCAGCCCTAACCAATGATGTTGATCTTATTCCTTACATTGGTGTGGAAACAGGTGCTGGTTCGGCCAAGGCTCTGAAGGTACATTGGCAAGCCATTAGTCGGCTTATCTATGAATAAGTCCATACCTGATGCGAACAAACGGTAAGGATGAGTCTATAATCCCTGATCTTTCTGGGAAGCGCGTGGCTATTGTCGCAATGGGCAATAGCCACGCCGAATTTACCAAATCTTCTGCGTCTAACGGCGATTCCTCTATTTTTGCAGATGAAGTATGGGCCGTGAATTCTATGGGTGGGGTTATTATGCATGACCGAGTTTTCATGCTTGATCCCCCTACACGGTTTTTAGATACCGAAGATTCAGGGTCTATGACCCATGGAATGCGGCGATGGCTCCCAACGCATGCGGGGCCTATATACACCTGCGTTTTAGATGATAGAGTTCCTGGCGCTGTTTTATACCCCTTGCAGGAAGTATGCCGAGAATTGGGAACAACGTATTTAAACAATACTGTTGCTTTTGCGATAGCTTTTGCAGTTTGCGCCAAGGTTGAAAAGATAATGATGTACGGGGCAGATTTTGGCTACGTGCATTTAAGGCAGTTTGCCGAGGCAGGTCGTGCGTGTTGTGAGTATTTATTGTCTAAGGCTGAAGAGCGTGGTATCACTGTTGAAGTTGCAATGACAACGACGATGTTTGATGCTGATAAACCTGCAACAGAAAGATTTTATGGATACCATAGGTTAGAAGATCCGCCTGTTGTAACACAAGATGAAGATAATCAAATGATTGTCTTACCTTTGTCAAAAGCACAGGAGCTCCAACAGGAGAATCACGATGGCGACATACATTAGTGGAAGTGACGCGAAAGCTGTATTCTTAACAGCCGACACAGTGGCCTTGGACGACAACGGTCTATCAACAGCAGCAACCCTTGGTGCGGCAGGTAATTTAACACTTGGCGGAGCATTGACATCAGGCGGTTCGGCTACGTTTAATGCAGGTAGGGTTGTTACCCTTTTATCGGCGGGTAATGATTCTAGTCGAACATTTACGGTAACTGGAACCGATGTAAATGGCGATGCTCAAACTGAAGATATCACGGGCGCGAATACAGGTACCGCAACAGGAAGTAAATATTTTAAAACGGTTACCCAGATTGCTATAGATGCGGCAAGCGCGGGTAATGTTTCGGCGGGTATTAATAATTCTGCGGCAGATGTGGTGTTTGCAGGTAGGTCGCGATTAAAAGGCCTCCGTGTTATGAATTCAGGTACGGCTGGAACTTTGGTGTTTCCAACCACGTCGCCCACGGGAACAACCACCCTGCAACTTTCTACCGTTGCAAGTGCCACTGTATTGGACGATGTTACTATTCCAGCTGAGGGCGTTTTGTTTACGGCGGGTATCTACATTCAATACACGCAAAGTACATTCACCACGGCTACGGTATTCCATGCTTAGATAGGAGATTGTTATGAGCAAAGGTTTGCATAGAAATCAAGAGGCTTATCAGAAAGGTCACGCTGACGTTGGCCGAGGTGTTAAACGTGCCGGTGTAAAGAATGTTAAAGTTGCTGGTGGACCCGCGCAAGGCAACCCCATGCCCACACCTAGGCCACTGCCTTGGCCATCAGGACCAGATGGTAAAAGAAAATACATGAACAAAGGCGGTTCTGTTAAGAAACGCAAGGGGTATAATGAGGGTGGTGTGGTTCATGAAATGACAAATAAACCAGTAGATGTAGCTTATACAACGGCGGAAAGTTTAAAGCGAGCAGGAATAAGTTAAATGGCCATATCGGGGTCGGCCAATTTTGATCTTGATGTTGCAGAGATCATAGAAGAAGCATTTGAGCGCTGCGGCCTGGAAGCGCGTACCGGCTATGATGCCGTTACCGCGCGTAGGTCGCTTAATCTTATGCTGGCAGACTGGGCTAATCGCGGCATTAATTTATGGACTGTTCGGCAGTTTTCACAAACAGTGGCACAGCTTTCAAGCACCTCGGCAGTTGATACATATCCCATTGGAGCAATAACAGCAACGGTTGGGGCTTCAGCTAGTTTATCTGTTGGTGAAACCATAACGGGTTCAACTAGTAGTGTAACAGCGAAAATTATTACAAAGCCCAGCGGCACCACGCTCACATTGACTGTGCCTAGTGGTGCTTTTACAGCAGGTGAAACAATAACAGGATCCAGTAGTAGTGCGACTACGACAATATCTGCAGACCCAAGTTTGGACGACGTGCAAAATACCATCGATATTTTGGATATGGTTGTTCGTCGTTCTGGTTCTGATATTGCTATAAACCGCATTAGCCGGGGTGACTACCTAGCTGTCCCAGATAAAGATGACCAAGGAAGAGCTTCGCAATTTTTTGTGGATCGATTAATCACACCTACGGTAACAATTTGGCCTGTTCCTGAAAATTCAACAGATACCTTAATTTATTATCGCTTGGTTCGTATAGACGATGCTGATGCGTCTGTGAATACGATGGAAGTACCCTTCAGGTTTTTACCAAGCCTTGTTTCTGGTTTAGCTTTCTGTATAGCTATGAAACGCGCGCCTGCTCGTATGCCTGATTTAAAAATGTCTTATGAAGAAGATTTCTTCCGGGCCGCAACAGAAGATCGTGACCGAACAAGTCTTCAACTTGTACCTACTGCAAGTTCAATACAGGTTATGTAATGGCTAAATTTGCTTCAAATAAATACGCTTACGGGATTTCTGACCGTTCAGGCCAACGCTATCGTTTAAAAGATATGCGGCTTGAGTGGAACGGGTTTCTTGTAGGTAAGGATGAATGGGAGAAAAAACAGCCGCAACTAACACCCGCTCGCGTACACGCTGATCCGCAAGCCTTAAAAGATTCTCGCCCAGATCGTACTGAAACAAAGGCAGAAGTGTTATTGAATCCAGATTCGTTTTTTAGTAACGCCTCGGGTAGTGCAACCATTACTGTTCGTGAAGCCGGTCATGGTAGATCAACAGGAGATACGGTACGGTTTCGTGATGTTATAGGGTTTGATGGATTTACAGCCGCTGTGTTAACTCTGGCGGCAGGGTATTCGATTACCCGTGTTGATGACGACAATTATACTTTCTCAGCGTCTAGTGGCACAGCAACAGTAGGTTCCAAATTTGGGGGCGGTTATCCAACAACGGCTGGACCTGTAACGGTAGAGGCATGATATGGCTTTTACATTCACTACACTAAAAACAGCAATTCAAGATTATACGGAAAATGCTGAAGCAACTTTTGTAACGCAATTACCAAGATTTATCCTAAATGCTGAAGAGCGTATTCTTAAAGAATGTCAGCTTGATGTTTTTAGACGTAATCAAACAGGCACTATGACTGCGTCTAATAAATTCCTAACAAAACCGTCCGATTTTTTAGCGCCTTTTTCATTAAGCGTGGTTAATTCTTCAGCCAACGAGTTCTTGTTGTATAAGCAGATAACTTTCTTGCAGGATTACACGCCAAATCCCGCCACAACGGGGGTTCCTAAATATTACGGGGCCTGGGATGAGGCGAGTTTTCTTTTAGCACCTACCCCTAGTTCGGGGTTTACGGCAGAATTACATTATTACTATCGCCCAACATCTATCACTACTTCTGGTGATGGAACCTCATGGCTCGGTACAAATGCTGAATTAGCTTTGTTATACGCTTCCTTAGTTGAAGCCAATACCTTTATGAAAGGTGAAGCTGACATTATGAAGCAATATACAGATCGCTATGTTGAGGCGATACAGTTCTTGAAGAATTTGGGCGAAGGGCGACAGACCCGTGATGAGTACCGATATGATCGTGTAAGGCGTGAGGTGCAGTAATGGGTATGCCTGCAATGGAAATGCCTGCCGATTACAAGGTGTTGGTACACACGACAGACAACCGTGGCTTTACGCCTGAAGAAATTGCGGAACGGTGTGTTAAGGAAATTATATCTATTTCGCCTAAGTCTCATCCTTTAATACGCGATCAGGCTGTTGCCTTTAAAGCGCAAATTCAGCATCTTTTAGTTGTCTATATGCGACAGGCTATCCAAAGTGATCGAACCACGGTATATAATGCCCTAAAGGATGCGGGGCACCCGCAACTGGCTGAATTGATAAGGAGATTGTGATATGGCAATCACACAGGCAATGTCAACTACGTTTAAGAAGGAGTTGCTTTTTGGCGCACATGATTTTGACACGTCTACGGGTGATACAATCAAAATGGCGCTGTACACAAGTAGTGCTTCTTTAGATGCAACAACAACGGCATATTCCACAAGCAACGAAATGGCCTCTAGTGGGGGCTATACCGCAGGAGGAAACACGCTTAACTCAGTGGACCCAACGGTTTCTGGAACCACAGCATTTTTAGACTTTGATGATTCTACGTGGAGTTCTTCAACCATTACGGCTCGTGGCGCGTTAATCTACAACTCGACACCAAATACAACGTCTATTTCTTTAACTAATCCTGCGGTAGTTATTTTGGATTTTGGGGCAGATAAAAGTTCCAGTTCCGGGGACTTTACGGTTCAATTTCCAGCGGCGGATGCAAGTAACGCAATTATTCGGATTGCGTAGCAATTAGGTAATGGCAACTCTAACCGGCTGGGGACGGTCTACTTGGGGTTCTAGCACTTGGGGTAGTGCTATTCCGGTTGAGGTTACTGGTGCATCTGCAACGGGTGCGGTTAGTTCTGTAGCAGTTTCTACAGATCAAGTTATAACTGAAACAGGTTTAGCGGCAATAGCGTCTGTTGGGTCTGTAACAGTAAGTACAGATCAAATTTTATCCGTTACGGGATTAGCGGGTACAGGTGCGGTAGGAACTGCCACAGTATCAGCAGATGCTAATGTGGCGGTTACGGGTTCGGCGGGTACAGGTGCGGTTGGTAGTGTAACGGTATCCGCAGATGCCAATGTATCAGCTACAGGTTCGGCGGGTACAGGTGCGGTAGGAACTGTAACAGCAAGGGCAAGTGTCACTGTTTTTGTTACAGGGGTTAGTGCAACAACGGCAGTTGGGACCGTGTTAGTGTGGACTGAAATAGATGCAAGTCAGACATCAAACTTTAGTGATATATCCGCATCACAGACATCAAGTTTTAGTAATATATCTACATCACAAACACCGGATTGGGAAGATATCGCGGCATAGGGGCAGTAAATGGTAAGCACGTATACGACAAATCTTGGAATTGAAAAAATTGCCACAGGTGAGCAGTCCGGAACGTGGGGGGATACTACTAATTTCAACATTGATATTTTAGATCGCCTTATTTCATACAAGGCGGTTGGGTTGACAGGAACGACCCACACGCTTACGGTACGGGAAGCTTCTCCTGGATCTGGTACGGAAAACCTTCAGGATGGCATGTACCGTGTCATAAAATTTACCGGAGCTTTAGGCGCTAACAACACGGTTACAATCGCTCCAAATACAACGCAAGTTTTTCTTATAATCATAAACGCTACTACGGATTCTGGTTCCAGCGGACCCTATTCCGTTATTCTGAGTCAGGGTAGTGGTGCGAACATAACTGTGCCAAATGGCTTCGCTAATTTTGTATATGCTGATGGTGCGGGTGCTGGCGCAGCAGTTGTCAGTATAACTGATACATTAACAATGAGTGGCACAAAGATCACAGGTGGTGTTATAACGGGCATTACTGATTTGGCTATTGCCGATGGTGGCACAGGAGCTTCAACAGCGGCAGCAGCAAGAACAAACCTTGGGGCGGCAGCAGATGGCGATGCTGTAGCCATGGCAATCGCGTTAGGATAATACAATGGCCAATACGTTTAAACTAAAGACCAAGGCTAACGTTTCAACCATAGCTACCGTTTACACGGTCCCCGGTAGTACAACGGCCATTGTGATTGGTTGCATGGTTGGAAATGTTCAGTCTAGTTCTATTACGGTTACGGTTCACATAGAATCAGACACGTCAGACACGGAAACCAATGCAAACGTTGAATTGGTTACGAACGCGCCAATACCGGCAGGATCATCCCTAGAATTACTGTCGGGCAATAAGATCGTGTTGCAGACCACGGACCTTTTGAGACTTACAGCCAGTGCTGGTTGCGATATAGCGTTGTCGATTCTGGAGATTACGTAATGGCATATATCGGTC
>Ga0114905_1001579_pt1 | contig 12380 bp, 6 predicted proteins | sample MalvireepMed_b05_FD_83499 | JGI IMG/M metagenome (GOLD analysis project Ga0114905, IMG submission 83499) | Marine viral communities from the Global Malaspina Expedition - Malaspina viral metaG DeepMed_b05 | ecosystem: Environmental > Aquatic > Marine > Oceanic | place: Mediterranean Sea...
CCGCTGGGAAGAACTGGACGAGATCGCCCAGAACCAGATCGAGATCGCCTGCATGGCCAACCTCGCCGACAACTTCGCCGAGGGTGAAGCCAAGAACTTCCCGGCGATGAAGGAAAACGTCGAAGAGCATGGCGTCGAGATCAAGAACTGGAACGAGGAGCAACTCCAGCAGTTCGAGAGCGCGTGGCTCGAGGTTGCCGGCGAGCTTGGCGCCGAAGACCCGTTCTTCCAGGAAGTCTGGGACGACCTGCAGCAGTTCCGCCAAGACTACAAGCTCTGGTCGAACAACATCTACATACCGCGCCTCTACACGCCGGGCGTCGACCAGTAAGCCGGATTTCATCCATAAAGACCACGGCCGGGGCGGCCTCTCTGCCCCGGCCACGCATGTTTGAGGGAGGCAGGCTCGATGACCGAGCAAACCGAGGTCGTGGCCGCGATCTCCGATCCGGGAGAGATCGGGCGCGCAGACCATAATCGTGGCGATCGTTTCGTCGTCCGGGTCTCGAACCTGGCCGCGTGGCTGTTCCCCATCCTGATGATCGCGATCTGCGCCCAGGTGGTGCTGCGCCAGATGGGCCACAACCAGGCGTGGCTCGACGATCTGCAATGGTGGCTCTACGGCGCCGCGGTGCTGATGGGGATCGGCTACGCGGTGACCACCAACAGCCACGTGCGGGTCGATATCTTCTACGACAATTTCGAACAGCGAAAGCGCATCCGCACCGATATCCTCGGGCTGGCGTGGCTGTTCCTGCCCTTCATCATCCTGTGCTGGGACGTGACGCTCGACTACGCGCTGACCTCGATCCGCGCCGACGAGGGCTCCGACAGCCCCAACGGGTTGCACAACCTCTGGATCATGAAAGGCTTCATGAACCTGGCCTTCGTCTTCATCGCCATCGCGGTGTGGTCGACCTATCTGCGCCTGCTCGCCAAGCTCACCCGCCCGGCGCTGTGGAAACAGCTGCTCTTCGCCTTCCCCTCGGTGGCCTATGCCATCAACCTCGCCTGCTATTACGCCATCTTCGGCATCGCCTACGCCACCCGCGATCCCGAGATGAGCGCCCGCGACGTGAAGCGGCTGCCGATCTTCGGCGAATGGGAGTTCGGCCAGCACGAGATGCGCTGGACCATCCTCATCGCCCTCATTCTGACCGTGGTCGCCATCGTCGTGGCGCGCCTCTTCGACCGCAAGGACGCCTGACATGGAGTGGCTGACCATCAACGAAATCGCCGTCGCGGCGATGTTCGCCACCTTCATCTGGATGCTGTTCCGCGGCATCCCGGTGGCCTTTGCCCTTGTCGGCGTGAGCCTCGTCTTCGTGCTGATCGCCGAGATCGGCCTCGATCCCTATCGCCGTTTCTGGGGCGAGATCATGGCCTTTGACCGCACCGGCATCGACTATCGCAAGCTGCAGGCGCTGTCGGGGCGGATCTTCGGCAACACGATCAAGAACCCGGTGCTCGTGGCGCTGCCGATGTTCATCTACATGGGCCTGATGCTCGACCAGTCCGGCGTGGCACAGCGCATGATGCACGCCATGCAGAAGCTGTTCGGCGGGCTGCGCGGCGGGCTGTCGCTGACCGTGCTGCTGATCGGCATCATCCTCGCCGCCTCGACCGGCGTGATCGGTGCCTCGGTGACGCTGCTCGGCGTGATGGCCCTGCCGGCAATGATGGCGCAGAACTACTCCAAGCCCATCGCCACCGGCACCATCGCCTCGGCCGGCACGCTGGGCATCCTGATCCCGCCCTCGATCATGCTGGTGATCATGTCCGACCAGCTTGCGATCTCGCTCGGCGATCTGTTCATGGGGGCGCTGTTCCCGGGTCTGATCCTCGGCGCGCTCTACATCCTGTTCATCGTGATCTACGGCTTCATCTCGCCGGATGCGATGCCGGCGCCCGAGCGCACCGCGCGCATCGGCTGGAGCGAGGTCAGGGAGGTGCTGGTCGCGGTCGTGCCGCCGATGTTCCTGATCCTGCTGGTGCTGGGATCGATCTTCGTTGGCCTCGCGACACCCACCGAAGCCTCTGGTCTCGGCGCCTTCGGCGCAACGCTGCTGGCGCTGTTTGCGCGCAAGCTGAACTGGAAGGTGTTCCGCGAGGTGGCACGTTCGACCCTCAACACCTCGGGCTACATCGTCGGCATCTTCCTTGCGGCCAACTTCTTTGCCTACGTGCTGCGGCGCTATGGCGGCGACGAGATCGTGCAGGAGCTGGTGCTCTCGGCCTTCGACAGCCCCTACTGGACCGTGGCCTTCATCCTGTTCATCGTGTTCTGCCTCGGCTTCCTGCTCGACTGGATCGAGATCACCATCATCATCATGCCGCTGATGCTGCCGATCATTCAGGGGCTGGAGCTGGCGGTGCCGGGGTATGATCAGGTGCGCGACCCGCAGGTCGTGTGGTTCGCCATCCTCGTGGCGGTGACCCTGCAGACCTCGTTCCTGACGCCACCGGTGGGCTTTGCGCTGTTCTACCTCAAGGGGGTCTGCCCGCCGGGGGTGTCGCTGTCGCATATCTACCGCGGCATCATTCCCTTCGTGGTGCTGCAGCTGATCGGACTGTTCATCGTGTTCGAGTTCCCGCAGCTGACCACGTGGCTGCCATCGGTGGCCTACGGAAACTGACCCGGTCCGCTCACCAGACGCCTAAGACCAAGGCGGCCGCGTCCCTTACTGGCGCGGCCGTTTCTCTTGCCGGGCAGCACGGGCCATGTCCCCGGCCCTTTCCCGCGTCTCGCAGCGCTGGCCGCCCTCAGCCGTTCTTCAACCCCACGGCGCCGCCCGCCCGGTCCTGGTTCACTTTGCAAAAGAGAAACGGAGCGGCTCTCACCACTCCGTTTCCCGTAGATCAGTCCGGCACAGGGTCGAAGTGCACCGGAACGAAGGACGTGTCCGGCCGCGCCCTGCCTTACCTCGTAAGCAGCTGCGCCTCGTGCTTCTTCAGCGAGCGGCGCGCCGCACCGTAGGCCTCGAGACCCTCGGCGTGCTCGAGATCGGGGAACAGCTCGAAGATCTCCTGACGCTGCTCGTCACCGATGCCGCGCAGCGACAGGTCGCCGGGCTGGAAGCTCTCGGTCCACGCACCGTTCGACAGCACCACCTCGTGGGTGTCGAACATCATGTGGATGTAGGTGACGCCGAGCGTATCAACCTCGTCGACGCCGTCGAGACCGGTCAGGTGCTTCGCCGCCGCGAGGACCTCGCGCTCTTCGAAATAGAGCGCGGTCTTGTCGTTGGCGACCAGCACGCGGTGGTTCGGCGACACGAGCAGGTCATGCTCGGGGAGGTTCTTGCCAAGGGCACCCTGCTGGATCAGCACCGGCTTGAGATGCGGCTTGCGGGCCAGCTGGAAGCCGGTCAGCTCCTTGCGGCCGATCCAGCGGATCTGCTGGATGCCGTTGTCACGGGTGATGACGCGGTCGCCGACCTCGAGATCCTCCACCAGTCGCTCGCCCTGCGGCGTGGCGATCAGCGTGCCCGGGGTGAAGCAGGGCATGACCTCGACGATGACGGTGCCGGTATCGGTGCCGCCATGGCCGTCGTCGATGGTGTAGTCGTAGCTGTCGGTGCCGTTGAAGGTTTCGTCCGCGACATAGGTCACGGTACCATCTGCATTCAGCGTCACGCTGCCGTTCTGCGCCTCGCCAACCGAGGTGATGGTCAGATCGTCGCCATCGACGTCGGTGTCGTTTGCCGACGGGTCGAATGTCTCGGGATCGGTCCCGGTCGCGGTGATCATGTCATCGACCGCAACGGGCGGGTTGTTGGACTCTTCTCCCGGCGGAGGCGGCGGATCGCTGGGCCGGGTGACATCCACCGAGATCACGCCCTCGTCCTGGCCGCCATTGCCGTCGTCAACGGTGTAGGAGATCGTGTCCTCGCCGTAGAAATCCTCGTTCGGCGTGTAGGTGACGGTGCCGTCCTCGTTGATCGTGACGGTGCCGTTCTCCGGGTCGCCAATCTCCGAAACCGTCAGATCGTCGCCATCGACATCGGTGTCGTTCTCGGTCGGATCAAAGGTGATCGGGTCGTTCTGCTCGGTGGTGACGGCATCGTCATTGGCGACCGGATCGTCGTTGACCGGGTTCACGGTGACATCGACCAGCGCGCTGTCGGTGTTCCCGTCCGGATCGGAGATGGTGTAGCTGATTTCGTCCGAGCCGTTGTAATCGGCATCGGGGGTGTAGGTCAGCGTGCCGTCTTCGTTGATCGTCACGGTGCCGTTGTTGGCGGTGGCCTCGGTCACCGTCAGCGTGTCGCCGTCAGGATCGCTGTCATTCGAGAGCACGTCGACCACGACCGCCACGTCTTCGTCCGTCGTCGCCGTGTCGTCCTCGGCGACCGGAAGGCCGTCGATGGGGTCGGTGGTCGAAAAGTCGATATCCGAGATCAGGACGCCCTGCTCCTGATCGCCGCCATTGGCATAGGCGATCTCGATCCGCGAGACCGGGCCCTCGATGGACACCTGCAGCGTGCCGTCCGGATCGGCGAACTCGGTGGTTTCGGTGCCCGTGGCGGCGGCGCCGTCAACGCTCGCACCGCCCGACACGACGGTCAGGGTCACGTCGACCGGGTTGCCCTCGGCGTCGTAGGCGAGAACGGTCACGTTGTCCTCGAAGTTGCCCGCCGTTCCCGAAGCGTTTTCCAGCAGATCACTGAAGTCCCCACCCGGTCCCGCATCGACATCATTGAGCAGGAACGAGACGTTCTGAACCGCGTCGCCGTAGATGTCGTTGCTCGAGCTGAAGTTGAGGACGGTGGTCGAGGTGGCGCTCGCGCTGCCATTTCCCTCACCGCCGCTGCCCAGCAGCTTGAGGTGCGAGTTCGCGTCGGTGTCGGAGCCCTCCGGCACGTAGCCGGTGAAGTTCACCGTGAAGGCCTGCGCCCCCTGATCCTGTGCGGTATACGTGATGCCCACGGCGACACCGCCGGTATCCACGGTCGTGGTCACGCCGTCAGACGCGGTGTTCTCGAGATTGGTGCCGTAGGCACCCAGCGCGCTCCAGTCCAGAACCAGATCAGCCATATTCTTCGACCCTCATTACCTTACAGACCGGGGCGGCCCCGGAACTTCCAGCACTGCGCCGACGCAACCCGTCGACACCGTTATTTCGCTCGTCATGCTTGCAAGTTCACGAAGGGATCCCGCGCAGTTCGAGCCCACATCCTCGATGTGGACGACAAACAGCATTCGGCGGCGGAGGACTGACCTCCATACGCGTCCCTCGCACCCTTGCAGATGCCTGACAGTTCAGCGGCCGCCCCCGTGGCCTTTTCGTCTTTACCACCCAACCGGGCTTGGCGATCTTGTAGCCCTGCCCGGTCGGTCGCTCAAATGAAAAAATGGCGTCATCTGGGCATCTTGCGACACATAGTTGACATAGAAAGGCGACCTGACGAACAGTCACGCATCCTTGAGTTGACTACCGTTTCTACGCGACGAAGCCCCGATTTGGCTTGTCCTCAGTAAATACTGGCCAGTTGGCGATTTTTACGGCGTGTCTGTCGATGCACTGTGCAACCTGCAGCAACAATACGCGCGACGGCACGTCGGCGCCGTCCAATGGCAAATCTGGTCACAAATATGGCGCACCCCGTTCGCGATGCGTGTTCAATTCAGCCGGCGAGGCGCAATTGAACGCAATTTTCGACAATTTTCGGGAGCGTTTTACCGAATCATCGCGCAGCCCCCTGATGATTGCGGCGATGATTGGGCTGCCACCTGAGATTGTCCCATGAGGCAGGCACGGGGCGGCCTGCGCCCGCCCGCGCCTCGATCTCTGCGCCGTCAGGCGAGGTTGGTGATCCAACGGCACCGGTAAGGCGCCATCGTCACCGGACCGGTTTCGATGGTCTCGCCACTCAAGAGGTCGACCCATCGCTCGTCGGCGATCAGGTTCAGGTCCGCCTGCGGGATTTCGATGGTCTCGTCGCTGACATTGTGCAGCGCAAAGATCGACTGCGCCCGGTCCAGCGATTGCCGCCAGAGCCCGAAGATCCTGTCATCGACGTTCAGCGTGAACTGCGTCGCGTTGGGGTGAAAGCCCGGCTGTTGCGCTCGGATCTTGAGCCGCTCGGACAGCGCCGCCAGCACACGGGCATGGATGGTGTCGGGATCGGCGAGCTTTTCCTGCAACTCGGGATAGTCCCAGCGGTGCCGGTTGATCGCGCGGTTCATGCCGCGCCGCTCCACCGCCTCGAGATCGTTGGGCGTGGCCAGCATCGAGTGGATGTAGAAGGCCGGAATGCCCTCGAGCGACATCGGGATCGTCTGGGAGCACAGGAAGCGCTCGACATGCAGGTCGTCGGTGCCCTTGAAGGTGCGCCCCATCGCCTCGAAGAAGGTGCAGTTGAGCTCGTAGGGCGCCTCGCCCCCGCCGGGCAGCGAGCGCATCGAGACCTTGCCGCCGATCTCGTGGATGGTGTCGATGATCTGGCCGATCTCTGGCGGCGGCAGCAGCCCCTCGGCGGGGCGCATGCCGATGCCGTCATGGCTGGCGGTGAAGTTCAGGTAGGCGCAGCCCAGCGGCGCCGGCGGCATGGTCCGCTGCCAGTCGTTGAGATAGCGCGCCGAGCCCGACATCATCGCGTGCAGCGTCAGCGGCGGCAGCGGGAAGTTGTAGACCACGTGCGCCTCGTTGCGGCGGCCGAAATAGCTCAGGTTCTCGGCCTTGGGCACGTTGGTCTCCGTCAGCAGGATCACCGTCTCGGTGGCGTAATCCATCAGAAGGCGCATGAGCTGGATCACCGCATGGGTCTGCGGCAGGTGGATGCAGTTGGTGCCAAGCTCCTTCCACAGGAAGGCCACCGCATCGAGCCGGATGATCCGCACACCCATGTCGATATGCAGGCGGATGATGCGCACGATCTCGAGCAGCACGTCCGGGTTGCGGAAATCGAGATCGATCTGGTCGTGACTGAAGGTGCACCACACATAGCGGGTGCCCATCGCGGTCTCGACCTCCTGCAGCAGCGGCGTGGTGCGCGGTCGCGTCACCATCGAGACATCGTCCGAAGGGTCGGCCTCGAAGAAGAACTTGTCATAGGGCTTCTGGCCCTGACGGTAGGCGTTGAACCAGACGCCCTGGCTCGAGACGTGGTTCAGCACCAGATCCGACATCAGGTGGAAGGCGTTGCCGATGCGGGTGATGTCGGCCCATTCGCCCAGCTGCGGGTTCACCTTTCGGTAATCGGTCACCGCAAAGCCGTCATCCGAGGTGAAGGGAAAGAACGGCAGGATATGCACCCCGTTCACCACGCCCTTCATGTGGGTGAGCAGGAAGTCATGCATGAGATCGAGCGGCTTGTGATGGCCGTCGATCAGGCTGTCGCCATAGGTAATCAGCACCGCGTCGTTCTGGGTCCAGAGATTGTTGCCCGGCTTGCGCGGCTGGCGGCGGCGATGGGTGTTTTCGGGCCAGAAGGCCTCGACAACCTGACTGCCAAGAATGTGGGAGTCCACGTCGGGGTAGATGAAATGAAGCAGCGAGGAAAGTCTGGCGCTGAAATTGCTCTCGGTCATGAAATCCCTTGGTCTCCCGGTCTGGCAGGGGCCGCTGGCACGCATGCGGGACGGGACGGGCTCCCCTACGCGCGAGGTGCAACAGGACGCTTCTCTTTTCGGTTAAGCCGTTCAAACCGCTTTCACAAGGGAAAAGCGGCCCTGCGCTTTGCTGGGCCGTCAATGCGCGGAGAGTGCCCGGAAAGGCATCTTGCAGGGCCCGGCTTGGCCGTCCGAGTCCCGGCGGGTCGACCATCACAGCGGCGGCAGCGCGGCCATGATCAGGGTGCGCCCCCTTGCGTTCAACGCGCCTGCCCTGCCCGGCCTCACGCCCGATCCCACGACAAGCGCGCGGCTCCGTGTCTGACAGGTGCAGGGCGGCCCGGGCCCCCATCATCCTGCAGGCGCATGCCCGCCTCAGCCACTCTCTCCCGGCGCGCGCGCCGGCTCAGGCGTCCTTGCGCAGACGGATCGCGCCGGCCTTTTCGGCCAGATCGCGGGCGATGGCATAGGCGCCCTTGATCTTGTCGCTGTCCTTGGCCCAGTCGCGCCGCACCACGATCTTGTTGTCCTTGATCTTGGCGTGGTTGTTCGGGTCCTGAATGAACGACACCAGCCCCTCGGGCTTGGCGAACTTGTCGTTGTGGAACTGGATCGTCGCACCCTTGGGGCCACCATCGAGCTTGGCGATGCCGGCGCGCTTGCACATGTTCTTGATGCGCACGATCAGCAGCAGCGTGTTGACCTCCTTGGGCAGCTTGCCGAAGCGGTCGATCAGCTCGGCGGCAAAGCCCTCAAGCTCCACCTTGGTCGACAGCTCCGACAGGCGGCGGTAGAGGCCAAGGCGCACGTCGAGATCGGGCACGTACTCCTCGGGGATCAGCACCGGCACGCCAAGATTGATCTGCGGCGCCCACTGGCCGTCATCGTCCAGCAGTCCCTCCATCTCGCCGGACTTGATCTTGGCGATCGCCTCCTCGAGCATCGACTGGTAAAGCTCGTAGCCCACATCGCGCATCTGGCCCGACTGCTCTTCGCCAAGCAGGTTGCCGGCGCCGCGAATGTCGAGGTCTTGCGAGGCCAGCGTGAAGCCTGCCCCCAGCGTATCGAGCGAGCCCAGCACGCGCAGACGCTTCTGCGCGGTGTCGGTCAGCTTGGCGCGCGGCTGGGTGGTCAGATAGGCATAGGCGCGGGTCTTCGAGCGCCCGACCCGGCCGCGGATCTGGTAGAGCTGCGACAGGCCGAACATGTCCGAGCGGTGCACCACCATGGTGTTGGCGGTCGGGATATCGAGGCCCGACTCCACGATGGTGGTCGCCAGCAGCACGTCGAACTTTCCGTCGTAGAAGGCGTTCATCCGATCATCAAGCTCGCCGGCCGCCATCTGGCCATGCGCCACCACATACGACACCTCGGGCACCTGATCGCGCAGGAATTCCTCGATCTCGGCAAGGTCCGAGATCCGCGGCACCACGTAGAAGCTCTGGCCGCCGCGATAATGTTCGCGCAGCAAGGCCTCGCGGATGGTCACCGCGTCGAACTCGGAGACGTAGGTGCGGATCGACAGCCGGTCCACCGGCGGCGTGCCGATGATCGACAGGTCCCGCACGCCCGAAAGCGACAGCTGCAGCGTGCGCGGGATCGGGGTCGCGGTCAGGGTCAGCACGTGGATGTCGGAGCGCAGCTGCTTGAGCCGCTCCTTGTGGCCGACGCCGAAATGCTGCTCCTCGTCGATGATCAGCAGGCCGAGGTTCTGGAAGCGGATGTTCTTGGCCAGCAGCGCGTGGGTGCCCACGGCGATGTCGACGGTGCCCTTGGTGATGCCGTCGCGGGTCTTGGCCGCCTGCCCCGAGCTGACGAAGCGCGACAGCGGCGCGACGTTGATCGGGAAGCCGCGGAAGCGCTCGGCAAAGCTCTTGTAGTGCTGGCGCGCCAGCAGCGTGGTCGGCGCGATCACCGCCACCTGCACCCCGGACATGGCGGCGACAAAGGCCGCGCGCATGGCGACCTCGGTCTTGCCGAAGCCCACGTCGCCGCAGATCAGCCGGTCCATCGGGTTGCCGCTGGTCATGTCCTCGAGCACGTCCTCGATGGCGCCGATCTGGTCGTCGGTCTCGGTATAGGGGAAGCGTGCGCAGAAGCTTTCCCACGCGCCGGGCGGCGGGTCGATGATCGGCGCCTTGCGCAGCGCGCGCTCGGCCGCGACGCGGATGAGTTTGTCCGCCATCTCGCGGATGCGCTCCTTGAGGCGCGCCTTCTTGGCCTGCCACGCGCCGCCGCCGAGCCGGTCGAGCAGGCCCTCGTCATGGCCATAGCGCGACAGCAGTTCGATGTTCTCGACCGGGAGATAGAGCCGCGCGCCCTCGGCATATTCCAGCAGCAGGCATTCATGCGCGGCCCCGGCGGCCGAGATCACCTCCATGCCCTGATAGCGCCCGATGCCGTGATCCACGTGCACCACGAGATTGCCCGGGGTCAGGGATTGCGCCTCGGTCAGGAAGTTCTCGGCCTTGCGGCGCTTCTTCGGTGCGCGGATCAGCCGGTCGCCCAGCACGTCCTGCTCGGAGATCACCGTCAGGCGCTGGCCTTTGCCGGCCTGCTCCCACGGCGCCTCGAAACCGCCCTCCAGCGCCCAGACCGCCAGATGCAGGCCGCTCTTGCCGATGCGCGTGCCATTGCCGATCGGGATCGCCTCGGCCAGCCCCTCGTCCTCGATCAGGCCCGTGAGGCGCTCGCGCGCCCCCTCGGACCACGACGCGATGAGCACCGGGCCGTCCTGCAGCTTGGACTTCACGTGATCTGCCAGCGCCCCGAAGAGGCTGACGTTTTCCTGCTGACGTTCGGGCGAGAAACTGCGCCCGATGCGCCCGCCGGCATCGACCACGCCCGGCCCGCTGGATTGCGGCAGCGGATGGAACTGCACCACGCGGCGGCCCTCGGTGGCCATCTCCCAGGCGGTATCGTCGAGGTAGAGCTGGCCCGGCGGCACCGGCTTGTAGACCGAGTCGATCCGGCCCTTCTGCGCCATGGCGTGGCGGCGGGTCTGGTACTGATCCTCGATGCTCTCCCACCGCGCCAGACGCGCCGGGGTGAGCTGGTCGTCCATCAAAAGCGGCACGCCCGGCAAGTAATCGAACAGCGTCTCGAGGCGGTCATGGAAGAACGGCAGCCAGTGCTCCATGCCCTGCTGCTTGCGCCCGGCGCTCACCGCCTCGTAAAGCGGATCGTCGCTGCCGCCGGCGCCGAACTCGATGCGGTAGTTCTGCCGGAACCGGGTGATCGCCGCCTCGTCGAGGATCACCTCCGAGACCGGCGCCAGCTCGATCAGGTCGAGCTTTTCCGTGGTGCGCTGGGAGACCGCGTCGAAGCGGCGCGCACCATCGAGCACGTCGCCGAACAGGTCGAGCCGCACCGGCCCGCCCTCGCCCGGGGGAAAGATGGCGATGATGCCGCCGCGAATGGCGTAATCGCCGGGGTCGGGCACGGTCGGGGCCTGGGAAAAGCCCATGCGCACGCGGAAGTCGCGCACCGCCTTTTCGTCGATGCGGTCGCCCACCCGGGCCGAGAACGCGGCATCGCGCAGCAGCTCGCGCGCGGGGATGTACTGCGTTGCCGCCGACAGCGTGGTCAGCAGAACGAAGCGCTGCGGCATGGCGTGAACCAGCGCCGCAAGCGTCGACATGCGCGCCGCCGAGATGTCGGGATTGGGCGAGACACGGTCATAGGGCAGACAGTCCCACGCCGGAAAACTCACCACCGGCATATCGGGCGCGAAGAAGGCCAGCGCCTCCTGCAGCGCCGCCATGCGCTTGTCGTCGCGGGCGACATGGATGACGGGACCGGCGGCCTTCTCGACCTCGGCCAGGATCAGCTTCGCGTCGAAGCCTTCGGGCGCGCCGCCCATGATGATGCGGGACTGTGACATGGGGATGGGATGTGGCGCGCGCACGCGCCGCCGTCAACCGCTCATAGCGCGGTCAGGCGCGCCTGACGCGGGCCGGACACCCCCGTCGCGTGAAACGCGCGGCAGATCCGCTGCAACACCGGGCGCGCGATGCAGAAGAATGCCTCACGCAGAGCGCCGCGCGGGACCTGCCGGGCTCAGAGCACGGCGAAGGACATGTTCTGCGCCATCCCCCAGAGCGCGGTGACCAGGATCGAGATCAGGCCGATCACCTGAACCCAGAACCGATGCGAGGCGAGCTTGCGCCGCAAGGCCTCGCCGGCAAGGCCCTCGCCGCGGATGCGTTCCGCGGTGCCGATGCTCATCAGCCCGACGAGCGACATCGGGAAGGCCAGCAGGAACAGGGCCTGCGACAGCTCGACCGCGTAGCCGAATCCGGAAACCGCCAGCATCGACAGCAGCGCAGAGGCCAGCGCCACGCCCCAGACCCCGGCCTCTCCGGTGATCAACAGGATGCGGTTGACGTTGATCCGGACCATGTCCTCGAGGTCCCGCTCAGCCTGGCCGCCGTGGCGGCGGGCGCGCATCACCATGTCGAAGGGCACGCCGAGCACCCAGTGACTCGCAGTGGACCACACCACCGCCAGCGCGATCCAGAACCACATGTTCGAGAACGAGCGCATGTCGATGGTTTCAAGAACGATCCGGTACCAATCCACTGAGTGCCTCGCGAAATCCTTTTCCCGCCTTCTAGCCCGCCTGTTCCCGCTTGCCCAGAGCCTCCCCCCGGCGGCCGGCCCCGAATTCCTGGCCTGAGCCCGCGGCGCCGCGCCGCAGACCGGGCTGCGACGCGGGGTCCCTGCCGGCGGGTCTGGACAAGACCCCCGCCGGGGGTGCATTCGACGGAAATATCGCGCCGAAGATGCCGCCAACGACACCGAGGAACCGGACATGCTCCCCACCC
>Ga0114905_1001581_pt1 | contig 12363 bp, 13 predicted proteins | sample MalvireepMed_b05_FD_83499 | JGI IMG/M metagenome (GOLD analysis project Ga0114905, IMG submission 83499) | Marine viral communities from the Global Malaspina Expedition - Malaspina viral metaG DeepMed_b05 | ecosystem: Environmental > Aquatic > Marine > Oceanic | place: Mediterranean Sea...
CCGATCAAGACGCTGGCCGCCTCCGGCATCGGCGATTTCCGCTACATCATGAAGTGGAACGAATACAACTCGCCCCTGCGCCGCAACGTGACCATCGAGGATGTGGGCAAATCCGCGCTCTACCTGCTGTCGGACTTGGGCTCCGGCGTCACCGGAGAGACGCACCATGTGGACGCCGGATACCACGTCGTCGGGATGAAGGCGGTGGACGCACCCGACATCACCAAGGCCTGACACGATGACGCTCACCGCGCTGATCGCTTTCAACATCGCCCTGCTGGCGGCCCTCGCGAGCCCAGGACCTGCGCTTCTGCTGGCGCTGCGCACGGCGCTGGTGGCAGGTCCGCGAGCGGGCATCGCCACGGGCGTGGGGCTGGCCCTGGTCGCGGCCGGCTGGACCGCCGCGGCGCTGCTCGGTTTGCAGGCGGTTTTCGCGCTCGTGCCGTTCGCATATTTCGCCATCAAGACCGTCGGTGCGCTCTACCTTCTGTGGATCGCCTACACCCTGTGGCGCGATGCCCGCGCGCCGCTGGCCGATCCCGCCCGTCGGATCGACCCGGCGCGCGCCTTCCGGACCGGCATGCTGGTCAACCTCGCCAATCCGAAATCCGTGCTCTTCGCCTCTGCGGTGCTGCTGGTGATCTTTCCGCCGGAGCTGAGCCTGGCGGCCAAGGGCCTGATCGTGCTGAACCATTTCCTTGTCGAGGTTCTGGCCTACACAGCTTTTGCCGTTCTCTTGGGCACAGCCCGGGCGCGCGGCGCCTACCTGCGCGCCAAACCGCTGCTCGACCGCATCGCGGCGGGCGTGTTGGGACTGCTCGGCCTGCGCCTGCTGGTGGCGCGCTAGATGACGCTTGGCGCCTTTCTCACGGTGGCGCTGATCCACCTCGCCGCGGCGATGAGCCCGGGGCCGTCCTTCGTGGTCGCCGCGCGCACGGCCGCCACCGACGGCTTCGGGACCGCCTGTGCGCTGGCGCTCGGCTTCGGGCTGGGTGCGGCGCTCTGGGCGCTGGCGGCGATGGCCGGTCTTGCTCTGCTCTTCGAGCTGGTGCCGGCGCTTTTCGCCGCACTCAAGATCGTCGGCGGGCTGTTCCTGATCTGGATTGCCTGGTCGCTCTGGCGCCATGCCCGCGACCCCCTGCCCGACACCGCCACACGCGGGCCGCGCTCGGCGCTCTCGGCCATGCGTTTCGGCTTTCTGACCTTTGCCACCAATCCCAAGACTGCCGTTTTCTTCGGCGCGGTCTTCGTGGGTCTGGTGCCCGCCGACACGCCTCTGGCTCTGCGCGCGGCCCTGATCGCGGTGATCTTCGCCAACGAGGTGCTGTGGTACATCGCCGTCGCCTTCGCCTTTTCCCGGCCCCGCGCCCGCGCGCTCTACCTGCGTGCCAAGGCCTGGCTGGACCGTGCCTTCGGGCTGCTGATCGCGGGGTTCGGCCTGCGCATCGCGCTCACCTGACCGACCCTGCAAAGGATATGCCATGACCGATCTCCTGCCCCATGAAAAAGGCTTTCACGTCAGCTGGGACCAGTTGCACCGCGACGCCCGAGCGCTGGCCTGGCGACTGCAGGGCCATGGACCCGAGAACGGCGCCTGGAAGGCCGTGGTCGCGATCACCCGCGGCGGCATGGCGCCGGCGATGATCGTCGCGCGCGAGCTCGACATCCGCACCGTCGACACGATTTCGGTGAAATCCTACAACCACCAGACCCAGTCCGAACCCAAGGTGATCAAGTCGCCCGACATGGAGGTGGTGGGCGACGGCACCGGCGTCCTGATCGTCGACGACCTCGTCGACACCGGCCGCACGCTCGAAGTAGTGCGCGCGCATATGCCGAACGCACATATCGCCACGGTCTATGCCAAGCCCAAGGGCCGCCCGCAGGTCGACACTTTCATCACCGAAGTCAGCCAGGACACCTGGATCTTCTTCCCCTGGGACATGGCGCTGCAATACGTCAAACCCTACCGTGGCGACGAATGACCGGCGCCGCGCCAGAAGAACTTGATGCCTCCGGCGGGAGTTTATCGGCAAGATGAAGCATGAAGCGCCGCAACCCGCTTCATCTTGCACCGCGAGTTTTTCAGAGAAAAACTTGCGGGAAAACCTCCGGGGAGTTTGAGGGGCCGGCCCCTCAATCCCGACACTTCAGAAAGATCAAGCCTCGATGACCACACGCACCGCCAGCACCTTCGCCCCGCCCGTCATGGAAGCGCGCCGCTGGCTCGACGGCGTGAGCCACCCCGCCGACCGGCCGCTCATAAACGTGAGCCAGGCGGCCCCGGTGGATCCGCCGCCCGCGCCGCTGCGCGCCGCCATGGCGGAGGCTCTGGAGCTGACGGAAACGCACCTTTACGGGCCCGTGCTGGGCCTGCCTGAACTGCGGGCGGAGCTGGCGGTGCAGTGGTGCGCGCATTACGGCGGCGCGGTCGCGGCGGACGAGGTCGCGATCACCGCGGGCTGCAACCAGGCCTTCGCCGCGGTCATCACCGCGCTTTGTACCGAGGGTGACGAGGTGATCCTGCCGACGCCCTGGTACTTCAATCACAAGATGTGGCTCGACATGGCGGGCGTGCGGGCCGTGCCGCTGTCCACCGGGCCGGACCTGTTGCCCGACGCCGCGGCGGCGCGCGCGCTCATCACCCCGCGCACGCGCGCCATCGCCCTCGTCACCCCCAACAATCCCGGCGGCGTCGAATATCCCGCCGCGACGCTGCGGGCCTTTGCCGACCTCGCCGCCGAGACCGGCCTGCGGCTGATCGTCGACGAGACCTACCGCGATTTCGACAGCCGCGCCGCCCCGCCGCACGACCTGCTGCGGGACGGGGTCGGCGCGCCGCTGATTCAGCTCTACAGCTTTTCCAAGGCCTACCGCCTCACCGGCCACCGCGTCGGCGCCGTCATCGCCGAAGCGCCGTTGCTGGCCGAGATCGAGAAGTTCCTCGACACGGTCGCGATCTGCGCGCCGCAGCTGGGCCAGCGCGCAGCCCTCTGGGGCCTGCAGAACCTCGGGCCATGGCTGGCGGGTGAACGGGCGGAAATCCTCGACCGCCGCGCCGCGATCGCGGAAAACATGCCGAAACTCGAGGCGCAGGGCTGGCGGCTGCTGGGCGTCGGCGCCTATTTCGCCTATCTCCAGCACCCCTTTGCCGACAGCGCCGCCGATCTGGCGCCGAGGCTGGTGCGCGAGGCGGGCGTGCTCGCCCTGCCCGGCACCATGTTCATGCCCGCCGGCGACGACCGCGGCGCGCGGCAGTTCCGCATCGCCTTTGCCAATGTCGACCGCACCGGGATCGGCGCGCTTTTCGACCGGCTCGCCGCGCTCGACTGGCCCCTTGCGAGCCCCGACCGCCCAGCGTAGACACGGGTGCAATTCGCACCAGCCCAGGGGATCAGCGGCAGATGGCATTCAAGGCGCGCAGTCTTTCCAAGACCTTCGTATGGATTCTCATGGGCCTGCTGATCCTGGGTCTGGCGGGGTTCGGCGCCACGAACCTGTCGGGCACCCTGCGCAGCATCGGCACCGTGGGCGACCGCAGCATCGGCGTCGACCGCTACGCCCGCACCTTGCAGAACGAGATCCGTGCCCAGCAGGCCGAAACCGGCAATCCGCTCACCGTGTCACAGGCCGTGGCCCAGGGGCTCGACCAGCGCGCGCTGGCGCAGCTGGTGACCGCCGCGGCGCTGGACGAGGAGGCCGAACGCATGGGCCTCTCTATCGGGGACGCGGAACTGGCGCGGCAGGTGCAGCAGATCGGGGCCTTCCAGGGGCCCGACGGCAGCTTCGACCGCGAGGCCTATCGCTTTGCCCTGCAGAACAACGGCCTGTCGGAATCGGAATTCGAAGAGGATCTGCGCGGCGAATCCGCCCGCACCCTGTTGCAGGGCGCGGTTCTGGCCGGAAACACCTTGCCCGAGACCTATGTGAACACGATCCTCGCCTATGCCGGCGAAGAGCGCAGCTTTACCTGGGCGATCCTCGGGGAAGGCGCGCTCGACACCGGCGTGCCGGAGCCGACCGAAGCCGACCTGCAGACCTATTACGACGAGAATATCGACGCCTATACCCGTCCCGAAACCCGGGCGATCACCTATGCCTGGCTGACGCCCGAGATGATCGTGGACACCGTCGAGGTCGACGAAGAGGCCCTGCGCGAGGCTTACGAGGCCCGCGCGGCCGAGTTCAACCTGCCCGAACGGCGTCTGGTCGAACGGCTGGTCTTCTCCGACGAGGCCGCGGCGCAAGAGGCGCTGGACCGGATCGAAAGCGGCGACGCCACCTTCGAGACCATCGTCGCCGTGCGCGGCCTGAGCCTGGCCGATGTGGACATGGGCGATGTCACGCAGCCCGCGCTCGGCGCCGCAGGAGAACCGGTTTTTGCCGCCGAGACCGGCGCTGTTGTCGGCCCCCTGCCCTCGGACCTCGGCCCGGCGCTCTACCGCGTGAACGGGGTGCTGGCCGCGCAGACCACGCCTTTCGAAGAGGCAGAACCGCAACTGCGCAACACTTTGGCGCTGGACCGGGCGCGCCGGGTGATCGAAACCCAGGCGCAGGGATTCGACGACCTGATGGCCGGCGGTGCGACGCTCGAGGACCTCGCCGAAGAGACCGAGATGGACCTTGGCCAGATCGACTGGACCGGGGGCAGCGAGGACGGCATCGCCGCCTACGAGGCGTTTCGCGAGGCGGCTGCCGCGGCCACGCCCGAGGATTTTCCGGACGTGGAAGAGCTGGGAGACGGCGGCGTCTTCGCCCTGCGCGTCGACGAGGTCCGCCCGCCCGCGCCGGCGCCGCTGGACGAGGTGCGCGACCGTGTGCGCCAGGGCTGGGAGACTGCGCAGAAGACCGCAGCGCTCGAAGAGCAGGCGCAGGGCCTCGTGCAGCAGCTGGGCGACGGCCAGACCTTCGAGGCGCTGGGGCTGGAGCCGCGCAGCGACGAGAACCTGACCCGCACCGCCAACATCCAGGACCTGCCGCCGGGCCTGCTGCCGGCGGTCTTCGACATCGCGGCCGAGGGTGAGGCCGCCGTCGTGCCGCTGATGGGCTCGGTGGCGCTCGTGCGGCTCGATGCGATCACACCCGCCGATCCCGAGGCCGAGGGCAATGCGCAGCTGGCGCAGTTGCTGCGCGACCAGGCGGCGGGCGATCTCGCCAACGATCTCTTCCGAGCGCTCAGCGCCGACATCCAGTCCCGCGTCGGTGTCAGCATCGACCAGAGCGCGCGCAACGCCGTGCACACGCAGCTGCAGTAGCGCCATGGCCCTGACCCCCGCCTTCGACGCCTTCGCCCGCGCCTACGAGGCCGGGGAAAACCGGGTGGTCTATTCGCGCCTGGCCGCCGACCTCGACACCCCGGTGTCGCTGATGCTGAAACTGACGGGGGCCGCCAAGGACGCGTTCGTGCTGGAATCGGTGACGGGCGGCGAGGTGCGCGGGCGCTATTCGATCATCGGCATGAAACCCGACCTGGTGTGGCAGTGCCATGGCGACACCAGCCGCCTGAACCGCCAGGCCCGGTTCGATCCCGACGCCTTCGAGGACATGCCCGGCGATCCGCTTTCGGCGCTGCGCAGCCTCATCGCCGAGTCGCGCATCGATCTGCCCGCGGATCTGCCAAAGGCGGCAGCGGGGCTCTTCGGCTACCTGGGCTACGACATGATCCGGCTGGTGGAACACCTGCCCGACGTGAACCCCGATCCGCTTGGCCTGCCCGACGCGATGATGATCCGGCCCTCGGTGGTGGCGGTGCTCGACGGGGTGAAGGGCGAGGTCACGGTGGTGTCGCCGGCCTGGGCGGGCGACGGGCTCTCGGCCCGCGCCGCCTATGCCCAGGCCGCGGAACGGGTGATGGACGCGGTGCGCGACCTCGAACGCGCGCTGCCGCAGGCGAGCCGCGAAATGGGTGAGGCGCAGGAGGCGGGCCCGCCGGTGTCGAACTTCACGCCCGAGGCCTACCGCGCGGCGGTCGAAACCGCCAAGGACTACATCCGCCGCGGCGACATCTTCCAGGTCGTGCCGTCGCAGCGCTGGACGCAGGATTTCGCCCTGCCGCCCTTCGCGCTCTACCGTTCGCTGCGGCGCACCAACCCGTCGCCCTTCATGTTCTACTTCAACTTCGGCGGCTTCCAGGTGATCGGCGCCAGCCCCGAGATCCTCGTGCGGGTCTTCGACCGAGAGGTCACGATCCGTCCCATCGCCGGCACCCGGCCGCGTGGCGCCACGCCGGAAGAGGACGACGCGCTCGAGGCCGAGCTGCTGGCCGACCGGAAGGAACTCGCGGAACACCTGATGCTGCTGGACCTCGGGCGCAACGACACCGGCCGGGTGAGCAAGATCGGCACGGTGCGGCCCACGGAAAAATTCATCATCGAACGCTACAGCCACGTCATGCACATCGTGTCGAATGTGGTGGGCGAACTGGCCGAGGATCAGGACGCGCTCTCGGCCCTGCTGGCGGGGCTGCCCGCAGGCACGGTGAGCGGCGCGCCCAAGGTCCGCGCCATGCAGATCATCGACGAGCTCGAGCCGGAAAAGCGCGGCATCTACGGCGGCGGCGTCGGCTATTTCTCGGCGGGCGGCGACATGGACATGTGCATCGCCCTGCGCACGGCCATCGTGAAGGACGCCAAGCTTTACATCCAGGCCGGCGGCGGCGTGGTCTACGACAGCGATCCCGAGGCGGAATTCCAGGAAACCGTGCACAAGTCCAACGCCATCCGCCGCGCGGCTGCGGATGCTGCGCGCTTTACCGGCAGCGGGAATATCTGAGACGGCGGACGGGGGGCTGTCTGCCCCCCGGGCACTGCGTGCCTCCCCCCGAAGGGTTATTTTGAACCAGAGAAGCAAGGGTTTCTTAACCCTTCCACGCCAGTCTGACCGGGCGGTACAGGCGGAGGCGTCGATGACCGCAACCGGAGAAGCCTCCTGCCCTCCGTGGCAGGAGGTGGACCGCGCCCTGATCTTCTCCGGTTATCAATACCCCTCGGGGGAGTCGCGGCGTGCCGCGACGGGGGCAGAGTCCCCTTGATCAAAGGAACGCAACGAATGCCGCCGGAATCACCGGTCCGGCAAGGGCCTTGATCGCCTGGCGCTGGCGGGTCTTCGCGGCATGTCAGGCCGCCGCGGCCTGCGCGCGGATTCGCTCGATCATCGCGCGCAACCCGTTCGAGCGCTGCGCCGACAGGTGATCGTGCAGGCCAAGCCGCCCCAGCTCGGTGCGGGCGTCGACCTTGCCGACCTCGGCGACCGGCACACCGTCATAGAGCCTGTGCAGCACCGCGATCAGGCCGCGCACGATCATGGCATCGCTGTCGCCGCGGAAATGGTAGACGCCGTCCGAAATCTCGGGATGCAGCCAGACCTGGCTCGCGCAGCCCTCGACCTTGGTGGCGGGGACGCGCAAGGCCTCGGGCAGCGGCTCCATCGCCTTGCCCATCTCGATCACCAGCCGGTAGCGGTCTTCCCAATCCTCCAGGAATTCGAAATCCGCAACCACGTCCTCGAAGGCTTCCTGCGCCATGTCCAGTCCCTTTTCCCTTTCCACATCAGGTAAGTGGGACCCGGAAAAAGGTCCACCCCCGCCTTGATGCTTTTCAACCGCGCCGCAATGCGATAACCGGAAAGGGTCAGGCAAGAGGCGGCGTGTCATGGTCAAATCCCTATCGATCCTTCTGATTTCGGCCACGGTGCTGACCAGTTGCGGGGCCGTGCGCGAGTCGCGGATCAACCCGTTCAACTGGTTCGGCCGCAGCGAGCCGGTCGCCGTCCAGACGGTCCAGAGCGGGACGGTCAACCCGCTCATTCCTGCGCGGCGCCGCAATCCGCTGGGCCTGCGCACCGACAATACGCCGGTCGAATACACCGCGCCCCCTATCGCGGAGGTCACAGAGCTGCTGATCGAACGCCGGACCGGCGGCGCGATCATCCGTGCCACCGGGCAGTCCGATGTCGTCGGCCCGTTCGACGTGCGGATGACACTGGACGAAGCCGCCAGCGGCAACGGCACGCTGGCCTATACGCTGCGCGCCTTTCAGACACCCGGACCGCGCAGCACCGGTCCGCTGGCACGTCTGGTGACCGCGGCGGTCTACCTGACCGATCAGGACCTTGCCGGGATCAGCACCATCCGGGTCGCGGGCCGCGAGAACGCGCTGGCCTCGCGGCGCTGAGCGCCGCTCAGAGCTCGATCACCGCCACGTCCTTGCCCTTCGCGGCCAGCGCAATGCGGCCTTCGCAAAGCTTCAGCGCATCCTCTCCGAACACCTCGCGCCGCCATCCGCGCAACGCATCCACGTCCCGCAAGCCGGCGGCGATGGCGTCGAGGTCGGCCGCGGGTGCGATCAGCTTCGACGCGACACCGGCGCTTTCGGTCTTGGCCTTCAAGAGCACGCGCAAAAGGTCCGCCAGCGCCGGGTTCACCTGCAGTTTGTCGCGGCTGGTGTCGACCTGCGGCAGGTCCTCCTTGGGCAGGTTCAGGCCGGTCTTGACTGCCGCCAGAATGCCGTCGGCGATGTCGCCCTTGCGCGCCTCGCGCAGCAGGAGCCGCGAGCGTCCCAGGTCGTCGTGGTTCTGCGGCTTGGTCGAGGCCAGTTCGACCAGCGCATCGTCCTTGTAGACCCGGCTGCGCGGGATGTTGCGGTCCTGCGCATAGCGTTCGCGGAAGTTCGCCAACTCGCGCACGATGGCCAAAAAGCGCGGGCTCGACGACCGCGTCTTGATGCGCTTCCAAGCCTCTTCGGGCCGCGTGATGTAGGTTTCGGGGTTGGTGAGCAGCGCCACCTCTTCGGCCACCCAGCGATGCCGCCCGGTCTGTTCGAGCTTTTCCGCCAGGAATTCGTAGATCTGGCGCAGATGCGTCACGTCCGCCAGCGCATAGGTTTTCTGCGCATCCGACAGCGGTCGCCGCGACCAGTCGGTAAAGCGCGAGGACTTGTCGAGCCCGGACTTGGCGATGCGTTTCACAAGCGTCTCGTAGCCCACCTGTTCGCCGAAACCGCAGACCATCGCCGCCACCTGCGTGTCGAACATCGGCTGCGGGATCACGCCGTGATCGACGTAGAAGATCTCGAGATCCTGGCGTGCGGCGTGGAACACCTTGACCACACTTTCGTCGCGGAAGAGGTCCATCAGCGGTGCCAGCGAAAGACCGTCGGCCAGCGGATCGACCAGCACCGCCGTGTCGTCGGTGGTGCCGGGCATGGCCAACTGCACGAGACAGAGTTTCGAATAATAGGTCCGTTCGCGCAGGAATTCCGTGTCGACGGTGACATAGGGGTGGGTTGCGGCCTCTGCGCAGAAAGAGGCAAGCGCGTCCGTCGTGGTGATCGTTTTCATGCAGGCTCCGGCGCCGGGTTGTAGGGTTCTGCCACCTAACCGCATTCCGCGCCGAAAGCAAAGCGTGCAGGCGTCTCCGCCTCGTCGTCGGGCGGCTGCGCTGATGGCTCGCGCGACAGGTCCGGCCATCACTTAACGTGATGGAAGTCGGATCAAACATTCATTTCCATAATGCCGGTGACGCGCCTATCTGGAGGACATCACAGTCATACGGAGACACACCATGACGACCCTCGACACTTTCGTCGGCGCCCGCCCCCGACCCGACCTGTCGCTTCTGCCGGCCCTCGCCACCGCCGCGTTCCTGCTGGTGGTGATCGGCGGGGCCGCCCTGACAGCCCCGGCACAACCCGAGGCGACACTCGACTGGCACGGCAACAGCGCGACGCTGGCACGCTGAGTCCTACGGCAGAAGCACCGGTTCGCGGCGTCCGGCGGCGAACCGGCGCAGCACCGCCGGGTAGAGGCGATGCTCCATCTCCAGCACCCGCGCAGCCAGGCCTTCGGGCGTGTCGCCGGGCTGCACCGGCACCCGCGCCTGCCCCAGGATCGGGCCGTCGTCCAACGCCGGCGTCACCTCGTGCACGGTGCAGCCGTGTTCGGCATCGCCGGCCTCCAGCGCCCGTGCATGGGTGTGCAACCCGCGATACTTGGGCAGGAGCGACGGGTGGATGTTCAGCATCCGGCCCTGCCAACGGGCGACGAAACCTTCGGTCAGGACCCGCATGAACCCCGCCAGACACAGGATGTCGGGCGCCGCCTGGCTCAGGCGTTCGTGCAACGCCTCCTCGAAGGCGCCCCGGTCCCCGGCAAACGGGCGGTGATCGACGAAACCCGTTTCGATCCCCATGGCGGCGGCCTTCTCCAGCCCGCCCGCATCGGCGCTGTTGGCCATCACCAGCACCGGCCGCGCCGGATGGTCGCCGGTCATGCTGCGCGCGAGGGCGACCATGTTCGACCCCCCACCCGACAGCAGGATCGCCACGCGTCTGGTCACATCAGCGTCCCGGAGTAGTGCATGCCGGGGCGGTCCACGACCCGGCCCAGGGCGTGTACCTCTTCACCGGCCCGGGTCAGCAGGTCGGCAAGCGCGCCCGCGCGGTCGGCGGAGACCACGAGGATCATGCCGATGCCGCAATTGAAGGTCTTGAGCAGTTCCGCCTCGGCCATGCCGCCGGTCTGGGCGAGCCACTGGAACACCGGCGGCAAGTCCCAGGCATCGAGGAAGACCTCTGCGCCGCAGCCCTCGGGCAGGACGCGCGGCAGGTTTTCGGTCAGGCCGCCGCCGGTGATATGCGCCAGCCCATGCACCCCGCCCGCGCGCACCGCCTCGAGCGCCTGGCGGACGTAAAGTCGCGTCGGCGTCAGCAGCGCCGCCCCGAGCGAACCGTCGTCCCAGGGGCAGTCCGCGTCCCAGCCAAGCCCCGACACCTCGACCAGCTTGCGCACGAGGCTGTAGCCGTTGGAATGCACGCCGTTCGACCCCAGCCCCAGCAGCACGTCGCCGGGTGCCACGCCCTCGGGCAGCGCGCCGCCGCGTTCCATCGCGCCCACGGCAAAACCGGCGAGGTCGAAGTCGCCCGCCTCGTACATGCCCGGCATCTCGGCGGTCTCGCCGCCGATCAATGCGCAACCCGACAGCTGACAGCCCTCGGCGATGCCTTCGATCACCTGCGCCGCGATCTCGGTCTCGAGCTTGCCGGTGGCGAAATAGTCGAGGAAAAACAACGGCTCCGCGCCTTGGCAGACGAGGTCGTTGACGCACATGGCGACAAGGTCGATGCCGACGCCGCCGACATGACCGGTGTCGATGGCGATGCGCAGCTTGGTGCCTACGCCGTCGGTCGCGGCCACCAGCACCGGGTCGGTGTAGCCGGCGGCCTTGAGGTCGAAGAGCGCGCCGAAGCCGCCCAGACCCGCCATCACGCCGGGCCGGTCGGTGCGCTTCGCGGCGGGCTTGATGCGTTCGACAAGGGCGTTGCCCGCGTCGATATCCACGCCCGCATCCGCATAGGTGATGCCGCTCTGTTTCGGGGTCTCGCCGGTCATCGCGCTCTCCGTCTGATCTGGTCGCGGCATAGCGCATGGCGGAAATGAAGGAAAGCGCGAAGGCGGCCCGCGGTCGCCCGATGCTTCGGGCTTGACCCGTGCGGCGCGGATGGTATGCAGCCAGACGGCGGGCCTGTAGCTCAATTGGTTAGAGCAGAGCGCTCATAACGCTTTGGTTGCGGGTTCAAGTCCTGCCGGGCCTACCATTCCGCCCCGCCCGCACAGCAAAAGACCCGAAGGCGGCGCCTCCGGGTCTTTCGATTGTCTGGATGCCGATCAGGCGACGTGCATCATCGGATCGTCTTCGCTCGTGTCGTCCTCGGGCGCATCGTCGCTTTCGCAGACGCTGGTTTCCTGCAGGTACTGGCTGAGGTCGATCTTGTCCGGCTTGCCTTCGCCATGGGCTTCCGGCGCCTCGACCTCGACAACAAGCTCGTCATCGCGCAGACCGTCGATGCCCTTGTCGGGATCGGCTGCCGGCAGCATGATCTCGTCCACATCGTTGAAATGTCCCCAGCCGACGGATGCGCCGTCACTGTCGAGGAATTCCACCGTACCGGACAGCTTGCCCGTGGCCGGATCGACCGCCTGATTGATGATGCGCAGGTCGCCCTCATCGCTCAGGTCAAGCACGGTCTTGGTGCCACCGGGGCACGGAGCGCCGTCCGAGCCTTTGGTGCCGCCGGAACCGCTGCCCTTCGTACCACCCGAGCCCGAGCCCTTGGTGCCGCCGGACCCGGAACCCTTGGTACCGCCCGAACCGGAGCCCTTGCTACCACCCGAGCCGGAGCCCTTGGTGCCGCCGGAGCCTTTGCTGCCGAACCACTTGCTCCAGCGCGATCCCTTGGTGCCGCCGGACCCGGAGCCCTTGGTGCCGCCCGAACCGGAGCCCTTGCTACCACCCGAGCCGGAGCCCTTGGTCCCGCCGGAACCTTTGCTGCCGAACCACTTGCTCCAGCGCGATCCCTTGGTGCCGCC
>Ga0114905_1001582_pt1 | contig 12361 bp, 15 predicted proteins | sample MalvireepMed_b05_FD_83499 | JGI IMG/M metagenome (GOLD analysis project Ga0114905, IMG submission 83499) | Marine viral communities from the Global Malaspina Expedition - Malaspina viral metaG DeepMed_b05 | ecosystem: Environmental > Aquatic > Marine > Oceanic | place: Mediterranean Sea...
ACAATAATGTATCAAACTCCGCTATTGGTTAATACAAATTTAAACAGTGTTGAAGATTATGTTTCTAGTTTAGCTAAAACTGGAAAGAAAAATTATAATGCAACTATGAAGAAAAATCGGAATATAGAATATGCACAAATAGAATACAACCCCGATTTAATAGCTCATTTTATGGCGGTATGGGAACAACAGAATATTCGCGGTAAAAAAAGACAGTGGGGGTTTGGGAGAGATTATATTGATCAGTTACATCTTGCTGGAGTTTTGATGAGTTTCGCTGCATATGAAATATTAAATGGAGATGTTCAAAGTATTCTATCGGTACATTTTGTAGAACGGTATGATGATTATATTGAGTGTCACCCACCCATGTATAATAAAGAAGAGACTAGCGATCAGTATATGGCCAAGTTTATGTGGTTTGAATTAATAAAATTTGCAATCAACTCAGATATAAATTGGGTTGATTTGGGTGGGGGGAATAGAGGAACGTGGAGAGATTTATTAATACATCGTCACGAACACCCAAAAATAAAATATAAATGGTTATATGTTCCAAAGAGTGTTAAGGACAATCCAATGGAACAGCCACCGTATGTACGAGTATTTAAATACAATAAAAAAACAATGGAAGTACAATGAGTGAAGCTTTATATGCAGCGGCAAAAGCAGGTATGGTAGATCATAAACTCATTCATGAACGGATAATAGAAACGTATAATATAAAATCGGTTGTTGAGTTTGGATTGGGTGATGGAACACGGACATTTTTCGAGTTCTGTGATAGAGTTACATCTATCGAATTTCATTCTCCAGACGTAGCTGTAGCAGATTTGTTAAAAATTTCATCTGAAGAGTGGATGAATATATGTAAAGCTGATGAAGAATTTATTGAGTTTAAAAATTGGGAGTTAGTTCCAATTGAGGTAGGTCCAAAGATATTAGAGGCTGAGGAAGATGTGACAGGAAGAGGCCCGCGGAATGTTAAACGAGGCAGCGATCCTAGTTCAGATGAATATATTCAGGAATTGGCGGATAGTTTATCTAATATTCAATTTGAAGAATATGATTTAGCATTTATTGATGCTGGAATTCATTTACGTGGAGACTTGGTTAACTTGATGTTTGATAGAGTTAACATAATTACTGTTCACGATACGCGAGATCCAGAAATTTATGGATATAATAGAATTATTTCTCCAGACCATTATATGAAATTTTCTGCTGGAATCCCTTGGGGGAGTTATCAAGGGATGGATATTTATATTAATTTACTTTTTAGAGAAGAAGCTCCTTTAGATCCGTGGAATAGTGTAATAGGATAATGAAGAATAAGTGGTTCATAGCAATTAAGAAAAACGATGGAGATGTTTTTAATTTGGATGGGTTAAGGGAACTGCCCGTACCAGATGGAAAATATTATGCAGATCCGTTCTTATTTGAAAACTATTTGTTTTTTGAAGAGTATGATTATAAGAAAGGAAAAATATCTGTTTGTACTATAAACGATGATTTAACAATTACAGAACCAGTTACCGTATTAGAACGGCCATATCATTTATCGTTTCCTCATTTGTTTACACAGGGTGAAGACATTTTTATGATACCGGAAACGGGCGGAGCTGGACGTATAGAATTTTATAAGGCTTCAGAGTTTCCATACAAGTGGGAACTTGTTAAAACAATAGCTGATATAAGAGCATCAGATTGTGTAATTCATTCCGATGAAGATGGATTTTATCTATTAACTACTTGTGGAGATGATTTAGATAATAATTTATTGGTACTTCATACAGATAATTTGTTTAATGATTGGGTTGTAAAGGAACATATTAAAGTAGATTTTGCTAGACCTGCAGGAAATATATTTGAGAGGGACGGCAAATTAATTATGCCGACACAAGATTCGGTTAAGTTATATGGAAACGCAATTGTATTTAAAGAGGTAGATTTTAAAGATGGTTGGAAAGAAAACATTATATCTAGAATTGAACCAACATGGGACGATAGACTTATAGGAACACATACATTTAATTTTAATGATGACTATGTGGTTGTGGATGGAAAGATAAGAATACCGAAAGATGGTCCCCAAAGCATAGACATTTATTCAATTGATGATGGTGAAATAACAATTACACCAAAATCTATACGCACAATTAAATCTACTCATGTAGATAAACTACAAAGAAAGTATGAGGTGTGGGATGATTATTTTATTCTACACAGACACGATCCTTGGATAGATCCACAAATTCTTAATGATGCTGGGTTGGTTCAAAGGATACTAGAATATACTCAGAACCCAGATAATAATATTGTTCCAACATATAAGATAGATGAAAACATGATTGTGACAAAGTGGTATGAGGATTGGTATCCGCTGATAATAAAATCAGCTAATAACTTTTATGATGAGGATGTTTGGAACACTAGACGTACTCGTCACTTTAATAGATTTAAAGATCTTGAACATTCACAAGAGTTTTATAGTTCAGTTATTTCTGACCATTTTAAAATATTCAATGAGTTGGGAGTGTCGTTTGAAGATGTAGCGCCGAACAATATAATGGTCAATAATGATCTTAGTGATTATGTTCTTATTGATATACCCTGTTTAAGAAAGACAGAATCAGAAGAAGTGGAGAGATATTTAAATGGCCTTTCAATGTCTCAGATTGTATATGGAGATGGTGCAAATGATATAGGATTTGTTGATTCCAATCGGTTGTCAAAGTATTGGAAGAATAGTAAATCAGCTAAAACGGATAATAATATTCCAATGTCATTTTGTATTTCTACATTTAATAATTTAGAATATCTTAAGATAGCCATTGACTCTGTTCGTAAAAACAGTTATTATTATAATGCACCATTTATAATACATGCTGAAAATTGTGAGGATGGTACAGATGAGTGGTTGAAAGAACATGCTAAAGAATATGATTTAGAATATTATATAGATAAAAATGATGTCCCGCTGGGCATTGGTGGTGGTATGAACTTTTGTGCTGAGAGAGTTAAGACCGAATATATAATGTTTCTACACTCAGATTTTTATGTGACTAAGGATTGGGATCGTGCTTTGTTGGATGTGTTTGAGCAACATCCTGACGAAAAGCTTTGGGTTAATTCTCACAGAGTAGAACCTAAAATGTTTTCCGGTCAGGAGTCCAGACATGGTACGGTGGTTGTTCCCCAAGAAACCTTTGGGGCATATCATCACGATTTTCAAAAGGATAGTTTTGAACAGTGGGCGAAAGAGTTTACACAGATTAATGATTTTCAAATCCCAAAGGGTGAGGGAGTAAGTGGTCTGATTAGAAAGTGTGATTGGGATGAGATTGGAGGAAATGATCCGTTGTTTGCTCCAGCGAGTTGGGAGGACATGGATTTGTTTTTACGAATGTTGCAGTCTGGATTTAGATTTGTATTGCCGACAACTTCATTGGTGTGGCACTTTGGGGCAAGAGGAAGTCATAGATTAGAAGAGAACGAAGGAAAAACATGGGAACGTCAGATAAAAGCTGAATCGGATAATCGGCGCAAATGGTCAACGAAGTGGGGTAAGATGCCCAAGTATAATGAATATGGATTCATTTGTGGAATTGAATAAAGAATTAAAATTAGGAGAACAAGTTATGAAGAGAGCTTTAGTTACAGGAATTAATGGACAAGATGGAAGTTATATGGCCGACTTCCTATTGGATAAAGGATATAAAGTATTTGGGATGGAAAGACGGTCATCTAGAATTAATAGAGACAACACTGGACACCTTGAAGACAATGAGAATTTTCAGTTTTTAAATGGTGATTTGGTTGATCAGAATTCTTTGTTGAGATGTTTGAAGATCTCTGAACCCGATGAAGTTTACAACTTTGCTTCTCAGTCATTTGTGCATGAAAGTTGGAACACACCTGAATATACGGGTGATGCCACAGGGTTAGGCGTGTTAAGGATGCTTGAGGCCATACGAGAGTATGGAAAGGAAGTCCGTTTCTATCAGGCGTCCTCTAGTGAGATGTTCGGCCGGATGGTAGAAAACCCCGCCAAAGAGTCTACACCCTTTTATCCCCGTTCGCCGTATGGAGTTGCAAAGTTATATGGTCACTGGATCACTGTTAATTATCGTGAAAGTTATGACATGTATAATGTTTCTGGAATCTTATTTAATCACGAAAGTGAACGCAGAGGATATGAATTTGTAACTCGTAAGATTACAATGAATGTGGCTAGGATAGCATTAGGGGAGATTGATACCTTTGCTCTTGGTAACTTAGATTCTATGAGGGATTGGGGATATGCTCCAGACTTTGTAGAAGCGGCTTGGTTGATGTTACAACAAGACGAACCCGATGATTTTGTAATTGCTACGGGTGAGGCAAAATCTATTCGTGACTTTTTGGATGCTGCTTTTGGGTGTGTTAATATATCTGATTGGGAACGTTTTGTTACACAAGACCCACGGTTCTTCCGTCCAGCGGAAGTAGATGTTCTTTGTGGTGATTGCTCTTTAGCTAAAGAAAAGTTGGGATGGGCACCAAGAACTCCATTTAATGATTGGGTAAAGAGTATGGTTGATAATGATCTTCGATTAGTAAAGCGTGAGTTGGCATTGCTCGGCTACACTGGTTACGTTTAGAGACATGAGTTAAACTAATTATTATTAAACAACTACACTAGGAAATAGAATGGTTGACGTATTTGATTATCTTTTAGATAATGTTAAAGTTATCGGATTATCGGGCGCTGCTGGGTCTGGAAAGGACTACGTTGCGAAAACACATTTCATTGATGAATATGGATTTCGTAACATCTCATTAGCCTGGCATTTTAAAATAGATTGTATCGCCAAAGGTCAGGCTGACTACGATGAGGTGTTCAACAGCAAACCGCCCAGGGTTCGTAGACTCCTTCAAATTCTTGGAACGGAACAAGGAAGAGAACTGTGGGGAGAAAATGTTTGGGTAAACACCGTCTTCTCTTGGATGATGTTATTTCATAAAGATTGGGGAATTGATCGGTTTATTATTCCTGACGTTCGCTTTCCAAATGAATTGGAAAACGTTCAGAGATTGGGTGGTAAAGTTTATCGGGTGGTGAGTGATAAGGAAAATCGTTTTCTTACAGACGAAGCTAAGGACCATGTAAGTGAAAATGCCTTATCCGATGACATGAGTATTTATGATGGTATTATTTATAATTACTTGGGAGAGTCAACAACAACCACCCAACCGTCCTTAGAAAATCAAATCAAATCGATAGTGGAGGATATGGAAAATGCCAGAATGGCATAAGTGGGTTAACGAAGATTGGGAAGACTTGGACGATGAGTATAAAACTGTTCAGAAAATTAAGAAGAATAAAAACAAACCTATGGAAGAAAGAACTACCCATCGTAAAAAAGAGAACCATAGAATTCCTCGACTGGATAAGGAATAGTCTCGGAGAGAATACTTATATAAAGGTATTTACTTGAGACTGTCATGATACTTTTATCTGAATTATTTGAGAACGATTCTCCAGCCGCTCAACAAGCTAAGCAGATGGGATTGATTAGTAAAGGTTGGGGTAGATGGGCAGATCCACGTTCAGGTAAAGTAACTTATTACACAAAGGATGGTCAACTGCAAAAGGTGGATGGTGGGGAGTTAGAAGCGCCAGCCACGACACGTAGACCAAAACGTTCTCGTCCCAATCGTGGTAGAGAAATACCAAATAAAATACCTTCATCTGCTAGACAACAACCACAACAAGTTCCGGTTAAACAAAGACCAACAAAGAAAGATCCTTCGTTTGATGAACTCAGTAGTGCTGCAAAGAAACACACATATACTGTAGTATCAAAGGAAAGGTTAGAATCAATTAGAAGCGTACCCAAGGGCCAACTATCATCTGCTGAATGGAAACCACAGGGTTTCTGGTTTGGTGTTCAATCGGCATGGGTTGATTGGATGGAACATGATGCGCCCCATTGGAAGGGCGATAACCTATACTCAGTTGAGGTTGATGAAAGTAAATGTCTGGTCATTGAAAATGAACAGGAGTTCCTAAAATTTGGTAGAAAGTATGGAACCCAAGGAAATATTGGTAGAGTTATAAACTGGCAGAAAGTTGCAGATGATTATCCAGGCATAGTTATAAAAGAATACTTCTGGAAGTATCGTCTTGATCCTAGCCACGCTTGGTATTATACATGGGACATTGCTTCGGGTTGTGTTTGGGATACCTCTGCTATCAAATCAGCTGAACAGGTTTCAATTAAATAGGAGAGTATTATGAAACTAGAAGTTCTTAGATTTAGTTCGCAAGACGATTCAACATTGGGTGTACTGTTTGATACTACCAGTGGTAGAAAGTTTCTTGGGTTCACTATAGAAGATGAAGCTAGAGAAGATAAAGTTCAAGGTGAAACGAGAATTCCTGCTGGTGAATATGATATACAGTTGAGAACTGTAGGTGGTTTCCATCAGAGATATGGTGCAAGGTATGGTTCAATGCACAAGGGAATGTTACATATTCAAAATGTTCCTGGGTTTGAATACATTTTAATCCACTGTGGTAATACTGATGACCACACAGAAGGATGCCTTCTGGTTGGAAATACCTCTCAAGAGAATCTTACAAGAAGCGGATTCATTGGCGAATCCGTAAATGCCTATAAGAGAATTTATCCTCCCATCGCTAATGCTTTGGTCAATGGTGAATCCGTATCTATAACGTACATAGACTATGACACTCCAATAATGCAATAATGAAAACCTTACTTGAAAGAATTGTTGTTAACTTTTTGCGCAAACCAAAAGAACCTCCGGTTGCGCCCAAGAAAACTTTACTTGAACAGATTACTGAAGAGTTTGTTAGGGAGGAATATACCGATGATGAGAAGCGAGATATAGGTATACCCCCCGACGTAGTTTCCAAAGGGGGTAAGTGGTATCGGGGTGATGTGTATGCAGGAAGAGTTCGTGACGGAATATTTGTTCCTGCGAGCGAAGAACCAGAGGATGACAAAGAAGATACTGACGGTGAAGAACCAACCGATACAGCACCAGAACCAGAGGATGGTGATGACGGCGGTGAGGAAGAAGATACCGCTGGGACGGATGTAGACGTTGCTGTTGATCGTAATCAAGGAACGAAGAATAAAAGTCTTGAACCAGGCGAATCACGACACCGCGAAACTGAAGCGTATACGCGTGATACTGGCATTACTGATGAGGAGTATGAAGAGAATGAAGTTGTAGAATCAAATTATGAAGACGAAGATAAAGAATTAACAGAAGAGGGTATAGAGGAATTCTTTGAAGACCAAAAGGTACCTAGAAAATATATTACAGCTATTACTCGTTTAATTAATACCCAACAGCGGACCAAGGATATGACAATAACTGATGTTATACAAGGTGTTGGCGCGGGTGAATTACGAGCACAGGCAGCTGAGATATTAACTGTAGCGGGTGTTGGTATGACTGATGATCAGTTTGACGGACTAATGAATGTTTTAGAAGCTCAAGTAAGTGAATACTCTGATGGTGCAAGACCAATTATTAATCAAGCTTGGTTAGATGCTGTAGCAGCCCAGAGAGCAATTATTTTAAGAAGATATGATGTAGCCTATGGGGCAGGTAATTGGGAAGTTGAAGCCGTGGCTTGGGATGTGAAAGAAGATTTTGAAGCTTTGGGAAATGATAACTATGAAGATAATAAAGGTTATTCGTCAGACATGTATGTGAGAGTTAGAGTGGGTGAACAGCCCTTGCTTGATGAGATATCATTAAAACAAGATTCTAAATCTAAATTGTTTAATGGTGCTGTAACTGATTCGGTGGATTGGTATGGTGAAGTTGGTCCCCCTCCACAAGCAGATCCAAGAGTATACAAACAAGGTGAAGGAGAACGAGTAGAAACATATATTTCGGACGCCGCGGGACCAATTGACCTTGATCCTGACAAGTTAGAAACAATGTTAACTACGGGTGATATATTAAAACCAGAAAATAAAGCATTAAGAAGTACTTTAATTGCTACTGGTATTATTCGGTTAAAGAATTCTAAAAGACCGAAGGATGGTTGGGAACTTAATCCTCAAGGTAAAAAAATGTTAGATACTTTGGGACATTTGGAATATGACGAGAGTGGGAAACTTAAACCGGAGTCAGTAGGAACAGCCCTGCAGGACGCTTTAGGAAAGTCAAGACCTGTAAAAGATCAAACTAGGATTAAAAAGTTAATGATAATGCACGCGGCCATATCATCTGTACAAGGAAGTGACGAATCATTAGATTTCTTAGATAGACATATTGGATACACACGGGATAAGGATGGACAATATCCCGAAGGTTCAATAAAAAGATTTCAGGATGATACCATTCAAAGTTTGGTAGACAGTCCTACAGCTACAGAAGGTTTGCTAGGAGCCTTGTCAGAAAAACTTCCATTGAGATCCTTAATTTCTGGTGAAGAATCAATGGCTATTGGTGGATTATCTGCCGATCCAACTACATTAAGTAAAGTGTTTGGTGTGGATAATTATGAAGATTTTAAGGCTGGACTAACTATGCAGGAAGATGATGATGGTGGTAAGTATTTGGTATATGAAAGTAAAGGCCCGCCAGCAAAAAATGTTAAGATAGCAACTGTTAAAGTAAGACAGAAGGGTTTAGGATACGCTTCAACTGTTGGGTTAGAATTTGATTTGGCTGATGATTTTACGGAACAACTATATGTAGTTAATCAAGATATATATCCACCCCCTCCTGTAACTGATAAAGAGAGGAAGAGATTTGATCGGAGATTAGCAAAAAAGAAACAACTTGATACCAGTGGTTTCAGACCACTACTCCGGTCACTAATAATCCGTGAGCTAGATAGGATAAAGAATGGAAACTAAAGAGATACAAACGTTATGTTTAACCCGTGTTCCTCCCGGCGATAGTTGGAGAGAACCAAACGGTGATGAAGTATTTGATAGCTTGACCGCTGGTTTAGAACGTATATTCCAGAACATAGGATGTAAGGAGTATAGATTCTCTGCTGCTGAAGGTAAGATATATGCGATCACTACTAAAGAGATCGCTCCACCTAAACCCACGACCTATAGTATTTACGGTGACGAGTAATGATATGAAACCTATCATCATTAAGTCGGATAAGTTTTTAGATTGTGTAAGTTGGTTCTTCAAGACTGGTGGTATAACTTTGTTTCCATTTATTATAGTCAGAGAGAAGACCAACAAAACAACTATAAGGCATGAATCAATTCACATTGCTCAGTATATAGAACTGTTTGTGATTGGGTTCTTGGTACTTTATTTGTGGGATTGGGTAAGAGGATTAATTAAATATAAAGATACTAATGTTGCTTATAGAAAGATTAGACTTGAACAAGAAGCTTATAAATACCAAAGAAGTTTTACTTATTTAGATAAGAGAGAACGATTTGCTTGGAAGAAGTATAAAGTATAATGGCTATTAAATTTGGAACACAGTTATTTGCTTCAGTTAATTCATTAGAACCAGGGCAATTAATAGAGTTTGGTTATAATGGTACGACTAGATGGGGAGTTGTTGTTACTCCAGAATGGAAAGATAATTGTGATTGTTATGTTTTTGATAGTAAAGAAGAAGTTCCTGAAGAATTATTAGAATGGGCTGGACGAACCCCGGCCGATGGAGAAGCTTATGATACTTTTGGAAATCAATATACTTTTAAATCGTTTAAGTTAGATACTATGACCAGCATTCAAAATATAAAATTCGATACTTATGGGGAAGGAGAAGAGGTTTCGGATGGCGAGGTGGATGGTATGGCAGAATTGTTACGTCAATTAGGCTTATTAGAAACGGAAGATTAATATGGCAGAGAATGGTCAAACAAAAGTAGAAAAGATACAACAAAAGTCAAGCTTGGTTATGCAGAAGTTATTACAAAAGAATTATAGAAATAGATTTATAATTACATTATTTACTTTAACTACCTTTTTAGTTATTATTCTTGGAATTGCTCATTCTATTTTTTGGCAGACTCCAATGTCTCAGGAATGGAAAGAGATTATGCTTCTCATTTTAGGAGCATTCATTGGTTCCTATCAGAGAGTTATTGATTTCTGGTTTAATAATGCTGAACAAGATAAAGAAATAATTAATAGGGCGGATCACGAAGATGATCCAAACCCAAGTTTATGGAAAACGGGTGGAAAATGGTTAGATGGTTGTGATTGTGGTTGTGAACATTGTTGCACAGGACGCGCCCATGTTCATGATGTTCTTCCGTAATGGGCCTTGACAATATAGAATAGATATGTTATTATTCAATGGAGGATATTAAGATGAAGAAATTTTTGAAAGTTTTAACTACAGTATTGTTTGGAGTTTTGTTACTTTCTGCTTGTGCATTAATAGAACCAATGTACGTCAGGGGTGATATTTATCCTGTAGCAGTTAATCATTGGTCAACTGGAGAATGTTATTGGGTTCCTGGCGGTGATTTAAATAGAATACATTGTCCAAGAATTAGACAATACAGCCCGTTCGGCATCGTTGCCCCGTTTTGGTGGAACGCTGGTCCGAGGTATAATAGATACAATTATTATCGTCCCTATTATGTACCACAATACATTCCACGGACTCGTAATGAACCCTCAAGACGAGATGGTAATGGTGTTGTAACAAGAGATGGATATAAAGAGACACCATCAGAACCATCGAAGCGTAAGGCTAAACCTCGTACTGGAGGTAGGGTTGGAGTTTCACAGGGAATTTTATAGGTAATTTATGGAAATTAAGATGCCTTTAAGGGTAGAGAAGGAATGGGGGCATGAACTTATATTCCACAACAACGATGAGTTTTGTGGGAAGCTGCTCGTGTTTCCTAAATCTGGCTCTAGCTTCTCCATGCATTATCATATGTTAAAGAACGAAGCTTGGTATGTTCAAGCTGGTTCTTTTGAATTTGAATGGATTGACACTGAGGAAGGTCAGTTGTACCATGATTATCTTACGCCCGGTCAGTGTGTAGATATTAATACAGGACAGCCACATAGATTAACTTCTATAAAGTCAAATTCTATTATATTTGAAGTGAGTACACAGCATTTTGATTCTGATTCACATCGTATTTATATAAAATCTACAAAGGATTGGGTACAACCATATGGAAAATCACCAAAGAAATAAGGGAGAGTTGTGTGAAAGTTATTTTAGAACCAAAAGTTACTGTTGTTAGTAAGGTTAATTTTTTAGAACATCCAGAATATAAAGTTCCAGATGATGGTGACAATTTTACAAGACTAGGAGCGTTTGCTGCTAAGGGATGTTATGATTCCTTTGGTGAAGAAGGAAGAGCAAACAAAGATAATCAACTTGCAATCTTAGAATATCGTCACGGGTCTGTCTTGGAACATTTAAACATTACTCTTTTCATTGAGGGTATCACCCGCGGCTGTTCTCTTGAACTAAACCGCCATAGAATGTTTTCTATCTCCCAACGTTCAACAAGATATGTTGCTGAAGAAGAATCAGCTATTGTTCTTGAACCATTCTTTGCACGTTTGTTTAGAAAGCTTGAACCAAAGTTTGACGATTGTGTTAATAGGTTTCGAGCTGCTTCATATCCCACTCCGTATGAACTTTTAGAAGCTCAAGAGAAAAAAGGAGATGATCCGATTTGGAGACGACTTCGCGATAGTAGATTATTATTACAACATCTTAATTCTCAATGTAACTCTGTTTTTAGTTATCAAGATCAAGTTGAGGAACTTATGAAGATGAATCCTTATGAGTTAGAAAACTTTGATTTACGGAAATGGGCTAGGGGTAAAGCACGAAATCTATTACCACATGGTATTGAAACTAGAGGAACTTACACTACTAATATTAGGGGCTGGCGTTGGTTTATAGAATCCAGATCAGAGTCTAATGCAGAGACAGAGATTAGATTTTTGGCTGATAAAGTTTTACTTGCAGTACGAGAGGCAGCACCATTATATTTTAAAGACTTTGAATCGCGGGAAACTTATGAAGATGTTCCAGAATGGAAACCCACATACAGTAAAGTATGAGTTAGGAGGTTAGTTTTCCCAATGAAGCTAGCTAGAGATAAAAAATTATGGATACCCGATAATGAACAATGGCAAAACTGGTCATCCAATTATGAAATTAAACATTGGAACGCTGTTGTTCAACACATACATTCTACTCGTACTGCTTTAGACATTGGTGCTCATGTTGGTATATGGAGTATCAGAATGGCAGGAATGTTTGATAAGGTTTATGCATTCGAACCCATTACAAAACACATAGAATGTTATAAAAAGAATTTAAGTTTATATGACAACGTTTCTATACATCAGATTGCAC
>Ga0114905_1001584_pt1 | contig 12340 bp, 10 predicted proteins | sample MalvireepMed_b05_FD_83499 | JGI IMG/M metagenome (GOLD analysis project Ga0114905, IMG submission 83499) | Marine viral communities from the Global Malaspina Expedition - Malaspina viral metaG DeepMed_b05 | ecosystem: Environmental > Aquatic > Marine > Oceanic | place: Mediterranean Sea...
CGCGGCCTACATGCGAGCGCCTGACGCTGCGCGAGAAGCTTTCCGGCAGCTCGAAAACTCTGGCGAAAAGACCGCAACGGAACTTGATGACCTTGTGAGGAAGTTCGCGCGCAAACTCGATCAGGGCCGGCAGACCGCAGCAGACAGCATCGTCGATGTCGTACGTGAAGCCGATTGCTCCGTTCGCCTCTTGAATGCGATCTCTGCACACTCGCATCGTCTGCCAGTTGCTACCGTAAGAGAGTACATGAAAGCGCCGGAACATGCCCGGCAAGCTTTCTTGAAACTGCCGAACCTCGGGCGCAAGTCGGCAGATGAACTCGACCTAATCATGCGCAGTTTTGTACCGAGCAAAACTGATCTTCAAGGTGACCAGAAAGCGGTCCCAAGCGGAGAAGGTGACTTCCAACGAGCACTTAGGGCCGCTGAAGTGTTCTTCTCTGGAATGATCTATCCTGATGAACTTTTTGAATGGTCGCCGCCTACAAGACTCACAAACCTTCTCAAAATTGACCAGGTAGAGCACCGGCAGAGCTTTGTGGATTTCCTAAAGACATACAAGGAGACCGCGTTGCGCATTCGATCGCTGCCAGGCTGCGGACGAAAAAGCATCGAACAGCTGGACGAGATCGTAACCAAGATGATTGAGGCGCGTCTCTGTTTTTGCGGTGTGCGTAGCGAGATCGCGCCCGATCTTAGACGTTTGCTGCAAGGCGAATTTGTTTCCCATACATCGCTCACAAGCATATTCGAACTTGGCAATATTAAGCCTGAAGACATTAAGGCCTCCGAACGTGCTTCGGTCGAAGAATTGACGGTGACCGAAATCATTGAGGGATGTATTTTGACCCTCAACGATCGGCAGCAAGACGTTCTTCAGCGGCGGTACGGCATAAACAGAGGGCAGACTGAAACGCTTGAACAAGTCGCTTCCGACTATGGTGTGACGCGCGAGCGTATTCGTCAGATTGAGAAAAAAGCAAAGCAAAAGCTCGAGACGAAACGCACAAAGAAAATTTTGATCGGCGCGCTGGAGCAAGAAGGGTCGTTGGAAAAGCTCTTCAAGAACCGGAAAATTGTCTCTGACGAACAGATAAGTGCTGTAAGCAATCTGCTTACGGCGCAGGAGCGTCTTGCGGTCGATCTAGCCTTTGGCGACATGAGATCGTTCCTCGACGCTGAAAGCGTTCGAACCGAAGCAGGTTGGATTCAGGAACAAGACCTGCTCTTGATGAGCCATGAGCCGGAAGACTTATCTGGCTCATTGCGGCAGCGGATCGTCTCCGCGATACGCGAGCAAAAACTGCCGATCCGATTGTCAGAAATTGCCGCGGCGCTGCCCGACTACCCACTTTCGGAGATCATGGGTGAGTTGTCAGCACGCTTCGAGGCTTCAATCGAGGGTGACTTCGTTAGAGCTGCTTCCCGTTTGCCTAGCACGGTACGGTGTATTCTCATACTTCGCGAAGCGGGCCACGCGATGCATTGCGACGAAATCCGAGCCCGAATGCACGAAGTCTTCGCAAAAGATGAGAGCATTCATCATATCGGAAGTACGCTCTCTGGAATGGAAGAAGCCCTGATCGTTGAACGAGGAACATACGACCTCTACGAGAACTTGAGCCTGACAGATGGTGATCTTCAAGAAATCCGAGACCGCACGCTTTCCCACCTGGAAAGTGTGGGTGGTTTTATAAGCGCCAAAGTCTTGTTCTCCGACCTGTTTCAAGGCGAGACAGAGCGCTTTGGGATAGCATTCGGACCTTACATGCTGCTTGGCATCGTGCAGGATGACGATCGCTTTGTGACCAAACGAGGTCTGATGATCGGTGTGGCATCTGATGAAAACAAGTCCGAGTTCCGCGGCCTGGGCGAAGAAGTCATGTCCGTACTAACAGAAGCGCAGCGATCAATGACTTTGGTAGAGATCGCCCAGGAACTCGAAGGCCGAAGAGATGTTCTTACAACATCGATATCAATTGGTTTGGAGAATTCACCTGAGGCGGTTTCGGTCGGCCGTGGTCGCTTTGACTTAGTAGGCAGAGCCATCGGTCCAGACGAACGCCAAACAGACCTAATTTTGGCTTGCGCTATCGCTTTAGCGAATGGCCCCAGAACCGCATTTGCTTTATCAGAACTCTTGAGCCCCGTTTGGGGTGAGATTCAGACCAGACCACTACTGAGCTTCTTGAAAAATCGCACAATCTTTGATGTGGATGAAAAGATCGTTTCAGTGACTGAGCTGCCCGAAGCGGTGGCAAAATACGTAGCCATTCGTGATCGTGTCAAAGAGGTTGCAGAAATGGGGGTGCTGGACGTTGAAGCGGTGCGAGATGCTCTCGTCTCGCGTGATGCGCCTGATTTGACCCGGCTCGACCACTTGTTTGCAAGTAAGGAGGAAGAGCCGGGCGAAGGTGAAGAAATGCTTGGGATGATACTTGGGGACTTTGGTATAAATTGATGTCCTTTGAGACCCTGAAACTCCCTTTTTATGTCACCACAAGCGAGCATGAACCGGTGGCAGATTTTTTCGATCCGGTTCTCGAGCATGCGCAGAAATATGACATTGCTGTCGGATACTTTAGCAGTGCGTGGATGCGTGATGCAGCCCATGGCATGGCAACTTTTGCACTCAACGGTGGCAAAGCGAGGTGGGTGATTTCTCCCGAAATGTCTTTGGAAGACTTCGAGAGCCTACAGGTTGAAGGTCAGTTTTCAGATGAGCGTATCCGAGAACTCATTTCTCGGTCATATGAAGACCTCTACGGGCACCTTTCGCAGCATACGCGTGAGGCACTCGGATGGCTACTTCATGATGGGGTGTTGACCTTCAAAGTAGGCATTCCGAAGAATAGGCTGTCCGGAATTCTGCATGCGAAACAGGGCATCTTCACGGATGAGTTTGGAAACCGGGTCGGCTTCCAGGGATCTTATAATTTGACCGGTGGAGCCGGCACCAATTGGGAAGCTTTCAGCGTCTTTTGTGATTGGAAGTCAAGCGAGAGCCAGGAGCGGAACAACCACATCGCTGCGTCCTTCGACAGAATGTGGAGAGGACTGGATCCAAACCTAGCACTGTTTGACCCTTCTTCAGCAGATCTTGAGCGGTTTGTCAGCGCGGCCAGGGATAGCTCCCGACACTACGATTTGTTCCCGCCAGAAAAATCAAGCTGTCCTCGTGTGCCAGCACACTTCCTCACCGACGGGCGTCTACGGGACTACCAAGAAGAGGGAATCCGCAAATGGTTCAAGAACAATGGCCGCGGAATCCTCCACATGGCAACGGGAACCGGCAAGACCGTGACTGCGTTAACTGCTGTGACGCGGCTGAACGATTTTGTCGCTCAAAAGAACGGCCAGCTTTGCATCGTAGTTACGGTTCCGTATCAACATCTCGCAGAACAGTGGGCCCGGGAAGCCGAAGAGTTCGGCTTCGAACCCATTTTGTGCTACGGAGGCGTCAATCGCTGGATGGAGGAGTGCCAGAGGCGCCTGAATGAACTGCGATCAAAGGCAACGCAGCACGTGATGCTCATCGCGGTCAATGCGTCTATGGCAGATAAACCGTTCCAGTCGGTCTTGAACTCCTTTGATGGGAACATCCTATTTGTTGGCGATGAGGCGCATAACTTGGGCGCGCCGTCCAACCTACAGGCCCTCCCGGAGCGCGCAGCGTTTAGACTTGGACTGACGGCGACACCTGATCGCTACGGGGATGAGGAAGGCACCGAGGGTCTCAAAAGGTATTTCGGAGAGATCGTTTTGGACTACGGTTTAGACAAGGCGATCAGCGGCGGTCACCTTTGCCGATATCTTTATTATCCGATCCTCGTGCACTTAGACGAAGACGAACAAGACGAGTATGCAGAGCTCTCCGTACGGATCGGTAGGCTTTTTGGCCAAGCAGCCAAGCCGGATAGCGACAAAGGCGAACAGCTAAACCGTTTGTTGATCAAACGGGCACGCCTGATCGGAAAAGCGCGAAACAAGCTGCCGGAGCTGATCAAGCTACTCAAGCAGCAGGGAGAGGTCTCTCATACTCTGATATATTGCGGCGACAGCAAGGAAGATGGGCAGCGATACATCGACACAGCACTTGCTAGGGTAGGCGGTGAGCTCGGACTAAGAGCGAGCCCGTTCACTTCGGAAGAGAACAACGACGAAAGGTCGATATTATTGAAGCAGTTCGCGGCCGGTGACATACAGGCGCTGCTGGCCATCCGATGCCTAGATGAAGGTGTTGATGTACCGATGACACGGACTGCGTACATCTTGGCTTCATCTGCAAACCCAAAGGAATTTGTCCAACGACGGGGTCGGGTACTACGGCGGTCTGAAGGGAAGACCCGTGCTTACATCTACGACTTTATCGTTGTGCCAGATTTGGAAAAATTGTCAGATCAGGCTCCATCCAACGTGGAGCGATCTCTGATGAAACGTGAACTGGTGAGGTTCAATGAATTTGCTACCCTTGCAGAAAACCATGGTGAAGCGCTATCTACGATCACAGAAATTAAGAAGTACCTTAACCTCCTTGACCATTAGCGCGTGTGATCCAGAAGCTTCTAGAAAAGGCATTACGAATGAGCGAGCACAACAAGTCTCCAAAACAAGTTCTTGAAGCTGCATCTCCGAAAGCTCGAAAAGTCGTCAATGAGATCCTATCCATTGAACATGAATATCAGAGTTATCGAAACCTTGGTGCCGTCGGCAGTGTTGAGAAAGAGATTGCCGCGCGGATCAAGCAACTCATCGAGCGTGAGGTAAAACGGTGAGAATACTACGTCTAAAAATAAGGAACTTCCGCCAGTTTTATGGTGAGTGTGAATTAGAATTCCTCTCTGACGATACATCGAGAATTACAGTCATTCATGGCGAAAACGGGTCTGGTAAAACCTCGCTTTTGAACGCCTTCAAATGGGTTCTATACGGCAAGACAGATTTTGATACTGGCGAGCAAACAATCCTCAACGAACTTGCTTTGTCTGAAATCTCTCCTGGAGCGGTGACTGAGCTCAGCCTAGAACTTGAGTTTGAGCATGAAGGCTCCACCTACACTGTGCACCGAAAGCAGGAATTCAAGCGTACAGGAGAAGCGCTGGAAGCCGAACCAATTGGAAAGTCTGTTCCAACCCTGTCCTGGATCGATGATCGGGGCAAATACGAAACGGCAAAGAATCCTGCCAACCGGATCAATCAATTGATACCTGAGCAGATGCACTCGTACTTCTTCTTCAACGGCGAGCGCATCGAAAAACTGGCTAACGTGTCTGCTTCTGGCGAAATCCGAGATGCTATCAAGACCTTGATGGGCTTAGAAATCATAGACCGGGCAAGCGATCATCTTGGTCGTTTGGTGATCAAGGATCTTCGGAAGGAAGCAAGTGAAACGGCTTCAGCTGACTACCGCGATCTCCTTGAAAAAGAGTCTCGGATCAACTCAGAGATAGATCAACGGAAACAAGAACGGGACACGGCGTCGAAATCCAGCAAGGGTTTCCAAACAGAATTAGACGCCATCAATGCATCTTACGAGAAGATTGCCGATGTAAAGGCAAAGGCTGAGCAAAGACGAAGTCTGGAGGCCGAGAGAGGTACAATCGAAGGCGAACTCGAGAAGCTCAGCCAAGAGAGAATGGAGCTGGTCTCGCAGACGGGTGCACTGGCTTTTCTAAGCGATACAGTGGCGTCTGTCTCCAATGTTCTTGAAGACTGTCGCAAAAGGGGTGAGTTACCTTACAAGATCAGGCGGACGTTCATAGACGACTTGCTACACGATGCGAAGTGCATTTGTGGAACTCAACTAGAAGAGGGCACGCAAGCAAGAGCTGCGATCGAAGGCTATCGTGACCAAGCTACTGGAGAGGATCTTGAGGCCGCTTTCACAGATGTCGTTAGCAACCTAAGAGCAATGCCTCGTGAGAGGACTAGGCTGTATGCACAGTTATCAACTTGGTCATCAAAAGAGAGCGACTACAACAAGCGTTTAAAAGCGATCACTGAAGAGCTCGACGAAATCAGCAGCAGCTTGGGGTCTTCTGACATAGAAGATGTCAAACGACTGGAAGAGCGCCGGAACGAGCTGACAAAACTTCAAGCCGACGAACGTCTTAAAATCGCCAAAGCAAAAGATTCGATCGAACTGCTGAACGACGACCTGGCCAAAGTTAAAAAAGAGATCGAGAAGGTCCAATCCAAATCTCAAAAGGAGGACTTGGCAAGACAGAAGCTTGAGTTTGCCGAAGCTTGTAAGAGTCTGGTAGACAACCTGCATGAGGCCCTGGCTGAAGAGACACGCCATCACTTGTCTTCCAAGGTAAATGACACCTTCCAGAGCATCCTTCGCAAAGACTTCTATGCAGAGATTGATCGAGACTACACCCTAAGAATCTTCAAAGACGTCCCGGGGGTAGGAAAGCAACCCGTATCTGAGAAGTCGACGGGCGAGAACCAAGTCATCAGCCTGAGTTTCATCGCAAGTTTGGTTAATCTCGCGAAGGAACGCAACAAAGCAAAAACAACCTTTTTCAAGGGCGGTGTTTATCCTTTGATCATGGACTCACCGTTTGGCGCTTTGGATCGCGAATACCGTGAGAAAATTGCGCAGCACATTCCTGATCTCGCAGACCAAGTGATTGTTTTTGCTTCTAACTCTCAATGGAGCAAGGAAGTCGATGACAAGTGTCGTCCGTTTATCGGAAAAGAGTATAGCTTGGTCTACCACGCTCCAAAGTCTAAAGGGCGCGAAGAAGACACCGACTACGTAAAACGTACAGATGGTCCTGAGTTCACAAAAATTGAGGAGGGCTATCTTGGCCACTAGAGTAAGACGCCCCGCCGAGTTCGAAGAAATGCTCAGTGAGCTACGAGACGAAGGCATTTTCCCAACCTTCAAGGATGTCCTTGTCTTCGCGGCTGCTTTGGGGTTCCGGCGCGGAAATCGGAAGCCATTCCAGAAGAGCTCAGAGCCCATCGATCTCGAAGTGTTTAGAGGTGATTTTGATCGAACCATCATGAGCATGATTGCAATCGAGGAAAACAGCGATCCAAAGATGCTGGCTCCTTCGAACGAAGCCGAGCGTGTCTTGTGTTTTGAAGAGTATGCTAATGGCGGCCTTGAGATCATGAAAAGGGAGATCTCGGACGGCAAACAAGACTGGCGGGAAGGTCTGCTTTCCCTGATTCACAGAGAAGAGGGCGATCAGACGATACTTGACGACATTACAGAGTTGGCGAATTTTTGAACAAGGCTGCACGGCACTCAGGTCGAGCATGCGTCGATATTGGTGTCGATGCCACAGTTCGATGAAGCATTCGTATCGTTTAGCAGTTTCATCCCGAGCCGCATCAATCAGCGAGGGGAAGCCCTTTGAGTAGCAAAGACACGAACCCTAAACAACTGGGTGATTGGCAGTACCTAGGTCGCGAGATCTGGCGCCGCACTTGGCAACCGTTCAAGAACGTACCCTTTGTGTTTTACGTCATTCTGGCGATCATATGTTTAGGTGGCCTCGGCATCTGGGTAGAAATTATCAAGGGCCAGCTTGGACAATCGGCGGATGACTCAGGATTGCTCACAGCGTTATCCACGTTCTTCCCGGCTTTGATCGGTTCAGCATCGCTCCAACTCATTTTGAGCTCAACCGGTAATTCAGACAAGGTTCTGGTCTCATTTTCTTTACTTGCCTGCTTTGTTTCGTTTTTTGGCGTGGTTCTGATAACGATATTTTACCCGGTTCATCCTGCCTGGTCCCTCGGAGCTGCGGTCTGGTTTGGAATCTTTGCAGTGTGGTTTTGGTGGTTCACAAACGGTGACGAACTAACCTATCAAAACGCCCCCATCGACGCCGCTTCAGGTGGCAGCACAACCAGAGCGGTGAAGGGAAACCTGAGCGAATTCAAGGTAGACTAATGGATATTCAATTCCCTTTTACAGTTCCTGCATTGCGGGTCGACCAGCGTCTGGGTAGCTTTTATGTTGCGGTACTCCCAGCTGAAATGTTGCTTCGTGTCTGCGCAAGCGACAGAATGAGCGCATCTCTTAATCCAGACGGAGTGGGTTATTCGCTTGAAGGCACACAACGGGTGATACAAGATAAACGCCTGTCCGAAATCGCTTCTTATATTAACCGTGTAGATTCAGCCTTTCCAAACTCAATCATAGTTGCTGCTAACTATGATCGTGAGACCGGATTCGATCAAACCGAGAATGAAGACATCGCGGAGGAGGAAGGCGAAGAGTCCAAAGATGTCTCTAGCGCATGGACCGTTCAGGTATCTGATGACGGTTGTCACAAGCTAACTATCCCATCGGACGCAAAGCTTGCAGCGGTGATTGATGGTCAACACAGGTTGTTTTCTTTTGCAAAAGCTAATCCGGAAGCTCTGCGGAGCATGAACCTGATTTGTTCCATCTTCATTGACCTGCCCAAAGCTCTGCAAGCCCAAATCTTTGCAACCATTAACTCCACGCAAAAACGGGTAGACCGCAGTCTGACGTTTGAACTGTTCGGGTATAACGTTTCTGACGAACCAGAGGAGTATTGGACGCCAGACAAGTTGGCTGTCTTTTTTGCTCGAAAGTTGGCAACAGACACAGACTCACCCTTGCGAGGCCGCATCATGGTCGCGCCGAAGCGGGACTCGAGATTGGAGAAGATCGCCGCTGAAGCCACATGGCGAATTTCGACTGCCGTTGCAGTTGACGGAATTATGAGGCTCTATTCGAGCAATCCGAAGCGAGACGCCAATCTGATGCGAGAAGGCGACGCCCATACCAGAAATGTTCTATTGCAAGGCCCAAAGGACAAATCTCCCCTGAGAAGCGCTTACATCGAAGGTAACGACGCAGTGATCTTCAAGATGGTTCTAAACTATCTAAAAGCGGCAGACAGAGTTTTTTGGGAAGACGCGAATGAGGGCTCGTACATTTTTCGAACCGTAGGTGTGCAAGCCATTTTCGACATTCTACGAAAGCTAGCATCGGATGCGTTTGAGAATAGGGACATAAGCTCTGGTTACTTTGAAGAAATTCTGAGCCCGGCCAAAAAGATCGATTTCTCCTCAACTGAATTCCAAAATGCCTCAGGTTCTGGCAGGACCTTCATACGTAAAGAAATTGAGAAGGTTATAGGAATTTGAAACAGCCTAAGAATCTGCCCTGACCTCCAAAATGAAGCATTCTCTACAGTCTGCGAGCGCAAGTTGCATTTGCACAAGGCCGCCAATCTCCCGCACTGCCGTTGCTGAACGGCGCAACCTATCGCTGTTGTAGCGATTAGTGCGTTGGGAGGAGCTAAGTTGCAGAGCTTAACTGTCGCGCAAAAAAGTCCGCATCTAGTCTGTTCACCGTCTGCCGAGACGACCCAACCTTGAAAGCTGCGCCAGCATCCGAGCGCCGGTTCCGGTCGCGTCGCCGGGAGGGGCTTTGGTTGGCCCGCCCGCAGTATTGGGTCGGCTTGGCAACGCTTGCACACCAAAGAATTGACGCGCGCGCAGAGCTGCGTATTCGGCCCCGGTGGCGCCTCCGATGGCGTAGCGGTTGTAGACCTGTTGGCTGCCTGCAAGCCCTCGGGCAAAGGCATAGCTTCCTCCGAAGCCAGCTGAGAGTGCTGGCATCATGATGTTTCCCGAAATCGCCCGAACCAGGAAGGGCGTTGCTATGATGAACCCCTTTGCCATCAGCACCATCATGAAGAACGGAATGAGCGCGCCGATATTGGAGGCGCCTTCCGGGTCTCCGAGCTCGGCAAGTAAGGCACGCGACACACCCGTGATCGTTGCGAACACGCCGGCAACAACAATCGGGTACATCGCAAAGGAAATCAGCGCCGAAAGCCAGCGCGCGAAATAATCCTTGGTCACTTCAAAGAGGGTTAGGAAGATCATGATCGGTGCAATCCCAATTAGCAGAGCGATCATGAGCCTGGACGCAACGACGATGAACGCAGCCAAGCCACCGAGGATCGAGAGCAGCAAAACCCCAAGGGTGTCCAACAGGGCACCGGCCATCCAGTTCAGTTCAGATCCCGCAGCATTCAGGTAGTCCCCGAGCGCCGCGATCAGGTCATCGAACTCCTCTGCAAAGGTGCCAGATGGGCCAGGTGACCCGCCGCCGACGGAGGCCACGAGCGACCCGGCAATGCTATCGATCCCGTTCAGGATCGACGCGGCAAGGATGTTGAACTGCACCCAGTTCGTTGCAAAGACACCTATCAGCCCGACTTTCACGGCCAGCCAAAAGGCCGTGCGCCCGTCCATGGCGCGATACTGGTAGATAGTGTTGATGAAAACGAGAATGACAACAAGTGTGGTGCCGAGAACCAGCGTCGTTCCGACTGTTGCGGCGACCGCACCGAATTGCGTCTCAGCAGCGGTATTGAGATAGCCTTCGGCCGTTTCTACGAAGTAGGTGACGACACTCATGAAACCCTACCAGTTTCCAGCGGCGTCGCAGATTGGCATGGCTTCGCGTCGAAGCTGATTTGCCTGGCGTCTGTATTCTGACGCCGCTTCCACGATGTCCCAGTATTCAAATGCGGCGAAATGCTCGACGTAGACCTGTTCGGCTGCTGCCCAAGAAGGATATCGTGTGGGACATTCACAGCTTCGGGCTTCAACGATGCGTTGCATGCTCTGCGCACGATAAATTTGTTGGATCAGGAGCCGTTTGTGGGAATCGCGCACATCGATGTCTTGCATCCACTGTGGCTCCGGGGGCTGGTCGGGACAGACATCTGGCTGTTTGTCGAGAGTTGGGATCAGATTCCGTTGAGCGACGCCAGCGGTTGCGCCGAGGACAACGAGCAGGCCTGCAGTCGTAAGGACCCGCATCATTCTGAAGCCGCCTTCGTCGCCAAAGATTCTCGCTTCAAGAACGTGGTGTAGCCGTAGTCACCTGCTTCAGCTGTAATGATTTCCCATCCCTCCGCGCCGCGCTCATTCAAGGCGCTTCGCATCGCGTCGTAGTCCTTTTGCTTCTTCACCTGGAAAAACAGGATGTCGTATTCAAAGGTCTTCATTAGGAAGCTCCAGTCTCACTAGCGCCGGGAAGGTAGAATTCGGTAATGCCGCGCCGACCGTCATGGCGACCGGCCTGGATGATAACATCGATGGAATTTTCGATGTACTGGATCATGTCGGCATAGGTCATCGGGATTTCGGTCTTGAGTGCCGCGATCGCGAGCCGCTGCACGGCAAGTTGCGGGGTTTCGGCATGGAGTGTGGTCATGGATCCGCCATGGCCGGTGTTGATGGCTTCCAGAAAGGTCATGGCCTCCTTGCCGCGTACCTCGCCGAGGATGATCCGGTCAGGCCGCATCCGCAGCGTCGCGGTGAGCAGCACATCGGCAGTCTGGAACTCCGCGTCACGATTGGCGATCAGAGTCACGGCATTCGGTTGCGTCGGCAGAAGCTCGGCGGCTTCCTCGATGGTGACGATCCGTTCCTCTGATGGCACGTGAGAGAGGATCTTGCGCGCAGCCACGGTCTTGCCGGTGGAGGTGCCGCCAGAAACGATCATGTTGAGCTTGTTGTCGACGCAGAAGGCTAGCGCATCGTCGATGACGCCTGCGGCCACCACCTCGCGCAGTTCCCGGGTTTTCTCGAGGCGGAGTTCTTCGAGCTTGCGTTCTTTGCCATAGAGAAAGTCGAGTGCGATCCCGTCGAGCGGCAAGCTGGAAAAGAACCGAAGACTGATCGACATCGCCGTTAACACGGCGGGCGGGGTGATGACCTGTGCGCGGATCGGGCGCCCCTTGTAGGTGATTGAGACCGAGACGATGGGGCGGTCCTTGCTCATCGTGGTATTGGCAGAAGAGGCGATCTGGTTGCCGAGGTCTTTCACTTCGGTTGCGGTCAACGCCTGTTCCAGCTTGCGCATGAAATGATCGCCTTGGAATTCTCCCCAGCAGCTGCCATCGGGGTTGATACAGATCTCGATGACATCGTCGCGGGCGGCGGCATCGATCCGGTCGAGAGAGGTCTGGAGATAGCTCAGCGACATTGGCTCAGAATATCTCCAGATCGCGATCGACCATCACGGTGACGCGGGCACCTTGGTCGACATAGATGACAGGACCGATCGAAAGGTAGTCGCCAATCACGCTGTCCGTGGCATCGGCCAGATCATCGCCCACGTCTTCGAGCACGTCCGCGGCGGTCTCATCCTGGACGTTTACAGCAGCAGCGCTTGGCGCGGCGGAGATCAGCGATATTAACGCCGCTGAGCCGAAACGCTCATCGAAGCGGGTGTCGACAAAACCCGTCACGCCGGAGCGGCCCAATTCGTCACCCCCGAAGGAGCTGATCTGGATGGTTTGATTGTCGGGCAGGATGATAC
>Ga0114905_1001594_pt1 | contig 12283 bp, 10 predicted proteins | sample MalvireepMed_b05_FD_83499 | JGI IMG/M metagenome (GOLD analysis project Ga0114905, IMG submission 83499) | Marine viral communities from the Global Malaspina Expedition - Malaspina viral metaG DeepMed_b05 | ecosystem: Environmental > Aquatic > Marine > Oceanic | place: Mediterranean Sea...
CCCCGAGGATGCGGCCTACAAGTGGGAATGGGTCTGGCGCGCGATGGTGTTCGCCATCTTCCTGCCCTTCACGCTGGTTACGCGATTGCGGCTGGAACTCGCGCTGCTGGTCGTCACGCTGACAGCCGGAGCGATCATCATTTCCTCCGGTCTCAAGACCGCGCTTGGCGGCGGGGGCTATGGCAGCCTGTATTTCTTCGTGAACGACAATTCGAACATCTACGAAAGTTCGACGCTCGCGACGGTCGCGATCGGACTGATCCCGATCATCTGGTGGTTCATGAACCACGGGCGGATCTTCCCGCCCGACTGGCGGGTCAAGCTGTTCGGCGGCGCGTTCATCTTTGCCTGCCTGCTGATCCCCGTCGGAACCGAAGCACGCACCGGGCTCGTCTGTATCGGCGTTCTCGCGCTGCTGCTGCTGCGCGACGTGAAGCGGCGGATGACCTTCATCGTCGGCGGCATTGCCCTCGTGCTGATGGCCGCGCCCTTCCTGCCGACCAGCTATTACGAACGCATGGGGCTGATCACCGGGCACGAACAGGACCAGTCGGCATCGACCCGCCTTGCGGTCTGGCAATGGACCTATGAATACGCGCTTGAGAACCCGCTTGGCGGCGGATTCGATTCCTACCGCGGCAACAAGTTCGAATACCGCCTGCCGCAGGTCAGCGAGAATGGCAGCACGACCACCGTCGAATACAAGGACGTGGTCGACGAAGCCCGCGCCTTTCACTCGTCGATCTTCGAGGTGCTGGGTGAACAGGGGTGGATCGGCCTGTTCCTGTGGGTCTGGCTCCATGCCAGCGGGCTGTGGCAGATGGAAAAGCTGCGGCGGCGGTGGCGCGGGCGCGAGGGGGCAAGCTGGCAATCGCCATTGGCAAGCGCGCTACAGATGACGCAGGTCATCGCGCTGGTCGGGTCGCTGTTCCAGGGGATCGCCTACCAGCCGGTGATCCTGCTGATCATCGCCCTGCAATGCGGGCTGTGGACCTATCTCAAGCGCTGCGAGGAAGCGGCCGCCGAGCCGCGCTCCTCGCGCAGGCGCGCGGCCCAACGCTCGGAGCCCCAACGCGCCACCAGCGCATCGAACGCGGCCCGTTCGGCCCCGGCGAGCGAGGCGTAATCCGCGCACTGCCGCGCGCGCGTGACGCAGGCTTCGCCGCTGTCGAGCCGCAGCGAAATCACGCCGAGCTCTTCATGCGCGAGACCGATCGCGGTCGGCTCGTCGAGCGGCCCGATGTGGAGGAAGGGCGCGGGCGGCGCGGCGGCGGGAACATCCGCGCCCAGAAGCCGCAGGATTATCGCGCGGTAGTCGCTTAGCGCCAGCGGCGCGCGTGCCGCGCCCAGCGGACGGTTGCTGGCGAGGAAAGTCGCATTCTGCCGGTCGTTGATGACATGGCCATGGCCGAGGAAGCCGTCCTCGAACAGGGCCTCGCCATGATCGCCGGTGACGATCAGCACGGTGTCCTGCCACACGCCCATCGTTTCCAGCTTCGCAATCAGCCGGCCCAGCGCGGCGTCGGTGTGCGCGACCGCGTTCCAGTAGGTCCGCTCCAGCGCCTCGCGATTGTCTTCGGCGATCTGGCCGCGTTCCAGCGGGGGGTTGGCGAAGCGGTGCGGGACGGCGTCGTGGTGATAGGGGAAATGCGGCGTCTGGAAATTGAGGTAGACGAATTGCGGCGTCTTCCACGCCGCGGCCTCGCCAAGCGCGGCGTCGAAACGATCGAGCACGATATTCTCGTCGACCAGCAACGAGCCCTGCGCTGCGAAGCTGAAGGCGCGCTGGTCCTTGAGCACTTCGGCATCGACGAAGCGGTCGGCAACCTCGCGCATTCCGACAGCTGCCGAAATACCGCCGAAATCCTCCGGTTGTCCCGAGAACACGCCGATCTCGTAACCGCTGGCATCGAGCTCGCGGAACAGGCTCGGCGATCCGGGCGGCACGACCAAGCTGCCCGCGAAGAGCGATTTGAGCGAGGCGGTGGTGAAACCGACATGGCTATAGGCGGGCGCGAGGGCGCCGCCCTGCGCCGCCACGCGCGCGAGATTGGGGGCGACGGGTTTCCCGTCGATGCGCTTGCCCAGCACATCCGCGCGGGTGCTTTCGAAAACGACGATGACGAGATGCGGCTTCGCGCCGCCGATTGGCGTGGCGGGCAGGGGCTCGGCAACCGGGACCAGCGCAAGATCACCGCCGTAGCCATCCTCGTCGATCCCATTGCCGGGAATGTCGAGCGCGAGCGGATGGCGCCCGGCATCGAACGGGGCGGGATCGATGGTCCGCCCGGCAAGGCCGTAGCCATCGCCGTCGAAATCGCTCGCCAGTGCCAGCCCGTCGGCCAGCCCCTGCCAGGCGACGATCCGCTCCAGCCCGCGCGGCGCATCGCCGCCGAGACGCGGCAACACGATCACCGCGCCGGCGAAGGCCAGCCACACGAGGGCGACTGTCTTCCAGCGCGGCCAGGGGGACGCCAGCGCCGGCTGTCTGCCGAGCCATCTGCGCAGCAGGCGTGCTGCCAGCCACCATGCCGCGAGGAAGAGCAGCAGCGCGCCCACGCCGAGCATGATCTCGTTCTTGGCGAACAGCAGCGCATCGGCCGCGCTGCCACCGCCCAGCTGCTTTAGCAGCGCGAAGCTGACCGCATCGCTGAAATAGGAATGGAGCTGGTAACGCAGGCTGAGCACCAGCAAGCTGGTTCCGCCATAGAGGAACGCGAAATGCAGTGCGGCGGACTGCGCCCCGGAAGATCGGGCCAGCCGGGCGGCCAGCTTCCAGGCGAGCAGGGCGACTGCGGTATGCGCCAGCGTGAAGCCGATCAGGAACAGGGCCAGTTCCCCGCCGGTGTCGACCGCGCTCGACTGGCCGAACCCGCCGGTGAACACGCCGTACTTGCGGTCGGCGACGATGAGCTCTGCGGCGGCGACGATGGCAGCGACCAGCGGGACGCCGAGCGCAGGCTTGAGCGCAGTGCCGAGGATACGGGCCAGCATGGTTTCTCCAGCATCGCGGGCACCGGTGCGCCGCCTGCCGGACCATACCGCCTGTACGAATCGGCTCAATACGTGCCGCCTCCTCCATCACCGGACATGGCGCTTCCCCATGCCGTAGCGGCACGTTCGGCGGTGTTGCGCGCATCCCGCACATGCGCCATGACTCGCGCCGCACGCGCGACCGGAGTCGCGCCAAACCATGATTTTCGAACAGAGGAGAGGCGTATGAGCCCGCAGGAACTGGCAGACAAGGTCGGCGAGAACATCGGCACGAGCGAATGGGTCGACATGAGCCAGGAGCGTATCAACCAGTTCGCCGATGCCACCGGCGATCACCAGTTTATCCATATCGACGAGGAAAAGGCCAAGATGACGCCGTTCGGCGGCACCATCGCGCATGGCTTCCTCACGCTGTCGATGATCCCCTATCTAAGCGCCAAATCGGACATGCCCAAGCTCGACGGCGTGAAGATGGGCGTGAACTACGGCGGCAACAAAACCCGCTTCATCTCGCCCGTCCGCAGCGGCAAGCGCATCCGCGGCCACTGGAAGCTGGTCGAAATGACCGAGAAGCGTCCCGGCCAGTGGCAGCAGACCTGCGAGATCACCATGGAGATCGAGGGCGAGGAAAAGCCCGCGCTGATCACCGAGTGGATCACCCAGATTTTCGTCTGATTTCCCCCTCCTCCCCGGCGAGGATCCAGACACAACCACAACCAAGGAAATACCCATGCGTGACGCAGTCATCGTCTCCACCGCCCGCACCGCCATCGGCCGTGCCTACAAAGGCGGGTTCAACGACACCAAGGGCCCGACGCTCGGCGCCTATTCGCTCAAGCCCGCGATCGAGCGTGCCGGCATCGACGCCGGCGAGGTCGACGACGTGCTGTGGGGCAGCGCGCTCCAGCAGGGTGCGCAGGCCGGCAACCTCGCCCGCCAGGTCGCGCTGCGCGCCGGTTGCCCGATCGGCACCAGCGGCATGACCATCGACCGCCAGTGTTCGAGCGGCCTGATGAGCATCGCCACCGCCGCCAAGCAGATCATCACCGACCGCATGGACGTGGTGGCCGCCGGTGGGCAGGAATCGATCAGCCTCGTGCAGACCAAGGAAATGCGCGTGATGCCCGATCCCGAGCTGGTTAACATGCACGGCGCGATCTACATGCCGATGCTGCAGACCGCCGAAACGGTCGCGCAGCGTTACGGCATCAGCCGCGAAGCGCAGGACGAATACGCGCTGCAGAGCCAGCAGCGTACCGCCGCCGCGCAGGAAGCCGGCAAGTTCGACGACGAAATCGTCTCGGTCAGCACCACGCACAAGGTGCAGGACAAGGAAACGGGCGAGATTTCGGACGTCGAAATCACCATCGACAAGGACGAGGGCAATCGCCCGCAGACCACGCTTGAAGGCCTCAACAGCCTCAAGCCGGTGATGGGCGAAGGCACCACGATCACTGCGGGCAACGCTTCGCAGCTGTCGGACGGTTCGTCGGCCAGCGTGCTCATGGAAGCCAAGGTCGCCGAACAGAAGGGCCTCGAGCCGCTCGGCCGCTATGTCGGCATGGCGGTCGCCGGGACCGAACCCGACGAAATGGGCATCGGCCCTGTCTTCGCGATTCCCAAGCTGCTCAAGCGCTTCGACCTCAGCGTCGACGACATCGGCATTTGGGAACTGAACGAAGCCTTCGCGGTGCAGGTGCTCTACTGCCGCGACAAGCTCGGCATCGATAACGCCAAGCTCAACGTCAACGGCGGCTCGATCTCGATCGGCCACCCCTATGGCATGACCGGCGCACGCTGCACCGGCCACGTGCTGCTCGAAGGCAAGCGCATGGGCGCGAAATACGGCGTCGTCACCATGTGCGTCGGCGGCGGCATGGGCGCAGCCGGCCTGTTCGAAATCTTCTAGGGTCAACCTAGCCTGAAACCGAGAAGGGCGGCCGGGGCAAAACCCCGCGCCGCCCTTCTTCTTGGCATGGTCGCTGGAACGGCTTCACCGCGGCTGACCGCGTGGGAGGCCGCCGACGCCTAGCCGTGTTCGGCGATGAACTCCTCGACCACGGGGGCGATCTTGTCGCGCCAGCGGCTTCCGTTGAAAATGCCGTAATGGCCCGCGCCTTCGGCCATGTAATACCGCTTCTTTCCGGCATCGAGCTGCGGCGTCAGTTCGAGCGCCGCCCGCGTCTGCCCCAGGCCCGAGATATCGTCGCGTTCGCCCTCGATCGCCAGCAGCGCGGTCTGCGTGATGTCGCCCAGGTCGATGCGCTTGCCGCGATGCAGGAAAGTGCCGTTGGGCAGCGCATGGTCCTGGAACACTTCCTGCACCGTCTGCAGGTAGAACTCGGCGGTCATGTCGCACACGCTGCGGTATTCGTCGTAGAAATCCTTGGTCGCCTGCGCGCTTTCGTCGTCGCCGACGGTGAGGTGCTTGAACATCTCGTAATGGCTGATCATGTGATTGCCGAGGTTCATGCTCATGAACCCGGCCAGCTGCATGAAGCCGGGATAGACCCGCCGGCCCGCGCCGCGATACTGCATCGGCACGGTGGCGATGACATTGTGGCGGAACCACTCGATCGGGCGGTCCATCGCCAGATCGTTGACGCTGGTCGGCGAACAGCGCGTGTCGATCGGCCCGCCCATCATGGTCAGCGTGCGCGGCGTGCACGGATGGCCATCGCGGTTCATGATCGCAGTGGCGGCAAAGACGGGCACCGAAGGCTGGCACACCGCCATCACATGCGCACCGCCGCCCTGTGCATCGGGGCCGATGTGTTCGAGATAGCCGATCACGTAATCGATGTAATCATCGAGATCGAAGGTCCCTTCGTGCAGCGGGACGGTCTTCGCATCGGCCCAGTCGGTGACATAGACGCGGTAGCCTTGCAGCATCCGTTCGACCGTGCCGCGCAGCAGCGTGGCGTAATGCCCGCTCATCGGCGCGACGACCAGCAGGCGCGGGGCGTCTTCGGGCAGGTCTTCGCGGTGGAATGCCTTCAGATCGCCGAAGGGCCGGTTGACCACAGTCGATTCGACGATCGCCACGGGCTTACCATCGACATCGATCGCCTCGAGGTTCCACGCCGGCTTGCCGTAGGATGCCGTCGCATGCGCGAAGACTTCCAGCGCGCTCGCCGCCACCGGGCCGATGTTCATATAGCCCATCGGGCCGACGTAATTGAACGGATTGGCCGGGTTGTTCAGCATTTCCACCCCGATCGAGGCGAAGGCGCTGGCCGAGTTGAGCCAGCTGCGCTGCAGTTCATAGGCGTGGTAGAGCAATAGATGTCCCCTGCGTACCCGGCATTGTATGGCTGTGTTGTGCGGGTGGAATATGGCAATCCTGCCGTTCGATCGATAATTGTGCAATGCACAATCGGTTTAAATGTGCCTGAGCATGTGCAGCACAGTGGATTTTAACCGCGCGGCGACGTAACTGCGTGCGCATGTCAGCCAAGGACCAGACGGAAACCGACGGCCGCGGCCGGTTCGCACGCAAGCGCGCCGCTGCGGATGCCCCGCGCCAGCGTTCGCTGGGTTCACTGCGCATGGTATGGCAGACGGGCACGCGCTATCCCGGCCATGTCGCGCTCGCCATCCTCGCGCTGTTCATCACTGCGGCGGCGACGCTGGCGATCCCTGCGGGCTTCAAGATGGTGATCGACCGCGGCTTTGCCGAAGGGGCGACGCCCGAGGACATGGGCCGCTGGTTCCGCTATTTGCTGATGATCGTCGCCGTGCTTGCCGCGGGCACTGCAATGCGGTTCTATTTCGTCAGCTGGCTGGGCGAGCGCGTGGTCGCCGACATCCGCCTGCGGGTGCAGGACAACCTGCTGCGCCTGGCGCCGGGGTTCTATGAAGAGAACAGTCCCAAGGAAATTTCCAGCCGCATGACCAGCGACACCGCGCTGATCGAACAGGTGGTCGGCACCACTGTCTCGGTCGCGCTGCGCAATGCGCTGATGGCGATCGGGGGCACGGCCTATCTGTTCTGGCTGGTCCCCGGCCTGACCATGGGGCTGTTCCTGCTGATCCCCGCCATCGTTATCCCTATCACGCTGTTCGGGCGGCGCCTGCGCAAGGTCTCGCGCACCAGCCAGGACCGCGTCGCCGATATCGGGGCAATGGTCACCGAAGTGCTGTCGGCGATGAAGATCGTCCAGGGGTTCAACCAGGAAGAACGCGAACATGCGCGCTTCCGCGAGGCGGTCGAACGCACCTTCTCGGTCGCGCGGCGCCGGGTTATCATCCGCGCGGCGATGACCGCGATCGTGATCCTGCTGGTTTTCGGCGGCATCACCCTGCTGGTCTGGCGCGGCGCGCAGGCGGTCAGCGAAGGCGCAATCTCGGGCGGGACGATCGCCGCATTCGTGCTCACCGCAGGCCTCGTCGCAGGCGCGATCGGTGCGCTGACCGAAGTCTACGGCGACCTGCTGCGCGGCGCGGGCGCGGCGAGCAGGCTGTCCGAACTGCTCGAGGAAAGACCCTCGATCACCGCACCCGCACGGCCGCAGGCTCTGCCCGCGCCGCCGCGCGGTGGGCTGTCGTTCCGCAACGTCACCTTCCGCTATCCGACCCGGCTCGATGCGCCGGCGATCACCGATTTCAGCCTCGAGGTCGAACCGGGCGAAACCGTCGCCATCGTGGGGCCGTCGGGGGCGGGCAAGTCGACCATCTTCCAGCTGGCAGAACGCTTCTACGATCCGCAGGCAGGCTCGATCCGGCTCGACGGCATTCCGCTGACCAGCGCCGATCCCGCCGAAATCCGGCGGCGCATCGCCTATGTCCCGCAGGAGGGCGTCCTGTTCAGCGCCAATGCGCGCGACAATCTGCGCTATGGCAATTGGGATGCGAGCGAGGACGAGATCCGGGCCGCTGCACAGGCGGCCAATGCTGCCGAATTCCTCGACAAGCTTCCGCAGGGGCTCGACACCTATCTCGGGGAAAGCGGCACGCAGCTGTCGGGCGGCCAGCGCCAGCGCATCGCCATTGCCCGCGCGCTGCTGCGCGATGCGCCGATCCTGCTTCTCGACGAGGCAACCAGCGCACTCGATGCCGAGAGCGAGCGGTTGGTGCAGGATGCGCTCGAACACCTGATGCGCGAGCGTACGACGCTGGTCATCGCCCACCGCCTGTCGACCGTCCGCGCTTCCGACCGCATCGTCGTGATGGAGGATGGCCGGATCGTCGAACAGGGTTCGCACGACACGCTGTCGGCCAATGGCGGGCTCTACGCCCGGCTCGCTTCGCTCCAGTTCGGTCTGGAAAGCGCCTGACCGCTTGACTCGCGCAGTCCACTGCTCTTGGGGCGTCCCGCAATGAACGATTACATCACCGCGATCTTCCTCGGCATCGTCGAGGGGCTCACCGAATTCATCCCGGTTTCATCGACCGGTCACCTCATTCTCGCGACCGAACTTTCGGGCGCGGATCCCAACGAATGGGCGATGTTCAATGTGGTGATCCAGCTGGGCGCGATCCTGGCAGTGGTCTACCAATACTGGGGCACCTTCTGGTCGGCCGGGATCGGCGTGCTTAAGCGCGAACGCGAAGGGCTGATGTTCGCACGCAACATCCTGCTCGGCTTCCTGCCCAGTGCAGTGATCGGCTTCGCGCTCTACGAAAGCTTCGAGGCCATGCTCGGCAACCCGGGGATCGTGCCCTGGGCGCTGATTGCCGGCGGGGTGGCGATCATCGTGATCGAACGTGCGGACAACCCCCGCGACGAAGGGCGCGGTGTGGACGAACTGCCGCTCGCCAAGGTGCTCGGCGTCGGGTTCGCTCAATGTCTCGCCATGGTGCCCGGCGTGAGCCGTTCGGGCGCGACGATCATGGGGGCGCTGGCGATGGGCATCAATCGTAAGACGGCGGCCGAATTTTCGTTCTTCCTGGCGGTGCCGACGATGGTCGGTGCGACCACGCTCGAAGTCGCCACCAAATACGACGAGATGATGGCCGGCGCGACGCGGGTGGGCTGGGACCATATTGCGCTCGGCTTCGCGGTCAGCTTCATCGTCGCGCTGTTCGTGATCCGCGCCTTCGTCGCCTATGTCAGCCGCAGCGGTTTCACACCCTTTGCCTGGTACCGGATCATCGCCGGTTCCGCCGCCCTGGCCTGGCTGACTTTCGCCTGACGAAGTGTGGCATGGATGCCACGGAGCGAGCGATCCGGGGTCTGCCGTAAGGAACCTTTGATCATTTGCGTGCTTGTCTCCGGTGAATGAAAGACAAAGGTACGCACCGATGGGTTTGTTGATTCTGGTTGTCGTAGGAGCCCTCCTGGGCTGGCTGGCAACGATTATTCTCAGGATCGAAGATGGCCGCAGCATCCTCGCCAATGCGCTCGTCGGCGTGCTCGGCTCGCTCGTGACCGGGCTGATCGCCGGCAACGGGGCGGTTTTCGGCACGGTCAGCGGCGTCGCGCTGCTGTGGGCAGTGCTCGGATCGGTCGTCGCGATCGGGGTGTTCAACCTCATCCGCCAGCGGGCCTATAACTGAATCCCGCTTCACATCGCCCGATCATCCGGTACAAACGCGGACGGAATGGATTGGCGTCTCGCATATGGTTGACGGCCCGGGCGTTCCCCGGGCCATTTCGTATCCGATACGGCAAACCTCCACCCCCGGCGTTCTTGCTTGACTGCCGGGAACCGAAGGAACAATAGTCCGTTCATCACATTCTTGCCGCATTTCGAAAACGCGGCTGGAACGACAAAAGGGGAATTTACATGAAGTTCAATAAAGCAACGCTCGTCGCTACCGCCGCCGCCATGAGCCTCGGCCTTGCCGCTTGCGACAGCGCAGCAGAAAACGAAGCCGAAGAAAACATCGAAGAGATGGAAGACGCTCGCGACAACCAGGTTGACGCCATGGAAGAAGCCGGTGAAATCACCGAAGACCAGGCCGACGTCATGGACGACCAGACCGACGCCATGGAAGAATCCATGGAAGAGCAGGCTGACGAAATCGACGAAATGTAAGCATCGTCGATCGTTATGCGATCATGCGGCCCCGGAGCGATCCGGGGCCGTTTTTCGTTCGGCGCTGCTTTTCGCCGGATCTTGCGGAGGTCAGACCGGGGCCGCGCCCGATCCGCGTCCGCCGCGCAGCGTGTATTCGAGCGAGCCGTGGTTCACCACATGGTCGACATCGATCACCGCAGTGTTGGCATAGGTAAACCCGGGCCCGAGGCTTTTGTAGAGCTGGTCGAAATCGCGCTCGACCGTCTGCCGGTAGAGGTCCTCGAAGCTCTCGATCACGAAATATGTCGGCTGCAGATCGCTGATCACGTAATCGGTGCGCATGACGCGGTCGACATTGAGCATGATGCGATTGGGGCTCTTGGCCTCGGTGGCATAGACCACCTCAGTCGGGCCCGAGAGGATCCCCGCCCCATAGGCCTTGATCCCGTCGGCTTCCTGCAGCAGCCCGAATTCGACGGTGTACCAGTAGAGCGAACCGAGCGCCTTGAGCCGGTTGTAGCGCATCGCCTTCCAGCCCGCGCGGCCATATTCCTGCATGTAATTGGCATAGACCGGATCGGTCAGCATCGGGACGTGGCCGAACACGTCGTGGAACACGTCGGGTTCCTGGATGTAATCGAAGGTCTCGCGCGTGCGGATGAAATTGCCCGCGGGGAAGCGCCGGTTGGCCAGGTGCCAGAAGAACACGTGATCGGGGATCAGCATCGGCACGGGAACCACGCTCCACCCGGTGAGCGTATCGAGCTCTTCGGACAGGCGGCCGAATTCGGGCACCCCGCCGCGGCTGAGGTCGAGCTTGTCCAGCCCGGCCATGAACGCGCTGGCCGCGCGTCCCGGCAGCACCTTCATCTGCCGTTCGAACAGGTCGTTCCAGATCGCGTCGTCGTCGCTCGAATACTGGGTCTGTTCGGGCTCGAGCCAGTCGTCGCCCACGCGGTCCGGTTTCTTGAGCGGGGCGGTGAATACCTCTGCCGGAAGGTCCGGCAAACGGGTAAAATCCTGTTCGGTCTGTGCAAGTGTAGCCATATCGTCGCGGATGATACTATCATTGACGGCCGCACACAAATGCCGAGGGCGTGATGAAATCGAGGGACTACAAGGCCGCGCTCGCACCGATGCGTGAAGAACTGGCCGCCATGGCGCGCTGGGCGCAAGCGACGGGGCAGCGCATCGTCGTCCTGTTCGAGGGGCGCGATACTGCGGGCAAGGGCGGCGCGATTCGCGCGGTGTCCGAAAAACTCAACCCGCGCCAGTGTCATATCGCCGCGCTCGCCAAGCCGACCGAGGCCGAACAGAGCCAGTGGTATTTCCAGCGTTATGTCCGGCACCTGCCGAGCGCGGGTGAAATCGTGCTGTTCGATCGCAGCTGGTACAATCGCGCGGGCGTCGAGAAGGTCATGGGCTATGCCGATGCGCCGCAGGTCGCACGGTTTCTCGAGCAGGCCCCGACCTTCGAGAAGATGCTGGTCGATGACGGCATCTTGCTGTTCAAATACTGGCTCGGCACCGATCAGGCGCAGCAGGAGGAACGGCTGCGCGAACGGCTGGACGATCCGCTTAAACGGTGGAAGCTGTCCCCCGTCGACCTGGCGGCGCGGGGGAAATACGATGCCTATACCGAAGCGCGTGAGGCGATGCTGGCGGCGACGCATACCGAATGGGCGCCGTGGACACTGGTCGATTTCAACGACCAGAAGCGCGGCCGGCTGACGCTGCTGCGCGACCTGCTCGACCGCCTGCCGGATACGCGTGTCGCACCGCCGCAGATCGACTTTCCGCCGCTGGGCCGCGAGCCCAAGGTCGAACGCTATACGGTGATCGAACCGATCGAGAGCTTCCCGAGCGCCTAGGCGAGGCGGGCAGAGGCTTTTGTCACCTGCCGCCCGTCCCCTGCGAAAGCGGCGAGCTCGATGTCGTCGGCGGCCCCGCGCAGCACCAGATGCAGCGCTTCGCCGGCAATCGCGGGGCTGACCCCGCGGAAACCGAACTGCGCCAGCCGGTTCTCGCCAAAGCGTTCGGCGGCCAGTTGCAGCAGCAGGCTGGCGGTCAGCGGGCCGTGGACCACCAAGCCGCGATAGCGCTCCTGCTCCAGCGCATAGGGCGCATCGTAATGGATGCGGTGGGTGTTGAAGGTCAGCGCCGAATAGCGGAACAGCAGCCGCGTATCGGGCACAAGCTGGCGATGGAGGTCCCATGCCTGCGGGTCGAACACTTCGGGGGATGGTGCCGGCGGCGACAGGGGGGCATCGGGTGCCAGCGCCTCGAGATAGACCGCGCTCTGCCGCTCGCGCACGGCGAGTTTGCCG
>Ga0114905_1001596_pt1 | contig 12280 bp, 5 predicted proteins | sample MalvireepMed_b05_FD_83499 | JGI IMG/M metagenome (GOLD analysis project Ga0114905, IMG submission 83499) | Marine viral communities from the Global Malaspina Expedition - Malaspina viral metaG DeepMed_b05 | ecosystem: Environmental > Aquatic > Marine > Oceanic | place: Mediterranean Sea...
CATGATCGGTGTGAGTGCCGCAGACTACGACGACATCTTCTGATTTCGAAGAGTGTCAGAGCAAAATTTCGACACCCCCGGGTTTTCCGGGGGTGTTTTTTCATGCCGTGACCTGTCCGTCTCCATGACGCCCGCGATCCGTGCCTCGGGTGCTACAGTTGCACGGAGTGTTTCCTTCTGCGGCGAAATTTGCACATCATTTACGCGCGGTTATCCTGTAGAACGGGGGCGGGCGCGGTCGTCATGACAGTGTCGATATTTTTTAGCATAGATTAACCTGTGGCCCGAATTGCCGGGCACGCACCACAGGAACAGGAGAGCGGTATATGGCGCGCAAGGCTCCTTTCAGGGAACGCATGACCAGACGGTTGGCCATTGCCTCCGGTCGTGGACGACGGTCCTTTCCCGGTGCCGCCCCGAAACATCGCAGCGTCTACCTGCATCTTCCGAAATGCGGCGGCACCTCGTTGTCGGAGGCGATGTACGCCACGGTTCCGGTGAACCAGCGCATCGGCGTGATCGATGCGGTCTCGACCCGGCGGGCGCTCGCGATCGAGACCTTCGACAAGGACGACGCGTTTCTGTGCCACGAGGATCTCGAGACCGGGCAGATGGTCTTCGACCTGCGAGAAACCCTGATGCTGCAGCACATGGCGTGGGACACCATGCTGATCCACGGCCATGTCTTCTGGTCTGACCGGGCCGAACGGCATTTTGGCGACACCTACAAATACGTCACCATGATGCGCGATCCGCTGGCGCGCACGGTCTCGAATTTCCGCATGGCGCAGCGCACCGGGATCGTGACCGGCGGCATCGAAGAGTACCTCTCGAGCGAAGTCGCCAAGCGGCACGCCAGGGTCTTTCTGCGCTATCTCGCGAGCCGCAACGACATTCCCGATGCCGATCTCCCGGCGGCGATCGAGCTCGCCAAGACGCGCTTGGAGAAGTTCGCCCTGATCGGCTTTCTCGACGACATCGACAGCTTCTTCTCCCGCTACCGCGAGATTTTCGGGGTGTCGCTCCGGATGTCGCAGCTGAATTCGGCCCCAGATCGCAAGCCCGACATTCCCCGGGCCGAGATGGAGGTGCTGCGCGCGCTCTGTGCTCCGGACCTCGAGATCTTCGAACACGCGCGCAGTCTGCGCTGAGCGATCAAGATGGCGGCCACCGAGCACATCCCCTACGGCGCACCCGACGACACCCGCCCGGGCGAACAGCTCTGGGCGCTGGTCGATACGACCGTGCTGGTTCTGACCATCGCCGCCAGCTCCGACATGCTGGTCAAGCTCGGGCCGGTGCAGACCCTGAGCTGGCTGTTGTGCTACGGGCTGACGTTGCTGCGCATCGGCATGATCTTTCCGCAATTCCTGGCACTGGCCGCCCGCAACAAGATCGTCTTCGTCTACCCGTTCATCTGCCTGTCCTCGGTGCTGTGGTCTGCCGCTCCGTCCGAGAGCCTTGTCGGTGGCATCCAGCTGCTGATGACCTGCATCATCGCGACCTTCCTGGGCTGGCGCTATTCCCTGACCCTGATCATCCGTGCCGTCGCCGTCATCCTCTCGGTGGCCGCGGCCCTGTCGCTGCTGCACTGGGCCACCGGGATCTTCCCGTGGCCGGCCTTCACCCGCGCCGGTGGTCTGGCCGGGATCTTCTCGCACAAGAGCATGCTCGGGCTGCGCGTGCTGATCGCCGCGCTGGCCATCCTCGCGCTCTGGCTGATGCCGACACGCACCATCTCGCGCAGATCGAAGCGCTGGCTGATGATTGCCATGGCGATGGTGCTGATCTCACTGGCGCTGTCGCAATCGGCAACGGCGCTGCTCCTGCTGCCCGCGATGGCCTACGTCCTGTTCTTCCTGTGCCGGGACCGGACGCCGCCCTTGGTGATGGTCCTGCTGTTCGTCGGGGCGATGGTGATTTTCGCCGTCGCGCCGCTGGTGCTGACGGTGCTCGGCCATGACCCCGTGACCTTCGTGCTCAACGCCGTCGGCAAGGACGCAACGCTGACCGGCCGCACCGAAATCTGGGACGTGGCCGGCGAGGTGATCGGCGAGCATCCCGTCCTCGGCGTCGGGTTCGGGGCGTTCTGGAAGGCCTCGGAATTCTCGGTCCTGCGTCTGGCCACGCAGCATGCCGGGGCCATCACCAGCAGCTCGTTCCACAATTTCGCGCTGGAGATCCTCGTCTCGACGGGGCCGCTAGGGCTCTTGGCGGTCACCGGGCTGATCGGCGTCGGTCTTCACCGGCTCGCCGTTCTGCTCTCGCTCACCGGATCGGTGGCGGCGGCGATCGGCATCGTGCTGCTGCTGACCCTCGTTGCGACGTCGTTCCTCGGGCCGGCGCTCTACCGGGGCCACGATTTCGCGATGGTCATGGTGGTGATGCTGGTGGTCAGCGCCCGCGAGGATATACGCGCCGCGCTTGGCCGGGCGCAGGCAGGCTGACGTGCCGGTCCGCGCGGCTGCGCGGTCCGGGGTCCGCACACCGCGGATCGACCCGAACAGGATTTTTGAGACCGATTTGGAAGAAGGACAGGATGAGCATGGCATATCAGGGCGACCCCCTCATCAAGAAGGTCCTGCAGGCGCCGTTCAAGGCGATCGGATACAAGATCGTGCGGCTCAAGCCCTACGAAGAGCTTTCGACCCCGCCACGCGCCGACACCGGGTTCACCAAGCTGTTCTGCATCGGCTTCAACAAGACCGCGACGACGACCGTCGAGGCAGTGCTGCGCGAACACGGGTTCCGCCTGCCAAAGCAGGTCGATCAGGAGGTGCTGCTGCGTCCGGTGCTTGATTACCGGCGGCTTGATCTGCTGAAGGGCTTCGTCGAGGAATACGACGCGTTCCAGGATCTGCCGTTCTCGCAGAACCGGACCTATATCGCCTGCGACGCGATGTTTCCCGGCGCCAAGTTCATCCTGACCCTGCGCGACCCCGAGAAATGGGTCGAGAGCTACATCCGCTATTACCGCGACGAGTTCGAGGTCCCGGTCGACGAGGCGCCGAGCGAGGCGATGTTCCGCGATCGCAACCTGTATCTCGAAAAGGGCTATGTCTACGACGTGCTGCGTCGGTTGCTGACGGTCTACGAAGACGGCAAGAGCGTCACGCGCTGGGATCTCGCCTTCGATCGCGACTTCCTGAAAGAGATCTACACCCGCCGCAACGCCGAGATCATCTCGTATTTCGATGCCCGCCCGGATGATCTTCTGGTGATCGACCCGACCACCGAGCCCGACACCGGCCGGCTGCTGGCCTTCCTCGGCATCACCGGCACCGCGCCCGGGCCGTTTCCAAAGCTCAACGCGCGCTGATCCGTCATGCTTTCCGTCCGCCGCACCCAGACCAGACGAGACATAGGCCCCAGATGAAACTCGGATATCGCCCGGAAATCGACGGCATGCGCGCGATCGCGGTCAGCGCGGTCATCCTCTATCACCTCAAGATCCCCTTCGGCGATGGCAGCCTGCTGGCCGGCGGCTATCTCGGGGTGGACCGGTTCTTCGTGCTGTCGGGCTATCTGATCACCAAGATCATCCTGATCGAGTTCGACGAGGCGGACCGTTTCGACGTGGTGCAGTTCTACTGGCGTCGCGCCCGGCGCATCCTGCCGCCGCTGCTTCTGGTGATGCTGGCGACGATCCCGGTCGCGTGGGCGATCCTGTTGCCCACCGAGATGGAGCGCTTCGCCAAGTCGCTGTTCGCGGCGCTCGGCTTCTACAGCAACTTCTTCTGGTTCTTCGAGCTCAACGATTACGGCGCACAATCCGGTCTGCTGCAGCCCTTCCTGCACACCTGGAGCCTCGCCATCGAAGAGCAGTTCTATCTCGTGTTCCCGGTGGCGCTGCTGGTGCTCTACCGCTGGCTTGGGCGGCAGCGCATCGGTGCGATCATCGTCGCGTTCATGGTGCTGAGCTTCGTGATCTCGCAGGTCAGCACCGCATTTGTGCGCGAATTCTCGTTCTTCTCGCCGGCCAGCCGGGCGTGGGAGATGCTCGCCGGCTCGCTGCTTGCCTACATGTCGCTGCGCAATCCAGGTGCCTTGCGGGGCTCGAAAGCCGCGCGGGTGATCCCGTCCCTCGCGCTGCTGACGCTGCTGGCGTCGCTCTGGAGCCTGAAGCTCAGCGCCATCTCGCATCCCGGCTACATGACCATCCCGGTCATCCTCGCGACCTGCGCGATGATCTGGTTCGCCGATCCGCGCGAGCCGGTGACGCGCCTGCTGTCGACGCGCCCCTTCGTGATGGTCGGCAAACTGTCCTATTCGCTGTATCTCTGGCATTTCCCGATTTTCGCCTTCGGGCGGCTCAGGTCCATGGGCGAGGAGCCGGGGCTCGAGATGCTGGTCTGGCTCGTGCTGACGATCCTTCTGTCGTGGCTCGGCTATCTTCTGGTCGAGAAACCGCTGCGGTTCCGCGCCTCGCCGCGGCTGTTCGTGTCGAGCATGACGGCGTGTCTTGCGGCGGTGCTGGTGTTCTCGGCAACCACGCTGGTTCAGAAAGGTTTTGCGGGCCGCTTGGGCGATCTGGCCGCGATCTATGGTGACAATGATTACGACAACGAGGCGCTGAAACAGGCGTCCTGGTCGGTCCTCGACGACATCGCCGGCGATGAGGTCGTGACGGCCGACAATGCCCACGGGCCATCCCGGTCCGAGGCCGAGGCCCTCTGGTTCCGCGACGCCGACAAGACCCACGTGCTGGTCCTTGGCAACTCGCACAGCAAGGACATGTTCAACGCGCTTTACCTCAACGGCGATCTGTTCCCCGATCACGAATTCGCCCGGTTCGGCCTCGGCGACGCTTTCCCTGAAAATCAGGTCGAGACGCTGCTGGCGTCGCCGAATTTCGAGGCCAGCGACCTGGTGCTGATCGCGCCGCGCTACACCGAGATCACCATGTCGCGCCTCGGCGCGCTGATCGACGCGATCGGCGGGGCGGGCAAGCGCGTGGCGGTGGTGGGTAACACCGTCGAGTATCGGCTCGAGAACGGCCTGCCGGTGTTCGACTGGTACGTGCGGCGCGAGCAGGCGGCGCCGGACGCCAAGGTGGTCAACCAGCTCGGCCACACATACGAACTCTCCCGCGGCGAAGAGATCAACGCGGCGGTGCGGGCGGTCGCCGAGGAAAAGGGCGTGCCCTACCTTTCGCGCCGCGACCTGCTGTGCAGCGATGCCGAGGGGAGCTGCGCGTTGATGACGCCGGACGGACGCAAGGCGCTCTACGATTACAGTCACTGGACGCTCGAGGGCGCCCGGCACTTCGGCGCCCTCGCGGCCGAACGGGGCTGGCTCGACGAGTAGCGCGTCCGGGGACCAAACCCTCGCGACCCCGAACCGTGGCGCCAAGCGCCGCACCGGGGCAAGGGGGGCCGCTCAGATCGTGAGCAGCGCGTGATCGGCGGCCAGAATGAGGTCCCGTTCGAGATCGAACTCGGCGATGTCGACATGCCTCAGCCGGGCGAAGTTCACGATCAGCTTCGGGTCGTCGGTGATGGCGCCGTCACGGTCGACCGACAGAAGCAGGTCGTTGTTTTTCTCGGTCAGGATGAGGTGCTCCTCGACGAAGATCTCGGCCAGCTCGCTCTGGCTCGCCCCCTCGACCCCCAGCGCCGCGACCAGTCCAGAGAGGTCGATCCTGTCCTCGCCCGGTAGGAAATCGATCACCGTGTCGGCGCCAAGGAACTCGTATTCCCACGGCGCGGCTGAGGGCGTCTCCGCGCCACTGTCCTCGGCTATGGCCAATGCGGCGTCGTGCTCCCTCTGGCTGGCGCGGTTGCGGGCCACGACCTCCCAGTCGCGGGCATAGATGCTGGTCTGGAAGACGAACACGTCGGCGTCGAGACCGCCCTTCAGCTTGTCCATGCCGTGACCGCCATCGAGCGTGTCCTGGCCCGACGAGCCGTAGAGCTTGTCATTGTCGCGGCCACCGTCGAGGACATCATCGCCGGAATTGCCGTTGAGGTAATCGTGTCCTGCCCCGCCATACACAAGGTCATTGCCGCCGCCGCCAACGGCGTAGTCGCGCCCGGCGCCGGCCAGCAGGATGTCATGCCCCGCGCCGCCCTCGAGACGATCGTTGCCGGTCTCGGCAAAGATCAGATCGTCGCCCTTGCCGCCGCGCAGCTTGTCGTCACCGGCGCCGCCGAAGAGGGAATCGTCGCCATTGCGGCCCTCGACCACGTCATCTCCGCCAAGCCCGTCGAGGATGTCGCCGTGGCGGTTGCCGTAGATGGCATCGTCCTCGTCCCCGCCGGTGATCCGCGAGGGCGCGTCCCCGGCCACGAGGTTGCCGTTGGGCTTCGGCGGCGTTGTCTCTTCATACTCCACGGGGGGCGCCAGTTCGCCCGACGCGATGTCGAAGGGCGTGTCGCCGGGCAGCGCGAGATTGCTGGCCAAGAGCTCCGGCACGTCCACGTCCCGCAGCGTGATGCTGCTGGCCGCGTCGAGTTCCAGCACGGCATCGCGCCCTTGCTGTTCGAATGCGGCGAGGGCCTCGGCGGTCGAGGCAAAGTCGGTATCGAGAAGCGAGAGCGTGTCATCGCTGCCGAAGGAGAGGATGGTGTCGTGCCCGTCGCCAGCGCGGTAGCCCACAAGGTCCGCGCCGCCGCCGAGCGCGACATGGTCATCCCCCAGCCCACCGAAGAACGTGGTGCCGAGCGCGTTGCCTATCAGCCGGTTGCCAAGGGCATTGCCATAGAGCGCCACGTCCACGGTAGCGTCGTAGAGCGTGGCATTCTCGAGATTGGCGCCCAGCGTGTAGGCGTCGATGTCGAACAGGCTGTAGACCGGATTGCCGTCCGCATCCTCGGCCCGGTAGGTCTTGTTGAGGACCCCGTCGCGAACGAGGACCGTGTCCACGCCCTCACCGGCGTTTTCGCGGATATAGCTGGCCCCGTTCAGTTCGTAGGTGTCGTCTCCGGCCCCGCCCGCCAGAACCTGCGCGCGCAGCACCGCGAGCGCGCCGGCGTGCTGGATCTGGGCGCTGAGATAGTCATCGCCTTCGGTTCCGAGGTAAGACTCCGCGGTGAGCTGGCGGATGCGCGACGCGAAGTCATAGCCCTTGCTCTGCGGCGCGACCACGCGGAGCGATGCCTCGGGGATGCTGGCGATGTCGGTGTTCTCGAAAATGATGGTCTGCGGCGCGAAGGGGTAGGCGCCGTTGATCAGCCACGCATCGGTGCCGACCTGTGTCAGCGTTGCCAGCGCGGCGGCGCTGTCGGCGAAGTTGAAGCCTTCGAGCACGAGCGTGTCGCCGTCGCCCGGATCGAAGTCGGTGATGATCTTGTTGCCCTCGCCATGGATCACGCGGAAGGTGTCGGCGCCGGCACCGCCGGTGAACTGGTCAAGCCCGCTGCCGCCGTAGATCACGTTGTCGAGCGCGTTGCCGGTCAGCACGTCGTCGCCGGTGAGCGTGCGGCTCTCATGAGTGCCGGCGTCGGTCAGGGTGCGTGTCTGGGCCTCGTCCTGACCGTAGATATAGACCTCTCCGGCATCCGAGGTTACCGCGTCATCGGGTTTCAGCGCGTAGACCTTGATCGAGTCGACGTCGAGGCTGCTCTCGAAGGGCGTGTCGTCGTCGTCATCGGGGTTCCAGGCGAAGCCACCGCCAAACTGGTTCCAAAGCACGAAATACATGTCCGTGGTGACATCATCGGGGGTCTGGGTGCGGAAGATCTCGTGCATGTTCGAGGAATCGCTCCCGAACAGGAACGAGATGTGGTCCGGCGTCCACTCGATGCCGTAGCTATAGAACGCGTCGTGGATGTCGACATCCTCGCCGGTGACCTCGTCGAGCTCAACGAGGCGCTTGTATACGTATTTCTCGTTGTTGTCGGGGTCGTGGAGCGCCTCTCCCGGCGAGGACTGGGACTCGTCCCAGCCGTACTTGTCGAGCATGGCCTGGTTGGCGCTTTCCCACTGTTCGCCATAGATGTTGGTGATGTCGCCCGCGCTGTCATGCACGGCCTGATCGGCCTCTTCGCCGATGCCGTAGTCGTTGAACAGCACGTTGGTCCAGATCGCATCGTCGATGCCCCGGCCATTGCTGCCGTCATAGCGCCCCAGCGCTTCCATGTTGATCTCCGGCGGCCAGCCTTCGTGGGCGCTGGTGAGCCACGGCGCCGACAGGTGCCCGGTGCCGGCCGGCATCTTCACGCGCACCTCGTAATATCCATAGCTCTCGGCCCAGCTCTGGTGCAGGCTCAGCATCCCGGTGAGATACTCGATATCCGAGGCATCCTGCGCGCCGGCCATGACGTAGGGGCTGGCGTCGAGGACTGCCTGGATGTCGTCCTGCTTGTCAGGATCAATCCGCGAGACGTTGATGCTGAGCACGCCGTCCTCGACGGTGAAGGGATCAAGACCAAGGTCGTTGCCCTCGGCATCGGTGAGATCGGGATCGCCGAACAGGGAGAACTTGCTGTTGTGGACCCGGTTGCCCTTTTCCATGTCCGTCGACCACAGGCCGCTGGTCCCGTCATGAAGGTTCAGGTCCTCTTTCGACCCGTCGAAATCCTCATCAATGATGAGCTTGTAGTTCTCGAGATTGACCGTCATGCGTGTCTGCCCCGCATTGTGTGTGGCGTCGCGTCTGCCTAACACAACCATGGCGGGTTTGCTTTCCCAAGTTGCAACGGGAGCGGTTTGCGGCCGTGTGTTGCCGAGGCTCGACGCATTCCTGGGCGACGGCGTGCGTATGCGACGGCGGTGTGGCGTACACGCGAAGGTGTATCATACTGTCGCCAAATATTCGACATTGTTGCGCTTTCGGCCCGCGCGGGCGTGGTGGATCGGGGCGCGCCGATGTGACGGCGGCCGGGTCCGTGACCATTGATCGGGGGAGCTGAGACACGCGCGGCGCTGCGTTGCCGGACACTGGAGCGCGGCGCGCAGGGACGGCGGACCCCGGACAGCCGGGGTCCGCCGCGCAGATCAGAACAGCGATTCGACCTCGAGCACCGTCAGCCCCGAGAACAGGATGGTGCCGCCGTTGTCGAGCGTGACCAGAGCGTCCGAGCCGATCGCCACGACGCTCGACAGCGCGACGCCGCCCGCGTTGATCTGGTCCTGACCCATGTCGAAATCAGCGATCCGCGACTCTCCGGCGCTGCTCAACTTGAAGCGGAACTCGTCGGCACCGAGACCGCCGACCAGCCAGTCGTCGCCGGCGCCTCCGAAGAGCGTGTCGTCTCCGGTTCCGCCGAGGATGGTGTCGTTGCCGGCATTGCCGAACAGGCGGTCATCGCCGAACTGGCCCTTGATGAGGTCGTCGCCCGAACCGCCCAGCACGATGTCGTCGTCGGTGCCACCGAGGATGGTGTCATTGCCGCCATTGCCGCGCAGCAGGTCGTTGCCGGCGTTGCCTCTCACCATGTCGGCCCCGGTGCCCCCCGATGCGGTATCGTCGCCCGCGCCGCCGAAGAGGCTGTCATCGCCGGTGCCGCCGAGCAGCTTGTCGTTGCCGACATTGCCGTTGAGAAGGTCGTTGCCGCTGCCGCCGGCGAGGGTGTCGTCGCCGGCCCCGCCGACCACGGTGTCGTCATCCGCGCCGGCGAGGATGCGGTCGTTGCCATCGTTGCCCTTGACCGAGTCCTCTCCCGAGCCGCCCTTGACATCGTCGTCGCCGTTCCCGCCGAAGACGATGTCGTCGCCGCCGAAGCCGTTGATGGTGTCGTCGCCGTCGCTGCCGGTCAGATCGTCGCTGCCGCCGCCGCCCGCGACATCGACGCCACCCGGTGCCGTCGTGTCGACCTCCATCGTCACGGTCGCGGTGGCGGTGCCGCCGTTGCCGTCGCTGATGGTGTAGGTGAAGCTGTCGGTTCCGGTGAAGCCGGCATTAGGCGTGTAGACGAGCGTGTCGTCGCCGGGATCGCCCGGCGTCAGGTTGTCATCGATGGCCACGGTCCCGTTGCTGCCCTGGGTGACGCTGTCGATGGAGAGCGTGTCGCCCTCCGGATCGCTGTCGTTGTCGAGCACGTCGATATCCAACGGCGCGCCGGCCAGCGTGAACGCGCTGTCGTTCACGGCGATCGGGGCATCGTTGACCGGATCGACGGTGACATTGATCACCGCGGTATCGGTCCCGCCATTGCCGTCATCGACCAGCAGCGTGAAGCTGTCACTGCCGAAGAAGTCGGGCGCGGGGGTGTAGATCAGCTCACCCGCGGCGTTGAACGTCGCGGTGCCATGCGACGGACCGGTCTGGACGCTGTAGGTCAGGCTGTCGCCATCGATGTCGGTGGCGGTCTCGAAGGGCACCACCACCCCGGTATCCTCGTTCGTGGTGACGCCGAAATCGCCGTAGACCGGGGCGTCATTGGCCCCGTCGATGGTGACGGTGACGGTGGCCGTGTCGGTGCCGCCGTTGCCGTCGCTGACCGTGTAGGTGAAGCTGTCGGTTGTGGATGCCCCCACCGCGAGGTCCTCGAAGGCGCCGTTCGGGTCATAGCTGAACTCGCCGGTCGCGCTGTTCAGCGTCACCGTCGCACCGGAGGGCAGCAGCACCGGGGTGTCGAAGAAGCCCGGCTCGGTGCTGGCGACGCCGGCGAAGGCGACGATGGTGATCGTATCGAGGTCCACGTCGGTGTCGTTCAGCAGCGGCGCGCCGAGATTGGCCGCCGGGCCATCCTCGGAGACCGAGCCGGTATCGTCCCCTGCCACCGGCGCATCGTTCACCGCGAGGACATTGAGGCTGACCGTCGCCTGATCGGTGCCGCCATTGCCGTCCGACGCCTCGTAGGTGAAGCTGTCCGGCCCGTTGTAATCGGCATCCGGGGTATAGGAGATCGTGCCATCGGATTGCAGCGTCAGGCTGCCGTTCGAGACGTCGCTGACCAGCGCATAGCTCAGCGTATCGCCGTCGGGATCGCTGTCATTGCCGGCCACCGATCCGGTGAGGGTGCTGTCTTCGAGCACATCGGCGCTGTCATCCACCGCATCCGGCGGCGCATTGGCCAGATCGTTGTCCGTGATCGTCACCTCGCCGGACGCCAGCAGCGTGCCGGTGGCCTGGTCGCGCAGCTGCAGGAAGAAGCCCTCGTCGCCCTCGACCATGGCGTCGTCGATGATGCTGGCCGAGACCGTCGTGGTGGTCTGGCCGGCAGCGAAGCTGAAGGGCAGGAACAGCCCGCCGGTGTAATCCGCCGGATCCGTCGCGGTGCCGTCGGCGAATGCCACGGTCAGGACGTCGCTCGCAACGCTGGTATCGCCGCTGCGGGTGACGGTGAGGGTCGCGGTGCCCGCGCCCTCGTCGACGATGATGTCGCCGATCGAGAAGCTCGGGCCCGGCCCGGTCACGGTGACGTCGACCGTTGCGGTCACGACCCCGCCCTGTCCGTCGTCGAGCTCGTAGTCGAAGCTGTCGAGGCCCGAGAACCCGGCGTCGGGCGTGTAGGTGAAGGAGCCGTCCGCATTGAGGACGACCGTCCCGTTGGCCGGCTGCTGGACCCCCGCAATCGACAGCGCATCGCCGTCAACGTCGCTGTCATTGGCCAGAACGCCTGCCGCCGGTACGGTGAGCGCGGTCTCGAAGCCGGTGGAGTAGCTGTCATCCACGGCCACGGGGGCATCGTCCACCGGCGTCACCGTGATCGTCGCCACCGCCTGATCGGTGCCGCCATTGCCGTCGGACACCTCGTAGGTGAAGCTGTCGGTGCCGTTGAAATTGGCATCGGGCGTGTAGCTGAAGCTGCCGTCGGAATTGAGCGTCAGCGATCCGTTGCTGACATCGGACACCAGAGAGACGCTGAGCGGATCGCCATTCGCGTCGCTGTCATTCGCCAGCACGCCGCCCGCCGCATTGGCGGCTCCGGCGGTGTCCTCGTTGGTGCTGTAGGCGTCGTTCACGGCCACCGGAACGTCATTCACCGGGGTCACGGTCACCGCGACCGAGGCAGTGTCGGTGCCGCCATTGCCGTCGCTGATCGTGTAGGTAAAACTGTCGCTGCCGTTGAAGTCAGCATCGGGCGTGTAGGTGATGGTGCCATCGGCCTCCACGGTGGTGGTGCCGTTGCTGCCATCCGTCGCCGACGTGACATTCAGCGTGTCGCCGTCGACATCGCTGTCATTGCTCAGAACCGCGACGTTGATCGCGTTGTCCTCGCTGGTGGTCACCGCATCGTCCGAGGCGGCGGGATCGTCGTTCACCGGGGCGACCGTGATGGTGACGGTGGCCTGATCGGTGCCGCCATTGCCGTCCGACACCTCGTAGGTGAAGCTGTCGGTGCCGTTGAAGTGGGTCTGCGGGGCATAGGCCCAGACCCCGTTCGAGAGCGCA
>Ga0114905_1001599_pt1 | contig 12273 bp, 6 predicted proteins | sample MalvireepMed_b05_FD_83499 | JGI IMG/M metagenome (GOLD analysis project Ga0114905, IMG submission 83499) | Marine viral communities from the Global Malaspina Expedition - Malaspina viral metaG DeepMed_b05 | ecosystem: Environmental > Aquatic > Marine > Oceanic | place: Mediterranean Sea...
AGGTGTGCTTACAGCTGGAGTTGGAACAGTATTAATTATGGGAGGTCTATAATGGACTGGGCAATGCAAAATTGGGAATACGTGATGCTTGGTGTCATGGTCGTTGACAAGGTAGTGGCTATGTCGCCAAGTAAGATGGATGATTTAATCTGGGTATCTATGAAGAAAGTTTTGATGGGCATGAGAGTACTGAAGAAAAAATAATGCCGTTTTATAAGGAAATAAAGAAAGTTGTTGAGAGGGAGGGTGGCTATGTAAACGACCCTGATGACCCCGGTGGTGAGACTAAGTACGGTATCTCCAAAAAGGCATATCCGAAAGTTGGTATAAAACATCTTACATTGGACGATGCTGTAGAGATATATAAAAATGACTATTGGATACCTGCAAAGGTTGAACAGCTTCCTGACAGATTGCAAGGTCAGTATTTTGATATGGTGGTGAATCAGGGAAAGGTAAAATCTGCCAGAATTTTACAACGTGCCTGCAATGGAAAAAATAAGAATAAAATTGAAGTGGACGGTCAAGTGGGACCAAAGACAATTAAAGCAACCGCAAAGTTAGAGCCTGAGAGACTAAGAGCTTACAGGCTTATGGAGTATGCTAGGTTAGCACTCACTCGACCAGAGTTAGAAAAGTATTATTATGGATGGGTAAGGAGAGCATTGCATGCCTAAGGCATTTTATGGTCTAAGTGATTTCTCCGGCGGTCTGAACGACGCTTTCAATCCACGTGACATTGCTGACAATCAGCTTTCTGAAACAGACAATATCATTCTGGACGAGAGAATGTCAATCAAGCCGTTAGGTGGAGACTCTACACATACGGATATACCAGACGGTACGGCGGGACATATTACGCCCGGATATGGTGCATTTGTATTCGAGTCTGACCACGAGCAAGGCTCTGCCGCATTGGATACTGGTGAGAACTGGTTTGTAATGTGTGATGGTCTTACAGGTTCGATAGATATATATGACCTTAAGGGTGACTCATTCAATAGTACCGTGTTTACTTTGGGGACTCCATCAAGCAATACATTCGGCTCTGGCCATTTAGATTTTACAGATAATTCTGGTTCGGGTACTAGTGATACTATTGCGGATGATACAAATTCTGTGATGATATCCAATGGTTTTCGCAAGGGTGATATTATAGCAATCTCGGGTTGTACTTCTGATACAGACAATAATCTTAATGGAGTAAGAGTTAAGAATACTACAACTAATACACTTACTCTTGACCATAGTGGAGTGGTTGATACTCAAGCAGATGAGTCTGGTACACCTACTCTTACCAAGCTTATTAAGGCTGTTTATTATTTTTCCGACGAAGCGTTGAGGGTGGCTGATGCTGCTTTTGGTGCTGCGGTCCAGCCTTATTGGTATGGATACATTAAGAGACAGCACTTTGGTACGCTGAGTCTTACTTCTACCACAAGTTTTGATAACTGGTTTGCTAATGTAAATACATTGGCTGCACCCACAGAGCTTGTTATTCATGCATCTAACTATCCTTCTGCAGGTACTGGATTTCAATTTAGCGTAGCTACAGCGTCTGTATCTGGTGGTGGTTATGATGCGGTGGCGTATCAGATTGCAACTTCGTTTATTTATGACGGGCATCAGGAATCATTGCTTTATGTTCCTACGTCGAACAACACATTTACACCGAGTGCCGACAATTATAAAGTGACAATGAATTTGCACGCAACCGCCGCCTTTGATGAAAGGATATCTGGTGCAAGAATTTATGTAAGAGCAGATGGCACAGATGACCCTTGGGCACTGTTGATGGATATTGATATGGCACGTGGTGCAAGAGCAGGGCTAAGTGGGCAGTACTCTCCATGGGTAAAAAATAGTGGCGACCAAGTGTATGTTAATAGCGTTGTATCTCTGGCTCCAAGTCTGGAAACATATGAAATATTAAATGGCTTTCTTCCTTCTGAGCGTAAGATTACGATATCAGGCAATGGAGAAGGATATAAAACTGCGGTAGTGGCGAATCGAAGATGTTTTGTAGCTAATATAAAAACAGAGAACGAGGATGGTCAGGCTGTTCAGATGCGTGATAGGATTATGTATACTCCTGTAGGTAAGTTTGATACGTTTCCTAGAAGTTATTTTATTGATGTTGTTAAGGGAGATTCTGAAGAGTTTATTAAGCTTGAGGAATATTCAGATAGATTACTAGCGTTCAAAACTAGAAAGCTTTACATACTTAATATAGCTTCTCCTTCTCCCGCCAATTGGTTTTTGGAAGATATAAAAGACTTCTCTGGTATAGAACATCCACATGCATCAGTTAAGACAGAGTTTGGTATATGCTGGATAAATAAGTTTGGTCTTTTTCTGTATGATGGAAATAATGTTACGAATCTTTTGCGAAACAAAGTAAAAGAGTCTACTTGGCAAGATTATGTTAATGCTAATACTGTCATAGGGTATAATCCTAAGAAATATTACCTGATTATCTTAAAGAGTTCTTTTGCTACGGATGGAGATGTATACGTATACGATTTTCGTACAGGTTCTTGGGTCTCGGGACAGGCAGCATTTGATACGAACGTCAATCGCAGTAATATAGTGTCTGACTGGAATGGTAACATGACAACTACCTATCAGAATCTTACAACTTCAGATTTGACTTGGACAAACACTAATGCAAACTGGACTTCTTATTCAGGGGGTAACTTGTGGAATTCTACTACTGATAATTATAGTGTAAAAGAATGGTCGGATGACATCCGTGATATTACAGCTGAGAATTTTAAGGTGACAACGAAAGATATAGATTTTGGAGACCCCGGTAGAGTAAAGAAAGTCTATGGCCTTACTCTCACCTATAAAAGCGACAATGACCAGACACAACCGATATACTATGCTACGGACGGTAGCACAAGTTTTTCAGACCAGCTTACTGGTAATTTCAGTGGTACGGGAACAGGATGGAAAAAACTACGAGCTACTTCAAGCAGTCCCATCTCTTGTCAGAGTATAAGATTTAAAATTACAAATCCGACTACTGCCACAGGCACGTCGGAAGGAATACAGATAAATGATATGTCTATTGAATATAGACCTATATACAAGCGAGTAAGTTAGTGCAGACTCAGGAACGAAAACTTAGGAATATGACACAGCGTCCTATTACTATTTCGGATAAGCCACCTGCAGTATCGCAGATGCTAGACGGAGAAAGAGTGTATGCACGAGTTCCCGGAAAGAACTTGAGATTATATATTCGCTTGGGAGCAAAATTATATTATACAGAATTTTTACCAGTTGAAGAGAGAGACTCTACACTGGTGACGACTAATGTATGGGAGGAGATGGAGTAATGGCTGATGCTTTTTCAGCACAGTTACGAGCAATTGACGCTAGGAATGCAGCTATGGCTAGCATTGGAAGGTCTCAAGTTGGTATTCAGCTTGCGAAAGAAACAGAACAGCAAGAAGAGGCCAAAAGAGACATTGCACGAAAGCAAGAAGCAGAGGCAGGTCGTGCCCAGAGTGTAGGTGCAGATATAGCAGAAAGAGGTACTTGGGGTGGATTCATTGGAGGTACTCTTGGTAGAGAAGCCGCAAAGTGGGCAGCAAAAAATGTTTTTAAAACTGCTGTAGGTAGTACTCTTGGTTCGATTGCCATTCCTGCAGCTGCGGCGTATGCACTATCAAAAGCACTCACACATAAAAAAGCTAAAGGATTTAAGGGGAAGGAAATAAATGAAGCTGACATCGCTAATATTGAAACAGAATATTTTCGTAAACCTCAGGCAAAGCAAATAAAATATGACCTTGGTCAAATCAATACTCAAATCCGCAGTGCTGGAGATATCATGAAGGCCTCCAGAGAATCTATTGCATCGGGCTTTGCCATGCAATTTGGAACAGCTGCTCTTCAAGAGCAGGCACTATCAAGTCTTTTTGGAGGGGCAGGTGCTGGCACACAAGAGGCAGAAACATATAAACAGTTTCAGAAGCGTATGCTGAAGACAGGAATTCCAAAGGGAGAAATAGATTGGAGATTGTACCAAACTATGAGTGCAGGTAGACCACAAGCACTTTATAATCCAATTGCTCCTGACTTAAGTGGCCTGTACGGACGAACAAATCCAATGTCAATGGGAGTTCCACCATCAATAGCTGCCATGAGTACACCATCTAAACTAGATTTAAACCCATTTCAACTGCGTAGACGATACGGAAGATAATAATACTATGTGGATTAATACTAGAGTAGAATTTCAATGGGACGGCACTCAGTACGCTGAAGTAGCGTGTGAGGGATACGAGTATTCTGGCGAGATTGCACAGTGCCAAGAAGGTCCATTTCCTGAGTGGCAACAGTATACGGGTGACCCATTATCAGATTTGCTTAATACTCTTGGTCTTACTGAGGGCCAACGCGGTTTATTGGGAGATGATTTTTATGATAATCTTGCAAAGATGTTTCCGGACATTCCACGAGAGACCATTGAACAGTTCGTTATGCAACCGCAAATGGGTCGTTATGAAACCCTTCTTGGCCAATTGCGAGACCAGAGAGCACAAGAACAAGCATTTCTTTCTGAGGAATATGGATACCGTGGAGATGAACTTCAAAGGCAGATAGATGCGCAGGAAGCACAACTTGGATTTGTAGGCGAACGATATACTCTAGCAACCGCAGACATTGACGCAAGAAAAAAAGAGGAAGCGGACCGACTTGGTATTACAACAGAAGACTTAGATAGGAGGCTTGACGAGGAAGCAACTCAACTAGGTATTACTCAAGAGGCCCTAGAGAGGCAGAAGTATGAAGCTGGCGAAGAATTAAGAATTACTGAAGACGATATTACGAAGAGAGAAGCAGAAGCTACGGAACAAGCTAAACTTGCAAGGGATGAGCTTGCGGAGCAACTTGCTGACGCTGAAGCTCAATACGGCACTGGCAGTCCACAATATAGAAGGCTGACAGAAGAATATAATAGTGCAGCTGCTCGCTACAGTACAGAAGAAGGTAAAGAAGGATATGAAACACTTTCACGGAGAGAGAAACTTGCTAGAGTGCAAGAATTGTACGGAGAGACAAGTGCAGAGGCAAAAGGAATTGCAGACCAACTGTCAAGAGAAGAGACTTTATATGGAGATGCTGGAGCAGAATCACAAGCTATAGCTGCAGAATTAGCTCAGGCTGGAACTGCTCGTACTCTCGAAGCCGCTCAGATTGCTTCTCGGGCACAAGCCGCACAGGCAAGATATGGTACGCAAGGCTTAGAGGCTACAAGATTAAGACAAGCCACAGAACGTGCTAGAGGTATTTACGGTCAGGAAGAGACTAGAATTGCAGGGCAAACTGGTAGAGCTGGACAGAGACTTGCTCTTGAGCAGGCACGTGTTGGTGGTCAGGTTGGGCGTGCACAGCAGGCATATGCCGCTGAAGCAGGTAGATACGCAGGGCAGGCTACTCGTGCCGGAGAAGAGGAAGCCGCTGAAATCACAAGAGTTGGCGGTAGGACAGCTAGGGCTGGTACTGAGTATCAACGAGAAGTAGCGAGACTTGGTGTAGGTGGAATAGAACAACAAAGACTAGGAAGAGAAGAGGCATCCGCCGGAAGAACCTATCAGACAGCAACGGGTGCTATCGAAGCAGAAAGATTGGGAACGATGGCAGGCCTTGGAAGGCGAGAGGCTCTTGCTAAGAGACGATTCGTAGAAGGTGGAGAGAGAGCTAGAGAAGAATTGCGGACACAAAGAGGTGCGCTACGAGAAAGAGAAGCTGAGACTGGATTTACCGCAGCGGGAAGAGAATCAATGCTTGGTAGAATGATGGCCCAACGCGGTGGTCAAGCATTGGAGACTATGGTCGCAGAAAGAGGAGAAGAACTTGGTGATGTTGAAACACAACGAACTCTCACCGGGCTGAGGGCCGCCGGCCAACAAGCAGAAGCAGGAGAAAGATTACGAGGAGTACAGGAGGCTGGCACTTATCGTCGAGATATTTTAGGACAGCAGTTAGGTGCAGCAGGTGGAGCATATCAAGAAGCACTTGCTTCTGGTGCATATGGGTTGGAGAGAGCTAGGCTTGCACGAGAAGAGACTGAAGCAGCTGCGGGTTTTGGAACAGGAGAAGCTGCTCGCAGGCGAGCCGCCTCAGAGGAAGCAGGTATGTATCAACTTGGTACGGCAGGACTGACTGAACAAGCCGCCAGAGAAGCGGGTACATATGAGCTTGGAAGAGCAGGAACTGCACTTACTGGTGCAGAGCAAGCAGAAACGTATGGTCTTGGAAGTTTTGCACAGCAACTTACAGAAGAACAAGCGGAACAAGCATATGCCTCAGGAACATCTCAACAAAGATTGGCCGCAGCTCAATCTAGGGCAGCAAGGTCAACAGCCCAGAGGCAAGCAGCACTTGGAGAAGCACGGACTCGTGCTGATATTGCGGGTGCACAAAGATTAGGAAGAGTTACAGAGGCTGAACAGCTTTACGGTGAACAGGGTGCGGAAGCACGGAGGCTTTACCAATTACTAGGTGAAGCTGGCTTACAAAGAACATATGGTCAGGACATTTTAGGTCAACAGTTAACTTCGGCACAACGTGCCTATGGTGCTCCGCAGTTCGATGAAGACGGCAATATGATTTCAGCTGGAAGTGCCGCATACGGTCGGGCAGGATTACAAGAAACAGCGGCTTTACGTGCATTAGGAACGCTTGGCCAGAGGGCAACTCTTGGATATGGAGCAGAAACTGGTAGACTAGGAACACTTGGACAGCAAGCTCAACTTGGATACGACGCTGCGGCAGGTAGATTTGGTACGGCACAGCAACAAGCACAATTGGGTTATGATGTTGGTATGCGTGGATTAGGCACAGAAGCAGGAATGGCTGAGCTTGGTCAGAGACAAGATATTTCTGGCATTCAGAGCTTATTGGAAGGACTAGGCTTACAACAAGGCATGATGGGACTAGACCAACGACGTGGAGAGTATGATATTGGACAACAGTATCAAGCTGGTGTGAGTGGTATTGAAGGCTCATTACTGGGTGCACTGCAGGGTATATTCGGACAGATGTTCGGGCTTACTCAGGCTGGTGCAGGCCTAGGCGGCGGTAATGGTGGTTCTGGATACACGAACGTTGGGTTTGGACAGAGTCTGAAAGAGGGTTCCGGCGATTGGAAACCTGAGTCCTTTAGCCCGTGGCCTTAGCACTACATAGGGGTAGCAATTAGGGAGTAAATTATGGCAACACCGTATCAAGTACCGAGCTTATCAGACATAATGTACACTAGGAGTCGTACGCCTACTCCTCAACAGGTTACACTTAATAATCTTATGTCTTTCCTTAAAAGTGCTCAACAGATTAAAGCAGAGGCTGAAGCTGAACGTAGTCACAGAGAGTTTACTGTCGAAAGAGAGAGAGAAGAAAGAGCATGGCGTAGTTCGGAAGAAGCAAAAAGAGTATCGGTTGCACAGGACAATGAGAGTCGTAGGCAGATTGAAAGACGATTAGGGTTGATAAGAGCAGATAGAGAGAGGGCTAAGACCAATACAACTAATAGAGCAAATCTCGTATTGAATCATGTTATTAGAGATATTGACTCAGGGCGATTTGAGCGTGCTAAGTTGATGGCAGAGGCTAATAAAGATTTATTTACAGATGCTGATATGGGACAATTTTACGACAATGCGATAGAAACTATTGCGTCAGGTAAGGAAAAAAAATCTGGTGCACGTAAAGCTCTCAATTTTGCCAACCAAGTTGTGTTGGGAAACAAATTACCGTCAGAGTTTCTTCTTGATAAGAATACTATAGAGCATGCTGATAATGATGCATATAATTTAGTATATAATCATATGTCAAAAGGTAGCGAGAGAATAGAACACTATAAACAGATGAAATTAAAAAGTGAATGGAATAGACTGACATCAGACCATGAAGCACAAGCAAAATTACACTACGAATTATCTACAAATCCTTCTAATTATGATGACAAGACTGGTGTTCCGATAGGTAGCCTTGCTTCATCTAAACAGATAATGGACGAACAAAGCTATGCGCTAGATAATTATTGGCCCAATGCTTTAAAAGAACTAGAACCAGAATTGGATAAGGACAAGACACTTGCTGATTTTAAATACGGTCCTAACCAAACACGTGAAGCGTTAAGAATATGGATAGAAGCCAAAGCGGTCACTAAGGAAGGTATTACAGATTCTACTGGTAAGAGAATGAAACTTACTGATGGGAAAGCAACCGAGGCACAGGTCGATGGATTTATGGGTCTTATAACTAGTGGAAAATTAAGAGCACTACAAACTCCTAAAGGATTTATTAGTGACTTTTTAACATTTGACCAGTGGACAAAAATGGGATTTGAGTTACTTGGTGATGAGAATGGCGATGATGGTGACCGCGAAGGACCCGCTATTACAGCACAAAACCCCGGTCCCGTAACGACATCTTTTGGTCAAGCCGCTCTTGATACTGGAAGGTGGGGTGGTACGTATGTATCGCTTCAAGATGAGAAGGGTGAAGAGTTTGCAGCAATTCCTTGGAAACACTTTCGATTGGCCATCGCAAATAAAACTTATGTTAGAAGAAATTTAGCACAAGTAATAGGTACTGGTCAGGGTACATATGGAAACAAACCTATTACATATGAGCAGATAGAAGAATTAGTTAACCTATTTATTGCTCACTAGTATGCCTAACGGTGTAAAATTTTCAGATGTTATCTTTTCAGATGACATCTTAGGTCCAGACCCAAAAGCATCAAGTAGTGATTTGTCTTCTCGATATCTTGCTGTTACATCTCCACCTAGAGATGTAGATAGTTGGACTGACCATCTTCCCAATTTTTTAAAAGACGCATATAACGAGTCCGTCACAGGTCTCGCTCATACCATTATGAAAGGCGATAAGCCTTTTGACCTCAGTGGATATGACCCTAATATTCTAGAAGATATAGCAGCGCAGATATTTTCCTTTGTAATGCCACTTGACCTTGCTACGCTTGGAGTCGGAGCTAAGGTTGGCACCACATTTGCCAAGCCCGTCGTTAAGAAGCTGATGGCTGCTAAAGTATCGCCACGAGTGGCAGAAAGAGCAGCAAAGTTCGGAGCAGCTAAAGCGAAGATTAAAGCTATTAATCGTGGTGTTACAGATGCGACTATGCTTGGATTCTATGATGGTCTGCACAGTGGTATTGAGCAACAGGCAGAGGAAGGCGGTGTGGACCTCACAGAGGTTCTCAAGTCTACAGCGTCTGGTGTTTTCCTCGGTGCTTCTATGGGCGGTGTTGGAGGATATCTTGCAGGCAAGGGAGTGAAGGCTGTACCTAAGACAGCGGCAGAGATTGCTACGTTAGGTGTGGCTATACCAGTATCTGAAGCACGTGTACCGAATCCAAATGATGTAGTAGGTGCAGCAGGTATGGTTCTTGGGTTGAAGGCAGCGGGCAAAGGTCTTGGCATGACCCAAAGAACTTATAACGCTATTAAGTATATTGGTGATAAGAAAATTGAAACTGGTGGTCTGACTCCAGAGGTCATCGCTAGGGAATCTCGCAAGGAAGTAAGAAAGAAGAGAAAGAAGGTACTCGCACAGCGTTCAGAGCCTGAGAAGATACTCTCTGCTCGTAAGAAAGCTCAAGAGCGTGGTGAAAAACTACCAAGACTTGCGGAGATATGGTACTCTAAACTTGGTCGCACTCCCAAAGGTGGCAGGCGTGAGGTTATTATAGGAAAGGTCTTTAAGGACCCAGAGACTAAAAAGAATATGATACCTCTCTATGATGTAGCATCGGGCAAGGCTTTAAAGCCTATGCTTGAAAACAGATTTTACGATACACATATACGATTTAAAGCTGGTGTTAGGGAAGCATCCGGGGTTATAAGCTTTACAAACTTCGCAAAGAAGAGTGCAAGTCACAAAAGCCTTGCACAGGACCTTGAAAGGCTCACGATTGGTAAAAAGCCTACCATCTTACCTGAGCAGGCACAGATAATTATGGAAACACTCAAGGGTGTGGATGAGAAGGTAATTAAAGGTCTGCGTGTTGAGCTTTCACGTCAACTAAAGAAATATCCTGCTACATATCGATTAGAAGGTGGACGTACCAAGGAAAAAGGTCCTAGAATAAGAATTCGTGAGAAGCTTGCAGATAAACTACGTGGAGAAGGCATTAAGAAGGGCAAGGATTTCGATAAGAATGCAAATGTAATGAACGTATTTTTAGAGACATTCGGTGCTCATACGTGGTTCAAGGGATTAAACAAAGCAGACAGAACGTCTGTTCGTACTATTTTTCACGACATGAAGTTTGCGCCAAAAGTAGCTTACGTTATTAGCTCCAAAGGTGGTAAGGATATTGTCACTAAAATTTCCCCATTGGAAAAATACTTTAGAGAGGGTGGTGCTACTGCTAAGGAAGCTAAAGAGTTAAGTAAGAATCCTCTTAACTTTTTCTCTAGGGCTTTTGCTGAGTATGCTATGACAGAAAGACTACCCACAAGAGAACTTGCTCCATTTTACAAGAACATGATGGCAGGGCTTGCTGAAAATTTAACAAAAGTAAAGTCACGTAATAAGGAGTGGGGTGCACAACAGACAGTTCTTAAAATGATGTTTGATTCTGTTTTGGGCAAAAAGGCACCTACAAGAATAAAAAAGACTAACCTTAAGAAATATCGCATCAGTGCCATTAAGCGTATGGAAAAAACACTGCGTAAATATGGCATGACACAAGAAGATATTTCACAATTAAAAAGTAAGGCTGTCGGTACAAGCAGGCAAGTGCGTCTTGACCGCCTATCAAACAAGAGCCTTGAGAAGGTTATAGAAAGACTAAGATTTGAACGTGATGTTGCCAATACGCAGAAGCGTATGGCTGCCATTAAAGCTAATATTGCCGAGCTTCCAAAGGAAGGGTTCTTTAGTAAAAATCCTTTGCGCCCCGTTGAGAAGACACTCAACAGGACTAGGACCGGTAAGGATGTGACATCCAGTGTTGATAATTACTTATCAACGGAGAAGAACATCGAAGGAACAATATACGAAAGATTGAGAGAAGCTGGTATTCATCTGCCATTTATGTCATTAAGACCCGGCGCACAAAGACGTCACTCTGAAAAGATTGCTGATGCTATGGAAGACCCAAGGTCACAGACAGAGTTCAATAAGATTATGAACGGTCTCTACGATGAGTTTATTAAACCACTAAAGGCTAAGGGCGTAGACATACAAAAAAGGATTGGTAATTACTTTCCAAGGATTATGCGCGAGGATGTAGCCAATATTATTTTCGATGATACGTACAGAATAGCAAAGCTTTCCAAGATTGAGCATCTCGCATTTGACAGGCAGACCGCAAAGATATCTTTAGGTGCGAGCGACTTGAAAAAGCTTGATTCTATCATCGAAAAACTTGCATCGCAGAAAAAACTAAAAGTACATCGCTATACTAAAGAGGCAATGGACCACTTGCTTCAGACTCAAGGTAATGGGGTCAATACAAAAGCTCAAGCCATTAACAGACTTAGGGAGATGTCCTTTAGAGACAAGTTCACATCCTTTGGCAATATTGAAAAGTCTCGAAAAGCACAACTACCTGCTGGATTTTACGAACGACGTGCTGATATCGTATTGCACAGATACGCTACAAAGCTTGCAAGGCGTGTAGCATATGTAGAGAACTTCGGAGTCAAGGGTGAGAAGATGCTAGGCAGGATAAAGGAACTTGAGAGAAAAGACCCGAGAGCTGCTCGTATGGCAACAGAAATGTTTGACCAACTGACCGGCATTGTTGAGCTTAATCCAAATAAGGGCTACTCTCCGTTTACTAAGAAATTCCTTGACGAGTGGATGTCTTTCTCTGTGGGAACGAAGATTGGTCTTGGCCTTGCTACGATTCCCAATATTACACAGTCTCTTATATCTACAATAGCAGATGCTGGGTATATGAACTTCTTTAGGTCCGCAATTAAAGGTGCTACCGAGAGTCGTCGTAAGTTTGTACGCACATCCGGTGCTATTAACTATAATGTTAACAAGCAAATGTTTGGACAAAGGCATGATTCTTACCTGTCCAAAGTAGCGGATAAGATTACATTCTTCTCCGGTTTCCAAGCTATCAACAAAATTAATAACTGGCTTGCAGCGTCCACCGCAGCGGATTGGATTCCTAAACTAATTAAACAGGCTAATGCTAAGACTGAACGCACGTTCAAGGTTGGTGGTAAGACATTTAGTAAAAGAGATTGGGCTAGAGAAAAGCTTAAGGAC
>Ga0114905_1001602_pt1 | contig 12270 bp, 8 predicted proteins | sample MalvireepMed_b05_FD_83499 | JGI IMG/M metagenome (GOLD analysis project Ga0114905, IMG submission 83499) | Marine viral communities from the Global Malaspina Expedition - Malaspina viral metaG DeepMed_b05 | ecosystem: Environmental > Aquatic > Marine > Oceanic | place: Mediterranean Sea...
CTTCGGATCTCGGCGTCGAGCTGGACGATCTGGCGCAGACGCTGCGCGCGATGGTCGGCGGCGACGATCTGGTGGATCTCAACGTCGGCGACCAGGCAGTCCCGATCTTCCTCACCGCCCAGGCCGTGAGTGTCACCAATCCGTCGGACCTGCGCAATCTCTACGTCCGCGGGTCGGGCGGGGCGTTGATCCCGCTGTCCAGCGTCACCGTGATCGAAGAGCAGGGCATCGCCGCCGAACTCGACCGCACCGAACAACGGCGTGCAATCGAGGTCTCCGCGGATATTGCAGCCGGTACGCCGCTGCGCGATGCGGTCGACGAGATCGAGCGGTTGGGCGAGGAGGCTCTGGGACCGGGGATCGACATGCTGCTGCAGGGCGATGCGGCGAGCCTCGAGGAAGCGTCGAGCGATCTGCTGCTGACCTATATCTTCGCGCTGGTGATCGTGTTCCTGGTGCTGGTAGCGCAATTCGAAAGCGTGACCAGCGCATTGGTGGTACTGCTGACCATTCCCTTCGCGCTTGCCGCGGCAGTATTCGCGCTGTTCCTGTCGGGGGTCTCGCTGAACATCTATTCGCAGATCGGGCTGGTGATGCTGATCGGGCTGATGGCGAAGAACGGCATCCTGATCGTCGAATTCGCCGACCAGTTGCGGCACCAGGGGCGCAGCGTCCGCGAAGCGGTGGAGGAAGCCGCCGCGATCCGCCTGCGGCCGATCGTGATGACGCTGATCTCGACCGTGTTGGGCGCCCTGCCGTTGATCCTCGCCAGCGGCGCGGGTTCCGAAGCACGCCAGTCGATCGGCTGGGTGATTTTCGGCGGACTGGGTATCGCGGGCATCTTCACGCTGTTCCTGACCCCGGTCATCTATCTGGCCATCGCGCGCTACGGGAACCCGCGCAATGTCGACCTCGCCCGCCTGCACAAGGAAATCGACGAGGTCGACGAGGATCTTGCCGTGGCGCAGGTATGAAGCACCCCGGTGCCATTCTGGCCGCCGCGCTGGCGATGTCCGGCTGCGCCGGGAGCGAACCGGTCGCAATCGCGCCGCCCATCGCTGTTCCCGCTGTCTATACAACCGATCTCCCTGCGGCCGGGTTGCAGGAAGAATGGTGGCTCGGCTTCGGTGACCCGGTGCTCGACCGGCTGGTCCGGCGCGGTCTGGAAGCCAATCTCGATATCGATGCCGCGTCCGGACGGCTTGCCGCCGCGGCCGCCCTGTTGCGCGCGGAACGGGCGGACCGGCTGCCGGGGCTCGACGGATCGGCCGAAATCGGAACCACGCTGGTGGGCGAGGGAGAGGATACGGCGGCGGCCGGCCTGTTCGCCCTGTTCGACTCCGATCTGAATGGGCGGCTGGCAGCCGAGGTGCGCGCCGCCGTGGCCGATTACGCCGAGACGAACTATCTGCTGGCCGAGCAGCGCCGGCTGGTCGCTGCTGCGATCGCCAGCCAGTATATCGAATACCGCCGGACCCAGACGCAACTCGACCTGCTCGAACAATCGACCGATCTGCAGGACCAGACGCTGCGCATCGTCACCCTGCGGTTCGAGGCCGGGCTGGCTGCCAATCTGGACGTGCGCCGCGCGGCAGCGGACCTCGCCCAGACCCGGGCTCGCCGGGGATTGGTCGAGATTGCTCGCGCCAATGCGCTCAGCGCGCTCGCGATCCTGCTGGCAGAGCCCCCCGGGGCCTTCGCGATCGAGCCGCTCGCCGATGGATCCCGGATACCTGGATATGGCGCGGGGCCGCCAGCGGGCGTGCCCGCCGACCTGCTTCGCCGGCGGACCGATATCCTCGCTGCCGAAGCGCGGCTCGCGCGGGCGGCCGCCGAGATCGGAATCGAACAGGCGGATCTGCGCCCGTCGCTGACGATACCCGGTGAAATCGGCATCGGCGACGGGCTGCTGAGCGGGCTGTTCGGCGATTTCCTGGTCGGGATAGCCGCCGCGATCGACATCCCGATCTTCGACGGCGGACGCCGCCGTGCCGAAGTCGCTGCGGCCGAGGCCGTGGCCGAGGCGCGCGTGGCCGAATATCGCGCCACGTTCCTCAACGCGCTGGGCCAGGTCGAGAATGCGCTGGTATCGATCGAGGCCTATCGCCAGCGCAATGCCGCGCTCACCGAAGCGATCGACCAGAGCGAGACCGCGCTCGCACAGTCGAACGCGCTGTACCGCGAAGGCCTGGCCTCCCTGTTCGATGTGCTCGATGCGCAGCGCCAGCTGATCGCCAGCAGGCAGGCGCTGATCGACAGCGAGGCGGCACTGGCCAGTTCCTTCGTCGCTTTTCATTCGGCTATCGGATCGCAGTAAACGCCGCCCGCATTACTCGCGCTGCGGCTGCGGTATCCTAAATCCCCCGCGCCCTTCAAATCACCGGGTTGGAGCCGCCGTATCCGGTGAAGAAATTCTCTTTCGGAACGAACGGCTTGGCTGCTCGCTGATAGACTGCGCTCATCCCGCGCAGGCAACAGGAGGAAACTTATGGCTGAAATTCCAGTCGAGAAGAAATCATCGATGACGTGGCTCTGGCTGCTACTCGCAGCAATACTCGCAGCGTTGCTGATCTGGTGGATCACCGCCGACGAAGACGATGCCGATCCCGTGCTCGCCGAGACCGCCATCGAAGCTGACGCCGGCGCTGATGCCGACCCCATGGCGATGACGCTGGCCGCCATCCTGGCCAATCCCCAGTCGTATATCGGACAGGAATTCGCAGGCGAGGTGAGCGTTGCCGGACCGCTGACCGACCGGGGCTTCTGGGTTGAGAACGACGGCGCGCGGATGTTCGCGTTGATCATCGACGAACCCCGCGAAGTCGAGATCGACATCAATCCCGGACAGGATCTGCGCATTTCGGACGGCATGATCCGCGAAGGCGGCGAAGTCTCCGATGTCGAAGGTGTTCCGCTCGATGACGACACTCTCGCGGTTCTCGCCGATCAGGACGTGTTCCTGATTGTCGACGAGGACAATGTCGAGATCCTCGAGCGTCCGTAAGACTAGAAAGGACCTATTATGAAGAACGATGATCGCTTCGGCGAACTCGAAGCCCTCGATTCCTGGCAACTCGTCCATGACGAGCAGGACATCCGTGGTTGCACCGTGGCCTCGGTCACGGGGACGCATTACGGAACGATCGAGGATATGCTGGTGGACAAGGAAAAGGAACATGTCGCAGCCGTACGGCTCGACGATGGCCGGATCGTTGCCGCCGACAATCTCGAAATCAGGGGCCGGGACGTGATCTATCACGACGACCTCGCCGCGTCCCGGGTGAATTACACCAAGGTACGCCGGCCGGCCGTCTGATTTTCAGGCCGCATAGCGGGGGATCGCGATGCGCGGTTCCCCCGTTCCCGGACCCGCCAGAAGGTCGAGCCATCCCGATTGCTCCGCACGCTTGAAGACCCCCGTCCGCCAGGATCGGGGTCTTCGCGTTCAGGCTTTGCGGAGAACAGACTGCCCGAAAGATATCTGCCTTATGAGCGGCTCCGCTCAGCGCGGGAGGCCGCCGCCCAGCGCGACGAACAGCGTTGCGCCGTTCTGCAGATAGGCCCGCTGCGTGGTGAGCAATTGCTGCTGGGCGGAGAACAGATTGCGTTCGGCATCGAGCACTTCGAGATAATCGGCCACGCCCTCGCGGTAGCGCAGCCGGGCGAGCCGCGCGATGCGTTCCTGCGCGGCGACCCCCTGCTCCTGCGCGGCGACCTGCTGGGCCAGCCAGCGCCGCCCGGCGAGGCCGTCGGACACTTCGCGGAATGCCGTCTGGACCGCTTTTTCGTACAGTGCGACCTGTTCGGTCTCCCGCGCCCGGGCCAGATCGAGATCTGCCTCGCGCGCTCCCCAATCGAAGATGGGTAGCGAAAGCGATGGGCCGAAAGACCATGTGAACCCGTCCGAACCGAACAGGTTAGCCAGGTCGCTGGAGGCGAAACCCGCATTGCCGGTGAGCGAGATCGTCGGGAAAAAGGCCGCCCGGGCGGCACCGATGTCGGCGCGCGCGGCGCGCAGCTGTTCTTCGGCGGCGGTAATGTCGGGGCGCACCAGCAGCAGGTCCGACGGCAGCCCGGCGTCGAGCATCATGGCATCGTCCTGCGCCTGCATCGCAAGCGGCTGCGGCAGGTTTGCGGGAACGGCGCCGCCCACCAGCACGGCAAGCTGGTTGTTCAGCCGTGCCCGGTCGAGACGCTGCGCTGCCAGCTGTTGTTCCGCTGTCGTCAGCAGCGTTTCGGCCTGACGGTAGGGCAGGGCCGAGGTGACCCCGGCATCGAGCCGCAACTGCGCGATCCGCAGCCCTTCCTGGCGGCTCTCCAGCGTCGCCTGTGCTAGGTCTATCTGCGCATCGGTTTCGAGGATTTCGAAATAGGTCGAGGCGACATCGGCGACGAGCGAAAGATAGAACGCCCGCTGGTTCGCTTCGGTCGCAAGATAACGGGCGCGCGCAGCTTCGGAAAGATTGGCCACCCGGCCCCAGAAATCGAGTTCGAACGAGGTCACGCCCACGCCGACTTCGAAACGGTCCGCCGTCACGGTCGGCGCCGCGCCGGCTATTGCCGCCCCGGTCGGGGTGCGGCTGCGTCCGGCAGCGGCACTGGCCACGGGGGCGGGCAACCTTCGGCTATCCTGGACCCGGTATTGGGCGCGCGCCTGTTCGATGCGCGCGGTCGCCGCCACCAGGTCGCGATTGTTGGCAACCGCAGTATCGATCAGCGCGACCAGCCGGGCGTCGTCGAACCATTCGCCGTAAGACAGCGTGCTGGCGACCACAGTCCCATCGGGACGGTACTCGCCGTCATAGGCAAGAGCGCTCGCCAGCGACGGACGCTCGTGCGCGGGTGCCATGTTCACGCAGCCGGCAAGGGCCAGCGCCAGCATGCTGGCGGATAGCGGACGCATCATGCGGGTTCTCCTTCGGCTTCGCCGGGCGGGGTGGGCTTGCCCTTCGCCAGTCGGGTGCGGACCAGCAGGTAAAGCAGCGGGATGGCGAAGATGCCGATTGCCGTGGCCGCGATCATGCCGCCCATCACGCCCGTGCCGACCGCGATGCGGCTGGCGGCGCCGGCGCCCGAGGACAGAACCAGCGGAACCATGCCCAGAATGAAGGCGAGCGAGGTCATGATGATCGGCCGCAACCGCAGGCGCGCGGCGGCCTTTACCGCCTCGAGCGGGCTCTTGCCTTCGGCCTCCTGCTCGATCGCGAATTCGACGATGAGGATGGCGTTCTTCGCTGCCAGGCCGATGATCGTGATCAGCCCGACGTTGAAGTAGATGTCGGCGGACAGGCCGCGCAGCATGGTGAAGAGCACGGCTCCCAGCACGCCCATCGGCACGATCAGCAGCACCGACAGCGGCACCGACCAGCTTTCGTACAAGGCAGCAAGCACGAGGAAGACGATCACCACCGACAGTCCGAGCAGCAGCCCGATCTGGCCGCCGGCCTGTTTTTCTTCGTAGCTGATGCCGGTCCATTCGAAGCCGATGCCGTCGGGCAGTTGGCTCGCGAACCGTTCCATTTCTTCGAGCGCGGCGCCCGAGGATTCGCCCGGAGCCGCAGTGCCCGACAAGGTCATCGCCGGATAGCCATTGTAGCGCGACAGGCTGGGCGGACCCGCGGTCCATTCGGCAGTGGCGAAGGAACTGAACGGAACCAGCCCGCCCTGCGCATTGGGGATCCGCAGCGACAGCACGTCCTCCGGCTCCATCCGGTGGGGTGCGTCGGCCTGGACGAGGACCTGCAGCACGCGGCCCTGGCGGTTGAAGTCATTGGCATAGGCAGAGCCGAAATTGATCGACAGCGCGTTGTTCACATCGTCCATCGACAGGCCCATCGCACGCGCCTGGACGCGGTCGACCTCGACATGCAATTGCGGGGCCGGCGGCTGGTCCTCGGGCCGCAAATTGGCCAGCAGCGGGCTTTGCGACGCCATGCCGAGCAATTGGTTGCGTGCATCGACCAGAGCGTCGCGGCCCACGCCGCCGCGGTCTTGCAGCTTCATCGTAAAACCGCTGGCCTGGCCGAGCGACTGGATAGCGGGCGGCTGGATGGCAAAGGCCAGCGCATTGTCCAGCCCCATGAAAGTGCCCATGGCCTGTCCGACCAGGGCACCGGCCGAACTTTCCGGGGCGCTGCGTTCGCTCCAGTCCTCGAGCGGGGTGAACATCATCGCATTGTTCTGACCCTGGCCGAAGAAGCTGAAACCGCGCACGACCACCGTCCGCGCGACCTCTTCGCGCGACTGCCAGAAGCCTTCGACGGGTTCGATTGCCTCTTCCAGCCGTTCGCGGGTCGACCCGGCGGGCGACTGGACCACGGTGATGACATAACCCTGGTCCTCGGTGGGCAGGAAACCGCCCGGCAGGCGCGCGAACAGCAGGCCGGTGATCGCGGACAGCAGGAGGCACACCGCCAGCCCGCGGATCGGCCGGGCAAGGATCGCCTCGGTGGTGCGACCGTACTTCTCGGTCATCCGCGCAAACCACTGATTGAAGCGGTGGAAGAACCGCCCCGATACCGCGCTGGCCCGATCCAGCTGTCCGCGCCAGCCATCGCGCAGCGGACGATCGGCATCGTCGGGCGCGGCTGCACCGTCGTGATCCTGGACGTCTTCCTTCCGCAGGAAGGTGGCGCACAGCGCCGGGGTCAGCGACAGGGCCAGTACGGCGGAGAAGAAGATCGAAATGGCCAGCGTGACCGAGAACTGGCGATAGATCCCGCCGGTCGATCCGGGGAAGAAGGCCATCGGCACGAACACCGCGATCAGCACCAGCGTGATGCCCACGATCGCGCCGGTGATCTGGTCCATTGCCTTGCGGGTCGCCTCGAGCGGACCGAGCCCTTCCTCGCGCATGATCCGCTCGACATTCTCGATCACGACAATGGCGTCGTCGACGAGGATCCCGATTGCGAGGACCATGCCGAACAGCGACAGCACGTTGATCGAGAAGCCGAACAGCCACAGGCCGAGACATGCCCCCGCCAGCGCGATCGGCACGACCAGCGTCGGGATCAGCGTCGCGCGCCAGTTCTGCAGGAACAGGAACATGACGAGGAAGACCAGCGCCATGGCTTCGACCAGCGTCTTGACCACTTCCTCGACCGAAACCTCGACGAAGGGAGTGGTGTCGTAGGGGATCGACCAAGCGACATCCTGCGGCAGGCCGGCACCGAGTTCTTCCATCCGCAGCTCGATCCCTTCGGCCGTCGCCAGAGCGTTGGCGCCGGTGGCGAGCTGGACCGCCATGCCGGCCATCGGCTGGCCATCGAGCGTGGTCGAGGTGGCATAGGTCTGCGCGCCGATTTCGACGCGGGCGACGTCGCCCAGCCGGACGCTTGCCCCGCCTTCGTCCGCGCGCAGGATCACCCGCCGGAATTCCTCCTCGGTCTCGAAGCGGTTGGCAGTGGTGATGGTGGCCGTGATCTGCTGGCCTTCCTGCAGCGGAAGGGCGCCCAGCGAACCGCCTGCAGTCTGCGCATTCTGTTCGCGGATCGCGGCGACGACGGCGCTGGGGGAAAGGTTGTAGGAGGCCAGCTTGTCCGGATCGAGCCAGATACGCATGGCGTATTCCGAACCGAACAGCGTGACGTCGCCCACACCCGCCACGCGGCGCAATTCATCGATCACCTGCGTCGAGGCGATATTGCCGAGGTCGGTCGAATCCAGCGCGCCCGATTTCGACGTCAGCGCCACGATCATCAGGAAGCCGGCATTGGCCTGCCGGACGGTGATGCCCTGGCGCCTGACTTCCTCGGGCAGGCGGGCTTCGACCGTGCTCAGCCGGTTCTGCACTTCGGTCTGCGCGATATCGATATCGGTCCCGGCCTCGAAGGTCAGCGTGATCGACGCCGTGCCGTTGGAGAGGCTGGAGGAGGACATGTAAAGAAAGCCCTCGACCCCGTTGAGCTGCTGCTCGATCACCTGCGTGACATTGGTCTCGAGCGTGGCGGCGTCGGCGCCGGGATAGACGACGCTGATCGCCAGCGAAGGCGGCGCGACTTCCGGATATTGTTCGATCGGCAGCGCGCGCAGCGAGATGAAACCGGCGAGCAGGATGCCGAGCGAGACGACCCATGCGAAGATGGGCCGATCGATGAAAAAGCGAGCCATGATCAGTCAGCCTTCGCGGCGGGTGCGGCAGGAGCGGCGGCGCGACCATTGGGAGTGTTGGCGATCTGCACCGGCATGCCCGGCTGCAACTTTTGCAGGTTCGACACGATGACCCTGTCGCCCGGCTGAAGGCCGCTTTCCACGACCCATTTGTCACCCACCAGCCGGCCCAGCTTGATCGGCCGCAGCGCGGCCTTGCCGTCCTTGTCGACGATCATCACCGTTCCACCGGAATCGGCCACGGTAACCGCCGCCTGCGGGATCGCGATGACGTCGGTCGCCTTGCCCGCATAAATGCGCGCATTGACGAATTCACCCGACAGCAGCAGCCCGTCGGGATTGGGAAATTCGGCGCGCAATTCGATGGTGCCGGTGGCTTCGTCGACGGTAAAGTCGAGGAATTCGATCAGCCCGGGAATCTCGTATTCGGTCCCGTCGGGGAACACCAGCCGGACCTCGACGGCGTCATCGGCCGACAGTGCCAGCTCGCCAGCGGCAATCGCGCGGCGGATCTGCAGCACTTCGGTAGCGGACTGCGAAAAGGATACGTAGATCGGCGAAACCTGCTCGATCCGCGTCATCAGCGTGCCTTCGGGCTGCGAGACGAGCGCGCCTTCGGTCACTGCGGCACGTCCCGCGCGACCGGCGATCGGCGCGCGCACGGTGGTGTAGCCCAGTTGGAGCGATGCCGATTTCAGCTGGGCCTGGATCTGCGCGACATTGGCATTCGCCTCGCGCGCGGCGGCCTGTGCCGCGTCGAATTCCTGGCCGCTGATGGCGTTTTCCTCGACCAGCGGGCGATAGCGCTGCACCACGGCATTGGCATTGGCCGCCGTGGCCTTCGCACGTTCGAGGCTGGCCTGCGTCTGCGCGTAGCTGGCGCGCAATTCGGCCGGATCGATGCGGAACAGTGGCTGTCCCTGTCCGACGTCGGTGCCTTCTTCATACAGGCGCTGCTGGACGATGCCGGTGACGCGCGCACGCACTTCGGCGACGCGGACCGGTTCCACCCGGCCGGGCAGTTCGAGGACATTGTCGATATCCGCCTGCGCAACGGTGATGGTGCGGACCGGGATTGCCTGGCCCTGCGGCGACGGATCGGGTGACGAGCATGCGGCGGCGGCCAGACCGAGAACGAACAGGAGCAGAGTGCGAAGGTGCGTCATTGGAATTCCTTACATGCGAATCACCCTGCGACGGCGTTCGGCTACTGGCGCGTTTTTACATTTTCGGTACAACTGTAAATTGACATTTTTGCATTGGATGTCGAAATAACCTGCATGGAAGAGAGAGCCTGCAAAATCGCGGCGGCGGGATACGCGGTCATAAGCCAATATGGTGTCCGCCGTGCGACAATGAGCGACATCGCCGCAGCGGCGGGGGTTTCGCGCCAGACAATATACAATATCTTCCCCAACCGCGAGGCGTTGCTGGTCGCGGTGTCGCGGTATCACTTCGCATCGAAATGGAACGCGATCCGGGAAGGCTGCGACGACGACGCGCCCCGCGATGCCCGGTTCCGGCTCTTGCTCGAGAAGCTGGTTCTGGAATCGTGGGAATCGATCCAGGCGATGCCGCATGCCGATGAGCTCGAGCTCGAACTGGCCACGACGCTCAAGCAGGAACTGACCGAGGTCCACCTCGGCGCGCGGCGCAATCTGTGTGAATTCCTGCTGCCTTACGAGGCCGATCTCGAACGCCGTTCGATCACCCCGCGCGGCCTTGGCGAGATGCTGCACCATTCGATCGTGGGCCTGAAACTCAGTACGACGACGCGCGCGGAAATTGAATCCGTCGTCGCCACGATGCATGCCTGTCTGATGGCCTTGACCGCCCCCGTTCAGCCTGCGTGACCTCGTCCAGCGGGCTGCGCTCCGGAACGCATAGGGGAATGGAGCGCTGTTTCGCCTGAAGGGAAGGCACATGGCAGCACGCGCATATTGGCAGGGGCAGATCAGGCTGGCGCTGGTTTCGATCCCGGTCGAAATCTACTCGGCGACCAAATCGGGGGCGAAGATCCGGTTCAACCAGATCCACGAACCCAGCGGCAAGCGCATCTCCTACGAGAAGGTCGTGCCCGGGATCGGCCCCGTCGACCGCGACGAGATCATCAAGGGCTACGAGGTTTCGAAGGGCAATTACGTCCTGCTCGACGAGGACGAGATCGACGCGGTCAGGATCGAGAGCAAGCGGACGCTGGAACTGGTGCAGTTCGTCGATGCCTGCGAAATCGACCCGCTCTATTTCGAGAAGCCCTATTACGTCGCGCCGCAGGACGAACTTGCCGAAGAAGCGTTCATCGTGCTGCGCGAGGCGCTGCGCAAGGCAAAGAAGGTCGCGCTGGGCCAGCTGTCGGTGCGCGGCAGCGAGAAACTGGTCGCGGTGAAGCCCTGCGGCAAGGGACTGCTGCTCGAGACGCTGCGCTATGCCGATGAAGTGCGCGCAGGGCAGGCGTTTTTCGACGATATCGACGATGCCAAGCCGAAGAAGGAACTGCTCGAGCTGGCGAACACGCTGATCGAGCAGAAGAGCGCGCCCTTCGATGCAAGCGAGTTTCAGGATCGCTATGGTCAGGCGCTGCGCAAGCTGATCGACAAGAAGGCGAAGTCGAAGAGCAAGACCGCGGTGATCGAGGATGTCGACGATCCCAATGCTGGTGGCGGCTCCAACGTCATCGACCTGATGGCAGCGCTCAAGAAGTCGGTCGGGGAGGAGAAACCCGCCAAGACATCGCGGCGTAAGAAGTCCGCCTAGGCAATGGCTGCGCGCAAGGACCCCCTCGCCGAATACAACGCCAAGCGTGATTTCTCGCTCACCCCCGAGCCAGCGGGCAAGCCGCTCGCCAGCGAGACAGGCAACCGCTTCATCGTCCAGAAACATGATGCGACCCGCCTGCACTGGGACTTGCGGCTCGAGGTCGATGGCGTGCTCAAGAGCTGGGCGGTGACCAAGGGGCCCTCCCCCGATCCCGATATCAAGCGGCTGGCGGTGCGGACCGAAGACCACCCTATGTCCTATGCCGATTTCGAAGGCGTGATCCCCAAGGGCGAATATGGCGGCGGCACGGTGATGCTGTGGGACCGCGGGACGTGGCAGCCGATCGAAGGCAAGAGCGCCAGTGACCTCAAGGAAGGGCATTTGCACTTCTGTCTCGAAGGCGAGCGGATGAAGGGCGAATGGCTGCTGATCCGACTCAAGCAGAAACCCGGCGAGAAACGCGAGAACTGGCTGCTGCGCAAACTGCAGGACGACAATGCCGAAGCGGGCGACGGGCTGGTCCAGCGCGAATTGACCAGCGTGCTGACCGGGCGTTCGATGGCCGAGATCGCTGCCGACAAGCAGGGCGAATATCCGTTGGCAGGAAAGAAGGACGATGCCTTCCTTGCGCAGATGCAGAAGGCCTCCGCGCGCAACGCCGGCAAATCCAGGCCCAAGCGCCGCAAGGCCGCCCCGCTGCCCGATTACCGCAAGCCGCAGCTCGCGACGCTGGTCGACGACGTGCCTGCCGGCAATCGCTGGATGCACGAGATCAAATTCGACGGCTATCGCACGCTGGTGGCGGTCAAGGGCGATACCGTCCGCGTGTTCACCCGCAACGGCAAGGACTGGACCGACAAGTTCGGCCCGCTGGTCAAGGCGATTGCCGCGCTCGACCTGCCCTCGTGCCTGATCGACGGCGAAGTCGTCGCTTACGACGGCAAGGGCAATCCCGATTTCTCCACCCTGCAACAGGTGCTCAAGCGCGGGCACGGCTCGCAGGGCAAGCAGGACAAGCTCGCCTTGCATGCCTTCGACCTGCTCGAGCTCGATGGCGAGGATCTGACCGGCCTGCCCAATATCGAACGCAAGGAACGGCTCGAAGCGCTGCTCGATTCCGCCGATCCGCCGATCCATGTCGCCGAACACGTGCTGGGCGCGGGCGAACATCTGTACCGCGCGATGTGCGATGCAGGGCAGGAAGGGATTATCTCCAAGACCGTCGATGGCAAATATACCGGGCGCCGCAGCAAGGCCTGGGTGAAGGTCAAATGCACGCGGCGGCAGGAATTCGTGATCATCGGGTGGAAGAAGTCGAGCGCGAAGGGACGCCCGTTCGCTTCGCTGCTGGTCGCGCAGCATGAGGGCGACGACCTCGTCTACAAGGGCAATGTCGGCACC
>Ga0114905_1001605_pt1 | contig 12256 bp, 14 predicted proteins | sample MalvireepMed_b05_FD_83499 | JGI IMG/M metagenome (GOLD analysis project Ga0114905, IMG submission 83499) | Marine viral communities from the Global Malaspina Expedition - Malaspina viral metaG DeepMed_b05 | ecosystem: Environmental > Aquatic > Marine > Oceanic | place: Mediterranean Sea...
CTGCTTTGGGTGCTATCGGGCGTGGCCGGCGTTTCGACGTTCCGTATCGTTGCGGGCGCATCGGTGCTGTTGCTGGTCGTTCTCGCCCTGTCGTCGCGTCTGCCGCGCAATCTGGCCGTCGGCACCGCCCTGGCCGTCGTGGCGGGAACGTTGGCGGTTCCGGTCCTTGTGCCCCAAGACACCGCGCAGGCGTCCATCGCCACGAACTGGGTGCCCTTCGACCGCGCCGAAATCCCGGTTCACGTATCCCGGGGCCATGTGGTCTTTGTGGATGTCACCGCGGATTGGTGCCTGACCTGCAAGGCGAACAAGGCGCTTGTCCTGGACCGCGGCGCGGTGTCCGGGGCGCTGGCCCGTCAGGACGTCATCGCGATGCAGGCCGATTGGACGCGACCGGATCCGGCAATCGGGCGGTATCTGGAGGCCAATGGCCGCTACGGAATACCGTTCAACGCCGTCTACGGGCCGGGGGCGCCCGAAGGGATCGCCCTTCCCGAACTGCTGACCGAAGCCGCCGTGATGGACGCACTGGATACGGCATCCGACCGCATCGTCGCCGAACGCTGAGTCAGCCCCGTGGCCGGAATGGGTTCCGGCCGCTCATGATCTGAAGCAGGAAACTGCCCGAAGCGGTTATCAAAAGAAACCCGTGAAACGCTTCGAGCGCTGCCATGAAGCGCAGATGCCCGGACGGGATGAGATCGCCCCGTCCAAGCGTCGTGTAGTTCACCATCGAGAAATAGAAATAGTCCATGAAGGTCAGATCGGCACCGCGATCGCAGCCGGTCGCGCGAAGATCGCCCAGTTCGAAACCATGCGCTGCAACCCACAGGCCGGACGCATAGACCAGCGCCTCCACAAGGTGGGCGACGGTGAGCGCCGCTACGCCCAGTGCCAGACATCGGCCCGGATGCAGGGCAGGATTGACCGCGTCCGAAACCCTCCGCAAAGCCACGTAGTGGACCGCGGTGTTCATGGATATTAGGACGGCGGAGATCAGAATGGCGATGAGCATTCAAGCAACTCAATACCACCGCCGATGGAAGCTCAATATAGGCCGAAATTCTCGGGCTGGGGATGCAGCACGACCCGTGTTCCGATCGGCACGCGATCGTAGAAGTCTACGATCTGGTCGTTGATCAGGCGTGCGCATCCATTGGACACCGCGCGGGCCAGTGTTTCGGGCCGATGCGTTCCGTGGATCCTGAGCAGGGTATCCCCGCGACCGGGTTGGAAAAGATAAAGCGCGCGCGCCCCCAGCGGGTTTTCCAGACCGCCCGGAACGCCGTCACGGTACTGTTCGTAAACTTCGGGCTCCCGGCGCAGCATCCCGGGCGTCGGTGTCCAGCGTGGAAATCGCCGTTTCATGCCGACGTAGAATTCACCTTCCTCATACAAGCCCGGCCGCCCGACGCCGACGGTGTAGCGAATCGCCTGCCCATCCGGCAACGTCCAATAGAGCGCGAATTCCCATGGATAGACGTGGATTTCATCCGGGCGCAGATCCAGATGTTCGATTGAAACCCGCTGCGGAAGATGCTCGTCTGGCACGTCGTAGGTCGGCACAACCGGTTCGGCCTCGACATGCGCGGCGGCAAGTCCCGGCCGCAGGAGCGTCGCGGCAGCCGCACCGCGGATGAAGGTTCTTCTGTCGGTCATGAGCCTATTCATCGATTCGAGTTTCAGTTTCCGAGAGCTTCACGAATGACGATCCGCCGAGGGTCGTCGGGGGAAAGGTTCTCTATTAATTTCTGCGCGCTCTCATACGCCAAGATCGATTCCTCCAGCTCGCCGAGAACGTCATAGGCCCGCCCCAACCTCAGCCAGCCGTCAAGGTCGTCCGGGTTCTCTTCCAGACGCGCCGCCAGCCCATCGACCATCGACCGGATGAAGGCCCCCCGGTCCTCCTCGCTCAGTTCGGAGGCGGCGGCGATGTCGTCTTGGCTTGGCCCGCGCATCGTCGGCGCGTAGTCGGCCAGGGAAATCCGGTCGGCACCGATCTGGTCACCCAGATAATTCGCCCGCACCACGAAGCTTTCCATCCAGGGCTGGAAGCCGTTCGCCGCATTCAACCTGCTCAGCAAAAGATCGCGCGCCTCCTGCCGCGCCCCCGCTTGTTCCAGCGCCACGGTCTTGTAGTAGGTCGCTGCCGGATTGCCCGGGTCGAGCGCCGCCGCTCGGTCGATCGCGGTTTCCGCCTCCGGGGTGACAATGCCGCCCTCGGCCTCGATCAGAGCTTCGGAATAAAGCGAAAAGGTGGCCGATGTGGCATCCGATCGATCCAAGAGGCGCGCGTAGGCCGATGCGGCCCGGTCCGGTTGGCCAAGCCGGGAATAGACGCCTGCCAGAAGCAACCAGCCCTCGGTCGGGCCGCCATCCGGATCACTTTCCAGTCGTTCGCGCAATCGTTCGGCAAGTTCCGCGATCTCGGCGGCATCCGCGCGTTCGCCGGCGCGATCGGCCAGTGTGAGGCTCGGCACCTGTGGCGTGCCGGTGACTGCGTAGAGCGCGGCACCGAAAAGCGGTATCGCGACCGCCGCGGCCAAAACGGCCGCCCGCCCCGACCCTGTTGCCATCGGACCGCGATCCGGACTGCGCGACAGCGCAAGCATTCGGCGCTTGATCTCCACCTCGGCAGATTGCGCCTCGGTGTCCGAGATCAATTCACGTTCGCGATCCCGACTCACCTCGGCAAGCTGGTCGGTCAGAATCGCCATCGCGCTTTTTTCGCGACTGACGTCGTTGCTCGGCCCGCGCAGCGACGGAAACGCGACAGCGGCTCCGGCGAGGATCGCGAGAAGTATCAGGAAGACCCAGATCATTGCCCGTCCCCCTGACGCGACAGGAAAGCATCCAGTTCCACGGTTTCTTCTTCGGACAAGGCATCGCCAGTCCGCTGTCGCCGCCCGCGCAGTGCCACGGTCACGCCGATCGCTCCCCCCAGGAAGATAACCGCCGGCGCCAGCCACAATGCATAGGTGGTCGGTTTCCAGGGAGGGCGGAAAAGAACGAAATCGCCGTAACGGGCGACGATGTAATCCAGAACCTCCTGATCCGTGTCTCCGGCGACAAGCCGTTCACGCACCAGAAGCCTCAGGTCCCGCGCGACACCCGCATTCGAGCTGTCGATGGATTCGTTCTGGCACACGACGCAACGCAACTCGGCCGAAAGACCGCGCGCCCGCGCCTCAAGCGCGGGGTCGTCGAGTATCTCGTCGGGTTCGACAGCGGCCGCGACGGTGGCGACGACCGCAAACAGGACGGCGCAGATCAGATGCCTCATGATGCCGCTCCGGCTGCCGCTGCCAACGCGGACCTGACCCTGGCCAGATCGTCAGCCGCCACGATCGGACCGACATGACGATAAACGACAGTGCCCGCCGTATCGATCACAAACGTTTCCGGGACGCCGGAAATGCCCCATTCGATCCCGGCCCGGCCCGACAGGTCCGAGCCGATACGGTCATACGGATTGCCGAGATCGCGCAGCCAGGCGGCTGCGTCGTCGGGCTTGTCCTTGTAATTCAATCCCATGAGCGGAACCCCTTCTTCCTCGACCAGCCGTGTCAGGACCGCGTGTTCGGCCCGGCAAGGCACGCACCATGATGCGAACACGTTGACAAGCGCCGGTCTTTCCAGGTTCGTCAGGTCGGCCCTGGAAAGACCGGGTACGCCCGTCCCAGCGACCGGCGGCAGGTCGAATTCCGGCGCGGGCTGCGACAGCAGCACCGTTGGAACAGCACCGGGATCGCGGTCGGGGTCGAGCCCCCAGAAGAAAGCCGCGCCGATGAGCAAGGCCACCACGGCGGGCAGCGCGATCAGAAAACGAGCCATCCGTTCACTCCGCCGGAGTGGCGATCGGCGGCGTCGCGACCGTCCGTCGCGGCGCACCGACCCGCAGGCGGCGGTCGGACAGGGACAGGAAACCGCCCAATACCAACATCACGGTCCCGAGCCAGATAAACCCGACAAGCGGTTCGTAAAGGATGCGCAGGGTCCATTTTCCGGCCGCCAGCGATTCCTCGTCCGACGGTGCGCTGATCGACGCATAGAGATCGCCTGCGACCGTCGACCGGATGGCCGCTTCGGTGGTCTGCGAATTCGCGACCGGATAGCTTCGCCGCTCGGGGCGAAGAACCGTGACGGGTTCACCGTCGCGCGTGACGATCAGCGTGCCGGTGTCGGAGATATAATTCGGACCGCGCAGACGCTCGACCCCCTCGAAGCGGATATCGAAGCCCGCGATGGCGACTTCCGTGCCGGGTTCGCCGAACTTGATGATTTCTTCCTTCCAGGCGCTGGAGCCGGTGAAGCCAATGATGCAGACGGCCAATCCGGCATGGGCCAGCGTCATGCCATGCGCGGCACGCGGAAGCCCCCGGGCGCGCCGCCAGCTGTCGGCCAGAGGCACCGCGCCCAGCTTTATTCTAAGGGACCATTCGCGAAGCGTGGCGAACAGAAGCCAGACGGCCGCCGCTATCGCCAGAACAGCGAGGGCGGGGCCGCCGGTATCAACGTACCACGCCCCCAAAGCCGCCAGCGCCGTCAGACCGGCGACCCATTTCAACCGCGACAACACGCCGGGCAGGTCGGCACGTTTCCACGACAGGAGGGGTCCGACCGCCATGATCGCGACAAGCGGCAGCATGATCGGAATGAAGCTCGCATTGAAGAAGGGCGGCCCGACCGAGATCTTCTCGTCCGCGATCGCCTCGACGAACAGCGGATAGAGCGTGCCGAAAAGAACAACGGCCGTCGCGGTCGCCAGAAGCAGGTTGTTGATGAGAAGCCCGCCCTCGCGGCTGATCGGGGCGAACAGCCCGCCGGCCTCGAGCTTGGGCGCGCGCGCGGCATAGAGGGTCAGCGATCCGACGATCGTGATACCGAGCAGGCCGAGGATGTACAGGCCGCGCTCGGGGTCGACAGCGAAGGCGTGCACGCTGGTGAGCAGTCCGGACCGGACGATAAAGGTGCCCAGCAGAGACAGCGAGAATGTCAGGATCGCCAGCAGGATCGTCCAGCTTTTGAACGCATCCCGTTTCTCGGTCACGATCGCGGAGTGCAGCAGGGCCGTGCCCAGAAGCCAGGGCATGAAACTGACATTTTCAACCGGATCCCAGAACCACCAGCCGCCCCAGCCGAGTTCGTAGTACGCCCACCAGGAGCCCAGCGCGATGCCCGCGGTCAGGCTGGTCCAGGCCGCAAGCGTCCAGGGCCGGACCCAGCGCGCCCATGCCGGGTCGACGCGCCCTTCGATCAGCGCGGCAACCGCGAAGCTGAAGACGATCGAAAATCCGACATAGCCGATGTAGAGAAGCGGCGGATGCAGCGCGAGACCGAAATCCTGCAGCAGCGGGTTCAGATCCTGGCCGTCCATCGGCGGCGGAAAGACGCGTTCGAACGGGTTCGACGTGAACAGAAGAAATGTCAGGAACCCGACGCTGATCCAGGCCTGAACGCTCAATGTCCGGGCCTTCAGCCCGTCGGGCACGTTGCGCCCCAAGGTCGCGACCCCTGCCCCGAAGACGGCAAGGATCAGGACCCAGAGCACCAGTGACCCCTCGTGACTGCCCCACGTGCCCGCGACCTTGAACAGCATGGGCTTCAGGGAATGCGAGTTCTCCACCACGTTCCGCACGGTAAAGTCGCTGACGACGAAGGACCGCATGAGCGCCAAGAATGCGACGCCAACCAACCCCACCTGCACGACGGACGTGGTCACGGCGCTTTGCATCCACAGCGCGTTGTTCCGTGCGGCGCCCATGATCGGAAGGACCGACTGAACCACTGCCGCCATCAATGCGAGGATCAGCGCGAAATGTCCGAGTTCGGGAATCATGATCTCACCTCTTTTCGGGGCTGCCTGCCGGGTTCCGCTGCGGGAAGGTCAAGTCAGCTTGTATGCACAAGGACATTGAACAGAATGACAAGTCTGTGACTGATCCGATCCTTGAGCTTCCGACACTGGAAGCACCACGTCCCCTATCGGAATTTGCAATGAGGAACCACCATGCAAAATTTGCTGATCTTCGCAGCGACAACAGCTTTGACCGCCGGAGTAGCGACCGCGGATGTCTTCATTCCCGAGGGAGACGCGGATTCGATCCTGCATCTTGCCGATGATGGAACGGTCGTCGCGCGCGTTGATAAAGTTAGGAATGTTCACGGCCTTGCGGTGGCCCCTGACTTGAACCTTCTGATCGCTGGCAGCTTGTCAGCGGCTCCGAAAGGAACCGGTCTACCGGTATTGGAATCCTCTCACTCGATCGGAATGGGGTCCATGTCCGACAGCGGCGAAAATGCGGAAATGACGATGGATGGTGATGAAAAGATGACCGATGCCGAACACGACGCGCATCATGGTCCGACCAACGGCGCCGCCGTGTCCGGCGACACCAGCATCGTCACGATCCTCGACAAGGACACCCACGCACCGGTCCGCAAGGTACCGGTGGCGGGCATCGTTCATCATGTCGCCGTCGACCCGTCCGAGACCTACGCGCTTGTCACGCACCCGTCTCTGGGCGGCGTTTCGATCATCGATATTGCGGAGGGCGTCGCGGCAGGACCAATCGCGACCGGACCGAACCCGGAATATGCGGTCGCCGACCCACGGACCGGTCGGTTCTTCGTGTCCAACGCCGGAAATGCGACGATCAGCGAGGTCGATCCGGCCAAGGGCTTTGTCGCCCGCAACATCCCGTTGGAGACCGGACCAAAACATCTGCAACTGCTGCCCGAAGAACGTCTTCTTGTTGCGGCAGAAGCCGATGCCGGTTTCGTCAGCCTGATCGACGCGGATAGCGGCGAAATTGTCGAGAGATACGAGATCGGCGGCAATCTTCATGGTGTTCAGGCCGACTCTTCCGCGATCTACGCAAGTGCGCTCGGTCGGGGTCGTGTCGTCAGGATCGACAGGGCGACCGGCGCGCGTACGGCGGTGCAGATGGATGGTCCCTACCACATGGCCTTGACAGGTGATGGACTGATGGTCAGCAGCAGCGAAGATGCGAACGTGCGTCTGCTGGACCCAAATACGTTGGAAACAATATCGACAACGCAAACGAATGGCATCGCCCATCAGATCGTTGTCGAGCCGTCGATCTGACGATGCATACCGCATGACATCTGCCAGGACTATTCGTTTCGGGGCCTTTTTGGCGCTCGCCCTGGCGGGTGTCGCGGTGGTCGTCTTCTGGGACGCGCCCGTGATCGCCGACCTCCGCAGCCTTGCCGAACGCGAGAATATCGAAAGGTTGGTCGCCCGCGCCGGAGCTTGGGGCCCTGCCGTGATTGTCCTGGCGATGATCGTGGCGGTCGTCGCGTCGCCGATCCCCAGCGCGCCGATCGCCATGGCGGCGGGTGCCGCATACGGTCACGTCTACGGCACCATGCTGGTCGTTGCGGGGGCCGAAACCGGTGCCCTGATCGCGTTTGCACTGGCCCGCTTCCTCGGCCGGGAAACGATCCGGCGCTGGCTTGGCGACGGCGTCGAACGCGGCCTTGTCGGGTCGCAAAACGCATTGACGCTGGCGGTCTTTCTCAGCCGTCTCATGCCCTTCGTTTCGTTCGATATCGTCAGCTATGCCGCGGGCCTCAGCGCGATCCATTTCTGGCGCTTCGCCGTCGCGACCCTGGCCGGGATCGTGCCCGCCAGTTTCGTCCTGTCGCATCTGGGCACGGCGGCGATGAGCGGCGGCGATCCGATGACCTGGGTCATCGCGGCCCTTGGGCTGGTGACGGGCCTTCCCCTGATCTGGGCAGTTCTCCGGCGCAGACGGGGCTAAGGCTGCCGGCCTGTCGCGCGTGGCGATATTTTGTTCGGCGAATAAGTATCCGTCCGCATACCAAGAACAGCTTTGTCAATTCACAGGTTCACCCGTGCCCCACGATCCCGACACGATGTCTCTGCTCATTTCCATCGGTCACTGGCTGATCGGCGCGTTCTCGTTTCCCATCGCGGCGCTCGTCGTTTAGCAGGCGCAGCGGCGCGACGCGGCGGTTCCCGGGATCGGCATCCCGCTCCTTCTTTTGGCGGCGGGGGCGACGCTTGCACTTTACATCGTCTTTCAAGCCGGCGTCGACGATGCCCTTCTGATGCTGCACTGGGCTCTGCGCTAGCCGCAACAGCTTCATCACTTTGCGTTCGCGACATTGATTGCCGCCACGGGCGCGGGCGAATGGAAAGCGGGGCCTCGAGGGGGCCGTGCAACCCTGGTCTGGCCCATTGGCTACATAATTCTGGGAGCCACGTTCATCGTCCATGAACAGATCGGCAGCAACGCTCACGCCAAATGGCTTTATCATATGGCTCTGGGGGTGATGATCATAATGGCGGGAGCGCTGCGACTTGCGCAGCGTCGCGGATGGCTTCCTTGGCGGCGCGCCGGACTGGGGTTTGCGGCTTTGCTGTGCCCGATCGGTATCGTGCTGATTTCATATCGCGAAACCATGTCGCTGTAAGCGACACTTTGCATCTCTCGAAACCGTGACACGATGGGCATTTGAGCTTCCAGTGCTGGAAGGCCCATTTGCCCTTCCATGACCAATTGGCACGAGAGTCGTATGGTCACCGCCGCGATCCGCGATGTGTTCGATGCCGTCGATGGCAACGGCGGCCCTCTCTGCTCCGCCCGGTTCTTCCCCGGATCCAGTCCGACACACCCGCAACCGCCCACTCGATCTCAAATCCACTGAACGAAAGACGCAATCCATGAAAAAAGCCCTTCTCATCGCATCCTTCAGCATTCTCGCGGCCACGACCGCCACCGCCGAAACGGCCATGACGGTATTCAAGGATCCCAATTGCGGATGCTGCACAGCCTGGGCGGATCACATGCAGGACGCCGGATTCGACATCACGATCCGGGAGCTTGAATACGACGCGATGCGCGCACACAAGGCGTCCGTCGGTGTTCCCGAGGACGCCGTGGCCTGCCATACCGCGATGATCGGCGACTTCGTGATCGAAGGCCATGTTCCTGCCGAAGACATCAGGCACGTGCTGGCCAATTACCCGGATGCAAGCGGTGTCGCCGTCCCGGGCATGCCCATGGGATCACCGGGCATGGGTCAGATGACGCCCGATACCGTGTTCGATGTGGTCCTTCTGCGGGATGGCGATATCGGTCAGGTGGTGACGTCGTATCCCACGGACGGGAACTGATCTGGTAGCCGCGATCCCTGAAGGACGCCGTTTCGCGGTGTCCCGCGCCGCACACTTGGCGCTTCGGGCTTACCGTTGACCACCTGCGCACGCGGGGCCGCCCCCGATCCGCGGCGATCCTGCGGGTCGGCTTGACCGGACCGGTCAGGCCGCCTGGCCCGGATCGCGCGACCAAACCTTCCAGCGATGGAACCTTTTTCCAGCGTTTTCCAAGCTTTAGCGGGAACTTTCGCACGCCCGCAGGTTTGACGGGTAAATCGACAGGGTATGCCGCGACATGCAGACGGTCATCGTGATACTCGGATGGACGGCCCTCGCGGTGCTGTTGGCGCGCGCGATGCAACCCGTCGCGGACAGCACCGCGCCGCAGGCGATGCCTTTTCTGGGCGGGGGGACGCCCGACACCCATGCCTGGCAACGCTATCACTTCCGCCCCTATTCCATGGCCCTTCTGTTCGTCGCCTTCGAAATGGAGATGATGTTCATGTATCCATGGGCTGTGGTCTTCGTCTCCGAAGGGATCAAGGCGCTGGCCGAGATGGGCATGTTCCTGGCGATCCTGTCTGTGGGCATCCTTTATGGTTGGCGCGAAGGGATCTTCCGATGGCAATGACTCGTCTTGCCCGTTGGGCGGCGCGGTCGCCCGCGCCCGTCTTCGCCGCCATCGGCCCCGGTCGGCAGGCCGAAACCGAGCGTCTGCTTGCCCGGCCCGGCCTGCGCCGGGCCGCGACCCCGCGCGATGCGGCGATCCTGCTGGTCGCCGGCGATCTGCCGGGCGACACGGCAGAGGCGCTGTCCCATGTGCACGACCAGCTTCCCCATCCGCGGGCCACGCTGCGGTGGCAGGCGGATGCCCCAGATGCCATCGCGGCGCGGATCGAAACGGCATGGCGCGATATTTGCGCGGGCGAACGGGACGAAGACGATCATCTGCCGGACGAGCCGCCGAACGCGTGGAAGGGCATCGGCCCCCACGGTCAGGGCGGCAAGGGGATGATGGGCGGCACGCCCTACGGGCGGCCCATGGCCATGACCGGCACGGACATTCGCGACGGGCTGCGACTCGACCGGTACACGGCGCGGTTCGGTCCGTTCCTGCCGATGCTGCCGCCGGGGCTGGTGCTTCAGGTGACGCTGCAAGGGGACGTGATCTGCGACCTTGACGTGAAAGCACCACCCCTCGCCCAGGCGGCAGATGCCGATGCGCCCGATCTCTGCGCGGCGCGGATGCTGCGGCTGCTGGGTCTGGACCGCGCCGCCCACCGCGTGATGCACGGGCAATCCGCCCGCGCGCTGTGGCTGCGGGGCGCGGTGCCGAAACGGATCGGCAGGATCGACGGCACCTCCGCACGCGACCGACTGATCGCCTGGCTGGCGGGCGACACGGTGTCGGTCGCGCCCCCCGATCTGCCCGCGCTGTTGCACGGTGCCGAATGGGCCGAGGCCATGCTGATCCTCGCGTCCCTGCCCCCATCGGCACTCATCCGTGCCGCGCGCGGCGTGGAGGTTGCATGACGGCGCTTCTGACCCTCGCGGTCCTTGCGACCTTGCTCGGCGGGACGCTGTTCGCCGTCGCCCTCGACCGTGCCTATCTGCCGCTCCTCGCACTCTTCACTCGCCAGCGGGTCGAGACCGAGGCTCCCGACCGCCTGAACCGCGATCTGGCCCCCGCCTGGTATCTGGCGCTGGCCGCCATCGGCATCGCCGTCGTCCCCTTCGCGCCGGATCTGGCGCTGATCGACAGCCCGGTGGGCATCGTGATCTGGGGCAGTTGCGAAGCCCTGATCGTCGTCACCGTCTTCCTGCACGGCTGGTCGCCCAACGCGCCCTTTCCGCTGATCGGGGCCTATCGCTATGCCGCCATCGGGCTGCCGGTGATGCTGCCCTCGATGTTCGTGCTGATCGCCGCCGCCCTGCCCGCCGAAAGCCTGTCGCTGGTCGCCATCGTCGACAGCCAGCGCGAGGTCTGGAACGTGATCCGCCAGCCGCTGGACCTGCCGCTGTTCATGGTGGTTGCCCTGGCGATGACCCTGCGCGGCCCGATGGATTACGCCGACGCCGCCGATATCGCGACGGGCACATCGGCCGAAGACAGCGGCGCCGGTCGCGCCGTCTGGCAGATCGCGCGGCTGGCGATGCTGGTTTCGGTCTCGGCCATCGCCGCGACGGTGTTTCTGGGCGGACCGCTAGGACCGGTGCTGCCCGGACCGGTCTGGCTGTGGCTGAAGACGGGCGCGCTGATGGCGCTGACCGTCTGGATCGGCAACCGCGTGGCGCGGACGACCCCCAGCCGGATGCTAACGATCCTGTGGGTCGTGCTGCTTCCGCTGTCCTTCCTCCACCTTCTGATTTCGGGGCTGATCGCGCTATGACCGACCTCATGATCGCCCTGCTAACAGCCTTTGCCGTCTGGACCGGCTGGCGGGTGTTCCGCGTCGACAGCATGGTGCGCGCCTCCTTCGCGCTGATGCTGTCCTTCGTCGCGGTGGGCGCAATCGGCGTGCTGCTGTCCGCGCCCTATATCGGTGTGGCGACCGTGTTCATGATGGCTGTCGAAATGATGGTCATGGCGATCTTCATGGTCATGTTCATGATGAACCCCGCGGGCCTCAATCCGATGGTCATGGTCCACCAGCACCGCCTGTCCATCGGCGCCGGCATTGTCGCCTTCATCGGCCTGTCTGCCGCCGTGCTGCTTTCGCCGCTGCCGTCGAACCCGGTCGCCGCCGACACCGACGTCGTCGCGCAGCTCGGCCACGAACTCCTTGGCCCCTCCATGCTGATCTTTGAGACCGCGGGCGTCACGCTTCTGGCCACGATGGTCGGCGAGGTGATCCTGTCCTCGCGACAGGGCCGTTTCGGATCGGCCGACGAAGGATCGCGTCCGCCGGGACTGACCGAGGGCGGCGATCCCGCAGGCCGCCAGCCGGAAGGCGGCGGCGGCCACGGCCATCACCATCACGAGGGCCATTGATGACCCTGATCATCGTCCTTCTCGGGGCCGCCGCGCTGATCGGCATCGGACTTTACGGCGCGCTCAGCCAGCAAAGCTTCGTCATGCTGATGATGGGGCTGGAACTGATGCTGAAC
>Ga0114905_1001606_pt1 | contig 12247 bp, 11 predicted proteins | sample MalvireepMed_b05_FD_83499 | JGI IMG/M metagenome (GOLD analysis project Ga0114905, IMG submission 83499) | Marine viral communities from the Global Malaspina Expedition - Malaspina viral metaG DeepMed_b05 | ecosystem: Environmental > Aquatic > Marine > Oceanic | place: Mediterranean Sea...
CCGTAGTTCCAGGCCATGCGGAAATTCAGCAGCGGCGGCAGCACGTCGATCGCCCCGACGGTGCGCAGGTCGAGAAAGTGCACCACGAGGTACTTCGTCACCTGATCCAGCAGGAAGGTCCAGAAGCTTACCCAAAATACCAGTTTCATGCCTGTCCCTTCCTGGCGGTCCGCGCCGCAATGGCGCCCGGCCCGAATTTCATGCGCCCGGTCAATGCCGGAAATGCCGCATGCCGGTGAAGACCATGGCAAGCCCGGCCTCGTCCGCGGCCCTGATCACCTCGTCGTCGCGCATCGACCCGCCGGGCTGGATCAGCGCCGTCGCACCGGCCTCCGCCGCGGTCAACAGGCCGTCAGCGAAGGGGAAGAAGGCGTCGGAGGCCACCACCGACCCGTGGGTCAGCGGCTGGTCCAGACCCAGCGCCTCGGCCATGTCCTGCGCCTTGCGCGCGGCGATGCGGGTGCTGTCGACGCGGCTCATCTGGCCGGCGCCGACGCCCACCGTGGCGCCGTCGCGGACGTAGATGATGGCGTTCGATTTCACGTGCTTGGCTACAGTCCAGGCAAAGAGCATGTCGCCGAACTGCGCCTCGGTCGGCGCCTTTTTCGTCACCACCTTCAGGTCGCCCCGGGTCAGCCGCCCGATGTCGCGGTCCTGCACCAGCATCCCGCCCGAAACCTGCCGGTAGGTCAGCCCGGCCTGCGCGGTATCCGCCAGACCGTCGGTCACCAGCAGCCGCAGGTTTTTCTTGGCCGCAAAGACCGCGCGGGCGTCGTCATCGGCGCCCGGCGCGATCACCACCTCGGTGAAAATCTCCGCGATGGCCTCTGCGGTGGCGCCGTCCAACGGCTGGTTAAGTGCGATGATCCCGCCAAAGGCGCTGGTGCGGTCGCAGTCGAATGCGCGGCGATAGGCCTCTTCCAGCGTTGCGCCCTTGGCCACGCCGCAGGGATTGGCATGTTTGATGATCGCGCAGGCCGGGCCGTCCGCGGGCGCGAATTCGCTGACCAGTTCGAACGCCGCATCGGTGTCGTTGATGTTGTTGTAGCTGAGCTCCTTGCCCTGCAGCTGCCGCGCCGTGGCGACACCGGGCCGGTCGCTGCCATCGACATAGAAGGCCGCCGCCTGGTGCGGGTTCTCGCCGTAGCGCAGGGTCTGGCGCAGGCTGCCGGCAAAGGCGCGGCGGCGCGGCGCGGGTTCCGCCAGCGCATCGGCCATCCAGGTGCTGACGGCGGCGTCATAGGCGGCGGTGCGGGCATAGGCCATCTGCGCCAGCCGCTGCCGGAAGGCGTACGTCGTCTGGCCGCCGTTGGCATCCAGCTCCGCCAGCAGCGGCGCGTAGTCCTGCACGTCGACCACCACGTTGACGAAGGCGTGGTTCTTGGCCGCGGCGCGGATCATCGCCGGGCCGCCGATGTCGATGTTCTCGATGCAGTCGGCATAGTCGCCGCCCTTGGCCACGGTGTCCTCGAACGGGTAGAGGTTGACCACCAGCAGGTCGATCTCCTCGATCCCGTGCTGGCGCATCGCCGCCACGTGCGCCTCGTCGTCGCGCAACGCCAGGAGGCCCCCGTGCACGCCGGGGTGCAGGGTCTTGACCCGGCCGTCCATCATCTCGGGAAAGCCCGTCACCTGCGCCACGTCGGTGACCTCGAGCCCCGAATCGCGCAGCGCCTTGGCCGATCCGCCGGTGGACAGCAGTGCGATACCGCGCGCCGCCAGTGCCTGGCCAAGGTCGATCAGACCGGTCTTGTCGGAAACGGAGATGAGCGCGCGGCGGATGGGGTGCAGGTCGGTCATGCGAAGGGGTCCCGGGACAGTTTCAATCGTCATCCACCGCGTCCCGGGCCAGGTCGCGGATCGCCACTGCGGTGTCCTGCGCCTTGGCCAAAGACCAGCGGATGCGGGTCGCATACTCCATCGCGCGGGCGGATAAAACGACCTGTTGTGCCCCTCGGGGCCGCAATCGTCCCTTTTCCAGGTAAACCGAGGCGTCGAGGCTGAGATCCGCCTCGCCTTCGTAGCGGAACACCCAGATTTCACCCGACCGAAGCGCCATGGAGACTGCCGCGCCGCCCATGTCGAGCGCGCAGTCCACCTCGGGGTGCAGGTGAAACCGCAGCTGAAAGGGCAGCCCCGCCAGCCGCACCGCATCCATGCGTTGATCGAACCGCGCCTTGGCCGGGGCATCGAGCGCCAGCAGCATGTCCTCGCCAACCAGGCCGCGCCCGTCGAAGGTCAGTTCCAGCATTCGGGCATGGGTCAGCCCGTGGGTCGAGACGTAACCGTCGTGCCCGCCCTCGAACCGCAGCCCGTCGGGCGCGCTGCTGATCTGCACCGGCACATCCGCCGGCGCATCCTCCAGCATCTCGCGCCGCGCGCCCGCACTCCAGCCGGGCTTGCCCAGCCGGGCGCTGGAATATCCGTCGAGGCAGAGGGTGGAATGCGACGGCGTCGCCCGTCCTGCGCGCCGCCAGGCCTCGCCAAAGACCGCGCCCGAGCCGCAGTTGACGATCAAGGGGCGCCGCCCGGAGGTCAGTTCGAAGGCCAGCGTCGAAGCATGGGCGTTGAAAGACGCCCGCCCTTCGGGCGGCGGTGCCGCGTCGATGATGATGCTGGTGCGCCCCGCCGACAGCCGCGCGAACCCCATGGCCAGTCCGTCCGCTTGCCGCTTGCGCACGCCGCTGGCCGCCAGTGCCGTGTCGAGCCGCCCCTCGATGCCGCGGCCGCCGCCGTGGAACCGCGCCAGCCCGCCATCGGCATGGCGCAGGGTGCGCAGGGTCGGCGCGATGCGCCGGATCGCGGCGGTGTGTTCGGGATCGGGAGCGTGACCCCGCTCTTCCAGCGCGGAGGCGGCCCAGGTGAGCAGGGTGAACACCTCGAGCAGGTCCTCGGCGTTGCGAGTCGGCAACCCGCCCTGCCCGTCGATCTGGCGCGTGCATTCGGCGCCCAGCGCCCGGCGCGCCGGGTCCACATGCGTCTCCATGCCTTCAAGCGACAGCCCGGCGTAGATCATGCCCGTGAGCGCCTCGAACCGCGCCAGCCCCGGCGGCGTGCTCTGCCAGCGTCGACTCAGAAAGATCGTCTGTTGGGCGAGGCTGCGGTAGAAGGCGGCAGAGCGTTCGGAGTCGATGCCGCGCAGCAGGAACAGCGCGTGGTGGATCCAGCGGATCAGCCGCCGCCCGGTCAGTTCCGGCGTCCAGCCCGGCCCGCGCCCGGGGCCAAAGCGGTCGATCCAGCCCCAGAGCCAGGCCTGCGCTACCCTGCGGCTCTGCGGCTCGCCCACCGCGGCCAGGTCGTCGAGCCAGCCGAAGCCCTGCACCTCCGCCTCCCAGACCGGATCGGGCGGGGTCACGTCCCAGAGCAAGGTGTCGGGCGCCTCGCTCAGGTGGCCCGCAAACAGCAGATTTCCGGCGGTTAGCTGCCGCCCGCGGGCAAAGGACCCGACGGTGCGCGGCTCGGGCGCGGACACGAAACCGGTCGCCGGACGCACCCGCGCCGCCAGCCGCGCGTGCCAACGGTTCATCAGGCGTGTCCACGCCGCATGCCAGCTTTCCGTGTCGGACATCTGCCCTGCCCCTTGCCGCCGTTCCGGCGTGTCATAGGACAAGAATACCCGCCACGCCGGGCAAAGTCACCTTTGAAAACGTCGCGCGTCGGGCGCGCCCGCCCGGCCAGCGCCCCGCTGCAATGGACCGCGCTCCGCGCCGCATCGGTCCGATACCTCAGGCGGTGTCGATCCCCGCCTCTCCGCGCTCACCCCATGTTCGTTCCCAACAGGCCACGTTCCCAACAGGCCACGTTCGGCGAAAAGGAAAAGCCCGCCCCCTTCTTCGGTTTTCAATAACCCTCGGAGAGCGCGAGAGGCTGGCCTCTCGCATCGCGCGGCACGCGCGATCCCGCCCTCAGCCAACGCTTTGCAGCAACGCCATGTAGAACCCGTCCATCCCGCCGCGCGCCGCCCAGATGTCGGGGCGCAGGCGCAGCCCGCCTTCGGAGGACCGCCAGCCGGGTTCGATCCAGTCCGCCGCGGGGGGCAGGACGCGCAGGCCGGCGTGACGCTCCAGCGCCGCGTCGACCTGCGCCTCGCCCTCGTCCGGCAGCAGCGAACAGGTGCAGAAGACCAGCCGCCCGCCGGGCGACAGCAGGCCCAAGGCGTGATCCAGCATCGCCGCCTGCAGGTCGATCAGCTCGGCGATGCCGTCGCCGGTACGGGCGTGCGGCAGGTCCGGGTGCCGCCGAATCGTGCCGGTGGCGGAACACGGCGCATCCAGCAGGATGGCGTCGTATTCGCCGGCATGGGTCAGCGCGTCGCCCGCGACGATCTCGGCGGTCAGCCCGGTCCGGGCGAGGTTCTCCGCCACCCGCTCCAGCCGCGGCTCGGACAGGTCCAGCGCCGTCACGCGCGCCCCGGCGGCGGCGAGCTGCAGCGTCTTGCCCCCGGGCGCGGCGCACATGTCGAGCACACGCTGCCCGGAGACGTCCCCCAGCAGACGGACCGGCAGGGCGGCGGCGGCGTCCTGCACCCACCAGTCGCCGGCGTCATATCCCGGCAAGGCGGTGACCTGGCCCGGATCGTGCAGCCGCACCGACCCGGTCGGCAACAGCTCGCCGCCCACCGCCGACGCCACGACCGCCGGGTCGCCCTTGGCCGAAAGGTCCAGCGGCGCCCCGGCGAAATGCGCCGCTTCCATCGCCGCCACCGCCTCGCGGCCCCAGGCCTCGACCAGCGGCCCGCGCAGCCAGTCGGGCAGGCGCGGCACGCGCAGGATCGCCCACTGCCCGGGACCGCTGGCGGCGACCTTGCGTAGCACGGCGTTCACGAGACCCTTCATGCCTGCCGTGCGCCCGCTACGCCCGACGATGGTCACCGCCTCGTTGACCACGCCATGCGCCGCCCCGCCGGTGCACAGCTCGTAAGCCGCCAGCCGCAGCACGTTGCGGACGCGAAGAGGCGGATCCTTCTTGAGATACGGTTTGAGGATGCGGTCAAGCCGTTCCAGAGCGCGCAACACGTCACCTGCCAGCCGCTGCGCCGCGGCGCGTTCGCCGGGCACCATCGCGGCCCAGGCCGCGCCGTGCATCAGTTCCGACATCAGACGGCCTTGCCCCAGCACCTGGTCGAGAAGATCGACGGCGGCGTGGCGCGCGCTCAGCGGTTTTGCGTTCATGCGTCCTGTCCCGGCGCGACGGTCCGGCCCCTTGCCCCGTCTTCGGCGGCGCGTATATCAGGGGCATGAGCGAAGGAAAACCAGCCATGACCGAAGAAGCCGCCCGGGATGATCTGCCCCCCGCCGCGCAACGCGCGCTGGCCGAAGCCGCAGAGCGCCGCCGCCTGGCCGAAGCCGAAGCGAAGCCGCTGCCGACCGAGCTGGGCGGCCGCGACGGACCCGAGCCCGTGCGCTACGGAGATTGGGAAAAGAAGGGGATCGCCATCGACTTCTAGGCGTTTCCGCGCCGGCGGCTCTTGCCGCCAGACGACATCAGCGCAGCGTGAAAGCGGCGGACTGCCCGTCTCCGCGGTCCGACGTAAAGCGGATGCGCGATCCGTCGCTGTGGACCGCCTGGCAGTTGTAGCCCAGCTCGTCTCCGCCCCAGTTCAGGTCGCGGCAGAAGTATCCGTCCTTCCAACTCCAGCTGCCGGTCACGTCCCAGCCGGCGCCGTTGCCGGAAATTCCGCCATTCGGGCTGACCCGCAATTCGACCAGCGTACGCGACAGGGTCTTGCCCGCGATCAGCTTGATGAACTGGGCTCTGTCGGTCACCTGTTCGAACTCCGCCAAGGCGGGGCCGGTTGTCGTCAGTACAACAAGCGCGGCCATGGCCGCTGTGCGCAATCCACTCATGACACCTTCCTCTTCGAATACCGAACCTACGCACGGCGTCACGAATTGGTTTCATTTTGACATGCAGATCACGCTGACGTGCGCGGATTTCAGCGTGGACCGGGCCAAGGCTCAGTCGTCGCCCAGCCCCAGTACGTCGAGCATGTCATACGCGCCCGGCCCCTTGTCCTGCCCCCAGAGCGCCGCCCGCAGCGCGCCACGGGCAAACAGCGCCCGGTCGCTGGCGATGTGGCGCAGAACGATGCGCTCGCCGGCGGCGGCAAAGATCACGTCATGCTCGCCCACCACGTCGCCGCCGCGAATCGCCGAAAAGCCGATGTCGCCGCGCTTGCGCGCGCCGGTGATGCCGTCGCGGCCCCGGTCGCTGACCGCGTCCAGCGACACGCCGCGCCCTTGGGCCGCGGCTTCGCCCAGCATCAGCGCAGTGCCCGAGGGCGCGTCGACCTTTCGGTTGTGGTGCGTTTCGACCACCTCGATGTCCCAGTCGGCATCCAGAGCCTCGGCGACCTTGCGGGTGAGCACGGTCAGCAGGTTGACGCCGAGGCTCATGTTGCCGGCGCGGATCACCACCGCGTGACGCGCGGCTTTCTCGATCCGCGCGATATGCTCGGGCGCGAGCCCGGTGGTGCCGATGACATGCACCGCACGGGCCTGTGCCGCGAGGTCTGCGAAGGCGACCGTCGCATCGGGTGTCGTGAAGTCGATCACCGCCTGGGCGCTGGCAAAGGCCTCGAGCGCGTCGTCTGTCACGGTCACACCGGTTTCGGCGCCGCCCATGCAGGTCCCCAGATCGCCCCCGACCCAGTCGTGACCCGCGCGCTCCACCGCGCCGACCAGCTTCAGCCGGTCCTGCGCCGCCAGTTCGCGCACCAGCATCTGGCCCATCCGGCCCGACACCCCTGTCACCACCACGCCCGGTTGGTCGGTCATCCGCGTCTCTCCTGCCTGTTTCCGCATCGTCCTTGCGGCGTGCATAGCCTGCGACGGCTCGCTTGGCAAAGCCTGCCCGAGCGCTTAGATGAAGGCCATGGCCAAGAACCGACTCAACGATCATGCCGGACCGTCCCAGCGCCAGTTGCGCGTGGGCGAATTGATTCGCCGTACCCTTTCGGACGTGCTGGGCCGTGGCGACATCCACGACCCGGAGCTCAACCGCATGTCGGTGACGGTGGGCGAGGTGCGCGTGTCACCGGACCTCAAGATCGCCACCGCCTACGTCCTGCCCCTGGGCGGCAAGGGCGCGGACCTGCTGATCGACCTGCTGGCGCGCAACAAATCCGAGCTGCGCCGCGCCGTGTCGAAACAGCTGACGCTGAAATTCGCCCCCGACCTGCGGTTCCGCCTGGACGAGACGTTCGACCGGCTCGACGACACCCGCCGCCTGTTTTCGCAGGACAACGTCCGCCGCGACCTGGACGACTGATGCTGCGCTGGCTCGCTCTCTTCGGTCTCGGCACTCTGGCCCAGGCCGCGCCTGCCGCGACCTGCGAACGTGTGTCCTATGACGGCAACCGCTACACGCTGTGCAGCGTCGACATGACGTCAGAGGACCTGCGCCTCTTTCTCTACGACGACACCGGCGAACCCTACGGCCAGTTCTCCAGCATCGACGCCAAGCTGGCGGAGACCGGCGAAACGCTCGGCTTTGCGATGAACGCAGGCATGTACCATTCCGACCGCGCGCCGGTGGGGCACTATGTCGAGGACGGCACCGAGGTCATGCGCGTCGTGCCCAATGCCGGGCCGGGCAATTTCGGTCTGCTGCCCAACGGCGTCTTCTGCATCCGCGACGGCCGCGCCGACGTCATCGAGACGCTGCGCTTTGTCGAGGACGCGCCGCAATGCACATACGCGACACAGTCGGGACCAATGCTGGTCATCGACGGTGACTTGCATCCGCGGTTCCTGAAGGACAGCACCTCGCGCTACATCCGCAACGGCGTCGGCACCAGCGCCGACGGCCGCACCGCGGTTTTCGCGATTTCCAGCGATGCGGTCACATTCCACGAATTCGGGCGTTTGTTCCGCGACCATCTGGGACTGCCCAACGCGCTGTTCCTCGACGGCAACATCTCTCGGTTGCACGCACCCACGATGGGTCGCTCGGACATTGGTCGCTGGATGGGTCCTATTTTGGGCACTGTCGTTCCGAAGCCGTGAAAATCACGCTTTTTCACTGAAAAGTTTGCGGACTCCGCGCTGGAATTGGTATGTCATAGTACATAGCTTTCCGGCGGCTTCGGCTATCGGGTTCAATTTAACGGGAGGAATTAATGGATCAAAAGATCATGGGCGCGGGCGTCGTGTCGCTGCTGGTTGGATTTGCATTGGGCAACGTGACCGCCGACCGCAGCCCCAAGATGGAGGATATCCGCGCCGCGCTTGGCGCCGAGATGGAGGCCGCGGGCAGCGCGGTGGACGGCATGTCGGCCTCGGTGCAGGAACAGTTCGCCGCATTGGGTGACCGTCTCGGCGCACTGGAACAACAGCTGGGGTTGGGCAGCGATGCGATGGGCGCGATCGGCAGCCGGATTGACGGCCTGTCGGAAGAGCTGCGGGCCACGCTTTCGGAACAGCAGGCCGCGGTGTCGGATGGGATCAGCGCCTTGGGCGCACGGATTGAAAGCGCCGCGGCGGCCGCCGGCAGCACTGCGCAAGTCGTTTCCGTCACAGCCGAAGAGGTGGCCGAAGAGATGAGCCCCGCCGATCCGATCGAGGGCGGCACCGAGCTGCGCGTCGGTGAGACGGCGATGCTGGCCGATGGCGCGTTGCGGGCCTTCCTGTCGCGAGCGACCGAAGATGCGGCGCGCCTTTCGGTCGGCGGCGAAATGATCGACCTGGCCGTGGGCCGGTCGGGCACCGTGGGCGATTGCGAGGTCACGCTGAACGGCACCGACGGCTCTGTCGCGCGGCTCTCTGCAACTTGCGGCGGCAGCGGCGGTGATGTCGAAGACAGTGCCTCCAGCGAGGCGGAGATGTCGGGCGACGGCACCGGAGTAGGCGAGATCGCCCTCGTGGGCGACGGCGCGGCGCGGGTCTTCGTGTCGGGCATCGCTTCGGATGGCAGTGCCGCGCGGATCGCGGTCAACGGCATCGCCACGCAGGCTGTGGCGGTCGGCGAGCGTGCCGAAGTGGGCGACGAGGGCTGCGCCGTGACCGTCGAGGCGATCAGCGGCAACCGGGTCAGCCTGGGCTACGCCTGCGACTCCTGACCTGCGCCACGAAATTGCGCGCCCGCCGCGGGACGGCGGCGCGCCGGGCCCGGAAATCTCGAGGTTTCCGGGTCGTTTTTCTCGGGAAAATCGGCGCAGTCCCCGCCCGACGGCGCGGGGCCTTGCACAGTCGCCGCCGCGGGCCTAGGTCACTGCTCAGATTTCACGCACCGGATTGCCCATGGCCCATGACCTCTCTGCCCTGACCCAAGCCCTGCTCGACGCCGCCAGAACGGCCGGAGCGGACCACGCCGATGCCATGGCGGTCGAAGGCGCGTCGCTGTCCATCGACGTGCGCGGCGGGCGGCTGGAACAGGCCGAACGGTCCGAAGGCACCGATATCGGGCTGCGGGTCCTGATCGGCCAGCGCTCCGCCACCGTGTCGGCCTCCGACATCAAGCCCTCGACACTGGCCACCATGGCCGAACGCGCCGTGGCCATGGCCCGGGAAGCGCCCGAGGACAAATGGATCGGCCTCGCGGACCCGGACCAGCTGGCCCGTGACTGGGATGCCGACGCGCTCGAAATGGCCGACCCGGCGCCCGAGCCGTCGCCCGAAGCGCTCGAGGACGACGCCCGGCGCGCCGAGGCCGCGGCGCTGGCGATCGCGGGCATCTCGCAGATCGACGCGGCCTCTGCCGCCTACGGCGCCCGGCGCATCCACCTTGCGGCGACCAACGGGTTCTCGGGCGGCTATGCGCGGTCCTCGCGGTCGGTGTCCTGCGTGGCAATCGCCGGATCGGGCACCGGGATGGAGCGCGACTACGACGGCGATTCGCGGATCTTCCAGTCCGATCTGCGCAGCCCGGAAGAGATCGGCGCCCGCGCTGCAGAACGCACGCTGGCGCGGATGAACGCCCGCCGTCCCAGGACCGGCTCGTATCCCGTGCTCTACGACGAACGCATCTCGGGTTCACTGATCAGCCACCTGCTGTCGGCGGTGAACGGATCGGCCGTGGCGCGCGGCGCCTCGTGGCTGCGCGACGCGATGGACAGCCCGGTGCTGCCGGACGGGCTGTCGCTGATCGAGGACCCGCACCGCCCGCGCGCCATGGGCTCGCGACCCTTCGACGCCGAGGGCCTGCCGACCGCGCGCCGCGCGCTGGTCGAGGACGGGGTGCTGAAGGGCTGGACCATGGACCTTGCCACGGCCCGCAAGCTGGGGCTGGAAAGCAGCGCCAACGCCGCGCGCAGCGCCGGATCGGGGCCGAGTCCCAGCGCCTGGAACGTGGCGCTGACCCAAGGCGACCGGAACCGCGAGGAGCTGATACGCGAGATGGGCACCGGGCTGGTCGTCACCTCGATGATCGGCGCGACGATCAACCCCAACACCGGCGATTATTCCCGCGGCGCCGCCGGCTACTGGGTCGAGAACGGCGAGATCGCCTACCCGGTCTCGGGCGTGACCGTGGCCGGCAACCTGCGCGACATGCTGCGTCGGATCGTGCCGGCCAACGACGCCCGCCCCTGGCTCAGCCACGTTGTGCCGTCACTGCTGGTCGAAGGCCTGACCCTTGCCGGCGACTGACCTCGACCTGCTCTGCGACGCCGCCCGGGCCGCCGGCAAGCTGGCGCTCGAACGCCGCTCAGGCGACCTGAACGTCGTGCGCAAGGCCGACGACAGCCCGGTGACTGGCGCCGACCTCGCGGTCGATGCGCTCTTGCGCAACCTGCTGAGCGCCGCGCGGCCCGACTACGGCTGGCTGTCCGAGGAAACCCCGGACGACGCGCGCCGGCTCTCTTGCCGTCACGTCTTCATCGTCGACCCGATCGACGGCACCCGCAGCTTCATCGCCGGAGAGGACACCTGGGCGCATTCGCTGGCCGTGGCCGAGGATGGCGAGGTCACCGCCGCCGTGGTGCTGCTGCCGATGAAGGACAGTCTCTATGCCGCCGCCCGCGGCCGCGGCGCCACCCGCAACGGCCTGCCGCTGCGCGCCTCGGATGCGGCGGCGCTGACCGGCGCCCGCGTCCTTGCGACCAAACCAAGTCTCGACGCCCGCCACTGGCCGCGGGGCGTTCCGGACGTGCGCCGCTCGCATCGCCCGTCCATCGCCTACCGGCTGGGGCTGGTCGCCGAGGGGCGCTACGACGGCATGTTCACCTTCCGGCCGAGCTGGGAATGGGACATCGCCGCGGGCAGCCTCATTGCCGCAGAGGCCGGCGCCCGCGCCAGCGACGGCACGGGGTCCGCGCTGCGGTTCAACAATCCGCATCCCCAGAGCGACGGCATCGTCGCCGCCAGCCCCGGCATCTGGCAAGAGATCGTCGCGCGGCAGGGCACGGACCGTGCGCAGCGCCCGGCTTGACGCAACCCGCCGCATCGCAGAGGCTTTGCACAGTGCTTGCAACCCCGCCAGACCGGCACGTGACACGAGGACAGACCGCCAAGGTGCGAAAACCGCCGCTCAGCCTTCGGACCTATCTGGCCCTGTCCCGAACCGATCCCGCTGCCGTACCGCCGGCAGCACGCGCGCCGCGTCCCGCAGGTCCGCTGGTCTGGGCCCATGCCGCCAATCCGCAGACGGACCGGGCGCTCGCCTCGCTCTGCACCCGCATCCAAAGCCAGAGCGACGGCGCGCATGTGTTGCTGACCGGGGTCGCATCGTCAGAGCACATGACCGACGCAATACCCGCCGACACCCCGGCGCAGGCGCAAGCCTTTCTCGATCACTGGCAGCCCGATCTCTGCCTCTGGTCGGGCGAGGCGTTGCGTCCCGCGCTGCTGCACTGCGCCGCCCGCGCCGACTGCCGACTGGCGCTGATCGGCGCCGGCGACACCGGCTGGAGCACGCCGGGCCCGCGCTGGCTGCCCGACACCGCCCCGGCAGTGCTGCAGGGGTTCGACGTGATCTTTGCCCAGAACGCCGCCGCCGAGCGGGATCTGCGCCGCATGGGCGTGTCAGGCGACCGGCTGCGCCGCAGCGGCCCGCTGGCAGAGGCCACGCTGCCGCTCGATTGCCGGCCCGAACTGCACGAGGAGATGTCCGAACTCCTGTCGGGCCGCCCGGTCTGGACCGCGGCCCGCATCCGCCAGCCCGAAGCCGACCTGGTGCTGAACGCCCATCGCGCCGCGGCGCGACTGGCGCACCGGCTGCTGCTGATCCTGGTACCCGCCGATCCTTCGGAGGCGGAGGCGTTCACCGTCGCGGTGCACCGCAGCGGGCTGCGAAGCGCCTTCTGGGGTGA